>Ga0315909_10002048_pt1 | contig 26462 bp, 18 predicted proteins | sample LakEriMetagenome_11_FD_203527 | JGI IMG/M metagenome (GOLD analysis project Ga0315909, IMG submission 203527) | Freshwater fungal communities from buoy surface, Lake Erie, Ohio, United States - Buoy 2 MA125 | ecosystem: Environmental > Aquatic > Freshwater > Lake | place: USA: Lake Erie, Ohio...
TACTGGAATTCAAGAACGTTAGCCCCATCGTCTTTGATATTCTTTTTAGGAGTAAACAAAGAAATTCCATGTTTAGATCACCATACATTATTTTTTGATGAAAGTTTAGACGATCATTCAAGCGAAATTTATACAAATCCAGCTTGGCCAGAAAAGCCTTTGTTTTATGTTTGTAATCCTTCTAAGACTGATAAACAAATTGCTCCTGAGGGGCATGAGAATTTGTTTGTTTTAATTCCGATTGCTCCAGGATTAGAGGATTCAGAAGAAATTCGAGAACATTATTTTAAAATAATACTTGAGCGTCTTGAAAAGCAAATTGATGATAAAATAGGTGAGAATATTGTTTACAAAAAATCATATTGTATAAATGATTTCGTTTCTGATTATCATAGTTTTAAAGGTAATGCCTACGGATTAGCAAATACATTAAATCAAACGGCAATATTAAAACCTAAATTGAACAATAAAAAACTAAAAAACATGGTTTATGCTGGTCAATTAACTGTTCCTGGGCCAGGTATGCCACCTGCTTTAATAAGTGGTAAGTTAGCAGCAGATGAATTAATAGCATATTTTAAGCAATGAAATCTTTTTTTTACTTAATTATCATTTTAATAATAAATTCTTCATTTATAGCTACAAGTGAAGGAGAATTAGTTGTAGAGGTAACAGGTTTAGATGTCAGCAAAAAAGGAAATTTAAGGATAGGTGTTTTTAAAAAAAATGGTTTTCCTGATGCAGATAAAGTTCATTTAGGGAAAATTATACCAGTTACAAGCTCAACAATGAGAGTTACTATTTCTAAACTTGAAATTGGTACTTATGGAATCGCTGTTCTTCAAGATCAGGATAAAAATGGTAAAATGACCACAAATCTAGTTGGATATCCAGTTGAGCCTTACGGTTTTTCAAACAATAAATTTGGGAAATTTGGACCTCCTGACTTTAATGATGTTTCTTTTTCATTAAAGTCAGGGCAGTCTTTATTTTTAAAAATTAGTTTGAAGTAATTATTTGTTTCTAATCAGTTCGACAAAACCTTTGTCTTCAATAACTTCCTCGTTTAAACCTACTGCTTTGAATGTAAAAAAGTAAACCCCATCTGAAGCTTCATTTCCATTTAAAATTATTCCATCCCATGTCGGATTAATGCTAGTTTGCTCAAAAACAACATTGCCCCATCTATTTGTTATCAATAAATAAATCTCCTTCAAATAAACTCCTTCAATATTAAAACTGTCGTTAACACCATCTTTATTTGGTGAGAATACATTTGGTTTATTAATAATAAGGGGTTTATTCATTATTTGAATAGTAATGCTATCAATATCTTGACAAGGCGCGTCATATGCCGTCAAGTATATAGTGTATGTGCCGGATAATGAATAAGATGTGGTTTGATTTGATAGGTTTGTTGTAGTTGAGGTAAGTCCATTTCCAAAATCCCATAAAAAATTGGTAGCATTCGAACTGTTATTCGAAAAATTTATGATTTCGCCGACATTTCCTGTTAATTGTATGGTTTGAACATCTGCGGTAATTGGAGATAAAAGATCTACCAAAATACTATCAATTTTTTCGCATGAACCTGTAATCGTATGAAAATAATACCATCCGGAAGGAAGATTATTATTACTTAGATTATTTAATGTATCACCTGAAGAATTTAACCAAAAAAATGAATGTGGTAAAGCAGTATTTATTGTTGCTGTGTTTGAACCATTTGGTAGACATGAGGTTGCTGGAGTTTGACTTAAGTTTATGTTTAAATATTCGTCCATAATATATATTCGAATAGAGTCATAAAGAGTATCACCACAAGGTGTTATAGAGAAACAATTGAATTGAATCCATTCTGTTACTTCATTTACACCATCTGATAAAGGGATTAATTCAATATTAAGAGTATCATCTCCTATATTAAATATTAACGAATCAGGAATTGGTGCAAAATCAGTCAAATTAGCCGTTCCATTTGTAGTATAATGAAAAATATATGTATTATTAATTTGGTCACTTGGTCTAATTACTTCTATGAATGTTGAGCTACAACCTTCAGCTAATAAAGTATCTGTGAATGTATTTGTTTGATTTGAATTTGCATTAAAGTTTACAATATTAGAGTTAAAACTTTTGGCTTGAATAAATACACCAGAATCATACAAATCATCTGAACCATTTGCTACTCCAATTTTAATATGATATGTTCCTCCACAAATTAATGATGCTGCTGCAGTTAATGGTATAGTACCGCCATTATATTGTATTTCATTAAATAATGGAGAAGTGTTATTATTGTTATTGTAATAATAAGTTGAATTAATTGAAGGGCCTAGATTATTTATTGATACATTGTCTCCATTAGGAAATAAAGCTATATTTTGGGCATTGTTTGAATATGGACCTGTTATTCCTGGTCCAGATAAAAATAGTCCAAATCTATCATAAGAACTTCCTGAATATGTTGGGAATTCATCTGAAAAAAATCTATAATTAAAATTTAAAGTATCCCCTGTTGCAATAAAATCAAATTCTAACAAAGCTCCATTAACTAAATCAGAATTTGGATCCAAATCAAATAGATCTTGTTCAAAATATAAAGTTGTTGTATCGATAGGATCTCCAGCAGCTTGTGAATTATTTGGACCAAGAGCAATAGATGCTTTTCCGGTGGTTAGTAATAATCCATCTGAATAAATATTTGAATTCGAAGATGAATATTGAACACAATTTTGTTGTAATTGATTTGCGTTATTAGTTTGTCCATTAAATTTAATATTAAAAGCATTTATCCCATTTCCTAATAAGACATTCTGAACTAATTGAGAAGGTGTTTGAGTATTTTGAATTGTTATTTGTGCATTGAAATAATGACAAATGCAAATCAATAAAAATAGGGTAACTTTTTTCATAGCTAATATAGTTTAATGTTATCAAGACATATTAGTATTCGAAAAAGTTGCATCAGATGAATTATTATTTCTAATAAAAATTGTTTTTAAAAATGGATGTTTATTAAAACCTTTATAATTAGCTTTGTTGTAATCAGTAATTGAAATAAAAAAAGATGAAAAATACACAAACGTATATCCAAGAAAATAAAGATAAATTCTTAAATGAATTAGTTGATTTATTAAAAATACCTTCTGTTTCTGCAGATTTAGCTTTCAAAAATGATGTTCGCAAAACAGCTGAAGAAATTGCTAAATTCATGAAAGAAGCAGGTGCTGATAAGATAGAAATTTGTGAAACTGCAGGACATCCAATCGTTTACAGTGAGAAAATCATCGATCCTTCTTTGCCAACAATTTTGGTTTATGGTCATTACGATGTACAACCTGCAGATCCAATTGAATTATGGACAAGTCCAGCATTTGAACCAGTTATCAAGAAAACAGAGATTCATCCTGAAGGTGCAATTTTTGCAAGAGGAGCTTGTGATGATAAAGGACAAATGTTTATGCATTTGAAAGCGTTTGAAGCGATGATGAAGGCTGATGAGCTTCCATGTAATGTGAAGTTTATGATTGAAGGAGAAGAAGAAATCGGCAGTGAAAATCTTGGTACTTTTTGTAAAGCTAATCATGAACGTTTAGCCGCTGATATTATTTTGGTATCTGATACAGGAATGATTAACAATGAAACACCTTCAATTACAACTGGATTAAGAGGATTAAGTTACTTAGAAGTTGAAGTGACAGGACCAAATAGAGATTTACATTCTGGTTTATATGGCGGATGTGTTGCTAACCCAATTAACGTACTTGCAAAAATGATTGGTTCAATGCATGATGAAAATAATCACATCACTATTCCAGGATTTTATGATAAGGTTCAAGAATTAACAGATGCGGAAAGAGCTGAAATGGCAAAAGCACCATTTAGCTTGGATGCTTATAAAAAAGCATTAGATTTAACTGATATTCATGGTGAAGCTGGTTACTCAACAATTGAAAGAGGTTCAATCCGTCCAACTTTGGATGTAAATGGGATTTGGGGTGGATATACTGGTGAAGGTGCTAAAACGGTGATTCCTTCTAAAGCATTTGCTAAAATTTCAATGCGTTTAGTTCCAAATCAAGTTCCAAATGAAATTACTGAATTGTTTACAAACTATTTCAATTCAATTGCTCCAGAAGGAGTAAAAGTGAAAGTTACTCCTCATCATGGTGGGGATGCTGCGGTGACTCCAATCGATTCAATCGGTTATGCTGCGGCTAGTAAAGCATGTGAAACAACATTTGGTAAAAAAGCAATTCCAGTAAGAAGTGGAGGAAGTATTCCAATTGTTTCAATGTTTGAAAAAGAATTAGGCTTAAAAACAGTTCTTTTAGGTTTTGGTTTAGACAGTGATGCAATTCACTCACCAAATGAACATTTTGGTTTATTCAATTACTACAAAGGAATTGAAACTATCCCATATTTTTACAAGTATTTTACTGAGATGTCTCAGAATTAAGAAAATAAAAGACAATTAAACATTGAGGGTGTCCAAAAAAAGGATGCCCTTTGTTTTTTTGAACCATCCCGATTAAAATACAGCAAAGGTTAGAAGTGATTTTCAGGAATAACTTTCTTATATGACCTTACATTTCTTAAATGGTTAAAATTATTTAAGAACTTAAACTTTTCGAAGCACTTTTTCTTTTAAATAAAAATCAATTTATCAATCTACTATTTCAAAAAAATCAGCACTTTTGTTTAAAAAAATAGATTAATGAGAACATTTCAAAAACTAGTTTACTTTCTTGCAATAATTTTCCTTTTCTCATCTTGTTTTGAATACGATGATGTTGATTTTAAAGGAATTGAAAACTTTAAAATGGGTAAATTTGAAGGTCAAAATATTAGTTTTTCAATGGATGTTAAGTTAGATAATCCTAATAAATTTTCAATTAAGATTAAACCATCTGTAGTTGATGTTTTTATAGATGAACAATTGATAGGAAAAACGTATCTAGATCAAAAAGTAAAAATCATTAAACGTAAAGAAAATTCGTATTTCGTTCCTTTACATGTTGAGCTAGAAGATGGAATATTAATGAAATTGATGAAGTTTTCTTTGAAAGATAAAGTGAAACTGCGTTTAGTTGGTAAGGTAAAAGGTTCAGTTTATGGAATTAGTAAAAAAGTAAAAATTGACGAAACAAAAGAAATTGATCCAAAACAAATAACTTCACTTTTTAAGCAATGATTGATTTTGAAATAAAAGCCGACCAACTTTACTCTAAAATTATTCAATCTAAAGGGATTCATACCTTCAAAGAAGCGTGTGAATATGTTCAAAATTTACCTTATGGGAGAATTTCAGATCGAACAAAATTTGAATTAGTCATTGAAGAAGGAAAAGGAACGTGTTCATCTAAACATGGTTTGTTAGCAGGGATTGCTGAAGAAAATAATCATAAAGAAGTTGAATTGATGGTTGGAATTTTTCAAATGAGTCCAGAAACTCATCCTATACTAACTTCTTTTTTTGAAGGAAAAACGTATCCTCATATTCCAGAAGCACATTGTTATTTAAGATTTGATGGAGAACGATATGATTACACATCAAATTCAAATGAACATGATGCAAATAAATTATTATTCATAAGAGAACAACGCGTTGATCCACATCAAGCAGCTGAATGGAAAGAAGTTATCCAACAAGATTACATCAAACGTTTATTACTTAGAAAACCTGAGTTTCAAATTTCGTTTGAGGATCTTTGGAAGGATCGTGAGGAGTGTATTCGGATTTTTTCAGTTTAGCTGAATTATGTTTTTTTAACTTTTAGGATTCATTTATTGCTTTAGCTTTGTAAGCGTAACCATTTTTTAGTCGAATGAAACTTAAATTAATTTTTAACATTACCTTTTTTATTATTTCGTTTTTTACCTTTTCACAAGAAAGCGTTCCTTTTACCAATTATTCTCGTTTTAGTATCAAAACTAAAAAAGATACAATCGATTTTGTCGTTGCAGATACCAATTTAAATAGTAAAAAGCCAATTTTATTATTTTGTCAAGGTTCACAACCGCTCCCACTTTTCATGGATTTTAATCAGAATCAAATTGTACCTGTATCATTAAGTAATTTTGATATCGATAAACTAAACGAAAAGTATCATACAGTAGTAATTTCTATGCCTCATACTCCTTTAATAGTTCATCATAGTCAATTAAATGAACAGTACAATTATATAACGGATACTACTAATCCATATAGTTATTCTGTAGATTATTTATTAGCAGACTATTCAGAGAATTATGTTAGAAGAGCCAATGAAGTATTACATTTTTTAAAAAAGCAAAAATGGGTTGATAATCAGAAATTAGTTGTAATGGGACATTCTCAAGGTGCTCGAATTGCTTTAGAATTGGCTGCTTCAAATAAAAATATAACAAAGTTAGGTTTGTTTGGGTATAATCCTAATGGTAGAATTGATAAAAGTATAAGATTTGCACGTAAAACAGCTGAGAAAGGTTTGATTACATGGCACGAAGCAGATTCAATGCAAAATGCTGAAATTGATTTATATAAAATGGTTTGGAATTCTGATTCGGTTAAAAATCATCCGAGTTTAGTTTCTTGGAAATCTTTTTCTAAAAGTACCATGTCAACTTTGGCTCATCTTAAAATACCAGTCTACATCGCTTATGGAAGTGATGATATTACCTCTGACTTATGTGATTTAATTCCTATTTATTTCGTTGAAAATAATAAGCTAAATTATGTCTTAAAGCGTTATCCTAATCTTGAACATAATTTTTTTCCTGTAAATGAAAAAGGCACAGTGGATTACGAAAATGGAAAATGGAAAGAAGTGATGAATTCTTTTGTTGAATGGTCAGAAATTAATTAATTCTACCCTTCCAAATAAACACGATGTACCCTTTTTGAAATACTTGTCATAATTTCATAAGGAATTGTTTTAGCTTGATTGGCAAACTCTTCCATTGTTTTATTTAAACCAATTATTTCAACTTTTGAACCAGATTTTACATCTAAATTTGTAACATCAATCATTAACATATCCATACAAACTCGACCAATTACAGTACAAAAATGATTATTAAGATAAACTGAACCAATTCCATTACTTAATGAACGTTTAAATCCATCAGCATAACCAACAGGGATGATGGCTATTTTAGTATCCTTTTCAGCTATAAATGTTCTGCTATATCCTACAGTTTCTCCTTTTTTAATTTCTTTGACTTGTGATATTTCACTTTTCCAGAAAATAACAGGTTGAAGTATTGATTTTAACTCAGAATTTGAAGTGTAACCATACATACCAATCCCTAAACGAACCATATCAAATTGAAAATCTTTAAAACGTGCAATTGCTTCTGAATTAAGGATGTGTTTGATAAATGGGTAATTTATTTGTTGAGAAAGTTTATCACAGAAAGTATAGAAAGTATTTATTTGATGTAAAGTAAACTCCTCACTTTCTAAATTATCTGAATCAGCTAAATGCGAATAGACACTTTTAATTCTAACTTCAGGTTGTGCCTGTAAAACTTCACTTATTTGTATTAGATCAGAAGGTTCAAAACCTAATCTTCTCATACCAGTATCCACCTTTAAGTGAATAGGATAATCCATTTTTCCTGCAAAAATTAATTCTTTAATGAATTCGTCTAATTGCTCAAAAGAATAGATAGCTGGTTCTAAATTATATTTAATACAATCTTCAAAACCTTCTTCTTCTGCATTCATTACTAATATTGGTAATTGAATTCCTAATTTCCGTAATTCAACACCTTCATCGGCGTAAGCAACACCTAAATAATTGATGCCTTGTTTTTCTAAAAATCCAGCGACTCTTTCTGTTCCAGAACCGTAAGAAGATGCTTTGACCATCGCTAATAGTAACGTTTCTGGTTTTAAATAGCTTTTAAAAACACTTAAATTATTTCTCAAAGCATTTAAATCAACTTCAAGAAAAGTTTTATGTTTTTTCAAACGAAATTGACTCGCGATTTTCTGCATATCAGCTTTTCGTGAACCTTTTATTAGTATGATACTATTTTTAATTTCTTCAGTAATTGGTTCATTACCTTTTAGATAAATTGTTTTCTCTGGTTTGAATGAATCAATAATTTTAGTAATAGCTTCTTTTTTGTTATCGACTTCTTCGTCTAATCCAATAATGACTACTCGCTTTAAATCTTCAGCAAGAGTCAGTTGATATTCCAAGGAATAATTTAACGCATCAATGTCTAAATTGTAGGTGTCGTTGATTATCGTATTACCATTAATTCCCTCAAAAACTTCCATTCGCATGGCTAGATGAGGTAAAGTTTTCGCTTTTGCTTTTAATTCATCAGTTGATAAATTTAAAAATTTAGCAAATGCTACAACTAAACTTAAGTTGTGAATACTAATTTTATCTTGAAAAGGAAGAATTGATTTGATGTCATTTAAATTAGACTCATGAACTTCAATCCCATGAATTTTTTCAATTTGATTTGAATTAAGCTCAATAGAAGAATGATAAAATGTTGATTTACATCCTTTAAATGCACTTAGTTTTTCGTCTAAATGTTTTTCAGCATTTTGAAAGTTTTCTTTATGAGCAGATCCAAATGATGTGAAAATACCATAAGTTGGTTTCACAATTTCTTGTAATCTAATCATTTCATTGGGTTTCGAAATTCCCATTTCAATTATTGCAATATCCGCATTATCGTGTAATTCTAATAATGAAAGGGCAACTCCTAATTGAGAATTAAAACTTTTTGGACTTCGAATAACTCTGAACTTAGAAAACAAAAAATGATAAATCCATTCTTTTACCATCGTTTTTCCAACGCTTCCAGTAATTCCAACAATTGGGTAATTAAATTTCTGACGATGATTTTTTGAAATTTCTTGTAAAGCCCAAAGTGTATTCTCAACTTGAATAAATGTTGAATTTTCAAATGTTGATATATCAATTGATTCAGAAATAACAAATTGACGAACTCCTTTTTTGTATGCTTCTTCAATAAAAGCATGTCCATTTCTAAATTCACCTGTTAAAGCAAAAAACAATACCGAATTACCATCGGCTATTTTTCGCGTATCAAAAGCAACTGATTGAATGGATGAATTACATTCATGAACAAGAACTTTACCTTTAGTAATGTCTTGAATATCGTTGTATGTGTAGTTTAATTTCAAAGGTTATGCTTATTAAAACAAGAACGACATAAAGGCTTATAATTTTCCTTCGCTCCTAATAAAACTTGATCTTTTTCATTGTTTAATCGGTGTGAAAATTGAGCTAAATCTCCACAAGAAACGCATATAGCATGAACTTTAGTTACATATTCGGCAATACATAATAGCTGCGGCATTGGACCAAATGGTTTTCCAAGATAATCCATATCAAGACCAGCTATTAATACTCGAATACCTTTTTTGGAAAGAGTTGTACAAACTTCTACAAGTGCTTCATCGAAAAATTGTGCTTCATCAATTGCTACAATATATTCATCCGATAAATGATCAAATATTTCACTTGCTTTATTTATTGAAATAGCCTGTAATGTTGAACCTTGATGACTCATTACATTATCTTCACTGTAGCGATTATCAATTTTTGGTTTGAAAAGGACAATTTTTTGATTAGCAAATTCTGCTCGTCTTAATCTTCGAATTAATTCTTCCGTTTTTCCAGAAAACATTGATCCACAGATGATTTCAATCCAACCGTGTTTGCTATTATCTTCAGGAAATTGTTCCAAAAACATCTATTAATCTTTTACTTAAGGTTATTAACACTTCATAGAAGACAAAAAAATCATTTTGCAGTATTCTACGAATTGATCATTTGTACTTTTATTTTTTAAAAGTCGCTATACTTTTTCAGATAATGAAAAAACAAATCGACTTTTTATTGAAATGTTGAAAAATTGATAGAAAATAACGATGGCAAAATTTGATTCAAAAGAAGATTTACTTTCCAAAATAGGCGAAATTTATAGTGCTATGTCTAATGGAACATTAGAAATTCAACAATTAGACGAATTGGTTTCTTTAAGTGAGGAATTACACCAACGAAATATCATCATTCGTTATAAAGCGTTTGAAGCGAAAGTTTTTGGAGATACTTCTAAAGTAATTTCTGATGTTATTTCTGAAGATAAAGTAGAAGTAAAAGAAGAAGTTGTTTTTTCAATTGAAACAAATGAACCAGAAGTTGAGTCAACACCAATTTCATTTAGTTTATTTGAAGAGCCAGTTGTTGAATCTAAAATTGAAGAGCCAATTTTACCATTATTTGATTTAGCTTCAGAACCAGAAATTGAACCTGTGAAAGAGGAGATTTCAGCAGAAATTCCAACTTCATTTTTTGAAGAAGAACCAATTCAAGTGAATGAATCATTGCTTGAAGAACAAGAAGAAGAGTCAATTATTGAAGTAGATAATTCATTTTCAATCGAAACACAAACCATTGAAGAACCAATCATACATTCAGAAGAAATTGTAACTGAATATGAAGATCATTCAATTGAAATTGAGCACTCAACTATATTAGAAGATCCAGAAACTCATGAAATCATAGAAGAAAGCCACTCATATGAAGCGACTTCTGTTGATGAGCAGGCAATCTCTTCTTTTATGCACAAATTCAAAGAAATTGAACATGCTTTAGCTAATCAATTTGGAATTTCAAAATTGGATACTTTAGTTGGATCTTTCGGTTTGAATGAGCGTTTACAATATATCAATGAGTTATTTGATGGCTCAAGCGAGGACTTTTCTAACGCTGTGAAAACACTAGACAATCAATCTTCAAGTCAAAATGCATTTTTGAAAGTTGCTGAAATCGGAACATTAAATAACTGGGATATTCAAAGCGAGACCGTTGAAGAATTCATGCAAAAAATTAAAAGAAGATATTACGCTTAATGATTAAAATTAATTTTTTAAAAAGCTTCAGTTTATTTGGTTTTTGCTTGCTATTTGGTTCGATTAATGCTCAAATTGAAGATGTTAGGAGAATTACTAAAACACTTTGTTCTACAGAATTTCATGGAAGAGGATACGTTAACAAAGGTGATTCAATTGCAGCTGAATTTATCGTTTCAGAGTTTAAAAAAATTGGATTAAAACCATATAAAAAGACATTTTTTCAAAAATTCCAGTTCAATGTAAATTCATTTCCAGGGAAAATGGAAGTGATTGAAGGAACGAAGAAATTAATACCAGGCGTTCATTTTTTAGTAGATCCATCTAGTGCTTCAAGTCAAATGATTTGGCAGCCGAAGTTAGTTTCGGTTGAAGTAGCTTTGGATAAAGAGCAATTGAAAAATGAAATTACATTTATTAAACAAAGTCCAGCTTACAATGCGATTGCTTTTAATTTTTCAAAAGTATCCAAAGATACATTGAAGCTTTTGGCTGGTTTAACAGATCAATTAGCTGAAGTTTTACCTGTTTTAGAAGTTGTGAATCAAAAGTTTACTTGGTCTGTTTCTCAAACACAATTCAAATTTCCATACATTCAAATTCAAGATTCCATTTTTAAAGATGGCCAAGAATTGGATGTAAATATTGAAGCAAAGTGGATTCAGAATTATACTTCAAGAAATATAATAGCATACAAAAAAGGTAAAAGAAAAGCCAAAACGATTGTTTTTTCTGCTCATTATGATCATTTAGGACAAATGGGAACGAACACTTTTTTTCCAGGAGGAAATGACAATGCAAGTGGAACTGCCATGTTGTTAAGTATGGCAAAATATTATTCAGAAAATCCAAATGATTATAATCTTGTTTTTATAGCTTTTGCTGGAGAAGAAATTGGTTTAGTTGGTTCTCATTATTTTGTTGAACATCCCACAATTCCATTATCTAAAATTAATTTCTTGATAAATTTAGATATTATGGGAAGCGGTGAAGAAGGTATTACAGTTGTAAATGCTACAAAATTTGAAAATGAATTTAATCAACTGGTAAAGATCAATGAAGAAAACCAATTGTTGACTCAAGTTAAAAAAAGAGGTCCAGCAGCAAACTCAGATCATTATTGGTTTTCAGAGAAAGGTGTTCCTTCTTTTTTCATTTATACACAAGGTCCAAACAAACATTATCACGATATTTTCGACACTTATGAAGAGTTGAGTTTTAAAGAATACGAAGATATTAAATCGCTACTAATTAAATTTGTTCAGTATTTTTAAGCTCTTAAAGAACGTTAGCTAAAACGATTTATATATTTTTGAACTTTACTTTTTTTCTATTTCAGATAGAATGCACATTCATTTATGAAGAATTTACTATTAGCTATAACTTTAAGTGTTTCATATATAGCACTTTCTCAACCTTTAGGAGGTATTCCATTAAATAAACCAGCATTTAAACCTTCACCGAAAGCAGCAGGATGTGTTCCGCCTTCAACTACCACATTAATGGAAATTAATAATGTGCGTGCAATGGTTCATACAGCGGGAAATCTTTGGCAAATTCCAACTCAAAATTATTCTCAATATGAAATTCCTAAAAATTCAGGGATAATGTGTTTGTTTACTGCGGCACTTTGGTTAGGAGGAACAGATGTCAATAATCAATTAAAATTAGCTGCATTAAGATATAGAGAAGGTCAAGATTATTGGAATGGTCCATTATCTAATAATTTCGCGGATGTTTCAATAGATGATTGTTTTAAGTATGACAAACACTTTGTAAGTACCTTTGATCAAGTTAGTGAATTTAATGCATGGTTTGAAACAGGAATTGAGGATCAAGCTAATGGAACAAATAATCAAGCGACTTTATTTCCAAATTATCATATTCCTGATATTGTTAAAAATTGGCCTGCGCATGGTGATGTTTCAAAAGGTCAAGATCATTATTTAGCACCATTTTTTGATTACAATGATGATGGTCAGTACAATTATCTTGATGGAGATTATCCTTGGTATGATATTCATAAAACTAAAAATTGTAAAACGGATAAGAGAGTTTCTTTATATGGAGATCAAAATTTTTGGTGGGTAATGAATGATAAAGGAAATCTTCATACTGAGACTACTGCTGACCCAATCGGGATGGAAATTAGAGCGCAAGCCTTCGCTTTCACTTCTAATGATGAAATCAATAACATGACTTTTTATAATTATGAATTAATCAATAGAGGGACTCAAACATTGTATAATACTTATTTCGGGTTTTTTACTGATGGTGCTTTAGGAAACCCAACAGATGATTTTGTTGGATGTGATGTGAATAGAGGAATTGGTTACTACTACAATGGGAATAGTTATGATATGACTTATTCCGGATATAAAGGATATGGGGAGAATCCACCAGCTGTAGGAGTAGATTTTTTCGAAGGACCTTATCAAGATGATGATGGGATTGATAATGCGTTTGGAATAGGTCCAGGTGAAGCTTTGAATGGAATTGGCTACGGTGATGGAATCATTGATAATGAACGCTATGGTATGCGTCGTTTTTTATATTACAGTAATACTACAAATGGAGCAAATCCAAATCAAACAGATCCTACAGCTGCATTTGATTATTATAATTATTTGAGAGGTCGATGGAAAGACGGGACTCCATTTATTTATGGGGGAAGTGGTCATATTTCAGATCCTGATGCTAATCCGAATGTGCAATGTGATTTTATGTTTCCAGGTGATACAGATCCACTTGGATGGGGAACAAATGGAGTGCCTCAACCTCTTTGGACTGAACAAACAGCAGGAAATGTTCCAAACGATAGACGATTTTTAGAATCTGCTGGACCATTTATTTTAAAACCTGGTGCTGTAAATAATATCACCGTTGGTGTTGTTTGGGCTAGAGCTCAAAGTGGAGACCCTTTTGAGTCAGTAAAAGTGTTGAAAGTTGCAGATGACAAAGCTCAAGCCTTGTTTGAGAATTGTTTTAAAGTATTGGATGGCCCACATGCTCCCAATTTATCAATTCAAGAGTTGAGAAATGAGTTGATTTTATATTTAGATAATCCAATTGGGTCGAATAATTACAAAGAAAAGTACACTGAATTTGATCCATTTATCGTTTCAACTAATCCGAATGCCGATAAATATTATAGATTCCAAGGTTATCAAATTTATCAATTAAAAAATAATACCGTTTCAGTCTCAGATTTAGAAGATGTAGACAAAGCGAGATTAGTCATTCAGTGTGATATTAAAGATTCAATTTCTAGAATAATAAATTTTGAATTTGATCAGAACTTAAATGCTAGCATTGCTGTCGAAAAAGTGAATGGAGAAAATAAAGGAATTCGTCATTCTTTTAAATTGACAAAAGACTTATTTGCATCAGGAGTCAATACATTAGTGAATTTTAAATCCTACTATTATATGGCTGTTGCCTATGGAACGAATAATTTTAAAAAATACATTCCAAATGATCCTTCTGCCTTGGATGGTCAAAAGAAAATTTACATTAATAGTCGAAAAGCAGCCTATGGAAATGTAAAAGTCATTCAAGCGATTCCTCATAATCCTTTACCTGAAAATGGAGGGACTTATGAATCTATTTCTTATGGAAGCAGTCCTGAGATTACTCGTTTGGATGGCTATGGAAATGGATATAATAATGTAGAATTAACTGAAAGTTCAACCAAGTCTATTCTTTCTAATGGTTATTTATCATCTTTAACTTATGCCACTAATAATTCACCTATAAAAGTAAAAGTAGTTGATCCATTGAATGTTGTTGATGGTTACTTCGAGTGTAAGTTTAATAATTATACCCCGACAAATAGTAATTCTACAGATACTGCGAGCTGGACTATTTATAGATATACAAATAACAGTTCCTCGAAACAATTGATTGATTCTGTTACTTCTCAAACCAATTTATCAATTGATAATGAACAAATAATTCCTCAATGGGGAATTTCAGTTCAGCTGAAACAAGATAAATATTCAGGAGGTTCTACTGTTTATGATAAATTTGCTTCACCGATAAATTCTTCAATTGCTTTTGAAGACTCCTCATTACGATGGTTATCCTTTATTCAAGATAATGATGCTTTTTATCCAACAAACTGGATTCGTTCAGGTGCATACGATGCTCCAATAGCTGACAATAATGAGGGTTTGAAGTTCTTGAACCCTAGTTGTTACAAAGATGAGGTAAATAAAGATCCATTAAAGTTATATACAAAAATATTAAATGGAGGTATTGCTCCTCATCGTTTAGTTGGATATCAATGTGATTATATGCCATTATCTTACTATAATATGCCTTTAGGTACAGCAAATATTCCTTCACCAAGTACATCTAGAAATAATGCATCAATAAGTTTTCTTCCAAATATAGATTTGGTATTTACGAATGATAAATCTAAATGGACTCGTTGTCCGGTTTTTGAATTAGGTAGAGATCCGAATTTAACTGTTGGAGGTGCAATTGCTGGAGGCCTGAGAAAAAGTCAAAGTGTGAATAAAAATGGACAACCTGATAATTCTGGAACAGGAATGGGTTGGTTTCCAGGTTATGCTATTGATGTCGTTTCAGGAGCAAGATTATATATAGCGTTTGGAGAAAATTCTTTTTTAGCCAACGACAATGGTTCAGATATGATTTGGAATCCAACTTCTAATGCAATTGACAACAATGGAAATCCTATTTTTGGAGGTCAACATGCTGTTTATATTTTTAATTATAAACAAGCGACAATCAATGGAATTATTGGAGGTTCAGATATTGGTGCATACAATGAAAATTCCAATGAGATTTATAATTTGATGACTTCAATTGAATCTTCGAATAGTGGAAGTGATAAGCGTATATTGTACAATAGTTTAACTTGGGTAATGAATCCAATTTTAACTCAAAACCAGCGATTATTATCAACGGATGTTAAGATCAAACTTCGTGTCCAAAAAGAATATAAAAACTTCATGGCGAATGGATTAAATAATGGTCGACCGATGTATTCATGGAATATGAGTGGAATTAGTACGTTGACTAATGACGATGCTGCTATGGCAGAAGCATTGAAATTGATTAATGTAGTTCCAAATCCATATTTAGCTTATTCTGAATACGAAAGGAATAAAGTGGAGGGACGAATTAAAATTACCAATTTACCTCAAAAATGTACGATTAAAATATTTACAACAAGTGGAAAATTAATCAAGACTTTCAAAAAAGACAATGCAATGACCTATCTTGATTGGGATATGAATAATGAGGCAATGATTATGGCTTCAAGTGGAGTTTATTTAATTCATATAGAGGTTCCTGGTATTGGTGAAAGGGTTCTAAAATTCTTTGCTGTGATGCGCCAGATAGATCTTGATGGTTATTAAAAAGACAAATTGCTAAAATTCTTAAGAAGGCACTATTGAAAATGAGCATTATTTGTTTATTTTTACTTTTTCAATAAAAAATTCAAAATGAAAAGAGTAAAAATTGCAAGTATTTTCGAAAAACCAGAGATTGGGAAAGAGATTTTAGTAAAAGGATGGGTTCGTTCTTTTAGAAGTAATCGTTTTATACAATTAACGGATGGTTCAACTATTAATACCTTGCAAGCAGTAGTTGAGTTTGAAAATTTTGATGAGCAAATCTTAAAAAAAATCACAACAGCTTCTGCAGTTAGTCTTTTAGGAACGTTGATAGAATCTCAAGGTTCAGGTCAAGCTTTTGAATTACAAGTTAAAGAATTGGAAATCATCGGTGAAGCAAATCCTGATGATGTTCAAAAAACGGTAATGCAACCAAAAAAACACAGTTTAGATTATTTAAGAGAACAAGCACATTTGCGTTTTAGAACGAATACATTTGGAGCTGTTTTTAGAATTCGTCATGCTGTTTCATTTGCGATTCATAGTTTTTTTAACGACAGAGGATTTTTCTATTTACATACTCCAATCATCACTGGTTCTGATGCAGAAGGTGCAGGAGAAATGTTTCGAGTTACAAACTTAGACCCTCAAAATCCACCATTGAATGAGGATGGTACAGTTAATTACAAAGAAGATTTCTTTGGAAAAGCTGTAAACTTAACTGTTTCAGGTCAATTAGAAGCGGAATTAGCTGCATTGGCTTTAGGACAAGTTTATACATTTGGTCCAACGTTTAGAGCAGAAAACTCTAACACTTCAAGACACTTAGCTGAATTCTGGATGATTGAACCAGAAGTAGCTTTCAATGACTTGAATGATAACATGAACTTGACAGAAGAGTTTTTAAAGCACATTTGTAAATATGTATTAGAAAATTGTAAAGACGATTTAAAATTCTTACACGATAGAGATTCACAAGAACAATCTCAAAAACCTCAAAATGAGCGTAATGAATTAGGTTTAATAGAGCGTTTAGAGTTTGTTGTAAACAATGATTTCAAACGAATGACGTATACGGAGGCTATTGAAGTTTTACGTAATTCAAATCATTATAAAAAGAAAAAATTCCAATACGAAGTAGAGTGGGGAACAGATTTACAATCAGAGCACGAACGTTACTTAGTAGAGAAAGAATATAAATGTCCTGTTATTTTAACGGATTATCCAGCAGCTTTCAAAGCGTTTTACATGCGTCAAAATGATGATGGAAAAACGGTAGCAGCAATGGATGTTTTATTCCCAGGAATTGGAGAAATAGTAGGAGGTTCACAACGTGAAGAGCGTTTAGACGTCTTAAAGAAAAAATGTGCTGATTTCAATATTCATGAAGAAGAATTGTGGTGGTATATGGATACGCGTAAATTCGGTTCTGTTCCTCACGCAGGTTTTGGTTTAGGTTTTGAAAGAATGGTAATGTTCGTTACAGGTATGACAAATATTCGCGATGTGATACCTTTCCCAAGAACTCCTCAAAATGCAGAGTTTTAATTTTTGATTTCAATTCAAAATTCATCATTATCTGACTGAGCATTGTCGAAGTCAAAATTCAAAATTAAAGAGTATGGCATTAAAACAATATTTAGCTCAAAAACTAGAACAACGTTTATCGCCGCAGCAAATTCAATTGATGAAATTGTTGCAAGTGCCGACTATGGAATTAGATCAACGAATCAAACAAGAAATTGAAGAGAATCCTGCTTTAGAAGAAGGTTCGGATGATGAGTATGATGATGATATAGATGGCGATCAAGATTTTGATGATTCTGATAATGAAAATGAAGATTTTGATATTTCAGATTACTTTGATGAGGATTCAGCTGATTACAAAACGCAAACCAATAATACAAGTAAAGACGATGAAGAGCGAGTTATTCCTTTATCGGGAGAACAATCGTTTCAACAGAGTTTAACAGAACAATTACACTTATTGGATTTAACTGATGATCAATTCATGATTGCCGATACGATTATTGGAAATTTGGATGAATCGGGATATTTAAATAGAGAAATTGAAGCAATTGTTGATGATTTAGCTTTTTCTGCAAACATTATTGTTACGGAACAAGAAGTTGAAGTTGTATTAACATTGGTTCAGGAATTAGATCCAGCAGGAATTGGAGCGAGAGATTTGAGAGAATGTTTGTTATTGCAATTACAACGCAATCACGATGGGGATATCACTCGTTTTACAGCAAAGAAAATTGTTGAAGATCATTTCGAAGAATTCATTAAGAAACATTACGATAAGATTCAAAAGAAATTAGAAATTTCGGATGAAGATTTAAAAGAAGCAATCGATGAAATCGTTCGTTTGAATCCAAAACCGGGAGGTTCGATGAAAGAAAGCACGAAAAACTTTCAGCAAATTATTCCAGATTTTGTGATTTATGAAACGGATGGTAAATTGGAATTAACATTAAATGGTCGTAATGCACCAGAATTAAAGGTGAACAAAGATTACGAAATGATGTTGCGAACGTATTCTGAAGGGGCGAAAACGTCTAAGTCAGATAAGGAAGCAGTTATGTTTGTGAAGCAAAAATTAGATGGAGCAAAATGGTTTATCGATGCGATTAAACAACGTCAAAATACATTGCTTTCTACGATGCATACCATTATGATGTATCAATTTGATTACTTTTTGACTGGAGACGAAACTTCTTTAAAGCCAATGATTCTAAAAGATATAGCTGAAGTTGTTGGATTAGATATTTCTACGGTTTCACGTGTAGCGAATAGTAAATACGTACAAACACCACATGGAACATTTGCGTTAAAATATTTCTTTTCAGAATCGTTATCAACTGATTCAGGTGAAGAAGTTTCAACACGTGAAGTAAAGAAAATATTATCTGAAGCTATTGAAGCTGAGGAAAAACATAAACCGTTAACAGATGAAAAATTAACGGAATTATTAAAAGAAAAAGGCTATAATATTGCAAGGAGAACAGTTGCGAAATATAGAGAACAATTGAATATTCCTGTTGCTAGATTAAGAAAAGAATTATAATGAAATTTTTCTTCACAGCCATCACTTGGGTTTTCATGCCATTATTGATGCCTATTTATGCTTTGTTGCTTATTTTGTTTGTTCCTGCCTTTCAATTTGATTCTAACCCAAATTCATTGCAGTTATTCATGTATCCTATTCAATTGAAATGGGCAATATTAATTGCATTTTTCATTTTTGGGGTCGCTGCTCCTGGATTTTCGTTTATGATTTTACATAAAAAAAACATGATTTCTACGTTAGAAATGGATGGGAGAAAAGAGCGAAATCTACCTTTAATTATTACTTTGATTTATGGAATTTTACTGTATTTAATTCTAATGTTTAAAGTTGGAAGCGGTATTTTGCCTAAATATTTTTTTGCTTTACCATTGAGCGGTTCAGTTGTTTTAGGAATAATGGTATATGTAAATCAATTTCGTAAAATCAGTTTACATGCAGCTGGAGTTGGTATATTAACTGGCTTCATTTTTGCTTTCTGTTTAGGACAAGTTGCATATGAATTTTGGATTATAATTGTTTCTGTTTTGATTTCTGGACTAGTAATTTCTTCTAGAATTTATTTACAAAAACATCAACCAATAGAAGTAATTTTAGGGTATTCAATAAGTACACTTGTTACATTTTTAGTTACATTTTTTTATCCCAATTAATTTATGAATTCGATTAAGTATTTTTTTGGTATTAGTGCAATTTTCTTTTTTGTATTTGCTTGCGGAACTTCTAGTAAAAAGACGAAACGTGGTTTAAATCTCTTCACAATACAACAAGATAAAGATTTAGGTTTGCAAGTTGCCAATGAAATAGATGGTGATCCTGCTAAATATCCAGTATTAGACTCTTTAAAATATAAGGAAGTTTATAAGTATTTATATAGTGTAAGAGACAATATTTTAAATTCAGGTAAAGTAGATTTAAAAGATAAATTTCAATGGAGATTGAGAATTATTCATGATGATAACACTTTGAATGCATTTTGTACACCTGGTGGTTATATTTATGTTTATACTGGAATAATGAAGTTTTTAGATTCCGAAGATCAATTAGCTGGAGTTTTAGGACATGAAATTGGGCATGCGGATATGCGCCATTCAACAAGACAAATGACGACGATGTTTGGTGTACAAGTAGTTGAGCAGGTATTGTTAGGGAATAGAGCGGCTATTCAACAAATTACAAGTGCTTTAATTGGATTGAAATTTTCTAGAAAACATGAAACAGAAGCTGATGAACGTTCAGTTATTTATTTATGTCCTACAAAATATAATGCAGCAGGTGCAGCTGGTTTTTTTCAGAAGATAGAACAACAAGCAGCTGGAGCGAAACAACCAGAGTTTTTAAGTACGCATCCTAATCCTGAAAATAGAATTGAGCATTTTCAAAATTCTAAATTAGTTTTGGGTTGTACAGGGACTTCTGAAAATAAAGACGAATACAAACGTATAGTATCATTATTACCTAAGTAATTATATATTTGCTAAATTAAACTACTACTATTATGAGAGAGAAAAAAACTTCTTTAGCTGACTTGGCAACAAGTTTAGGTGTATCAAAAGCAACAGTATCATTTGTTTTAAATGGTAAAGGTGATGAGTACCATATTAGTAAAGGTATGCAAGAAAAAATTCACAAAAAGGCAAAAGAAATGTCTTATGTTCCGAATTTTTTCGCCAAAAGTTTACGTCAAGGTAAAACTAAAACAATCGGATTAGTTGTTGCGGATATCTCAAATGCATTCTATGCTGAATTATGTAAGTCAATTCAGGAAAAATTATATGAAAATGGTTACAATGTATTAATCGTTAGTTCTAATGATAATATTGAAGTTGAACAATCATTAATGAATGAATTGATTCAACGTTCAATAGATGGAATGATCGTTTCTCCATGTAACTCAATAGAAAATTTAATTCCTATTTTAAGAAGTACGCATATACCAGTTGTTTTTACGGATAGACCAGGAGATGGAGAAGCAGATTTTGTTGGAATAAATAATTTCAAAGAAGCTGAAAAATTAGTGAATTTGTTTTCTAAGAAACCGAAGAAATTAGCAATTTTGACGCAGCATTCAACTTCAATTGTTACAATTCAACAAAGAATAGAAGGTATAGTTAAAGCTTGTAATGATAATAAAATTGAATATTTCATTAAGAATTTATCAACTGATGAAATTGAAATCAACTCTACAATTAACGATTTACTTAAGAAGGGTGTTGATTCATTTATTCCATTGAACAATAAAGTTGCTTTAAGAACATTAATGTCATTGAAACAATTAGATATTTCAATACCAAAACAAGCTCGTATTATCTCATTTGATGACAGTGAAGTTTTTTCTTATTTGACACCTCCAATTTCTGCATTACATCAACCAATTGAATTGATTGGTCATGAAACATCTTTAAGAATGTTAGAACGTTTAAAAGAAATGGAACGTCCAGGAAAACATTTAATGTTAGGATGTTCTTTTATTGAAAGAGGTTCTAATTGATACTATGGAAAACGCGTTTATTTTCTGTTAAATTCCCTGATTTATTAGTGAATTGTAGAAAATAAATGCCTTCATTTAAACTTGGAATAGCGATTGATTCTTTTGTGTTTTCACCAATATTTTTTTCTAAAATCAATTGCCCAGTAGTTGAAATAAGTTTATAACTCAATTCTTCACCCGTATTTTTAATTGTCAATTGTTGATTATTTAATGAATAGTAATCGATTAAGTTTTCATTGCTATTTTTACATGCTGCACCACTAATTAAGTTTGTGGAAGTAAAATTTCCATTTTTATCTATCATTTTCAAACGATAATAGGTTGTTTCATTACTTGTATTATCAATAATACTATATGTTTTAACTGTTGAACTTTCTGTTGATTCCACTTCATCAATTAATTGGTAAGATTGTCCATCAGTTGTTTTCTCTAGAAGATAATAATCAATGTTTTCTTCATGCGTAATATCCCAATAAAACACTTTATTATGATTTACACACTCTGTTTTAAATGATATTAGTTGAGTAGGTAATACAACAGGCGCGGAAGGGCAAAAGTATTGCTGATTATTTAATCCACCTGTTGATGCTGTTGCACCCCAATAAACTAGATTATTGCCACCAAATTTTGTTGTTATAAAATCCTCTGACAATGATAATCTCAGATTTCCATCAAAGTAAACTGACATTGTATTTGTTGCTTTTGTCCAACTTATTTCAACAGTATGTGTTAAACCATCATCAATACTTGCATTGCTAGCTAAAGCAGCTATTGGTCCTGCAGCATGTGTTGAGTTCAATAAACTGCCATCTGTGTCAATAGCAATATGATCTGGTGATATATCAACCGCATGTGTTGGAAAATCATTGTCATAGGTATCAAATTCAACGACAACAGCATTTGCAAGTCCACCAGATCCTAATTCTCCTCCTGTCGTTCCACATACAGTTGGTGAGTTTGGTTGAAAAACGATAGTTGATCCATCAGCACCATTAATATTATTTCCAAAATAGAAATCCATAGTAACAGAAAAATCATTGTTGAAATTTACTTTTGTATCATTCCAAGCACAGCCTTTATTATCGTTAACTTCTGGTGTTAATTGTATACATGATTTTCCGCCAACTGTTAAATTACTTGCATTATCTGTTATGCAATAAGATCCTGTTTTTGTGGTTAATTTAAAAGCTAATGTTGCACTATTCAATTGATCATGATTACATGAGTACTGTGAGATTAATATTCTTGCAGTTCCTGTATAACTTGCTGTCCATGTGATTGAAGATTGTGTTCCACAGGCATCATCCGAATATGAAAGTTGACTTGTACCAGTATCATCTAACAATGTTAATTCTGTATCCCAACTTGCGCTACCACCATTGTCACAAAATGTAAAAAAGTAGGTATTACAGGCTGTTACATTGAAAGTGTAGTACTCTCCATTTTTCACACTTCTTGTTTGATATGAACTTGTGAGTGAAAGTGAACCATTCGATGTTCCTCCAGTACAAGCAAAAATGTTTGTTGTTTTTATAAATAGGAAAATATAGAATGCGATAGATTTCAATTTTTGAATTCTAAATGTACATGGTTTTGCCATGAAGTAGTTGTAGTAATTTTTCATTTGTTTAATACAAAATCGTTTTAGTATACAAATATAGATGAACCTTTTTAATTATTTCGTCTAATTTTTTTTTAAAAAAACAAACTATTGGATTCTTATTATTAAAACTTTTAATTATCTTATTATTATAATATTAGATATGTTTTGAGGAATATTTTTTTCAAAAATTCAAAAAGACAGATTTTATCATTTGTCTAAGGCTATCCTTGTTATATTCCATCAATTTTATAGAATAACTTAATCGATTAAGTATACGTCTACTAAGGATTGGAAGGTTAAAATAAATTTAAAATGGCATATTAATTATATTTTCTGTTTAAATTTTAAAATTGATATCAATATTTTAAGAAATCAATTTTAAATATTATATATTTGAAGTGCAAAACTATATTAAGAGCTGTAACTACAAAAGCTACATTGTATTACTACTACTAATTTTAAATACGTAAGTATTTAAAAAATTTAAGGCTATGAAATTATTTGCAACAACTATTCTATTGTTTGTTACATTCTATTGTTTGTCAAACAATAAAACTGAAAAAATAAATATTATTTGTACTCATACTGAGTATGGTGATACCGCTTTGTGTTCTAAAACATTCACATTTCAGTTAAAAGGTAACGTTACAAAAGAAACATCCAACAACGTAATTGAATATATACTCAATAAAAAAGGTATTTGTAATGCCACAATAGATCAAATTACTAAAATCATTTCAATTGATGTAGTTGAAAATATGGATTATAACTCAATAAAAGGATTGATAGATTATTCTCATCATCTTTTTCTATTAGAAGGTACAGATCCTACAATTAATTTGAAATAACCTAACATAAATTAAGTAAAATGAAAAATCTATTTTTGTTTATATTAGTTTTTGTTGGAACAATCTCTAATAATTTATTTTCCCAAGGTGGCGATAATGCAGCAGCAGCAGCAGGAGCGCCTATTACTTTACCTTTTTCCTCTACTAGTGGTACTACTGTCGGCAGGGTAAATGATTATGATAATCCAGCTGGATTTGCTTCTGCCTATACAACAGGAAGAGATTGGTTATATTATTTTTGCGCTTCAACTTCAGGAAGTGTTACAACAAATATTTTTTATACAACTACTAGCGGTGGTGTAAGTCCTTCAATTTCTATTTGGGAAGGTGTTCCAGGAGCTGGAGGGATATTAATTGATGCTATAACATCACCTGGTGATTTAACAGTAGATGGGTCTTTAAGAATTTCTTACCCAGTTGTAGCATCACATTGTTATTATATTATGATAGATAATTGGCCAACTCCAAATGGTTTTGATTATGATATAACAACTTATCTAACACCAATTCAACCAACTTGTACTAATATTGGATTTGAAAACGGAACGACAAGTGGTTGGACTGCAACCCATGGTGTTGTTGATGATGGAATTGCAACTGCCCCATATCCTGTATATACTCCTACAAGTTTTACAGCTTCTGCTACTCAGCATCAAATAACAACTGCAGGAAATGATCCAGTAGTTGGCGCAGCATTACCTAGAGTTTGTCCAGGTTTAGGACCTAATTCCTTAAGATTAGGTGATGGAACAGGGACAGGTGCAAAAGGAGCAACAATTGAACAACGTTTTAGTGTTACCTCTGCAAATGCTTTATTTACATATTATTATGCTGTAGTTTTTGAAGATAACGGCCATTCAGCTTTTGAACAGCCTGTTTTTAGAGTAGACGTATTAGATTGTGATGGACATTCTTTGGGCTGTGGTGATTATTTAGTTGTAGCTTCTGCTTCTGCTCCTGGTTTCGTTAGAGTTCCAAGTACAATTACATATTATAAAACTTGGACACCAGTTTTTGTTGATTTAACACCTTATATAGGTTCTTGTGTTACTATTAGGTTTATAACAGGTGATTGTACACCATCTGGACATTATGGATATGCCTATATTGATGCAACATGTAACCCTATGTCAATAGCAGGACCAACTGGAATTTGTTCGGGTTCAAGTACAACATTAACAGCACCTTCAGGAGGGGCACAATATTCATGGACTGTTCAAGGTAGCCCGACACCGGTTTTAGGAACAGCACAGACTTTAACGGTATCTCCAACTGTAAATACAACTTATCAATGTGTAATAACTTCGGTAACAAATTGTCAAACAGTAATAACTCAATCAGTAAATGTTAATCCATTACCTGTAATTTCTGGTAATTTGAATTCATGTATAGGAGGTACATCTTCACTTTCAGCAACTAATTCTCCTAGTTTATCAAATCCATGGACATCTTCAAATCCAGCTGTTGCTTCAGTTAATACTTCAGGACTTGTTTCTGGGTTAACTAGTGGCTCAACAACAATTACATATACAGATATTAATGGTTGTTCAACTACTGCATTATTTACAGTGAATCCAAATCCAACTATTTCAGGAACTTCAACAATTTGTATAGGTTCAACTTCACAATTAACAGGCTCAGCAACTGCAGCTGTCTCTAGTCCTTGGGTATCTTCTAATACAAGTGTTGCAACTATTTCATCTACTGGCTTAGTTTCAGGTATTTCAGCAGGAACAACAACAATTACTTATACTAATACAAATGGATGTATTCAAACATATTTGATTACAGTATTAAATCCACCAAATATTACAAATCCAGGTTCAATTACAAGATGTGATTCATATACTCTACCAGCGATTACAGGCTCATTTTTAACAAGTAATGCCCATTATTATACAGCTTCTCAGGCTAGTTCAGGGGTATTGATAGCGAATGGGGCTTCAATTACAACTTCACAAACTGTTTGGATATATGATAATAATGGAACTTGTTCAGATGAAGAGAGTTTTGTGGTAACGATTAATACTACTCCAGTTATCCCAAATCCGATCAATGTTAATGCGTGTGATAGTTATACATTACCAGCATTGACAGTAGGAAACTACTTCACAGCAACAGGCGGAACAGGAACAGCATTGTCAGCAGGAGCAACTATCACAAGTACACAAACAGTTTACATATACG
>Ga0315909_10002049_pt1 | contig 26446 bp, 23 predicted proteins | sample LakEriMetagenome_11_FD_203527 | JGI IMG/M metagenome (GOLD analysis project Ga0315909, IMG submission 203527) | Freshwater fungal communities from buoy surface, Lake Erie, Ohio, United States - Buoy 2 MA125 | ecosystem: Environmental > Aquatic > Freshwater > Lake | place: USA: Lake Erie, Ohio...
TTCGCGAGGTTCGGCACGAGATTGGGATCGATCGGCTCAAGCAGCCCGGCCTCATTGAGCGCTTGGGCGTACTGACCCGAGACGAAGGCCACGTCGATGCCGGGATCTCCGCCTGCGGTGAGCTTGCCGACGATCTCCTCGTTCGTTGCGTGGTTGGCCACGGTCATATTGGCCTTGGTGGTGTCAGTGAACTTCAGTGCCGCGTCGGGATCCATGTAGGCGTCCCAATTGCTCACGACGATGGACTGCTTGCTCAGATCCGCATTGGGATCAAGGGGCGCGGACGTTTCCTCGCTCGATGATCCTCCGCCGCAGGCCGCGAGGAGGACGGCGGCCACCGCTCCCCCAACGCCAAGGACGGCGGCCCGGCGGGCCGAAGTCCGGTGTGATCTCATCTGGTCTCCTCCTCATTGGTCATTTCTGCCCGACGAGAGTCACCTTGGCGACTCAGGCGAATCTCGGGCAGGTCTGCGGGCACGATGCCCAGTTGCTCGCATGCGAATGCACGGAGCATGGCGCGGACGCGCTCCAGCGGCGTCCACGAGTAGCCCACGACGCTGCGAAAACACAGGCCGTCGACCATGGCACTAATGCGCTCGGCCACCTCGCCAGGAGCGGCCACCGGGTGGAAAGCACCCGCCGCGGTGCCCTCCTGGACCAACTTGACGAGCTCGTCGCGGTATTCCGCCGCGAGGTCCTCGCATACGGGGCGCAGAGCTTCATCGTGCGTTGCGGCGGTCCAGAGCTCGAGCCAGAGGACGTACTCGTCGAAGAGCACACCCGGATGCGGCAGGCTCACCTCGAGCAGGGTGGCTAGGACCCGCATGTAGTCCCCGTCGCGACGCACAGCGGCAAAGCGCTCCGCGGGCTTGCCGATCGCCCATCGGAGCGCATCGACGAGCATCTCGTCTTTGCTGCCGAAGTAGTAGTGGACGATGCCCGTCGAGACCCCCGCCTCGAGCGCTACGTCGCGCACGCGCATGCCCGCTGAGCCGTCACGCACCAGCACGCGCGCTGCCGCGGCCATGAGGTGCTCGCGACGATCAAGGGCGTCATTCGCCGAGAGATTCGGGGGAATCGCCACCGAGACTTCAGCCAACGCCATACCTTGGGACTGTACTGACTGGACGTCCAGTTGGGAGTGGAAAACCAGAAAGGGGCAGGCGTGCGGATCGGCGTCGTGGGTGGAGCAGGAGCCATGGGGTCGGTCACCGTGGCCGACCTGGCCTCGTCGGTCGGAGTCGCCGAGATCGTCCTTGTCGATCCCGACGCCGAGCGTGCGAGCGCGCTAGCCCAGCGGCTGTCCGGTCGGGGCGCCGCCCTCATCCCGCGCGGCATTGACGTCGCTCTGGCCGAGTGCCTCGACGGATGCGACGCCGTGGTCAACGCGTCAGGGCACGCTCACAACATCGCCGTCATGGAGGCCTGTCTCCAGGTGGGCGCGCACTACACCGATCTGGGCGGTCTCTTCCACGTGGCCGTGCGCCAATACGACTGGCATGACCGCTTCGTCGAGGCCGGGCTCACCGCCACGCTGTCGATGGGTTCGGCGCCCGGCCTGACCAACCTGCTCGCCGCGCGAGGGGTGCAACTCGGTGGCATGGACACCGTGGAGTCCATCGAGATCGCCGACGCCGTCGTGCCAGGCCGCGCCTACCACCCCTCTGAGCCGTACGGTCCGCCCTACGCCGCCCTCACGCTCATCGAGGAGTACACCGCGCCCGCCCCGCAATTCATCGACGGCGCGATCGGCTTCCATCCCGCCGGATCCGGTGCACGCACCTATGCGTTCCCCGACGGCGAGGTGGAGTGCGTCTACACGATCCACTCGGAACCAGCGACACTGCCGCGTTCCTACGCCGACCACGGCATTCAGCGCGTGGAATGGCGTCTCGGCCTGGCGCCCGCCGACCACGTGCGCCTGCTGTCCTTCGTGGCGGCCGGACTCGCCAGCGAGGAGCCGGTCGTGGTCGATGGCGTGAGCGTCCGCCCGGCCGACGTGTTGATCGCCGTGCTCGCTCGCCAGGCGCGCAACGAGGTCGCGACAGCCGACCCGGAAGCGATCGAGTGGTTCCGGGTCATCACCTCGGGCAGTCGGGGAGGAGCGCCCGTCACGGTGACCTGCGACATCGAGGTGACCGATCCGCCGTCCGGTGAGTTCTCGGGGGGAGCCTGGGTCACCGGCGTACCGCCGTCGATCGCCGCCCAGATCATGGCCTCGGGCCGGGCCCTTTGCACCGGGGTCCACGGTCCGGAGCTCACCATGCCGCTCGACCTCTTCTTCACCGAACTTGCCGGGCGGGGCATGATCCCGCTAGACCGGATCGACGACTGACCGCGGAGGCACCATGTCTGATCGACCCCTCACTGTGCTGCTGGCCGCCGAGAGCGCCTACGGACCTACGAACAACTGCATCGGTATCGGTGCCGAGCTCATCCGCATGGGCCATCGCGTCGTCTTCGCCGCCGAGGAATCCTGGGCCGGCAAGATCGAGCCTCTCGGAATTGAGGAGCGCCTCGTCTCCATGGCTCCCCCGCCTGAAGAGGAGGCCGCTGCGGGTCAGTTTTGGATCGACTTCATCCGCGAGACGTCCCCGGAGTTCCGCAAGAGCACCTACGAGCAGATCACGACCTTCCTTGAGCCCGTCTGGCGCAGCCTCATGGACGGCGCGAAGTACGCAAATCCCCAATTTGCTGCCATCGTCGACGAGATCAATCCCGACATCATCGTCCAGGACAACGTGTCTGCTTTCCCTGCACTTCGGGCAGCCGGACGGCCGTTCGTCCGGGTCGTGTCCTGTCAGCCGCTGGAGATGACCGGCCCCCATATCCCCCCTGCGCTGTCGGGACTCCCCGCGGACGACTCCTCGCAGTGGCAAGCCTGGCGTGATGAATACGCGCGCGCCACCGCTGGAGTCTGGCAGGAGTACAACGAGTTCTCGCTTGATTCCGGTGCGCCTGCGCTGCCCAAGGGCGAGTTCAACTATGTCGGAGACTCCAACATCTACATCTACCCGGGGGTCATCGACTACCTCGATCGCCGTCCGCTGGATGCAACCTGGCACAGAGTGCAGTCATCGGTACGTCGCACCGAACAGCCTGTCGACCTGCCCGCCCACATCGCGGAGGGGGACGGCTCGCTGATCTACCTCTCTCTCGGGTCCCTCGGCGGTGCCGATGTCGACCTCATGCAGCGGCTTACGGGCTTCCTCGCCGACAGCCCCCACCGCTTCATCGTGAGTATGGGACCCCGATCAGACGAATGGGACCTGCCCGACAACATGTGGGGGGCAAGCATGGTCCCGCAGACCACCCTTCTCGACAAGGTTGATCTGGTCATCACGCACGGCGGCAACAACACCACATGCGAGTCGTTTCACTTTGGCAAGCCCATGGTGTTGCTTCCGCTCTTCTGGGACCAGTACGACAATGCCCAGCGCGTCGACGAAACGGGTTTCGGCAAGCGACTTGACACCTACCGCGTGGAGAAGGCGGAGCTTGAGAGCGCCATCGACGGTCTACTCGCAAACACCCCACTGCGGGAACGGATGGCGGATATCTCGCAGCAGATCCGCGCCGAGGACGGTGTGCGCCGGGAGGCGGAGATCATCGCCGACCTCGGGCAGTCCGCGGGTCGCTGATGCAGCCGGACCTCTTCGAAAGGGACCTCGCCGCGATTCCGGACAGGCTAGAAGGCCTCGCCGTACGTCTCGACGCCGAAGATCCCTGGGATGGCCTGCACTCCCGGCAGCCGCTGCTCACCGGGATGGGCTCCTCTGCCTACGCGGCGCGCACCGCAGCGGGTTGGCTGCGTGCGGCCCACGTCGGCGCTACGGTCGAAATGGCATCGACCGATCCCGGTTGGCCGGGAGGCGAGGGCACGTCCGCGGTGCTCATCTCCGCGTCGGGTGGATCGGCGGAGACACTCGAGCGAGCGGAGCGCCTGCTGCCTGGCACCCAGCGCGTCGCGCTAGTGAACCGCGAGGACTCGGCGCTCGCGCGTGTAGCCGATCTTGTCGTGCCCATGTCCGCTGGCGACGAGACCGGCGAGGTCGCCTGCCGCACATACCGGCACACCATCGCCCTGCTCCTCGCGATGGGCGAGGACCGGCGACGCATCGCGCAGGACTGTCGCGAGGCGGCGGCGCTCACGAGAAGTCTCCTGGCGGACCTGTCGTGGCTCGATGCGATCGACGAAGCGCTGGCGCCCGCAGAGACGACCTACTGGATCGCACCCGAGAGCCGTGTCGGCTCGGCGCTGCAGTCGGCGCTCATGATCCGTGAGATTCCCCGGCGCCGTGCAGTCGGCTGCGAGACCGGCGACTGGAGCCACGTCGACGTCTACCTCACCCTGACGACGGACTACCGCTGCGTCGTCTTCACCGGCTCACGCTGGGATGACCGGGCGGCGGACTGGCTACGCAAGCGTGGCTCGCATGTCGTCAGTGTCGGCCAACCACTGGCGCTGCCCGGCGAGGTTCATTTGCCGCTCTCGGGCACTCCGATCGCGCGCATGCTCGCCGAGCCCCTCATCGCTGAATTGCTCGCCCTGCGATGGTGGCGGAGAGACCCGGTCGAGGTGCCCTGATGCTGCTGGACGAGGTCAGAGGCGACTTGGCCGGCGTGCCTGCCGACAGTCTCCTACCTCCCCTGCGTCGGGGGCAGGATCTCGCGTGCACGGCCATAGAGGATGCTGCTCCGCTCGGAGAGGGAACTGCGATCGCCATCGCGCGCCTCGCCGACGGACGAGCAATCAATGTGCCACTCGTGCATGACGGTCGCTGGCGCCGCGCCGAGCCCGACGACGCCATGAGTGCTTCCGCCCTCTCTGCACCCGAACCCCTGGACGTGCACATCGTCCAAGCTTTCCCTCCGATCGACGCTCGTCGGGAGCGCTCCGTCGACGTCGACATGTCCAACGACATGCGGGTCATCGACGAGGCGGTGGTGGCCAAGTGGCAGTTCATCGCGGAGCCCGGATCACTCACGGGGCTGCGGCTCGTCGACCACCTCGCGCACGCGGGCTTCACGGAGATGCCTGTGCCGCTCGCTTCCATCACCTGGCGGGACCACCTGGTCGCGTCCTACACAAGCTTCCTGCCACAGGCGCAGGACGGATGGGAGTGGATGCTCGACGACGTCAAGGGGATGCTGCAGGGTGCATCCGATGCCCCCGACTGGGCCGGTGACCTCGGAGCCCTCACCGGTCGTCTGCACGCGGCAGCAGCCACGCAGACACCCGTCTTCCCGCACCCTCTCGGCCGCGCGGATCTCGCGTCCCTCGCCGCTCACTACCGAGGCCTCCTCTCCGTCGACCTTGATGCTGAGATGCGCGACGCACTCATGCCTTGGACCGATCGCTTCACTCAGGCATGCCAGACGCTCGAGGCCGCTACGGATGTAGAAGCAGTCCCCGTGCATGGCGATCTGCATCCCGGTCAATTCCTCAGGTGGCGCGACGGAATTGCCATCGCCGACTTCGACGGCAATCCTCTTCTGCCCGCGGATGACCGCGGACAGCCAGGCCCCACGGCACATGATGTTGCCGGACTCCTGCGCGGCCTTGATCACGTCGCCATCGCGGCAGCCCGCAGAGTGGACCTTCCCGATGCGTTGGCGGCCGCTCGGGAGTGGGCCCGGCAGGCACGCGATGAGGCGTTGGCGGCGTATCGGGGAGTCGACGGCGTCCCCGCACTCGACCCGTCACTGCTCGACGCACTGGAGTCGCTGTCACCACTCCACGAGGCGGTCTACGCCTCCACCTATCTGCCCCGCTGGCGGTACGTGCCGCTCGCGGTACTCCGCGGCGGGTGGTGACTCAGGCGCTCATCTCGCGGGCGATTGCCGCGGCGAAGGCATCCACGTCTTCGGGCGTGGTGTCCCAGGAGCACATCCAGCGCACCTCGCCCGTGTGGTCATCCCAGGTGTAGAAGCGGTAGTCGCGCTGAAGTCGCTCGGTCACGGCCGGCGGGAGGATGGCAAACACCGCATTGGCGTCGACTCTCCTCTGCACCTCGACGCCGGGGATGACGCGCACCGCCGACTCGAGGCGGCGTGCCATTTCGTTGGCGTGGCGGGCATTGCGCAGCCAGAGATCGTCGGTGAGCAGGGCCGAGAGCTGCGCGCTGACGAAGCGCATCTTGCTGGCTAGTTGCATGGCGGACTTGCGTAGGAAGGGGATATCTCGGGCGAGCCCGGCGTCGAGGACGATGACGGCCTCCGCGCCCATGGCGCCGTTCTTGGTGCCCCCGAAGGAGATCGCATCCACTCCGACATCCGTAGTGATCTCGCGCAGGGCGACACCGAGGGAGGCCGCGGCATTCGCCAGGCGCGCACCGTCGAGGTGCAGGCGCAGTCCGAGTGAGTGCACGTGATCCGCGAGTCGCCCGAGCTGATCGACGGTGTACGCCGTGCCGAGCTCGGAGGACTGCGTGATCGTCACGACCGCCTGCTGGGAGCGATGGACATCACCCGTGCGCACCGCATGCACGTCGACGAGGTCGGGGGTGAGAAGGCCATCGGCTGTGGGGACGGTCCAGAGCTTGAGCCCGGCGACCTTCTCCGGCGCTCCGCCCTCATCCACATTGACGTGCGCGGACTCCGCGCAGATCACGGCCTCCCAGGGGCGGCACATCGACTGCAGGGCGACGACGTTGGCACCCGTGCCATTGAAGACGGGGAAGACCTCAGCCTGCGGGCCGAAGTGATCGCGCACGAGATCGCGGAGGCGCTCGGTCTCGTCGTCATCGCCGTAGGCGACCGCGTGACCGGCATTGACCCGCGTGATCGCGTCAAGCACCTCGGGATGGATACCGGCGTAGTTGTCGCTGGCAAAACCCCGCCAGGGTGCGGACATGTCAGGCCTCCGTGAGATCGCAGCGCGCGCCGTTGGCGGCGTCGCCACCGACGATCCCATGGACGGCCGCGGCGAGGTCAGCGGTGTCGGTATAGCCAGGGAAGGCTTGGTCGGGCTGAGCCTCGCGCATGGCCGCATCGACGAGCGCCTTGACCGCGACGATCACCGCGCGAGCGGAGGAATCCTTGAAGGAGTTCGCCAGTCCGCCGACCCAGGTCTCGGCCGCCGCCTTGGCGGTCGCGTAGGCGACGTTGCCCGCGGTGGGCTTGGCAGCGGCCGTGCTCGAGACGATGATGTAGCACCCGGATGCGTCGATGAGTGCGTCACGGAAGGCGACTGTCGTCGTGCGCACGGTGACGAAGACACCCGGAGCGATGGAATCCCACGCATCAAGCGCGCCGAGGTCGACGGTCTTGGACCCCTGCCATCCACCGACGAGGTGCACGACCGCGTCAATGCGGCCGTGCCGCGCAAGCACGTCGTTGCGGAAGCGGATGACGTCATCGACGTCGAGCAGGTCGACGACTGCCGCTTCGCCCGCCACCGGTGCGGCGGCCGCCTGCGCGAGATCCTCGCGACGGTCCACCACGATGACGAGATGGTCGGCGCCGAGTGCCTTCGCGACAGCGCGGCCGCCCATGCCCGCGCCGAGGACGACCGCGACGGGGCGGCTCATGCCGCGATCCCCGTGATGCCGCGCGCGGAGTCGATCGCCGGCGCGAGCGCCTTGCGCAGCGACTCGTAGAAGAGATTGAGTGGGAATTCATCGGGCAGCACCGCATCGACCGCCTCGCGCGGCTCGGTAGGCAGCGCCTGGGCCCCGCGCGCCCACACGGACTGCGGATGAGGAGGCACGAGAGAGCTCACGAATTCATACGCCGCGAGCCAGTGGCCGAGACGGGAACGATCGATGCCCTCCCGATAGAGGGTCTCGACCTCGTCGCAGAGGGCATCCATGCTCTCTTGCACGCGCGACCAGTCGATGACGAGCGTGTTGTCAGTCCAGCGCACCACTCCGGCCTTGTGCAGCCACGCGAAGATGATCTGCCCCGCCAGGCCGTCGTAGTTGCGGACTCGATCACCGGTCGTGGGGAAGCGGAAGAGACGATCGAAGAGGATCGCGTGGCGCACGTAGGGCGCGAGCACGACACCCCGCTCCTCGAGCGCCGTCGTCTCGCGGAAGGTCGACAGGTCGCAGCGCAACTCTTCGAGGCCGTACATCCAGTAGGGCATCCGCTGCTTGATCATGAAGGGATCGAAGGGCAGGTCGCCGTGGCTGTGGGTGCGATCGTGCACGAGATCCCAGAGCACGAAGGTTTCCTGCGCCAACCGCTGATCCGAGAGGAGCAGCTCCGCTTCAGGGGGAAGCGCCAGGCGCAACCTCTCGGCCGCGGCGCGCGAGACATGGCGGAATCGGGCAGCCTCGCGGTCGCAGAAGATCCCGCCCCAGGTGAACTTCACGACCTCGCGGGTGGCGACGGTCTCGGGGAAGAGCACGGCGGAGTGGGTGTCATAGCCCGAGGTGAACGCGACGAACTCGATCGGCACGAAGGCGGCATTGTCATACGCCGTTGCCTCGAGCTCGGCGATCCACTCCGGCCAGACCGTGCGCACGACAACGGCCTCGACATTGCGATCGGGATTGCCGTTCTGCGTGTACATCGGGAAGACGACGAGATGCTCAATCCCGTCACGGCGGTGCTCGTCGGGGTGGAAGAGCTGCAGGGAATCGAGGAAGTCAGGCACTCCGAGCCCGGTGTCGCGCCAGGCGCGGAAGTCGACCGCGCATGCGGTGAGGTAGTCGGCCTGATGGGGCACGAGCGGGGAGAGTGCCTCAAGGTCGGCGACGATCCGATCAACGCAGGCGGTCGCCAGAGCGGCGTCACCATGCACGGATCCGTCGGGGGCCTGCAGCGGGCGTAGTGTCTCGACGGCGTCGACGAGATCCGCCCACGCCGGGTGCTCCACCAGGGCACTCCCCTGCTCATCGGAGACCGCCGAGGCGCGTCGTGCACCTGCCCAGGTGACGAGCCGCTGCCACAGCAGCCGGTGATCGAGATCCGCGATCGAGTCGTCCCCGGCAAAGTCTGAGTCGGCCGCGACGATGACCCGACCCGCACCGGCGTCGACACCCGCGATGACGGGAGCACCGGCGGGCATGGCCGTGTCCGACGTCCGCGCGAAGACGTATGCATCGTCGGCGACCTCGAGGACGCCCGCGCGATAGACGCAGGCACCGGAAACACCGGCGAAGATGTCCGTGCCCTGCGCTGTCGATGGTTCGAGAAGTAGCCAGGTGGAGACGTCGTTGAAGCGGTGCACCGGATCCTGTGCCGTGCACGTGACGACATCGATCCCGAAGCGGCGCGTGATATCGGCGAGGTTGTTGCCGTACTTCGCCTGCTCCGTCTCCGCGAGGACCACAAGCCCACCACCGGCGCGCACAAAGTGGTCGATCGCCGAGACCTCCGCCTCGGCGTACACCGGCGACCCCTCGCCCGTTGTCGCCTCCCACTCATCGGTGGAGCAGTGCGGCAGGACCAGGACATCGACGCCCTGCAGGGTCGCTGCGTCGAGCGGGCCCGCGACGTGCGCCTGCACGTCAAAACCCGCGCCGCGGAGCACCGCGGCAGCCTCGGCGTAGGAGGCATCTGCGGGATTGGCCGGGCTCATGATGACGGCGAGCTCAGGCCGGGTGGTCCAGGCCTGGCGATGGCTCTCGTCGATGAGCACGCGCACGAGGGGACGCATGACGACTCCTTAGGGGAAGAGACTCAGGCCCCAAGAGTAGCCGATGCCGGAAGATCGCCCGCACGATGACGATTCCGCCGGACAATCTCCCGTTTCCTACCGTGGGTGGCCCCGGAACTCGGGAACTTCGGGACAAAAGTGTCGTGCAGCGAACGTTTCGTCCCGAAGTTCGCCGCTTCTTCCCCGTGAGTGGCCTCTCCCCGTGAGTGGCCTCTCCCCGTGAGTGGCCTCTCCCCGTGAGTGGCCTGGTGAACTCGCTAACGTCGGCGCATGCGGCGTAACTGGTCCAGCACCGTCGACCTGGAGGGTCGCGAGGTGCGACCCACGTCGGCAGCCGACGTGGCAGCGCAGGTCAGCGCCGAGGGCGCTGCCCTGGCCTTGGGCAGCGCGCACTCCTTCAGCACGGTGGCGGTCACCCCGGGCATGCATGTCGAGACCATGGGCCTGCCCGCCGACATCCGCGTCGAGGGCAACACGGCGTCTGTCGGCGCCGGGACCACCTACGCCGAACTCGGCCGGGAGTTGCACGCGCGCGGGAGGGCGCTCGCCGCCATGGCCTCGCTGCCGCACATCACCGTGGGTGGCGCGATCTCCACCGGCACGCACGGATCAGGCGACGCGATCGGCACCCTCTCCAGTGCCGTGACCGGCCTGGAGATCGTCACCGCCGACGGCGAGATTCGATGGGTACGCCGCGGCGTCGATGCCGACTTCTCGGGCTGGGTCGTCGCACTCGGAGCACTCGGGGTCGTGACGCGCGTTGAGCTCGAGGTCGAGCCGACCTACGGCGTCGCGCAAACTGTCTTCGCCGGACTCGATCTCGATGTCGTCGAGTCCGACTTCGATGCTGTCTTCTCTGCAGCCACCTCGGTGAGCGTCTTCACCCGATGGCGTCCCGAGCCGGACGCGCAGCTGTGGCTCAAGCGCCGAGTCGATCGCGAGGGCGCCTGGCCGGGCGGTCCGGCCTTCGGCGCGACCGAGCGCACTGCGCCCCTGCACCCCCTGGAGCAACTCGATCCCGTGCACTGCAATCCGCAATTGGGCCAGCCGGGTCCGTGGCATGAGCGCCTGCCCCACTTCCACGCCGACTTCACGCCCAGCGCGGGAGATGAGATCCAGGCGGAATACCTGCTCCCCCGAGCACGCGCCGTCGAGGCCATCCGCGCGCTGCGGTCCCTGCACACCATCATCACCCCGCTGCTGCATGTCACGGAGATCCGCACGATGCGCGCTGACGATCTGTGGCTCAGCCCCGCGTACGGACACGACACGGTCGGGATCCACTTCACCTGGCATCGCGATGACCGCATCTACGACGTGCTCCCCGCGATCGAAGAAATCGTGCTGCCGCTCGGCGCGCGACCGCACTGGGGCAAGGTCTCGCGTGCGACACCCGAGCAGGTGCGCGCTGCCTTCCCTCGTTGGGACGACTTCGTGAGCCTCATCACAGCGATGGACCCCGATGGCCGCTTCCGAAGCCCATTCGTGACACGTCTGCTCGGCGCGTCAGGCTGATCCACCGCTGGATGCGCACGTACTCTCAAATCATGACTAAGAACATTCGCATCCTTGCCCTGTCCGCCATCGCCGCCGGCACGCTCGTGCTCGCCGCATGCGGTGGCAGTTCCTCCTCCGATGCCACCTCGGCAGCGCCCTCGGAGAGCCCCATCGGTGGAGGCTCCGCCTCCTGCGATCAGGCCACCCTCGAAGGCCTCGCCCAGGGTGCCGCCACCGCTGATGGCGCCGAGTGGGTCTCCTTCAAGAGCGTCGAGTGCGTCGACGGCTACGCCATCGTCTTTGGCATCACCAAGACCGGTGACATCGAGCAGACCACCGCCTTCGTCTTCCAGGCGGAGGGCCCGATGTGGGCGCTCAATCAGCTCGACGCGATCTGCGCCGACGGCGGCGGCGCCGATGTGCCGCCCGCCATCAAGGACCAGGCCTGCGCACTGCGCTAGTCCTGCCCGCTCTCAACCCACGCAATGGCCTGGGGCACCGACACGGTGTCTCAGGCCATTGCCGTTGCGGCACCCGGTGTGCTCGGCCAGGGCATTGCCGCCTCGAGTTCGTAGGCGAGTGAGAGGAGACGGCGTTCCTCCCCGAGAGGTGCGGCCACCTGCACTCCGATGGGCAGACCCTCCTCCGTGCGAGCAAGTGGCAGCGAGATCGCGGGCGATCCAGTGACGTTCTGCAACGCGGTGAAGGAAGCGAAGCGCAGCAGACGCACGATGTGCTCGCGCGCAGGCACGTCCGGGCCTAGCTCGCCGATAGGAGGCGCCGGTGTGGACAGCACCGGTGAGAGGACCGCGTCGTACGACGCATAGACCTCCTCCGGCTCCTGCGATGCGCGCTTGAGCCTGCGCAGGCTGCCCGGGATGCGCAGAGCCTGCTGCTGCGCCATGCGACTGAGCTCCTGGGTGAGTTGCTCGGTACGCGCGGCATCGAAGTCCACGCCAAACACACGACCACCCGCCTTGTAGAGCAGGAAGGAGAGGAGGGCCCAGTAGCGCAGGAAGTCACGGCCGAAGGCCTCGTCGACCGGCGGGGTGATCTCCTCGACCTCGTGGCCGAGAGCCTGCAGGGTGCGGCCGGTGCTGCGGACCGCCTCCCGCACCCTCGGATCCACCGGGATCCCCCCGACCGCTTCGGTGAAGAGCCCGATGCGCAGGCGCCGCGACTCGGGACGCACCACCATGCCGATAGGCGGAAGGTCGGCGACGCGGTGAAGTCGCTCGGCTTCAGCGAGGTAGTAGGCGGTATCGCGCACCGTGCGGGTCAGCACACCCTGGGCGACGAGGTTGACCGGCAGCCGGTCGAGTTCGGGGACATCGATCATCCTGCCGCGCGACGGCTTCAGCCCGACGAGCCCACATGCGGCAGCCGGGATGCGAATCGACCCACCGCCGTCGTTGGCGTGAGCGATGGGCACGACACCGGCAGCGACGAGCGCTGCCGAGCCACCGCTGGAACCGCCTACGGAGCGCGTGGTGTCCCACGGATTGCGCGTGGCGCCGAACCGCGAAGACTCGGTGCTCGCCGTGAGACCAAGTTCCGGGAGCGTGGTCTTGGCAATCGGCTCGAAGCCGAGGGCGAGGTACTGCGCGACCCAGGGACTCGTCGACGTGGCTGGCGTGTCCGCGGGAGCCCATGAACCGTGGAGCGTGGGATAGCCGGTGAGGTCCTCGTTGTCCTTGAGCACCGAGGGGATTCCGGCGAAGGGTCCGGAGACCGCAGGCGCGACATCGAGGTCACGCACGACGGCGTTGAGGTCGTCGTTGACGGCAGCGAGCCGCGCCCGTGCCGCCTCACGGAGCTCGCGCGCCGAGACCATGCGCCGCCGCAGCCGATGCTGCATCTCCATCACGTCGTCAGAGCCGAGGGCGTCCTCGGACACGGCATCCACCTGGGGCATCCCGCGACTGTACTCAGGCCTCATGAGCCGCAGGGACCCTCAGCCCACGGACGTGGCGCCTATGGTGTCGCCATGGCCCCATCTCGCCGCCTTGCCCTCGCTGGCCTCGCCCTCGTCGCGCTCGGCCTCGCCGGCTGCACCGGTGGCAGTCCCGAAGCCACACCTTCGAACACTGTCGAGATGCCCACGGCGTCGTACAGCCCGCCAGCGGACGCGCAGGTGACGCCACCGCAACTCATCACGCTCGCCAATGTCCAGCCCAATGACGGCATCCAGCCCGTCATCGACTTCATCGAGTCTGCGCGGTCATCGGTGGATATCTCGATCTACCGCATCGACAGCGACTTCACCCCGCTCATCGAAGCGCTTGAGCGCACCGTGGCACGCGGAGTGCCGGTCCGCATCTCGATCTCACGTCAACTCGTGGGCCAGCCCAATCCGCCGCAGGGCAACTCACAGCAGATCGTCGTCCAGCAGCAACTCCAGGCCAAGGGCATCCAGGTGGAGTTGAGCAGGCCGGAGTTCCACTACGGGCATGAGAAGGCCATCATCGTCGATGCGGGCACCCCTGATGCCAAGGCGATGGTCGCTGACTGGAACCTCCAGGCTTCCTACTTCGGGCCCAATCAATACGGCCCCGTCGGCGCGCGGGGCATGGCCGTCTTCAACTCCGATCCGCAGGATGTCGCCACGATCGCGGCGTACTTCGATGCCAACTGGCCCCCCTACGCCCCCTACCCGGTATCCACCCGCTCGAGCCTGGTGTGGAGTCCCAGTGGGATCGAGTACTCCCCCGTCGGCAATTCCGTTGCCGTCCTCACTGACTTCATCAACAACGCCAAGCTGCGCTTGGACATCTACGCCGAGTACATCCAAGACGACGCGTTCCTCATCAACATGGTGATCGCGCGGGCACAGGCCGGCATCACGGTCAGGATCGTCGCGAATTCATCGGGCCAGTCTGCGGACATGGTCTCCAAGCTCCGTGGCGCCGGCATACAGATCCGCTTCGACCCGATCTACGACGGCATCACGTCGGATCCGATGTTCGTGCACTCCAAGACGATGTTCGCTGACTTCGGCACTGCCGACCAGGTTGCCTTCATCGGATCCCAGAACACCTTCATCAACGAGTCACCCGAGGCCATCCTCGAGCTCGGCGTCCTGGCGCGAGACGCGGCCACCATCGACAGGGCCTACTCATACTTCGAGCAGGACTGGTCGACCTCGACCGAGACGCAGGCGTCACCGAGTCCGGGTGGGGACTAGCGCATGCGCTTCCGCCCGCTTGCGCTCATGCTCGCTGCCTTCGCACTCGCGGCTTGCTCCAGCACGTCGTCGACGACGCTGCCGACTCCGCCACCCCTGCAGGTCCAGCGCACCGGATTGATCACGCTGGAGTCGATTCAGCCCGACGACGGAATCGATGCCGTCACGCGCTTCATCGACGAGGCGACAAAGTCCGTCGACATCGCTGTCTACCAAATGGATCCGGGCTACAGCCCCCTCATCGAAGCACTGACGCGGGCGAAGGAACGCGGGGTGAAGGTGCGGATCCTTCTCTCGGGCACCATCTACCCTCCGGGCTCCACCAACGACAACCCTCGCGACGTCGAGATCCTGCGCGAGCAGGGATTCGAGGCCGCTCTCAGCCGGCCTGAGTTCAGCTTCTCCCACTGGAAGGTCCTCATCATCGACGCGGGCACGTCCGGTGCCCAGGCCCTCATCTGCGACTTCAACCTCGAGGCCGGCTACTTCGGAATCGATCCCCAGTACCCCAACGAGGGGGATACGCGCGGCATGGCGGTGCTCGACAGGGATCCCGCGGACGTCGCCATGATCGCGCGCACCTTCGACGCCGACTGGCCGCCGTACAAGCCCTGGCCCGCCAATGACCGACCCAACCTCGTGTGGTCTCCGAGCAACAGCACATGCGACTCGACGAGCTGCGCATCCGCCTACCCGCTGGAACCGACGGGCAACTCCCGCGACGTCATGCTCTCGCTCATCGGCAACGCTCAGAAGTCACTCGACATCTACGCGCAAGCCCTAGCCGAGCCTTCTCAACTCCTCCAACCGCTCCTCGATGCGGCTGATCGCGGCGTCAAGGTGCGCCTTGTCGGCAACGACGGGGGGATCAACACCGACGCACTCAGCAAGTTGAAGGACGCCGGCGTCGAGATCGTGATTAACCCCACGGATCCCGGTGGCGACGGCAAGGTGATGTACATCCACACCAAGACCATCGTGGTGGATGCAGGTCTGCCAGACGCGATCGCTTACGTCGGATCAATCAACCCTTTCCTGGACGAATCGATCGACACGGAGCGCGAACTCGGCGTGCTGCTGACGGATCCCACCTCTATCGAGCGCATCATGCTGATCTTCGACCGAGATTTCGGATCCGGTGAGCGCGCATGAGTCCCACACGACGCGAGGTCCTGGCCTGGAGTGCGTGGGCGGCGGGAGGACTCGCACTCACGGCGTGCTCGACCGGCAGCGCCAAGCCGGTGCCCTCGCCCTCTGACACCGGCTCGGTGACGAATGCAGAGTCGCTTGCCACCCTGGCGCTGTGGACAGCGCAGCGAGGGGCCGACGGCGGCTCCTACGGCATCGGTGGTGCACTCGTCGAGTCCGCCACCGGCCGCGTCCTGCAGACCATGCCCAACCGCGTCTTCCGCACGCTGTCCACGGGCGGGACCTTCGTCGAGGACCCGACCGCGCACGGTGAGCGGCAGCTCATGTCGTGGTACCTCTCTCAGCGCGAGAGCCTGGGCCTTCCCGATCCCGGCGACCTCACGGTCGTAACGACTCTAGATCCGTGCCTGATGTGCGCGAGTTCCCTCCTCACGGTGGGCGTCAACGTCGGCGTCGTCGCGATCGACGACTACTCCGGCGTCAACTACGACTCCAGCGGGTCCTTCACGGACCTGCCCGAACCGCTGATGTCACAGGCCATCGCCACGTTCGGCTACTACGCGGTCGAGGGGGGACGAGCTTTTCAGGGGAGCAAGGCCATCGCCTACGCCGACGAGACCATCACGCAGGACACGCTCGATGCGTGCGCGAACCTCTACTCCACTTCGGCTGACTCTGTCCGCAGCGCGCGCCGTGCCAGCGGCGCGGCGCCGTCGAAGCTCACCGATCCCGGTGCGAATCCGGCGGCGATCGACGTGATCCGCGCCTTCCAGGTCACATGCCCCGAGGCCTTCACGGTCAAGACCCGCGAGCCTCGCCTGCCCGACCGGCGGATCTACGACGTGCTCGTCGATGTCGTGGGACGCAACCCGGGTGCCACCAACGCCGTCGCCTTGATCGACCCCTTCGGCAATCTCGTCACCGCGCAGGCCGATCAGCAGCAGATCAACGCCCTGAGCACGGCGTACGCGCTGTGCACCCGCACATATGCGCAGACCCGCTACGCACTGGTCAATTCGGAGGCCACGCTGGCGATCGCCGAGCAATCATTGACGAATCCCAACTACGGCACGTTCGTCTTCCTACAGGCGCCCGATCCCTTCGCCCCGACGGGGATGTTTGACATCGGCGCCTACGGATCGACGATGGGCGGAGCCGCCATGCCGGCGATCCCGAGTGCCTTCCAGTACTTCGAGTTGCCGCCGGGAGTGACCGAGACGCAGTTGCAGGACGTGATCTATCCGCTTCCGCCGCTCTACTCGGACAACATCAAGATCTCACCGCAGCGCGTGGTGGGCGTCACCTAGGAGTCGAGGCGGCCGTCCGGGTCGAACCCGCGCGGCAGGACCACGGCGGGCACGGTGCTCGCACGCAGGAGCTTGTGGGTGAGGTCGCCGAGGAAGACCCGGCTGAGCACACCGAGGCTGCTGGACGCGGCGACGAAGACGTCCGAGTCCTGCCAGTCGAAGCGCGACATGGCGCGACCCGCGGTGTCACCCTCGACCACGCTGCCCGTGATCGACAGGCCTGACCGAACGATGAAGGCCTGCTGGGCCGCCTCCTCGTGCTCTCGAAGGGCCTGCATCACGGCCCGTTCGGGATCACGCCCGATGCGGGCGCCGAGGATGCGCGTCATCCGCAGCACCACGGTGAGCAGGTGTACTGGCAGTCCGGCGGGCCGGGCAATGCTCTCGGCGATACCGACGGCGTACTCCGACTCGGGGGTGTCCTGGAATCCGACGACGAGACGCTGAATCGACTCGGGCGCGATCTCGCGGTAGCCCTCGGGTGCGAGCGCGACCGCGGCCGCACCACCGTGCAGGAGCGTGTGGGCCACGGTTCCGAGCGCGAGGTGGCCATCGACCCCCTCCGATCCCGGACCGATGACGATGACAAGGGCACCGACCTGGTCGGCCGCATCCCGCAGACCATGCCCCACGGAAGAACGCGGGACCACGAGAGTGTCGACGTCATCGATGGACCAGTCATCCCGCAGGACGCCCGCGGCATGCGCGAGTGCGTCGTGCGAGCGCTCTTGAAGGAAGGCCTCCCACTCGGCATCGACATTGCCCCTGCTGGGGTAGTCCATCGTCGGCGGGTGGACGAAAGCGAGCGTGATGCTTGCCCCGAGCAGTCGGGAGAGCAGTGCTCCGAGGGCGAGACCGTCTTCGCCTGACTCGTCCGGGGACACACCCACGACGATGCGCATGCTCGCCTCCCTCAGTTGGATGATCCGGGCAGTTGGTCGATCTGGGGCCGAGGTGGCCCTGCGGCGGCTAACGTACCCAGCGTCCCGGATCACCGGGCCGGAACGCCAGGAGTCGCCATGTCGCACGGTCTCTTCAGACTGAAGTCGGTCGAGGACACCGTCGGCCATGGTGAGCTCAAGCGGACGATGGGCCGATCGGCGCTCCTTTACTTCAGCGTGGGTTCCATCATCGGAAGCGGCATCTTCGTCATCCTCGGCGTGGCCATCCCCAAGGCCGGGCCTGCTGTGATGCTGTCCTTCCTCCTCGCAGCTGTGGCGGCGCTGTTCTCCGCACTCTCCTACGCCGAGCTCGCGAGCACGATCCCGGCCAGCGGATCGTCGTACTCCTATGCCTACGTCACCCTCGGCGAGATCGTCGCGTGGGCGGTTGGCTGGATGCTCATGCTGGAGTACGGCGTCGCCGTCGCTGCAGTGGCGGTCGGGTGGGGGGAGTACCTCAACGAGTTCCTCGGCGCATTCGGAGTGACCATCCCCGCTGCGTTCGCGAGCCCTCCTGGTGACGGAGGCGTCTTCAACATCCCGGCCATCGTCGTCGTCTTCGCCTGCATGTTCCTGCTGATCCGCGGAGCATCCGAGTCGGCCCGGGTCAACGCGATCATGGTTCTGCTCAAGATCGGCATCCTGATCTTCTTCTGCGCGGTCGCCTTCACCGCCTTCGACGGCAACAACCTCGAGCCCTTCCTGCCCCTGGGCATCCTCGGCGTCACCGCCGCGGCGGGACAGGTCTTCTTCTCCTACATCGGATTCGACGCAGCATCGACCGCGGGCGAGGAGGCGAAGAACCCCAAGCGCGACCTGCCCTTCGCCATCATCGGCAGCCTGGTCGTCGTCACGGTGCTCTATCTGCTGGTCGCCCTCGCGGCACTGGGCGCCCAGCCCTGGGAGTCCTTTGAGGGCCAGGGCTCCGAGGCCGTGCTCTCCTCGGTTGCCAACAACGCCGTGGGCGGCACGTGGGCAGGCACGCTCATCGCGGTAGGCGCAATCATTTCCATCTTCAGTGTCGTGCTCGTCACGCTCTACGGTCAGACGCGCATCCTCTTCGCCATGGGCCGCGACGGCCTCCTGCCCAAGGCCTTCACGCGGGTCAACCCCCGCACTCAGACGCCCGTCTTCAACACCGTGATCGTCTGCGTGATCATCGCGATCCCCGCGGCGTTCGTCTCCCTGGGCCAGTTGGCCGAGGCGACAAGCATCGGGACCCTGGGGGCCTTCGCTGTCGTCAACATCGGGGTGATCGTGCTGCGGCGGAAGCGTCCCGACCTGCCCCGCGGCTTCACGACGCCGCTCTTCCCGCTGATGCCGATCCTCGGGCTCATCCTCATCGTGGTGATCGTGGCCGGCCTCGACCCGGTGACGTGGCTCGTCTTCGCCCTGTGGATGGCAGTCGGCTTCACGGTCTACTTCGCCTACTCACGGCGCCATTCCGTGCTCAATACGCCTGAGCAAACCCAGTAGCCGATCCTCGATTCACCGCTACGCTGCCGTCATGGCTACCTACACCTGCCCCAGCTGCGATATGTCCGTCAACACCACCTGCGGCCACTGCAACGCCGCTCTCGTCGATGACGTCCTGGTCCTCGACTCCGGCGCCGAGGTGCGCATCTCCCAGTGCCCCGACGGCCACGGCAAGATCAAGTCGCCGCTGTGCTGTGGCACGGATATGGCCTGCGCCGTCTAGCGGAGCCGCGCGCATATCGACGTAGGAAGACCCACGACGAGCGTGGGTGGTGGGGGCGCGCCCGAAGGGATTCGAACCCCTAACCTTCTGATCCGTAGTCAGATGCTCTATCCGTTGAGCTACGGGCGCCTTGCGGGACGGGAGTCTAACCGCAGGCCCCGAGCTCTCCCACCGGAGGCCTGCCGGAGCCCCGCTGCCGAATCCGGGGCGACGGGCCCGACCCATTCCGGTGCCGCCAAGGGGAACTCGACGTGCAACCGCGCCGGGTAGCCACCACACTCGTGGCATGACAGAGGACCAGGTCACCGATAGCAATGGACTCACGCGGCGCCAGGCACTTGCAGCCGCCGCGGCACTCTGCGGCTTCGGTGCCGCTGCCGTTGCGGGCACCAGCACGGCCCAGGCCTCCGGCACCCTGCGCGTGCAGTTGTCTAAATTCCCCGCACTCAAGAAGGTGGGCGGAATTGCACTCGTGGGCAACCTAGGATCGACTCCTGTCGCCGTCGTGCGCACCGCACGCAATAGGTACGTCGCCCTCGATCGTCGCTGTCCGCACGCGGGTGGAATCGTGCAGCCGAGCGGCAATCAGTGGGTCTGCCCCCTGCACCAGTCCCGCTTCGACCTCGACGGTGACAAGGTGAGCGGTGTCACACCTTCGGGTCTGCGCAAGCTCAAGAGCAGCCTGAGTGGCGGCTCTCTCACCATCACGGGCTAACCGCCGGGCAACCTCGGTCATTGACCGGGCAGACTGACCTGATGCGCACTCGCTGGATCGGCCCCGCCGTCGCGCTGGGGCTGGTCGTGAGCCTTGCGGGCCCTGTGGGTGCCGCGCTCGCTCCGACGCCGGCCTCCTCGGCTCAAGCCGCCAGCCCGCGCGACAACCGCGAGGCTCCTAACGTCCTGCTCGTCCTCACCGACGATCAGCGTGCCAACACCCTGGTGGGCATGCCGCGCGTCATGGAGGAGTTGGTGGGCGAGGGGACGACGTACCCCAACGCCTTCGTCCCCACATCCTGGTGCTGCCCGAGTCGCGCCAGCCTGCTCTCGGGCAAGTTCGCCCACAACTCCGGAGTGTGGGAGAACCTCCAGGCGTCTGCCTGGGGGGCATGGTCTGCATTCGCCAACGGCGGCGAGGAGTCCGACACGCTCGCGACTCGCCTGCAGGGCGCCGGCTACCGCACAGGGCTCTTCGGCAAGTACCTCAACGACACCGTCGCCGACGGCGACGACTACCTCCCTCCCGGCTGGGATGCCTGGGACGCCTTCCTCGGCGGCAACTACACGCGCTACCGCCTGTCTTCCGACGAGAAGCCTGTGCGCAAGGACAGGCGCTACCTCACAGACGCGCTTGCCGACCGGGCCCTCGAATTCATCGAGTCGACCCCCGAGGACACGCCGTTCTTCGCCTACTTCTCGCCCTTCGCCCCGCATTACCCCTACGACGCGGGCCCCTACGCCGGGGCCACGCGAGAGGCCGGCTTGCTCGACGATGTCGAGGCGGCCACGAACTATCCCTCACCGGCCACCAACCAGGCCGACATGTCCGGCTACCCGCGGTGGATGCAGAAGCTCGAGCCGACGGACGTCTGGGACAACGCGGGACGCACCAACAGTCCCGAGATGACGATCTCCGACGTCATCGAGCGGCAGGCCGACACCCTCATGGGCGTGGACGCGGCCATCGGACGCATGATCGACGCGCTTCGAGAGTCGGGGCGCCTGGACAACACCCTCATCGTGCTGGTGTCGGACAACGGCTACGCGTGGGGCGAGCATCGCCTCCAGGGCAAGAACACGCCGTACGACGTGTCCGTGCGCGTGCCGCTGGTGATGCGTCTCGATGGGGTGCTCGACGACGGGGTGCAGGATCCGCGGGTCGTGGCAGCCAATGTCGACGTCCACGCCACCATCCTTGACATCGCGGGCGTGGAGCCGGGGCGCATTGACGGGCTGAGTGCCCTCACGTCGGACCGCGAGGGAATCGTCATGGAGGCGATGCGATGGGTGGGGAAGCGAGGTCGTCCCGCCTACTGCGGCTTCCGCACCGAGGACCGGCTCTACGTGCGCTACTCCACCGGCGAGGAAGAGCTCTACGACTACACGCGTGACCCTCATGAGCTGGTCAACGTCGTGGACGATCCGGCGTACGCCGCTGACAGGGAAGCCCTAAAGCGACAGACACGGCAGGCGTGCTCACCGATGCCACCCGGCTTCGCCTGGGATTCGCGCGAAGCGCGCCTGCGTCCCCCGACGAATGTGCAGGCTGCATGGGAGAGCTCAAGCACGGCTGTCATCACGTGGCGTGCGCCTGCGAACGTCGGCACCGTCCTGCCCGCTTACCGCGTCTACCTCGGATCGACCACTAAGGGCCGGCCGGTGTGCGAGCTGGAGTCAGTGCGCCTGTCCAAGGGCCTGCGCTGCAGAGTGGAGGTCCCCGTCAAGCGTGACGACGTCCAGGTCACCGTGGCGGCCGTGCGTGAGGGACAGGAGGCCGCGGCCGAGCCGATCGCCCTGCCCTCACGTCCGGCTAGCGCCAGGCGCTAGCAGTCACAGCCGGGCCACTCCACACACGACAACGGACCGCCCACGTGGGGCGGTCCGAGCCGTAGAGCGGAGGCGGAGGGATTTGAACCCTCGATGGGGTTTTAGCCCCAAACCCGCTTAGCAGGCGGGCGCCATAGACCGGACTAGGCGACGCCTCCAAGAACTAGCCGGGTCAGGTTACCGGGTCCAGGCTGGACAGGGCACACTGATGTCGCGTGAGCGCAGAAGACCCCAAGGTCTCCACCCTCGTGATCGACTGCGGGGGCGGCGGGATCAAGGCAACCGTCCTCGATGACGCCGGCACGATGCGGGCCCAGCCCATCCGGGTGGCCACGCCTTACCCCCTGACGACCAAGCTCTTCGTCAAGACAATCGTCGACCTGTCCAAGAAGATGCCGGCAGCGACACATGCCACTGTGGGTCTGCCGGGCATGATTCGTCACGGTGTCGTCGTCGCTACGCCGCACTACGTGACGGTACGAGGACCCCGCACCCGGATCGACCCAGACCTTGTGACTCAGTGGCACGGCTTCGACGCCCGCACCGCCCTGCGTGAGGCACTGGGTATCCCTGTCATCGTCCTCAACGACGCCGAGGTACACGGCGCCGGCGTCATCGCGGGCAAGGGACTCGAACTCGTGCTCACACTCGGCACCGGGCTGGGGTGCGCGCTGTTTGACGGCGGCCGGCTCGCGCCACACCTCGAGGTCTCACAGGCACCCGTGAGATGGGGGCTGTCCTACGACACCTACATCGGCGAGCACGAGCGTCGACGCCTCGGCGACAGCCTCTGGTCGCGCCGCGTCGTGCGCTGCGTCGACGGGCTGCGACCGATGTTCATGTGGGATCGGCTCTACCTCGGTGGCGGCAATTCACGCCACATCACGCCGAGCCAGGTGGCCAAGCTGGGCGACGACACGGTCATCGTGCCCAATGCTGCAGCCCTGGTGGGCGGAGCCCGCGCCTGGCAACTCCACGTGGAGTTCTAGTCGCTGAGTTCTAGGCACGCCAGATCGGGCGAGTCAGGCAGGTCGGTCCGCCCTCGCCCTTGGTGATCTCGCTCGCGGCGTAGACGTGCACCTCGCACCCGCGCGCGGCAAGCGCCTCCGCCGTAGCGTCATTGCCCGAGGCGATGACGGCCACGCCAGGCGACACCGCGAGGACATTGCAGCCCAGCGTGAGCCAGTCTTCCTCCGGCACGGGGAGGAGCTCGACATCTCGGCGTCGCAGCTCCTCGAGCATGGCCACGGGCGCGAGGCGCTCGTAGACGACGGCGAGATCCTCGCGCACGGGTGAGACGACCGACATCAGGTGCAGGCACCACTCCGGGCCCTGGTCATGGGGTACGTCGTACACCTCGACGCGGATCCCGCGTGGCCTGAGGATCTCCGATAGTTGGGCTACGGCGACCGCGTTGGTGCGGTAGGAGCGCCCTACGGCAAGCGTCGTGTCATCCAGCCAAAACATGTCGCCGCCATCGGCGGTTGCCGAGCCGCTGAGCGACGCCACGGTCGGTACGCCAGCGGCCGCAAGGTCCGCGGCGAGACGCTCGCCTTCGCCGACACGCACAGCCTTGGCCGAACGCAGCGTGACGACGCCGTCGCTGACGGTGAAGGCCGGGTCATAGGTGAAGCAGGAGTCGGGGAGGCCCTCCAGTGGGGGTAGTTCGAGCACGTCACAGCCGAGGCGCTGCAGGATCCCGACGAAGGCAGCGTGCTGGTCGATGAGGAGATCGACGTCGAGGGGCTGAGCCCAGTGCGCACGCGCGAAGTCCGATGCGGGAGCAGGTGCTCGCACCGCGACGCGACGCAAGGCGCCGGTCATCGAGGTGACGCCGTAGTCCATGTGACCTCCTTCGCCCGCAGACACTAGCCCCCCAAGCGGGCGAGGATCGAAGTGAGGCGCAACTGGTTATAGCGAAGCACCAGAAAGAAGACCATGTTGCCGATGAAGACAATGCAGAACCAGAGCAGGATCAACTGCCAGGGATTGAACGGCACGATGATCAGGAAGGTGAAGGCAGAGAAGAAATGCACCCATTCGCCACGGCGCACTTCGATGAGATAGGCCCGCAAACTCGGCACATCGATCCCGAAGAGACTGGATTTGCTCTCGCCACCCAGCCAGGAGCCGCCCTCAGGCAACCACTTGGCAAACCACGGGATGCCGATGCGGCGATAGACCCGGACCCGGTCCCAGCGGGTGAGGCGCAGCGGGCCGATGTCGCGAGCGAACCACCGATCCGGACAGCGCGGCGCGATGAATCCGATGACGAGCGCGCACGCGACGAGGATGAGGAAGTCGATGATGCCCAAGCGCAGCATCGCGCCGCCATCCATGTCGTCTCACCGCCTCCTCAGCGAGCAGGCTACCCGCGAGCTCCGCATGTGCACCGCAGTCGCCCGATGTCCCGAAATGACGCCATCCGCGGCCCGGGGGACCTAGCATCCCCGAGTGGCACTCTCGCGTCGACGGTTCATCGCGGGCGCATCCGCGCTCGCAGCTTCTTGGGGCGTGTCATTCGAGGTCATGGGCAGGAGTCTTGCCGCACCCCTCAAGGCGGCCGACGCTCCCACCACCCTCCTGCAGACCATCAAGTTCGCCGCCCAGCCGGTGCGCGGCGACTACCGCACACTGCTCGCGGGAGCCGGTGAGGACTTCATCCCGCGCTACGACCTCCTAGGGCGCGAGGCCGATGCGGCACGGACATCTACCCGACGCTCCCTCTACTACTTCGCCCACCTGTCGGATATCCATGTGATCGACGCGCAGACGCCCGCGCGCATGGATGCCATCCAGAGCATTTCCCCCAACCTCTTCACCGATGCCTGCCGGGCACAGGACACTCTGACGGTGCACGTCCTGGCCTCCATGGTGGAGAGCGTGGCGGCGTCGCAGACCAGCGCGGTGACAGGCGCCCCACTCGCGAGTGCGCTCAGCACGGGTGACAGCGCTGACAACCTGTCTCAGTTGGAGACCCGCTGGTACATCGACATCCTCGACGGCAAGGAAGTGCTGGCCAATAGCGGCGCGGCCGGCGCTTACGAAGGGCCGCAGGTGTGGTCGGAAGCGACGTACGCCTACCACCCGGAGGATCCCGCGGGAGATGTCTTCGGCCCTCTGGGATTCCCCACGGTGCCCGGCATGCTCACGGCCGCCGTGAGCAATCCCGTGCAGAGCCAGGGTCTGCCAGTGCCGTGGTACGCCGTCTACGGCAACCATGACGCGACCTACATGGGCACGTTCCGCCCCGACCCCGCGCTCTTTGCCTGGGCTGTCGGTGACCGCAAGGCCGCGACCGGCGAGGCACTTGCGATCAATTGGCTGCAGGGATTCGCGAGCGACCTCAGCGCGGCGCAGATGGCAGCCAATGCGATTCGCCAGCAGCTCGGCCTCCTGCCGGGGCTCAAGACGGTCACTCCCGATCCCGCGCGCAGGCTTCTTGAGCGCACCGACTTCATGCAGGCACATCTCGACTCACCCGCGGTGCCGGGACCGGTCGGCCATGGATGGACCCAGGCCAACGTCGATACTGGCCAGACCTGGTGGAGTGCGGACCTCACTCCCTACCTGAGGGTCTTCGGCCTCGATACGTGCAACATGGCGGCAGGCGCCGATGGCGCGGTGCCTGAGGATCAGTTCACGTGGCTCGAAGCGCAGTTGGCACAGTGCGAGACCGAGGGCCGGCTTGCGATGGTGTGCAGCCATCACAACTCCCTCACCATCGAGAATGACGCCAAGCCGGTGTGGGGCGGACAGCGCCTGGTGCATGCCGAGGAGTTCATCGCGATGCTCCAGCGCTACCCGGTCTGCATCGCGTGGCTGAACGGCCACACGCACATCAACACCATCAAGGCGCACCCGCGCCAGGGTGGAGCGGGCGGCTTCTGGGAGATCACAACCGCTTCCTGCGTCGACTTCCCCCAGCAGCAGCAGCTCGTCGATGTGGTGGACAATCGCGATGGCACGATGTCGATCTTTGTCACCGCCCTCGACCACGCTGCTCCACCCACGTGGACCCAGGGCGATCTGAGCCAGACGGGTCTGGCCTCGCTCAGCCGAGAACTCGCCGCCAACTCCCCGCTGTCCAACCCGACGTTGCTCGCAGGATCACCGCTCGATCGCAATGTCGAGTTGCTCATGCCCGCCCCATTCGACCTTTCCTCCATCACGGATGCCGCGATCGAGGCCGAACACATGAAGGCGAGAGCACAGCTTGTGGCGCACGGAGGTGCGGCATGAAGCGCTTTGCCGCCGCTATCGCCGTGTCCACCACGGCGCTCCTGCTCACGGCATGCTCCCAGGTGGCAGCCCTGACGCCCGTGGGCGGCAGCAGCATCACCAGCGTGCGCAACGCCGCCAACGACGTGCTGATCGAGCAGTCCGTGCCGATCCTCGTCGCACCCACGTGCAGCGCAGTGGACTCCGGCTTCACCTGCGTCGGCTCGACGCTCGATGGCGCCGAGATCCTCGTGACTGCGGCGGGCACTGCGCCCTACGACATGTCGATCTCCGTCG
>Ga0315909_10002052_pt1 | contig 26420 bp, 30 predicted proteins | sample LakEriMetagenome_11_FD_203527 | JGI IMG/M metagenome (GOLD analysis project Ga0315909, IMG submission 203527) | Freshwater fungal communities from buoy surface, Lake Erie, Ohio, United States - Buoy 2 MA125 | ecosystem: Environmental > Aquatic > Freshwater > Lake | place: USA: Lake Erie, Ohio...
GTTCGTCCGCGACTGGACGAGGGATCGCTGCGGCACCGCCCCGGAGCAGGTGCGCGACTGCAAGGCGATGGTGGTCTTCGACGTCGACGAGACCTTGCTCAACAGCTACACCTACTCGCTCGCCCAGGATCCCCAGTTCACCTTCAACCCCACGACATGGACCGAATACGTCGATTCCTGCGGATACTCGTCGATGCCGCAGACGCGCGATCTCTTCAATCGGGTCAAGAAGCTTGGCGTGAGCATTGCGCTGGTGAGCTCGGGCAATCGCGATACGAAGGCGTCGATGGTGTCGTGCCTCAATGCTCGCGGCATCGACGGATGGGACCGCTACATCATGCGCGGCGACAAGGATCCGGACGCCAGCAGCGCGGAGTACAAGGCCCTGGCCCGCGAGAAGCTCAAGCGAGACGGCTTCACCATCGTGGCCAGCGTCGGTGACCAGGTGAGCGACATGTCCTACGGCCACCTCAAGCGCGGTTTCCTCATGCCCAACACGATGTACTACATCCACTAGACGACGCCGATTACTCCAACCAGCGCACTCCCGAGCCAAGATGTAGTGAGTACGCCGGCTCCACCGGCACGCGCTCAGGAAGCGTGATCTCGACCATGCCATCGCGCTCACCGATGCCGACCTTCGCACGGCTCCCGACGATGTGCGCGGCGTCGACCGAGCGGCCATCGACTCCGCGCAGGCCGAAGGTGCGGGCACCGGGCAGGCCGAGCAGTACGGCGTAGACCTCGCCGTCCTTCTGGACGAAGCGCACGGGAGTGCCCTCGGTGGTCTCCGTGGCAGGGGTGACCCAGGGCCGGGATCCGTGGATGACAGTCCCGTTGGCCTTCATCCACGCACCCAACCCGTGCAGGGGCGCCTGCTGCTCGGCGATGATCCGACCGTGCTCGTCCGGACCGATGCCGATGAGGAGGTTGCCGTTCTTGGAGACGACATCCACGAGCATGTGCACGAGTTCGGTCGCGGTGACGATGTCCTGCGGGCGTTCGTTGCGATTGGCTCCGAAGGAGTGGCCCACGCCGCGTGTGGCCTCCCACTTCTTGGTCTGCACGGTGTCGAAGACGGCGTACTCAGGGGTGTTGAAGTCATACCAGTGCGCGCCGGGGAAGGTGAGCTTCTTGTCGTCTTCGGGAATGTGCTTCCACAGCAGCTGGATGAGGTCGCCGGCGGCCTGCGCCAGGGTGTCGCTGACGATGTTGCGTCTCCCACTGGGCTCGATCCAGCGATCATTGATCACACCCTCGGGGACCGAGTCGTAGTAGTGGGCGAAGAGCTCTGCGAGATTGCCGCCCGGGGGCCATGCCACGTCGTTCCACAGGACATCGGGCGCATAGGCGTCGATGAGTTCGCGCACGTGGCCCGTCGCATAGGCGAGGTACTCGGGTGAGGACGGCACGGCAAGCATCGCATCCGCCGGGCGCTTGAGGACGGCGTCATTGAAGGGCCAGTCGTAGCCCCCGGAGTAGTACAGGCCCATGCGCATGCCATGGGCGCGGACGGCGGCGGCCATGTCACCGACGACATCTCGCTCGGCGTTGTAGAGACCCTTGCTCGGATGCGGGATGGCCGATGGCCAGAGCCGGAAGCCCTCGTGGTGCTTGGTGGTGAGGACGACGTACCCGGCGCCTGCGCTCTTGCAGAGGTCCGCGATGGCATCGAGATCGGCGGAGTTGGCGCCCGCGTTGAAGGCTGGAATGAAGCCGTCGTAGGGGAAGTCCGCGCCGTAGGTCTGCGCATGGTGGACCTGCGTCGGGCTTCCCTCGAGCTGCATCGTGTTGCGATACCACTCGGCATAGGGGTTGTCGCGGAGCATGCCGACGGGACCCTCGTCATGCAGCAATTGCTGGATGTCGCCGACCTGAGGGGCCCAACCCGGCACGGAGTAGAGCCCCCAGTGCAGGAAGATGCCGAGCTTCGCGTCGTCGTACCACTCGGGCAGGGGATGAGTGCTCACGGACTCCCACGTGGGCTCGTATGCCATAGGGCCTCCTTGGTTGTCACAGAGGCTAGGGCATCGCGTGGCCGGGGCGGAGCGTGACCAACCCATGACCGAGCACTGACGATCGACGCCGAGGGACCTGTCCGCGGACCTCGCACACTGGGAGCGTGGCAACGGGACTTTCACGAGCAGTCGTGATCGGCGCGGTCACGATCACTGCCGCGACCCTCATCGGGGTAGCCACGTCCGAGAGTGCTCCTCAGGCGGCGCAGGACGGGCAGTCGCAACCCGCCATCCGTGCGTGTGTCGATCGCGTGACCGGTGCCATGCGCGTGCCGCGCTCCTCTCGCGCGTGCTTCGTCGGTGAACGCGTGCTCGTGTGGTCCGTCGCCGGTCCCGCGGGGCCGACCGGTCCCGAAGGACCACCCGGAGCTCAAGGTCCCGCGGGTGCGGATGGCGCACCCGGGAGCCGGGGCGCCGTTGGACCCGCCGGGCCAGCCGGTCCAGCCGGTCCAGCCGGGCCCACTGGGCCAATCGGTGCGCAGGGAGTCCCCGGTGCCGTGGGTCCGACAGGACCTGCCGGTGGTTTCGGCGCCTACGGGAGTTTTCTTGACCTGCAGACGCAGACAAACATCGCTCCTGGCAACCCCCTGGCAATGCTGCTGCGCACAACTGATCTCAGCAGCGGGGTGAGCATCGTCGACAACACGAAGATCACCGTCAACGAGGCGGGCGTCTACAACATTGCCTTCTCCGCCCAGATATCCAAGACTGATGCCGGCACCGACACTGTCTACATCTGGCTTCGCATCAATGGGGTCGACCTACCTGACAGCAATACGGCACTCGTCCTCATCGGCGGCGGTGCCAAGCAAGTAGCGGCCTGGAACTTCGTCGTCCCGCTGGGTGCCGGGCAGCAGGCCACGCTCATGTGGGCCAGTCTCGACGCCAATGCGCAGATCGTCTACGTCGATGACACAGCCACTCCGTACGGGCCCGCGATCCCTTCGCTAATCGTCACCGTCAATCAGGTGGGCTAGGCACGTCGAGCTCAGGGGCGCGAACGGCAGGACAAGGCGAGCCTCGCCGAGCCCCCGTCGTCCCTAGGGAATGAAGTACATGAGGTTGGGCAGCAGGAAGCCGGCCTTGAGGTGGCCCATCGACATGTCGCTCACCTGATCGCCGATGCTCGCGACGATGCGGTGGCCCTCGCGCTGCAGGTCTGCGCGGTTCTGGGACTTGTAGACGTCAGCGCTGAGGGAGGCCTCCGCTGGCGTGCGCAGGATGAGCTCGTGCCAGCCGCTGATCCCGCGCTCCCGCAGACACGACGCCGTCCATGGCCTGTCAGCCTCTGGGCGACCTGTCATGAGGACCACGCTGAAGCCATCGCGCAGGAGCTTGCGGTAGAGATCCCGAGAGGGCGCGATCGCAGAGTTCTTGCATGCCTCGTTGAAGGCATTCCATCCATCCTGATCAAAGGTGAAGCCGGTGCTCTTGTAGTACCCGTAGTTGCTGAGCAGCGTCTCGTCGACATCGAAGACGACGGTGGCGTTGCAAGACTCGGCATCGCCCCCGCACTTGTCATCGACCCAGGTGTTGACCCACTTCCAGGCAGCCTTGGTGATCGACTCCTGATCGCGCTTCGCCTGCCCCGAGTCGTAGTACTCCTCGATCGCTGCCGCGTTCTGCGGTCCGGCGAAGTAGTTGCCGGTCACCGACATGGGCGGAAGGTTCTGCGTCGTACCCCAGATCGGCTTGCCCGCCGCGCTCGGGCCGGGGTCGACAGGGACGACGGCGGCATGGGCGCTGGGCGAGACGCCAAGTGCGAGGCCAACGGCAACGAGCGCAGTCACGATCCTGCGACGGGCTTCGGTCATGACCGCAGCGTAGGCGTATGCCGTCTGGCCTGACCTGCGTCATGCCAGGATTGCGTCATGTCCGTGACCCTCGAAGGCAACCCCGGCTGCTCCTCACTCGGGCACCTTTATCGCGCCGACGGCGAGCGCCGGATCTGCATCACCTGCGGCTACATCGAGCCGCCCGCGACCACCCCCGCCGATAGCGACGACGCGGGCCCATCTGACGCGCCGAGCGAGGACTGACATGGGCTACGACCGCCTCCTCGCGGATCGCATCGTCCTGGTGAGCGGCGGCACCATGGGCGTCGGAGCGGCAACGGCGATTGCCGCAGCGGAGGCGGGTGCGTCTGGCGTCGTGATCACCGGGCGCCGACCCGAGACGGCAGAGGCCACCCTGGAGCGCATCCGAGCCGCAGGGGCTCAAGCGCGCTACCTGCAGGCGGATGTCGCGGACGTGCATCAGGCGATTGCCTCGGTGGAGCAGACGGTGGCGGAGTTCGACCGCATCGACTGCCTCGTCAACGCCGCGGCCGTCGTAGATCGCGGCACCCTGCTCGAGACGACACCGGAGTTCTTCGACTGGCACGTCGCGGTCAACCTCAAGGCGCCGTTCTTCACCATGCAGGCTGCGGTCAAGGACATGCTCGGTCGCGAAGCGCCGGGGAGCATCGTCAACATCCTGTCGACCTCGATGCACGTGGGCCAGACGATCCTCGCCGCCTATGTCGCGAGCAAGGGTGGGCTGGCGCACGTCACCAAGAATGCCGCCCATGCGCATCGCTTCGACCGCATCCGCATCAACGGCCTCAACATCGGTTGGACCATCACCGAGGGAGAGGATGCGGTCCAGCGCAGAGCCCACGGCGCGACAGATGGCTGGTACGACGAGGCCGCGGCGAAGATGCCCATGGGCAAGCTCGGTCAGCCCGACGAGATCGCCGACTTCATCGTGTTCCTGCTGTCGGAGCGCTCCGGCGTCGTCACCGGCTCGATCATCGACTGGGACCAGAACGTCATCGGCGCCCTCGACTGACGGATCTCACCCCACCTGTCGGTCAGTCGACAAACTTGAGCATCTGGCGGTGCAGGCCCTTACCCAGATGGACGGACTTGACCTCGCCCGTGACACCCACGTAGGCACCCGTGCCGCCGGTAATGGCGATCGTGGCCTTTGTGCCGGGCCTCAAGAAGGGGCCGAGCGTCTTGTACGTGCTGACACCCTCGGCAATCACCTGGCCATCGGCAAACTTGAAGACCAGGGTGCGGTAGCGCACGTCCACGCCGGGGCGATCCTTGACCTCCATGGAGCGATGCGAACCGAAGAGCATGCCGATCTTGCGACCGTCCTTGTCCCGCAGCACCGCCTGGAAGGTGCGCTCGATAACCACGCCGTCGATGACGATGCTGTCCACGACTACGGGCGCATCCTGGTCCACGACCATGTCCCAGTCACTAGGCGCGGCGTGGGCAGCAGGAGCCGCCACAAGGGCGGATGCAGCGAGGCACGCGGATGCGGCGAGGACGACGAGTTGCTTCTTCATGGCACTCCCTAGATTTTAGAAATAATTCTTCATATTGCTCGCTGCGCGAAGCAAGAGTCCTATCGGCGCTCTCCCTGGACGCTTGGTCGGGCCCACATCAAATGCGCTGGTGGTATGCTAGCCCCATGAGTGGGACACGGACCATCGTTGTGGGAGATCGAGGGCGTCTCGTGCTCCCCGCCGACATCCGAGAGCGCGGCGGCATCGGCGAAGGGACCGAGCTCATCGTGCTCGAAACCCCCGACGGGCTCGCGCTCCTCACCCGCGAGCAACTCAAGCGCCGCGTGCGCTCGGAGTTGACCGGCCCGAGTTTGGTCGCGGATCTCATCGAGGAGCGGCGCACCGCCGCGAAGGCCGAAGGCGCATGACGGTCCTCGACGCTTCCGCCCTCCTGGCCTATGTCCAGGGTGAGCCCGGAGAAGATCTTGTCGAGGACGCCCTCGCCAACGGCACGGCCGCATGCGGAGCTGCGAACTGGTCCGAAGTCGCGCAGCAGCTCCACGCTCGCCGAGGGAGATGGGATCTCGCCCGTGCACTGCTCCTCAGCTTCGACCTGACGGTGGAGCCAGTGACGCTCCAAGACGCCGATCGTGCAGCTGAGCTCTGGGAGCCCCGCTCAGGCCTCTCACTCGGAGATCGCCTCTGCCTCGCGCTGGGCGAGCGTCTCGGCGAGGAGATCCTCACCGCGGATCAGGCCTGGGCAGGCCGTCCCGGCGTTCAAGTCATCCGCTGACTTCAGGCGGTCGGCATCGCGCAAGCGGGCGTGCCGCCCGGCAGGCGGTCACGGTTTAGCGCGATCCATCGATAGACCCGATCAGCAACCCAGGCCACCCCCGGAGCATCGCCGATGGCACCGAGCGCGGCCCAGGGCTGGGGGGCCACCCGCAGCATCTGCATGACCGCGCGGCTGCCGGAGTAGACGCGGCGATCCGCGGTGACGAATTGCACGGCGGTGGTGCACTCAGCGGGGGTGAGGCCGAAGGCTTCGATGTCGGTGCGCTGCCAGGGCTCGATATCGCAGCGGGGCCGGATTCGGCGACGCATGAAGTTGGCCGACGTCGTGCAGAAGGCACAGTCGCCGTCGAAGATCATGAGCGCTCGCATGAAGGCCTCCCATCGACGGAACGACGCGATGAATCGAATCCGTCTCGATTCTAGGCGCGGTCGCGTGTTTCGTCGTTACGGGCGAGGGCGATGAGCCCCGCGCCGACAGCACCTGAGTCCCCGCCCAGCGAAGCAGGGACAAGGGGAGGAGCTTCCGGACGAGAGCGCGCCACATAGGAATCCCGCACGATGTCGGCCCAGCGTCCCGCTGATGCGCCGAGACCACCGCCGAGGACAACCCGCTCGGGATCGACCAGGTGGACTGCCCAGGCCAGTGCCGCTCCCAAAGCCACTGCCGCGCTCTCGATGACAGCGGCGGCACGTCGGTCCTGTGCATCCGCCCGCGCGATTACCTCGCGGGCGCCGGGGACTGATTCGCCCGTGAGGCGCGAATAGCGCCTGCCGATCGCGGCACCGGAGGCAAACTGCTCGACCGTCACGGCGCTCCCCGCATCCAGTGAGCGATCTACGGGCAACTCCCCGAGGGCAATTGCCTCACCCCTGCTGCCGCGCCAAGGCAGACCGTCGAGCACGAGTGTGCTCGAGATGCCGGTCCCGATACTGGCGTAGAGCATCGAGGTCGCATCGCGTCCGGCACCGACAGTTGCCTCCGCGACGGCACCGCAGCGCACGTCACTCTCGACAGCCACGGGCCCCATGACCTCGAAGACCTCGAGGGGCTGCCTGTCCCAGGCGATGACATCCCGACTGCGGAGGCGCCCAGCAGCATCTACGTACTCGGGCATGCCCACGCCGATGGCGCCGATGCGCCACCCCCCTTCGATCGCGCGGCGTGCAACGTCTTGAGCAAGAGCGAGCGAGCGCTCGAGCCGTGGATCGGCGCCCCCCTCGGCGGATGTCGCCACCTCATCAACGATAAGCACGCGACCCTGCTCGTCGATGATGGCGACCCGCGACTTCGTGCCTCCGACATCGACGCCGAGAGCGAGTGAGTCAGTCACGGAGGTAGCCGGGTGCGCTTCCGGAGATAAGGGATACCGCGTCTGCCGACTGGTTGACGAGTCGATAGGCGATCCCATCGGGGATGACAATGGACTCACACTCCTGCACGCGCCACCATGTGCCGGCGTCGGCTTCAGGCGTGTGCACGTGGAGCTCGCCCTGAGTGACATGCATGAGCGCGTCGCCGGCATTGAGCCGGACCGCGCTGGAAGCTCCGGGGAGTAGGTGCAGCTCGGCGACGGTGAGGTGCTCCGTGGAGCACATGAGCCCCACTTGGAGATCCCCCTCCGCGCGCCAGCGCAAGTCCCTGTCCTGGATGAGCTGCAGGCTGTCCTTGTCTTCGATGGCGGCCCGACCCATCGGCCAGTTGCCCAGGATGTCGTCATTGGCGTGAAGGGGTTCCTCGAGGTAAGGAACGGTCTTGGCGTAGGCAGACGACGCGCCCGTTGCCGGGGGCGGAGAGAAGAACTCCAGGACCCGCACCGGGCCTGTCCCCCAATTGATCCCGTGATGCCACGTATCGCGACGGAAGAACACTCCGTCACCGGCCTGCGCCCTCACCACCTGACCAACCTCTGGATCGATGACGCCGATGGTCCCTTCGAGGACGACGTAGACCTCATCCGCCGCGAAGACTGTGCGGTTGTCGGGAGAGTGCCCAAATCGGCCACCAGGAGGCAGGGTGAAGATCAGAGCGTGCAGCGTATCCGTCGATAGCAGCACCTCATCGCCGACAAAACCGGACGCGGCATCTCCCCAAAGGTGCCGTGTGACATTGGTGGACGTCACCACATGAGGCTGGTCGTAGACGGGACGAGGTGTCGCGCGCCGGGCCATGGAACCTCCTTGACTAGGGCAAATCTGAAGAGTTCAGAGTCGGAAAAGCGTCGCGGTAAATCTGTAGGCGTCACCGCGATAGATCATCTGGCCCGCAGCCATGACACGGTCTTCGGTATCCACGGTGACTTCGTGTCCTACGAGAACAGGCGAGCCCACCTCGATCTCAAGGAGCTCGGCCACGTGCTCCGTCGCGGAGTCGGCCTGCAGGGTGTAGTCGCATCGGGACGGAGTCAGCCCGTACTTCTCAGCGATCAGACGGTAAAGCGACGTGTCGCTCAAGGTCTCGCTATCGAGATCCGGGACCAATCGGTAAGGCAGGGAGAGCGACTGCACCGCGACGGGCAGTCCGTCGAGAGTGCGCACCAACTCCAGGTCAATGACATCAGACGCCGGTGGAATGCCCAGGACCTCGGCAACCTCAAAACTGCACGGACGCTTGAGGACGGAAACCAATCGCGATCCCGCCGTGAGGCCTCGCGCTGCCGCTCCCTCCGAGAATCCCATGAGGACGTTCGGTCCCTCGCTGATGAATGCCCGGGCAACGAACCAACCACGCTGGGGTGCCGGCTCGAGGACACCGGCGTCGGCGAGTTCACGCAGGGCATGCCTCAGCGTTGTGCGACTCACACCCAATTCCTCCGCCAGCGTGCGCTCGCTGGGAAGCAGCGATCCAGGAGGCCAGCGTCCCGAGGCCAGACTCGAGGCAAGGGCCCGATAGGCACTCAAGGAGGGGCTGCGGCCTGCCAGCCGGGGAGATGTGTCCGTACGCATGGTGGTTCTGACACTAGCACTGTGGTTCTCCTGAAAACCAGTGTTGACTTTGGTAGACCAGTAGTCGAAGGTTCGGGCGGGGGAGAAGGGACGGGCCGTGGCACGGATCCGTGTGGGCGTGGTCGGCCTGGGTCTCATCACCCAGGGCGTGCACCTGCCCAATCTCGAGACATTGCGGGACCAATTTGAGGTCACGCACGTGTGCGATGCCTCCCCCTTACTGACCGAGGCGGTGGCAGCCCGGCTGCCGGGCGACGTTGCCGCCTCCATCGACTGGAGGGCGGTCGTCGCAGACCCCCGCGTCGACGCCGTGATGATCCTGACACCGGGCTCACATGGCGAGACGGCTGCTGCCGCCCTCCAGGCCGATAAGCACGTCTTTGCCGAGAAGCCGCTCGCGCATTCACAAGCGGAGATCGTTGGGCTCATCGACCTCGCACGTGAACGGGGTCTCGTGCTCCAAGTCGGCACCATGAAGGCACACGACGACATCATCGAGCCGGCGCGCGCTGCGATAGGCCGCATTGGTGCCGTGCGCGTTGTCCGCGTGACCGTCCTCCACCCCACGGATGAGTGCCAATTCGAGCACGTCCAACTCCTCCCTGCGTCGTCACCCGATCCGCACGTGGTCCAGGCGGGGCGCGACTACACCGAGTCGCGCAACGACGAGGCCATGGGTGACAGCGCCCTCGGCGTTCGCCTTCTGTACTCAGACGTGCTGCTCGGCTCCGTCATCCACGAGATGGCCCTGCTCCGCGCCCTGGGCCTGGGACTCCCGGAATCCTGGGACTTCGTGTCGGTCGACCCTGCACTCGGCGACGAACGTGCGCCCGAGCCGCCTCGCATCATGGCCATCGGCCAACTCCCCGGTGGAGCACAGCTTCAACTTTCCTGGAACTGGGTTCCGGACTACCCCGAATACGACGAGGAAGTAAAGGTCATCGGTAGCGCGGGCAGAGTCACTCTGTCGATGCCGGGTCCTTATCTGGCTCATCACCGTGCGCACCTCGCCGTCGAGACCGCGTCGGGGGAAATCCGACACCACGATGCGATCACTTCGGGATTCACGACGGCATTCGTCAGGGAGCTGCAGGCCTTCGCGGCCAGTGTGCGTGACGGCGCCCCCGTCTTCTGCGATGCCGAAGGGGCTCTGGAGGACGTGCAGTGTCTCCAACGTCTCGCTGCTCAGGCGGGGCGCCAAGCAGGCCTGCGCGTCGGAGGTGAGTCCGCATGAAGGGGATCGGCAATGCACCCGTGAGCTTCGGGATATTCGGCACGACCGCGGGCTCTGCCTCTCCGGCAGACATGCTCGCGGCACTTGCCACCGCGTCGTACGCCGGCAGCGAACTTGGTCCGCCAGGGCTCTTTGGCACGCCCGACGAGGCGGCGCAGGCCTTCACGGAGGCCGGCCTCAGTGCCATCGGCGCCTACGTTCCACTGCACCTGGCGATGGACGACGACACCTTCGAGGCGGACCTCGCCCGAATGGCCCTCACGTGTGATGAACTCCAGGCCACCGGCGCCACTCTCGCGATCCTCGCGGACGAGGGCTCGCCCGAGCTCCTGCTCAACCCGGCGCGCACTGACCGGCGTCTTGCTCTCGACGAGACGAAGTGGCGGCTGGCTGCCCAGCGACTCGCTCAAGCGGTGGACTTGGCCCGCTCCCGCGGCCTCGCGGCGTCCTTCCACCCGCACATCTCCACCTACGTCGAGTCGGCGTGGGAGGTCGAGCGCCTCCTCGACAGCACTGACGTCACGCTCACCCTCGACATCGGTCACATGGCGCTGGCCGGGGCGGATCCCGTGCAGTGCGCCCGCGACTGGTCCTCACGCATCGACCACATCCACATCAAGGATGCACGCATCGATGTCCTGGAGCGTGCGAAGTCCGAGCGGCGCAAGGACTTCGACGAGTGGTGGGCTGACGTCTGCGTGCCGCTGGGGACTGGCGACGTCGATATCGATGGAGTCCTTGGTGTGCTGGTGGGGCAGGGCTACGACGGTTGGCTCGTCGTCGAGCAGGATCGAGCTCCTACGTCGGCTGAGCAACTGCCCTCCGTTGCGGCCGAGCAAGCCGCCAACTACCGCTGGCTTGCCGATCACCTGGCCCACGCCGAGGCGCGCGCATGACCGATCTGCAGGTCTTTTCCGACGCCGCCTCACTGGGCCGTACCCTCGCCCGCGAGATTGTCTCCGGCATACAGGATGCTCGCGCCCAGGGAAGGCGCTATCTCCTTGGGTGCCCGGGTGGTCGCAGTCCCCGAAGCACCTACACAGCACTCACTGACCTCGTGGCCGAGCAGAGGGTGGATGTCTCACACGTGGTCCTCGTGATGATGGATGACTACGTCGTCCGCGAGGGCGAGGCATATGCGCGGGTGCCCGCGGACATGCACTGCTCTGTCGAGCGATTCGCCCGGCTGGAGATTCTGGCGCCGCTTAATGCCGCTGCCGGTGCAGGGCGGGGCATCCCCGATGAGTCCCTGTGGATCCCGGATCCACAGGACCCCGACGCGTACGACGCCCTCCTGTCCGCCGCTGGCGGGATCGACCTGTTCATCCTCGCCTCAGGGGACAGCGACGGACACGTGGCCTTCAATCCTCCGGGGACACCCAGGGAGTCACGCACCCGGGTAATCGAACTTGCGGAGTCCACGCGAAGGGACAACCTCGGAACATTCCCCGACTTCGCTGATCTCGCCGACGTTCCGCACTACGGGATTAGCGTCGGCATCGCGACCATCGCGGAGCAATCGGGCCGCGCTGTCCTCGTGGCGCCGGGAACATCAAAGCAACAGGCCGTAGCGCGCATCGCCGCTGCATCCGGCTACGACCCCGCGTGGCCGGCGACCGTCGTCGCCGAGTGCCGCACACCCAGTCTTTACGCCGATGAACTATCCGCACCCCCCGCAGAAGAAGCACAGCCGCCCGCTCGGGCGCCACACGAAAGGAACGAGGTTCACACATGAGATACACGACAATCGGGAGGCGGGGGCATGGCTCCTTCCTCCGTCCCCGTGGTGCGGCGGTCATCAGCCTCGCCGCCGTGGGCCTGGTTCTCGCAGCCTGCTCATCCGGTGGATCCAGCACCGAGAGCAGCAGCGGGGCACCGGCGCCCTCATCGTCCGGTGCAGCTCCGACCTCGGAGGCTCCGGCCGAGCCGGTGGAGCTCTGGGTCCAGAGCGGCAACGGTGGTGCAGACGCACTCCTCGCCGGTTATGAGGAGCTCAATGCCGCCTTCGAGGCGGCCAACCCGGGAGTGACGATCAAGTTCGAGGTGAAGTCGTTCACCGAACTCGTCGACACCCTCTCGCTGCAGTTGTCCGGCGATGACGTCCCGGACGTGACCCAGGTCAATCAGGGCTACGGCTCACTGGGTCAGCTCGTCACCGCCGGCCTTGTCGCCCCGATGGACGACATCGCCAGCGCCAACGACTGGGCCGGCCGTCAGGGCGAGGCCTTGATCGCGCTCAACGGCCGATTCTCGCCAGATGGCAAAGACATGGGTGCCGGAGAGCTCTACGGCGTCTCCGCAACCGGTGCATGGGTGGGTCTCTACATCAACAAGGAGATCGCGAAGTCGCTCGGATACGACGCGGCTCCCACCTCACTCGCGGAGATGGAGGCGATGCTGGCCAAGGCCAAGGAGGCAGGGATCCCCGGCCTGATGTTCGGCGCCACTGACGGCGGTGAGCAGATCTGGCTGATGGCCAACCTGCTCATGGGATACACATCTCCCCAGACGGTGACGGACGTCATCAACGGCGTCAACGAGCAGCTCCCGCCCGAGATGCTGCAGGCCGCCGAGACCATGCAGAAGTGGGCCGAAGCCGGCTACCTCACCGACGGCTGGGCGGCACTGGACAGCACCGAGGTGCTCGGCATGTTCTCCGAGGGCGAGGGGCTCTTCGCCCTCAACGGATCCTGGAACGTCTTCCAGTCCGACACCCCGGAGACCTTCGGTCTCGTGCCCTTCCCCTTGGCGTCCGCATCTGAGATTGGCGCCATCGCGAGCGGTGACCTTCCCTGGTCGGTGCCGACCAACGCCAAGAACCCGGACCTGGCGAAGAAGTACATCGACTTCATCACCAGCCCGGAGGCCTCGGAGATCTGGATCAAGGCTGGGCAGGTGCCCGCCACGATCTCGGGTAACGAGCAGGCGCTCGTTGAAGCCAATGGGCTCGTCGGGGTCTCTGCCGATGCGATCCTCCAGTGGGTCAACATCATGACCAACGGCACGCCCATCGGATTCCCCGACTGGGCCACGCCCACCTGGTACGACACCATTGCGCAGTCCTCAACGGCTCTCATGGCCGGTGAGATCACTCCGCAGGAGTTCGTCGACGCACTCCAGGCCGACTACGGGGCGTTCACCGCCGAGCGGAAGGCTTCGTAGCCTCCGTGAGCCTGAGTTCAGTACCTGTCTCTGCGGGGGGGCGGCGATCGTCGCCCCCCCGCAAGCGGGCACCCGGCGAGCCGAGATCGATCGGCTACCTCTACATCCTTCCCGCCGCGCTCATCTATGCCGCGTTCGTTTTCGCACCTTTCCTCCACTCCATCTACCTGTCCTTCTTCGAGGGCAATGGCATTACGCGGATGGAGTTTGTCGGCCTCGCCAACTACGTGGACATAGCGACCAATCCGACCTTGCGATCGGCCTTCATCCACGCTTTCCAGCTGATCGTCTTCTACTCGATCATCCCCATCGCCATCGGCTTGCTCCTCGCGACCGCGCTGCACCGAAGTCGCATCCGCGGTGTGGCGTTCTACCGCACCGCGCTCTTCTTGCCCTACGTGATCGCTCCCACCGCCATCGCCGTGATCTGGCGCTGGATTCTCGCGCCACGTGGTCCCCTCAATTCGTTTCTGGAGGCTGTGGGCCTGGGCTTCCTCGCCCGGCCCTGGCTCGGCGACTTCACGTGGGCGCTCCCCAGCGTCGGCATGGTCGGGACCTGGATCATGTTTGGTCTGGTTCTCGCGCTTCTCCTGGCAGGCGTCCAGAAGATCCCCAACGACCTCTACGAAGCTGCGCGCCTTGACGGTGCAGGCCCGTGGATGGAATTCCGCGCCGTGACCCTGCCCGGCCTGAGATACGAGCTGGTCGTGGCCCTTGTCCTCACCATGACAGCGGCGCTGCGCAACTTCGACATCATCTACGTCATGACCTCGGGTGGTCCGGGGAACTCCACCGTGGTGCCTAGTTATCTGGTGTACCAACAGGCCTTCAAGGTGGCTCAGATCGGTGCTGCTGCCGCCATGGGCACGGCACTCATCCTCGTCATCATTGCCGTGAACCTTCTCGTCGCGCGCGCTGGTCGGGGGCAGGCATGATCTCTCGTCGTGACGCGATCGTGGGCTATGTCCTGCTATCCCTCGCTGCACTCGTCTCACTCGGCCCTCTGCTCGGTGTCGTCGTGCTTGCCCTGGGTGAACCGGGTCGGGTGGGCATCAAACTCGACATCACACAGGCGACAAACTTCGGGAATTTCGCGGACGTCTGGGAGAAGGGCGACTTCGGGCCAGCCATCGTGACGAGCTTCATCATCACGACCACCGTCGTCCTGGTGTCAGTAATCCTGAGCGTGCCCGCAGGTTACGCCTTCGCTCTCATGCAGTTCCCCGGCCGGACAGCGATCTTCGCGCTCCTCATCCTGGGGATCCTGATGCCGCTCGAGTCCATGATCGTCCCGCTATTCCTGGACATGCGGCGCTTCAACCTCGACAACAACTACTGGTCGGTGATCCTGCCGCAAATCGGCTTCTCGGTCGCGTTCGGGGCCTTCTGGATGCGCGCATTTTTCGTCCAATCGGCCCGCTCCCTGATGGAGGCAGCGTGGATCGACGGCGCGAACTCCTGGCGCACCCTCACTCGCGTCCTCATGCCTCTCGCGCGTCCGCAAATGCTCACACTGGCTGTCTTATTTTTCGTCTGGAACTGGAACGACTTCCTTCTTCCTCTGGTCATGCTGTCGGGCTCCGACCTGCAGACGGCACCCATGGCGCTTGTGACATTCGAGGGAGCAAGACGGACGGACTTTGCCTACGTCGGGGCCGCCTCGCTCATCACCATCGCGCCCGTTGTCATCGTCTTCATCCTGCTTCAGCGCAGTTTCACCCGCGGAATCCTCGCCGGGTCCGTCAAAGAATAGGAGAGTCGCCACAGTGAGTAGTCCCGTGCGTATCGGCGTCATCGGCCTCGGCCGCGTCTTCGAGCGGTACGCCCTCGTCCTGGAGCCTCTCGTGCGATCGGGGAGGGCAGAGGTTGTCGCCGTCTACGACCCCGCACCCGATCGTGGTTTAGTCGCCGCCACCCTCTTCCCCGGCGTCCGTGTGGCCGGGAGCGCCGAGGAGGTCATCGCCTCCGACGCAGACGCCATCCTGGTGCTCACGAGCATGAATGAACACGGGGCCATCACCAAGGCGGCGTACGAAGCAGGCAAGCACGTCCTCGTGGAGAAGCCGATGGCCACCACTCTCGCCGAGGCCGCCGAACTCGTGAGCCTGAGCGAGCGATCAGACAAACTCATGATCTGTGCCCCCCACGTGCTCCTATCTCCGACCTACCGAGAGATGCACGCCCGGCTCTTGAGGGGCGAAATCGGCGACGTCAAGCTCGCGCGCGCACTCTACGGCTGGGCCGGACCCTGGTGGGGAGAGTGGTTCTACCGACCCGGAGGTGGGGCGCTTTTCGACCTGGGCGTCTACAACGTCACGAGCCTGTGTGGTCTTCTCGGCTCCGTTCAGCGCGTCACAGCTCTCGTAGGAACCGCGATCAAGGAGCGTCCCGTTAACGGCGAGATGACGCCCGTGAAGGCGGACGACAATGCCCACGTCCTTCTGGACTTCGGCAACGAGGTGTACGCATCCGTCACGACCGGGTTCACCATCCAGAAGTACGGCCGCGCTCCGGCCATTGAGCTCTACGGACTCGCGGGCAGCATGAACATGCTCGGTGATGACTGGGCGCCTAGAGGCTTCGAGATGTGGCGCTCCGCGACCGAGTACTGGGAGATTCATGAGGAGCAGGCACCGGATTGGCCGTGGACCGACGGCCTGAACCACCTCGTGTCATGTATCGAGCGGGGTGTCCCCTCCGTGACCCGACCTGAGCAGGCGTACCACGTGCTCGAGGTCATGCTTGCGGCCATGCAGTCCGCCGAGGAGGGTCGAGCCATCACCATCACAAGCTCGTTCCCTGCACCTGATTACTCCCACGAGGCGTCATTCGTCATGGACGAGCGGCGCAAGCACGATACAAGCCTTTAGCCTACGAGAGACGAGAGCGGGGATCATGTCCGAGCGCGTTGCCTTCGACGACGTCAGCGTGACCTATCCAGGTATGGACGAGTCGGCACTCAGCCATGTCAGTCTCGAAGTCAACGAGGGCGAGTTCCTTGTGCTCGTGGGGCCTTCAGGATGTGGGAAGTCGACCTTCCTGCGCGCGCTGGCAGGCCTGGAGGCGGTATCAACGGGGCGCATCGCCATCGGCGACCGCGATGTGACTCGCGTACCCGCCAAGGATCGCGACATCGCCATGGTTTTCCAGAACTACGCGCTCTACCCGCACATGACCGTTGCCGAGAACATGGGGTTCGCCCTGAAGATCGCAAAGATCTCCAAGGCAGAGATCAGCCGCCGTGTCCGAGAAGCAGCAGCCCTTCTCGATCTCACCGAGTACCTCGATCGCAAACCCAAGGCCCTCTCGGGAGGGCAGCGCCAGCGTGTCGCGATGGGTCGCGCCATCGTGCGCGAGCCGCAGGTGTTTCTCATGGATGAGCCACTGAGCAATCTCGACGCCCAACTCCGCGTCCAGACTCGTACCCAAATCGCGACGCTCCAGCGCCGCCTTGGCACCACAACCGTCTACGTCACGCATGATCAGGTAGAGGCCATGACCATGGGCGACAGGGTGGCGATCCTGAAGGACGGAGTCATTCAGCAGGTGGACACGCCCGACAACCTCTATCGCATGCCCGTCAATGCCTTCGTCGCCAGCTTCATCGGGTCCCCCAGCATGAATCTCATGGAGGCACCGGTCACGGACGGCAGCGCCAAGATTGATGGCTATTCCGTGTCCATACCCCGTGAGGTGTTGAGCAAGAACACTGGAGATCACATCCTTGTGGGTTGCCGCCCCGAGGACACGCGGCTCTCGGACGCCGGCATACCCATGACGGTGCAGCTCGTAGAAGCCCTGGGCGCCGACACGTTCGTCTACGGCGCCGTAGCCACTGCATCAGGATCGGTGACCGTCGTGAGTCGCGCTCAACCCTCGGACCGACCAGCACTGGGATCAACCGTGCACGTCACGCCCCATCAGACGCACTTCTTCTCATGCTCCGGTGACCGCCCCCGGCTCTAGCTGCTGGTGGGAGAGCCCCGCTCGAGATAGGGATCGTTGAGATAGGCATCGACCAACTGCCGTGCGGTCAGTGCGGCCTCGGCATCGTCGGGCGTCGCTTCGAGGACCGCGCGCAGCCTGAGCGCCTCCGCGCGCTGCGCAGGTGCTCCGCGCGCGATCACCTGATCGAGATCCACCGACAGGGAGTCGCCCACCTCACGCACCAGCCTTGGCGACATATCCCCAGGACAGACTCGCCGCGAGCGCGACCCAGACCTGGTAGGGAATGAGTATCGCGCCGAGCCACCATCTCTCCGCGAAGGCGATCACCGTGATGGGCAGCGTCAGGACTGCTGTCAGCGTCAGCGCGATCGCCGCTCCGGTGAGTTGGTGTGGCACATAGAAGAGGTAGGCCCAGGCCAGCGCATAGGCCACAGTCACGGCAAGGAGCACCAGCACCGCGACTACACGCGCGGGTGCAGCGTTCCATGCGATGACCGAACCCACGACGCCGATGGCGACGAAGTTGTAAGGCCAGATCAGACCAAAAATCCAGGAGGGCGGCTGCCACGCAGGCTTGTCGAGCGCGAGGTACCACGTGCTCCCCGTGGAGACCCATGCCCCCGACCCCACGGCGTACACCACGATGGTGATGATCACCGCGGCGACAGCAACTACGCGCCAAGTCATGTCACGAGTGTCGCACTCGCCTAACACGAAGTCCCTGTGGAGCGCAGGCACCTTCCACAGGGGAGTGCGCCGATGCTTCCGCCATGAAGCGAAATGCCTTTGATGATCCTGGCGCCTTTCGCCGCCGCTGGTCCCACCTGTCCCATGATCAGCTCCGCGCTGAATCCCTGCGTGACCCCCTGCTCTTCGCGGCCGACCACATCCCCGTGGAGGAGCGCCGTGAGGGCACGGTCGTCATCGTGGCGGAGCTCGACGGCGCTCCCGCCCCGGTCGTCGTCGTGATCCCCGACGGACCGCCCGCCCCCGAGGAGGAGGCCTGTCTCGGAGTGCTCGCCAGTGTCATCGCGCAGCTCGATGCTGCGGTGAGCGAAGCGGATCCCTATGGCTACGACGACTACGACGACGACCTTGATCCTTTCGACGTCGACGGCCAAAACTCAGACGGGGATAGCGCTGTGCTCCGGATCGGAGTTGTCGCGCATCGATTGGGCTCCCCCGCGATCAATGACATCGATCGAAGGTGGATGAGCGCCCTCGGGCTCGTCTCGGTGGCCCTGGGGATCGAGACCATCGGCGTGCTCTCGCGCACGCGCTCGGGCGCCCTGGTCCGCGTGCCCGAGTCGGCGGCAGCGTGATGACACATCTCCGCCCCTGGACAGGTGACGGCCAACTAGTCATACTTCTGACCATGTCTTCTGCGCCCCTGGCCGAGGTAAAGGCCCATCTGTCCGAGTTTGTCCAGCGGGTGGGGACCCAGCATGAGCGCATCACGATCACCGTGCATGGACGCCCCGCTGCGGTGCTCCTGTCCGTGGACGAGCTCGAGAGCCTCGAAGAGACCATCGCGGTGCTCGGTGACGAAGACCTTCGGCGCCAGCTGTCCGAGGCAGAGGCCGATATCGCCGCAGGTCGCCTCACCAACGCGGATGACTTGGCAGAAGCGATGCGTCGGCGTCGCTCGTCAGCCGACTAGCGCGGTGTTGTGGGCATGACATCCCCGTACGAACTACGACTTACCGGGGCTGCTCGCCGCGCACTCACGGCAGATCTTCCGGAGGCCATCGCCTTTGCTGCGTATGCCTTCATCACGGGTCCGCTCCTCGCAAGTCCTCACCGCGTGGGCAAGGCACTGCGACCGCCATACGAGGGCACATACAGCGCGCGCTTGGGCACCTACCGGGTCCTCTACCGAATCGATGGGGAAGACCGCACTGTCATTGTGCTCTCAGTCGGCTCCCGGTCAGCGATCTACCGACCCCGCTGATCCGGCCAGTGCTGATCTCGCCCTAGTCCGGGAGCCACGCGCGCGCAAGGTAGCGTCCGCCTCATGGACACCCCTGATCTGGACTTCACTTCCCTCGGACTGCGGGGTGACCTCCTCTCCACGTTGACCTCCCTCGGCTACGAAGAGCCCACGCCCATCCAGGCCGCTTCCATTCCGTTGCTCATCGGCGGCGCCGACATGCTTGGCCAGGCGGCGACCGGCACCGGCAAGACCGCCGCCTTCGCGTTGCCCATCCTCGAGGGCCTCGATCCGCACCGTCAGGACAAGGAGCCCAGCGCACTCGTGCTGGTGCCCACCCGCGAGCTCGCGCTCCAGGTGTCGCAGGCCTTCCACAGCTACGGCAAGTCCATCGGCGTGCGTCTCGTCGCGATCTACGGCGGTGCACCGGCACGCCAGCAGATCGAGGCGCTGCGGCGAGGAGTCGATGTCGTCATCGCGACGCCGGGTCGCGCGCTGGACCTCTGTGATCGCGGATCACTCAAGCTCGGTCACGTGCGCACGGTCGTGCTCGACGAAGCCGATGAGATGCTCGAGATGGGATTCATCGAAGACATCGAGACACTGCTCGCAAAGACCCCGCAGTCTCGACAGACGGTGCTCTTCTCCGCAACGATGCCCAAGCGCATCGACAAGTTGGCAAGCAAGCACCTGCGCAATCCCGAGCGGGTCGCCATCGCTGCTCCGGCCAAGAGTGCCGGCGACGTGCCCCGCGTGCGCCAGGCGGCGTACGTCGTCAAGCGCCTCGACAAGCCCGCGGCCGTCATGCGCATCCTCGACGCCGAGGACCCCACCGCGGCGATCATCTTCTGCCGCACCCGAGGCGAGGTCGACGATCTCGCCCAGTCCCTTGCCGCCCGCGGCTACCAGGCAGAAGCCCTGCACGGCGGCCTCACGCAGGATCAGCGCGACCGGGTCATGAATCGCCTGCGCAACAAGACCATCGACCTGCTCGTGGCTACCGACGTCGCCGCGCGCGGTCTGGACGTCGACCACCTCTCCCACGTCGTCAACTACGACCTGCCCTCATCCCCCGAGGTCTACGTGCATCGCATCGGCCGCGTGGGCCGTGCGGGCCGCGAAGGCGTGGCGCTCAGTCTCATGGAGCCGCGCGAGCGACGCATGCTCGCGGCCATCGAGAAGCTCATCGGTGCACCTATCCCCATCGAGAAGGTCCCGAGCATCGCCGACGTGCGCATGATGCGTCTCGAGCGCACCCGCGAGGGCATCGAGGACATCCTCGACGATCCCGATCAGCAGTCACGCCTGGAGTCCTTCCAGGAGATCGTGTCCGACCTCCTTGAGGATCGCGATCCGGAGACGGTCCTGCTCGCGGCGTTTGCGCTCGCCCATGAGGCCGCGGGCGGAGACATTGCCGACGACGACCGCGAGCTCAGCGCTTCGCTCGATATCGACGGCAAGCGGGGTGCGTCCGGTAAGGCCGGCAAGTCCGGCGGCAAGCCCGCGGGCAAGGGTGCGGGCGGCTCTCCCCGCCCCGCCGCCGGCAAGACACGCATCTGGGTATCCCTCGGCCGCAAGTCAGGCGTCACTCCGAGCGACATCGTCGGCGCGGTCACGGGCGAAGCTGGGCTGAAGGGCAAGGATGTCGGCCCAGTGAAGATCCAGGAGTTCTTCTCACTGGTCGACGTGCCCGAGGACAAAGCACGCAAGGTCGTCAAGGCGCTCAATCACTGCACTATCCGCGGGCGCAAGGCCAAGGTGAAGCTCGACCAGGGCTAAGCGCTACTCCCTTACGTACGCCGATTCTTTCGTGCGCTAGTTGACTTTCTACGAGTAGGGCCTAGCCCAGGTAGGCGTCCATGGCCGCGCGCGGCGCCACTCGCGGGGACCCGGCCGGCAATGCAGCAAGAACTCCGGCTGCCGCGGCACCGATGCGCACGCGCTCCTCCAGATCGACGCCCGACACGAGCGCCCATGCATAGGCGCCGTGGAAGGCGTCGCCGCACCCGGTCGTGTCGACGGTCTTGACCGAGAAGGACGGCACGTGGGATCCGGCCTCTGGAGACGCGAAGGCGTAGGCGCCGCGCATCCCGTCGGTGAGCACGATCGCCGCGCGATGGTCCGACCACAGCGCAGCCGCGACGTCACGCGGGTCATGCATCTGGGTGAGCTCGACTCCGTAGGCGAGCGGGATGACGAGGTGGTCGGCCGCGTCCACGAGGGCGCGCACCGTCGGAGTGGGATCGCGCTCCGCGTCGAGCACGACCGGCACTCCGCGCTCGCGCGCCTGCTCGACCACGTGCAGTGAACCCGGAGGAGCAACACAGGCATCGATAAGGAGACAGCCCGCGGCGCCCAGCGCCCGCTCGACGAGTGCTTCACTCGGGAGCGGCGTAATCGCAAGCGGCGCGTCATCAAAGGCGATGTAGCGCTCACCGTCAGCCGTCACGGTGATGCGCGACTCGACAGGGTCGGCCCCGGCCACCCTCTCGACGAAAATCGTGTCGATGCCGTGCGCGACGAGATCTGCAACCGCTGCGTCCGACAAACCCGAAGTGCCGATTGTCCCGAGATAGCCCGCAGGGTGGTCCAGGGCAGCGACCGTGGCCAGCGCATTGCGCACATTCCCACCGAACCGCGACTCTCTGGCGACCACTCGACCCTTGCCGGACTCCCATGGCGTGGCGGTGACGAGGATGAGGTCGTGGGCAATGCAGCCGAGGCCGATGATCATGCGCGCGCGATGGCCTCGTCGGCGTCGAGTCCGTCGTGGATGACACCGGCGTACGCACGCGCGGCATGCTCCATGTCAGCCTCGCCCCAGATATTGCGTCCGACGACCGCCCCACGACTGCCTGCACGCATGCCGGCATGAATCTGAGCGAGGGCGTCGCGGAGGGTGGGCTCCTTGGGGCCACCCGCCATGACGACGGGCGCCGGGCACGCCGCGATGATCTCGGCGAAGGCCTTCTCGTCGCCGGGATAGCCCACCTTGATGACGTCTACGCCGGTCTCGATGCCCACGCGCACGGCGTAGGCAATCTCATCAGGAGTGAAGACGATCTTCACGCCATCGGAGTAGTCACGGGGATAGATGTGGGCCACGATCGGGAGCTCGTAGGGAGCTGCGGCGCGCACGGCGTCGGAGAGCCAGCGGATGAAGTCGCCCTCCGTCTCGCCGCGCACGGCAATGGCGACCGCGAGCGCGTCGGCACCGAGGCGCACGGCGTCGGCCGGCGTGGCTAGCTGCCCACGGATGCGATCGTCGGGAGTCCAGTAACTCGCCTGGACGATCAGGGATGCTTGGCCGGCGTGCTGCGGCCAGCAGTGCTTGGCGGTGCCCGGGGTCATTGTCATGGTGTCGGGATGCGCCGTCATGCACCGGTCCACCGCGGTCGGCAGGTCTCGCAGGCCGCCTTCGCGGGCATTGCCGTAGCCCACGAAGTGGTCCACCGCGATGCCGAAGAGATTGCCCGAAGGGTTCCCAAAGAGTCGTGCGAGGCGGATATCAGTACCGAGTCCCACGGTTGAACCTTCCCGACCGGTCGCTGGTGATTGGTCCGCTGAGTGTAGCCACGATCGCCCAAATGGGACGCCCATGAGGGGTGCCTCAGCCCAGTGACTCTCGTGGTCGGACCTCAGACTCGCGGGGGTAATCCGCATGTCGGGGGAGATCGGCCTCGGTGTAGCAATCGAAGCCTTCGCCGCGCTCGCCGAGGCCGGCTAGTCGAACTGAGCGGAGACGAGGTCTACGAGGAGTTTCTTGTCGACGTTCCAGTCAACGGGGACGCGGATCGTCTTCTTATTGACATGGTAGCCCTCGAGGCGCGGGCGGAATTCGTCAATGATGTCGGTGTCGAAGGGCGCGATGAGGATGTGCTCCTTCTGTGCGCCGGCGCCGAAGAGGTAGCGGCCGTCCTGTTTGAGCATGGGCTGGTTCCAGGCGATGACCACCTCGGCCTTGCGGAACTTCGCCGTGAGTGTGGCAAAGATCGCGCGGATCGTCTTGGCCTTGGTCGCGTCAAGGGTCGCAAGGTAGTCGTCGAAGGTCTCGTATCGCCGTGACGATGTATTGCCTTTGGAGTAGAGCACGAGCGCATTAGCGTGGGCGCGGCTGAAGCCGTGCTTGTCCTGGAGGAAGGCCATCTGGTCGGCGTACTTCTGGCCGTCGACCTTCTTCATCTGGGCGAACCAGTAGGACATGGGCTTGCCGTAGCGCTTCTCTATCGCCGGGAAGTGCGATGCGCGGTCGGGATTGGACGCCACGTGCGGAGGCTAACTCTCTGCCGCGTAGGCGATCAGCTGGATCGTGCGACCGTCGGGATCGGTAATCGTCACGACGGCGCCGCCCGGGATCTCGTGAGGCTCCGAGCAGGCGATCCCCGAAGCGGTCAGCCGCACAGTTTCGGCGTCGAGCGAGTCAACCTTCAGCAGCACCACCTGCGAGCCTCCGGTGGTGGTCATGCCGGGCCGCCACGGAGTGTGCAGAGCGATCCAGCTGCCGTCGGCGAGCGCGAAGCGCGCCCAGCCTGCGCCGCCTTCAGGCTCGACCGAGAGCAGGTCGGCGTAGAAGCGCTGGCAGTCATCCAGCCGGTCGGTGATGAGCATCGTCCCGTCGTAACGCATGCCACGACACTAGCGACTCACCGCACGCTTCCCTAGAGTCTTCTCATGACTGAGTCACGACTGTGGATCGCCGGTGCCTACGCCGACCCGCGGGGCGATTCGACCCCCGTCATCTCACCCGTCACCGGCGAGAAACTCGCCGAGCTGCCGCGCGCGAGCACGGAGCAGCTGGATTCCGCGGTCGCTGCTGCGCAGCGGGCCTGGGACGACTATCGACACTGGTCTGTCTATGAGCGTGCCGACCTCTGTCATCGCATCGCTGCCCTCATCGAGGAGCACCACGAGGAGCTCGCGCGTCTCACGACGATCGAGCAGGGCAAGCCCTACAGGGCTGAGGCTCTGGCGGACGTCGAGGACGCAGCATCGCTGTTCTCCATCTCCGCCGAGGACGCCAAGCGGCTCTACGGCGAGACGATCCCGAGCTCGGCGCGCAACAAGCGGATGTTCACCTACCGCGCGCCGGTCGGGGTCTGGGCAGCGATCACGCCGTGGAACTTCCCGCTCATGATCATGTGCGAATTCCTTGGGCCGGCGCTGGCGACCGGCAATGCCGTCGTGTGCAAGCCGCCGGACACCACGCCGCTCGCGTGTCTCGCAATGGGTGCTCTCCTCGAGGAGGCGGGCGTGCCCGAGGGGCTCGTCTCGATCATCCCGGGCGACGGCGGCGTAGGCGAGCACCTCATCACGCATCCGGGCGTCGACGCGATTGGTTTCGTCGGGTCGTCGGCGACCGCGGAGCGGATCGTGCGCTCTGCCGGGCTCAAGCGCTCTCTCATGGAGGCGTCGGGCAACGGCCCGGTGATCGTCTGCTCCGACGCGGATCTTTCCGCGGCTGCGGAGGCGGCGGTCTTCGGCGCGTATTGGAATGCCGGACAGGTGTGCTGCGCGACCGAACGCGTGCTTGTCGATCGACGCGTCGCGCCTGATTTCGCCGATGCGGTCATCGAGGCAGCAGCCGCAGCGGTGCTCGGTGATCCCTTCGACGACTCGACGACCATGGGGCCGCTTGCGAACGCACCCACCGCGGCCAAGATGGATGAGCACATCGCTGACGCACTCGAGCGGGGCGCACGCGTGCGACTCGGCGGTGGTCGCGCAAGCGGTTTTCCCACGGACCTCTACTACGAGTTCACAGTGGTCGAAGGCGTCGACCATTCCATGCGCATCGCGCGTGAGGAGAGTTTCGGGCCCGTCGTTCCCATCGTCGCCTGCGATGACGACGAAGGGATGCTCGCGGCAGCAAACGCCGACCCGCTCGGTTTACAGGCCGCGGTCTTCACCAAATCGCTGTCGCGCGCTTTCACTTTCTCCGAGGGCCTGAGATGCGGCAGCGTCGTCGTCAATGACTCGACCGACTACTTCGAGAGCGCGCAGCCCTTCGGCGGCGCGGGGGGCACACGCACGGGCTGGGGCCGGGTTGGCGGCCTGCAGCAGCTGCGCGATATGACCGACATCCGCTGCACGATCATCAGCCTCGACGAGGGGTAGGGCAGATATCCAGCGCCACTGGCCATGGAACCGGTGACCACGACGACCGGGTATCCGTTGTCGGGAGCGACTCGGATCCCTCCACGTCGCCGCCGCCCACGAGGGAATCGGGACGAGGTATCGCTTCACGCGACTTCCCGGTGCAACGCGGCCTAGGCTGACACCTCCCGCCTACCCCCGGAGCCGTCATGCGCCGAATCGTCACCGCAGGTCTCGCTGCCACGCTCGGCCTCGCTGGCCTCGTCGCTACGGCCGCACCCTCGACCGCGGCCACCGGCACAATTCAGGTGTCGGTCGACTCCGGATCACTCACGGCGGTAGCCAGCGCCAGCCTGGCGGCCTTCGACGGAGCTGACTCCCTGCAGGTCTCTACGCCCTCATCAGGCACGGTGCGTGTGCAGATCTGGGACGAACTCAACGACAAGGCGGGTCCCGCCCTCCTCTGGAGCAGTGACCCCAACTGCACAGCGGCCGGTGCCACCAGCCCCGTTTCGGTGATCACCTGCACGTCGACCAAGGCGTCGGTCAATTTCTCGTCCGCTTCTGTCAAGACCTTCACTGTCGTGACCGACGCGACTCCCCTTTCCTTCATCGGTGGCTCCGGGCCTGATGAGGTCTACGGCGGCGCGGGCGCCGACAACCTCGCGGGCGGCGATGGTGACGATGACCTCTTCGGTGGACGAGGCGACGACGTCATCGCCGGCGACGCCGGCAACGACGACATCGAGGGTGAGCAGGGCAACGACCAAATGAGGGCCGGCACTGGCAATGACGACATCGTCTCGGCAGAGGAGGTCGCCGAGAGGGACAACCTCGTGGAGTGCGGCACCGCAACCGGCCTGGACACCCTCGATATCGATCCTTTCCTCGATGTCACGCGGAATTGCCAGGGCGTCGGCAGCGCCACCGCGCCCAGCAACGTGAAGGCCACCGGCACCATCAACAGCAGCGCCAACGCCATCATCAACGCCACCTGGGGGGCCAGCCCGGGAGCGGAGG
>Ga0315909_10002056_pt1 | contig 26382 bp, 48 predicted proteins | sample LakEriMetagenome_11_FD_203527 | JGI IMG/M metagenome (GOLD analysis project Ga0315909, IMG submission 203527) | Freshwater fungal communities from buoy surface, Lake Erie, Ohio, United States - Buoy 2 MA125 | ecosystem: Environmental > Aquatic > Freshwater > Lake | place: USA: Lake Erie, Ohio...
ATTTTGAACCATTGGGTGATATGTCTTATCAAAAATCAGGTCTTGAGGAGGTTGCTTGGGATGAGATTGTTTTGTTCATTAAAATACTTGGAAATCTTAATTTTGATTGGGAAAGATTGGATGTTGTAGTTAACATGGGAAAATACCCAAACCCATACCTTTCAAAAAAATTTGAGAAAAAAATAGATAACATACTAAACGATATTAAAGTCGTTGAATTATGTGAGGGTGTTTGTGTTAAGATTGAAGTTGAACACATTAATACAAACATAACCATTCAAGATGACAAGTCATCATCTTCAGGTACAATGCTCTTTTTTGAGAATTTTGTTAGACCCATAAAAGGTTATGTTAAAATGTCCAAAAATGGGGGATATGAAGAAGTTAGTGTGGAAGATGCGGTAACTACCTATAAAGAGATTCAAAGATTTAATAGGTTTTTAGATAGTGATACAAACTATTTATCAATAGATGATGTGGTAGGTGAGGAGATTGGATTCAATGACACCAACCAAGTTATATATGTTTTAACAAGATTTGTAAATGAAGGTAATAATTAACGAAAGTTCTGTAGTAAAGGTCTTGGAGAGAGTTTGGTCTCAGGACCCATACTTTGATGGGGATAAACTTAAAATGTTTGGTATAAGTCCCAAAAATCCTTCCGCACAAATGTTATTCCAAAAGTTTATTGGGTTAGAAGAAATGACCAAAAGAGCTGAGAATATAATGAAAGACCTCAATAACAAAGATTTCAATGTAGATAATTGTGGAACATACGATATAGATTTTAAAATTGTACATACATTTATTGATGAAGGGCATGCGGGACTTCAATATTTTTATATAAATTGTGATGTTGACTATGGGACCTCATCAGCGGTGATACCTTTTTATGACCCAAATGCCGAGCGTAAATCATTATCTAATGTTATGGATGATGAAGAAACTGCTTGGGAAATTAGAAGTGAGATTATTGAATGTATTGAGGACTATTTTGATGAAGACCTTGAGTTCAGAAAGAAAACTGGTATGAGTGTTATTGCTAAGTTAATTACGATAAGTTAATTACAGAATAAAAAACCCCACCTGTGAGATGGGGATTTAAATTACTTAATATCTGTAGACTCTAATAGTGTGTAACTAAATTTGTTTCCGTGAATCTTTGATGCTTTTTTACAGATTGATAAAAATACATCAAAGTCCATAACTCGTTTGAACACCTGACATCCGTGCGACCAATCGTCAACCCAAGTGGAATCTCTACCTGATTTGTGAATATTGATACCAAACATACCAGTATCGGTAGTTTTCTCGTCGTAAACCAAATCTTTATTAGCATCTCTCCACACCGTAACATTACCATTTCTTTGACAAAGAGCGTCGTATTTACCTTGATGTTTATCTATGGACCATACACTTCTGTATTGATTTGGAACCAATCTAGCAACGCCCTTACCATTGGTAAACCCTTGAACACCCTTTTTACCTGGGTCGCAAGTACCACCCCAACAGTAAAATTGCCATTCACCCTTTTCATCTTTAAATGAAATTGTTAAATGGTCATCAAATACATTGGTCACTTTCTTTGCAACGGATGGAGAATTGTTTCTAACACCTACGATATTAACATCGTAACTTTTGTTTGATTTATCTTCAAACCAAACATAACCTTTAGCTTTTACAGCCGATTCAATTTGTTCTCTTGTATAACTCATAATCTTTTTTAAAATAAATATATTTAATTATATAAATTATTTGTAAGATGGAGGAATATGATGACTATGGTTTCGGAGACCATTGTATAACTACTTTTTAAATTTCAAGAATAGAACCATCACTCTTGTAAGCGATTGGTGTTATGTTGACATTTGTATACATATAGTGATGATAAAAAGTGAGAGGATTATCCTCAACGAAACTTATAACAGGTAATAAGGTTCTATAAACTATCTCATCATAATTACGAAAGTCATCATATACCCAATTTCTTAGGTACTCAAGATTGGTATCGTAATCAAATTGACGATGTTTATTTCTTATGTTTTTGAAAATGTACTTAGTGCTAATATCAACCTGATTACTTTCTGCGTATATATCCCCTTTAACAAACTCCAAATCCGCCTCAATACTAATCATTCCTGTTGGGCCAACTTCAAAATGAGTTACTGAGTTAAAAAGTTCGTCAATCTTTTTTTTATCTGATTTATTAAAATAGAGTGTGTTACCTTTTTTATAGTCAATCTTAATATACTTATGTAATTGGGGGCTATTTTTTTTATCTAAAATACCTATTATTCTACCAATAAGTTCACATTGTTGCCAAAAATGTTCTGTTAAACAATTATAATTGAATGAAAGGTCGTTAGGATTCTTGTAACCAAATTTAATTCGGTCCTCAGTTTTTTTATAATAAGGTACAATCTCAATACCATGAAAGTTTGAAACATTGTCTTTCTCAAAATGTTTTTGTATTATTTTAAAAAATTTTTGGACATCCATATTTCATAAATATTAAAATAAATAAAATGGTAAGTAATTTCGTAGAATCTTTAATTCATTTAATCACCCTTGGGGTTATAAGTGTAATTTTTATACTTATGTTGACAAACAGAAATAAAAACACTAAGTTTACTAAAAAATAAAATTATGCAAACACTAGTATTCAATACAACAACAAAGACGGCTAAACTTTATGAGGGGGTTGCCGAAAAATCAGAATTAATTATACATTATACAGATGTACCAACTGTAAAAGTCATGGACGATGGTTTTTATCAAGTTATGCAACGAGATGCAATGGAAGCCCAACTTCCTGTATTAAGAGTACCAATCGCAAACACAAACATGTTAATAAAACAGTAATGAAAAGCATTCACCAAATATTTCAAGGGAACGAACACTTAATGGACCTTCACCCTGTGGAGGAGTTAATAGATTATTGTCAAGAACTTGAAGGGGAGGTAATGGAAAGAAGGATTGAGGATAACTACGATAAAGAGCATGTCCTTAAAGGTATGTTGAAAGACATTAAAACAAGTATTAACGATACGTTGGCGGAGGATGAAGAGTCAATTAGATTTGGTGAGATTCCAAGAGTAGACTTCAAAGAGGCGGTTAAAAACTTAAAAAACTTCATCTCCGAAATGTGTCACATTAATAACATAATGTTATGATAAAAGAAACTAGACTTATTTCGTTATTAGACGAACTTTATCTTGTGGATAAGGAAAGTAAGGAGATGATTGTTTTGGCAAGACCTGAACAAATAGGTATAGTGTGTGAAACATTAGAACACGAAACAATGAATGAATATTGGACAACCAATCGTTATGTTGAGTTAGATGATAATCACATTAAAAAAATAATTGATAATAATAGATTATGTCGTATTGAGATGGAAACATATGAGGGTGATTATTGTGGATATAGAAAGCCCAAATTAAAAGATGGTAAAGTAATTATTCACATCTGATATATTTATAAATAAAATATATTGGTGAGAACTAAATTAATTATTACTGAAAGTCAATTCAACAAATTAATATACGGAAAGTTAGGGATACTAACCGAAGCGTCAAAGAAGAAAGTCCTTATTGATAAAGTAGGGCTAAGTGAATATAACGCAGAACTATTGGATAAGGTGTGTGGTGGTCTTTCTGTTTGGATAGCCAATAAGTTAATTGATTATCAAATAACAATATCTCGTAGTTGGAATGGGGATAATGTGAGTAAAGAATATGCTCTTGAAAAACTTAATGGTGGTAACCTTAAAAAGTTTATGCCAAAAGTTACCGAAATAATGGACTGGGTTAGAGTAGGTTTAAATGGGAATATTGGTCAATACAAAAATCTCTCAATTGAAGAATTAGAACAAAAATCTAAAGAGTGGCATGATTCATTAGGTATTGGTAGTGGTGTAATCAATTACAATGAGAAACACGATATAATTAAAGATTTTAGAGATGAGAATGGGAACGGTTTTTATTGGGCTGATTTAGATACCAAAAACTCTGAAGAGGAATGTGAAAGGATGGGTCATTGTGGTCGCTCAAGTTATGGTTTCTTATATTCATTACGAGAAACAAGACCAATCAATGATAAGTATAAAATGAATAAAAGTCATTTAACTGCGGCTATTGGTCCCGATGGTGTTATGTACCAGTTAAAAGGTCCGAAGAACTCAAAACCAAACGAAGCGTTCCACCCATATATTCTACCTTTATTTGATGTTAAAGATGAGGACGGAGAATATTTGATTCAAAGTTTTGGAAGTGAATATGCGACATCTATGGATTTTAAACTTACGGATTTACCTGATGAAGTATTAAGAAATTTATACCAAAACAGACCTGAGTTATTTAAAACAAGACAATTACAAAAGAAGTTGGTTGACATGGGTATTATTGATGCACCTGTTGTTGATTATAAAATCACAGTTGATATAAGTCCTGATGATGTTGGTAGATATGTTAAAGGTGATTATGTGGTTAACAGATATAAAAAGAAAGTGACAACACCTGCAGGTCAACAATATGATAGAACCGTTGAGGTTACTTTATTTGAAACAATTTTATCGGGAGATGTTTGGGATTTATGGCAAAATTGGGAACCTGATTGGAAAGGTGCTTTATCGTATGATGTTGATAATGAGAACGAACAAAAAATTCGCAATATTTTAAAATATCTAGCACAAAAAGATAATCCTGATTTTAGCGAAGAAAGTTTTAATGATGAAGATACGGATTCTTTAATTGAGGATTGGGATGAAGACCATGAAATACGAAGTGCAATTGGAAATGCGGTGTCAAATGCTGAATCAGATGACTATGGTAACTATTTGTACGATGAGTTAAAAGGCGCTTTAGAAGAATATGGAACTGTGGAGAAGATGAATGATGAAGGTGTTATATTACATGTTGATACTGAAAAGTATATCGCTGACTTAGATGATGAGGAATATGAAGATTATGTAGAATATAGATGTGATGGTGATATTAAATGTGCATTCTCGGAATTGGCGTATGAAGATAGAATAGAAAAACCAGAAGTTAGTATAGATGATAGATATTATCCTAATATCAATACAGAAAACTTTAATGAGATATTATCGGACAGATTATCAGAAGTTGAATACCACTACATTAAGTAATTACTTATTCAAGTCACCAGTGTAAAACGCAATATCCTCAATATCAAAATGAGAATCAATATCGTTCATTAGTTTATCCCAATCTTCAGGATAGTTTTCATCAATAACAACTTCTAAATTAGGCATAAGGCTATCGTGCTCAATCTTGAAAGGAATTCCCTTCTCACCCAAATAATCTAACAATCGTTCATACACATCCGTGTTAAAGTGTTCAAACTTGAAATGGATTACATATTGTTCTGTATGTAGAATGTATTTGGTTATACTATCTAATTCTTCCTCATAGTCATCTCTTAAATTATTTAAAAAACTTGTATATTCTTTATCCCATTCAGGTGACTCAGGCCAATACATAGCATGGTCAACAGTGACATAGATAATTATTCTGTAAACTACAATATTTGACGAGTGTACTTTAGGGTTAACTTCCAACCTAAACTTAAACCTATCTTTAATTAATAAAGAATTATATAATTTAGTTAGAGCTTTTGCTATTTGTTGTTCATTCATATTGATAAATATATTTAAAATCTAATTAATAATCTATATATTTGTGCTATGTTGGAAGTTTTAGAGAAATATTACAATGATGGGTTGGTTTACAAACAAGTTCACCCCACTTTACCATTGACAATATGGAACTATGCTGAGAAAGTTCAGTATGAAGGTCTGTGGGATGAGGTGACTTTACAAACTCGTGGACTCGTAACTGATGACAAAGGTAATGTTGTTGCAAGACCCTTTAAAAAATTCTTTAATCAAGAGGAGGGTAAACATACACCAACTGTTGAGTTTGATGTGTATGCTAAGATGGACGGTTCCCTTGGTATACTTTTTAATTATGATGGAGAATGGGTATTAGCAACTCGTGGTTCTTTTACTTCTGACCAAGCGGTGAAAGGACTTGAGTTACTTCAAAAGTATGATTACCAAAAACTTCACAAGAACTACACTTATTTGTTTGAGATAATATATCCTGAGAATAGGATAGTGGTTCAGTACCCTTATGAGGACTTGGTGTTACTTGGTGTAATAGAAACCAAAACTGGGTATGAGGTTAACATACACGATGGTGATAGTGATTTGAGAATAAAAAACTTAATAAACAATGTAGGTTTTAGAGTTGTTCAAAAATACAATGGTATATCTGACTACAAAGTCCTCAAAGATATGATAAAGGATGATGAAGAAGGATTCGTTGTTAAATTTAGTAACGGAGACCGAATGAAAGTAAAAGGTGTGGAATACTTGAGATTACATAAAATAATGACTAATGTATCTACTACTAGTGTATGGGAAATGTTAAGCACTGGTCAAGATGTTACTGAGTTATTAAAAGATGTTCCTGATGAGTTTTTTAATAAAATAAAAACTTATGTTAAACAATTAAGATATCAAAAAATGTCAATAACCGAACATGCTGGTAAGTTGTTTGACTCTTACTATGAAAGTTATGATGGTGACTTACCTGAGAAATCAAAATATGCTCAGTGGGTATTGAAAATGGAGAAACACCTCCAACCGATATTGTTTAGAATGTATGACAGAAAAGAATATGATTCTTATGTTTGGAAACTAATAAAACCTGAATTTAAAAAGTTGTGATATGGCAAAAAGAAAGACAATAAGTGTTACTGAGATGGTTGATTATGCGAACCTCCAATTAAGTAGAACAGACGATTTTGCAACCAAAGAGTTTAAACAAGGAATTATTGTAATGGTTGAGGCGGTATTACACAGGTCAGATAATTATAATGGTTTTAGATTCCTTGATAATTCAGATATTGAATATGATACGATGGGTTATGTCTCAAGACATTACTACGGTCCTCGCTTTAAAATATAGAAAACATACGGCATTAAAATATAATAATTGTGCAAAACAAAAAGATTATAAATTTTACTCCCACAGGTACTCAACCCACAAGGGAGAATTCATACGCACCTCTTGAACCAAATCAAATTATTGAGGAGGTTCATGAGGCTTATGAATATGGTATTACAATGACTCATATTCACGCGAGACATCCTGAAACATTAAAAAATAGTAATGATAAAAACCATTACAGACCAATCATTGAAGGTTTACGAGAACATTGTCCTGACTTAGTTATTTGTGTTTCATTAACAGGTAGGTTAGAACCTGACTTTAATAAAAGGTCTGAAGTGTTAGAGTTACTTCCCGATATGGGTTCATTAACAATGTCATCAATTAATTTTCCAACGGGAGAATCAATCAATTCTCCTGAAGTTATTTTAAAATTGATTGATAAAATGAAAACATATGGAGTTACACCTGAAATAGAATGTTTTGATAGTGGCATGTTAAATTACACAAATTACCTCATCAATAAAGGAATTCTTGAAGGTCCACATTACATTAATGTTATTTTAGGTAACATTTATAATGCTCAATCTGATTTACCAACAATATCGTCAATATTGACTAATAAACCAAAAGATAGTATTCTTTGTATAGGTGGAATAGGTAAAGACCAATTAAAATCAAATATTGTCGGGTTATTATATGCGGATGGTATTAGAATTGGTCTTGAAGATAACTTATATTCAGTGGGTAAAACTAAGACAACTAATATGTGGTTATTAAAAAGAATATTTAATATCATAGATGAGATAAACATTGATATTATGACACCAAAAGAATTTAAAGAATTAGGATATGGGAATAAGTTACATAACAATAGTAGGATTTAGTGAGGCAACTATCACTATGATTCTTGATATTTTAGACTCACAAGAATTTTACCCAACAATTGATATTATCAACAATTTAGGGTTGGAACCAACTAAAGAGTATAAACACCCAAACTTTGAAATTACTCTAATTGATGGCATTGATTTAAATAATAAATTATTTGTGTTAGGTGTGACTAAACCACATTTAAGAAAGAAGGTTACTGAAATGTTTGACCTTGAAAATCAGGGTCACCCAATGTCACTAATTTCAAAAAATGCGGATATATCAAAAACTGTTGATTTGGGTAAAGGTGTTGTTGTTAATACTATGAGTTGTATTGCGGGTCATACTAAAATAGATGATTTTGTATTTATTAATAGGAATGTCAGTATTGGGCATCATACCACTATTGGTAAGTATACTACAATAAATCCTGGTGCTAACATTGCAGGAAATATAACTATAGGTGAGTGTTGTCAAATAGGGATTGGTACTAATATAATTGACGGTGTTAAGATAGGTAATAATACAATAATTGGTGCAGGTTCGTTAGTTACTAAAGATATTCCTGATAATGTAGTTGCTTACGGAAACCCCTGTAAAATAATTAGAGAAAATGAGGCATAATCCGTATAAAATAGTTCAAATGTTTGAGGAAGAAATTGCCGAATATACTGGGGCACCTTATGCGGTTGCATTAGATAATTGCACTGACGCATTATTCCTTTGTTGTGTTTATTCAAAAGTCACTGAAGTAACCATACCTAAAAAAACATATCTATCTGTTCCGCAAGCTATCATGGCTTCAGGTGGTAAAGTTTTATTTGATGACACGGAATGGAGTGGAGTTTATGAATTAAAACCTTATGGGATATATGATTCCGCAAGGAGATTTACCAGTGATATGTATATACCTAATAGTTTTATGTGTCTTTCATTTCATCCTAAAAAAATATTAAAAATGAGAAAAGGTGGAATGATTTTAACCGATAATGAAGATGCGTACAAATGGTTTAAAAAGGCCAGACACGAAGGTAGAGATGAAATACCATACACTCAAGACAACATTAAATTTTTGGGTTGGAATATGTACATGACACCACCAGATGCTGCTGAAGGATTGTGGTTAATGTCATCAATGTCAAAACATAATAACGATACATTTGAGGATTATCCCGATTTAACTAAAAATGATTTATTTAAATTATTATGATAACTAAAATTAACGAAGTACCGATAGTCTTACATACAATGGATTCATATTCCGCTTATTGGGACAATTGGTATTATTTATTTACTAAACATTGTAAAAATCACGGACCAATTGTGTTTTTAACTGAGGAAAACCCCCCATCATTTGTTAATAATGTTAAACATATTAAAACAGGTAAAGGTGAATGGGGGTATAGATTATTAAATGGTCTTAATCAAATAGAAAGTGAATTAATTATTTATATGCAAGAAGATTTTTGGCCAAAAAAAGATTTAGTCTTAACTGACGACCATTTAAAAATTTTTTATGAAAAAGAGATGCAATGTCTTAAGATAAATAATATTGTATTTCCAATAAAAACCGATATTATTGAAGGTAATTTATGTAAAGTAAGACAAAATTCTCCATATTCCTTAACACATCAATTTGGTATTTGGGATAAAAAATTTTTTATAAAACATATTTTACCAAATGAAAATCCTTGGAATAATGAAATATTGGGAAGTGAAAGAATAAATAAAAATCCACATAACATTTATCAAATAAATTATGAATGGTATGCTAAAGTTTGTAGTAGAGGAACATTGAATAATAATGGTAAAAAAATGTTAGAAATGTATAAATTAAAATTTTATGGTAAGACATAACACGTTACATATAATAACTGCTCTGTATAGATTTGAGAATCTTGAAAAAATACATAATTCCATTTACATGAATGATGACATCGTTTGGCATATCTCCAAGTCAAATGAGAGAGAAGATTTAACTAACAATTTTATTAAAACCGATAAACGAGTTAAGGTGTATAATGTTGAATGTGAAGATTCGGATACAACATCAAAAAGAAATGTCGTTCTTGAAACTATAAAAGATGGGTATTTTTGTTTTTTAGATGATGACACTATTTTTCATGAAAATATGTACATCAAATATCGTGAATGCGTTGAGAATAGTTTTGTTGGTATTTTGGTTGGTGAGCAATTAGATTGGGATGGAAAATTAAGATTGATTGCACATTTTCCAAAATATTGTAGAATTGATACTGGTAATGTATTAGCTCACCATTCTTGTTTGGAAACTTGTAGATGGCCTGATACCCATATACCCAAAGTCAATGAGAAAGATTCTATTTTTTGGGAATCAGTGTATGACTATTACGGAAAAAAATGTGCAATATGGAATCAACCAATTTCATATTACAATCAAATCAGTAAAAAAATAATAAAATACAAGAAATAATTTTTTTTATTTATTTGACTTTTTTACATTTGTAAAAAAAAAGAAATATGAAAAGGTTTTACGCATCCAGATTAACACAAGGTAACGAATTATTTCCCGCAAGAATCACAATTGATAATAGTGGTGTCCACCTTAGATTACCTAGCTTTATGAGTGGACAAGAGAGAACAATCCCATATAGACAAATTTCTTCAGTTGAAATCAACTACCCGTTTATCGGATATTCAACAATTACGTTCCAAACTACAGGACAAAATGAATTAAGTGTGCACGGATTTACTTCTAGAGAAGTCAAAAAAATGAGGTCACTTATCTTAAGTAAAATTTGATTTGCTAATCTATACCCCTGTTTTGAAAGAAATGGAGGACTTTAGTTTGACTATAGATGTTTTAGTTTATATTTATTCTTATTTTTAATCCTATAATAAGATATTTATGTTTAAACACCTACGTCATGAAAAAACTATTAATAATACTATTTACTGTTATTTCATTCATTAATCTTGGTCAGGTAACTTTGTTTTCTGAAACGTTTGAAACCGCGAATTCATTAACTTTAGTAAATGGAACACAAACTAACAAATGGTTCCGAGGTACTGCTAATCAATGTAATGGAACAGGAGCACTTTACATATCAAACAATGCAAGTGCTTATGCATACACAAACACATCAATATCAGTAGTTCATGCTTATTTTGACATAACAGTACCAGCCTCCGTAACTAATATTACATTAAATTTTAATAGAAAAGTTGTAGGAGAGTCTACATGTTCAACATGTGATTATCTACAAATTTGGTCTTGTATTAATACATTTACTCCAACGGCAGGTACTTTAGTTACTGCAAACGCAAACAGGGTTTTACAAGGAACTATAAGCAACAGTGCTATTTGTACTACTACTAGTTATACCCTACCAAACGCAATTGCTGGTACAACCAGGAGAATAATATTCAGTTGGAGGAATGATGGTAGTGCTGGGACTATACCAGCGTTAATTGATAATATAACAGTTACATACACAAATCCTACAGCACCAACCTGTGCATCATTATCAGCACCATCAAATGGAGCAACGGAACGTCCTTTAAATCAAGTCATATCTTGGGCTGCAACTGCCACCGCAACCGGTTATGATGTTTATTTTGGTACATCCGCAACACCACCTTTAGTATCATCCAACCAAGCTGGTACCTCATATACACCAACACTTGCTGGTGGAACAACTTATTATTTTAAAATAGTTCCAAAAAATGGTGTCGGTGATGCTTCGGGATGTAACACGTGGTCTTTTACAACAGCTTCACCACCCTCAAACGATGCATGCTCCGATGCTACAAGTTTACCTTGTGCTACATCTGCTTTAGCTGGAACAACAGTAAATGCTGTATCCGAAACAGCACCAAACTCATCCACCACAGGAACAATGGGTGTATGGTATAAATTTACAGGAGATGGTAGTACAACAACACTTACTGTGGTACAAGGATTTGATACTAGATTGTTAGTTTTAACAAGCAATACAGGTGCTTGTGGGGGAACATATACAACAGTTGCAAATGTAGATAACATAACAAGCTCAAACGAAATTGCAACATTTACAGCCACAAGTGGAACTGTTTATTTTGTTTATATAGGTCATTACAATTCAACAACTACAGGTACATTTACTATATCTAGAACATGTGTTACCCCTCCATCAAACAATAACTGCTCAAGTGCTCCTGCATTGACAATAAATTCAGGAAGTAGTTGTAGTTCTTCAACAAATGGTACAACGGTAGGTGCAAATCAATCTTCATCGGCATGTGTTGGAACTGCGGATGATGATGTATGGTATAGTTTTGTAGCAAATGGTACAAGCCAAACCCTTACAGTTACACCTGGCACTTTATCAGATGCGGTTTTACAAGTTTATAGTGGAACTTGTACTGGGTTAACCTCACTTGCTTGTGTTGACAATACATCAGGTTCATCCACTGAAACAACAACTGTAACTGGGTTAACTAATGGGGTAACATATTATGTTAGGGTACATAGTTATGGTAATGGAACTGGTCAAGGTACTTTCTCTATTTGTGCAACAACACCTTGTAGTACACCCACAACTGCAGGTACTCTAACAGCGAGTAAAACATCAACAACTGTAAATGACGCTGTCGTCTTTACAACATCGGGAAATGGTGGTTCTATTACAAAATTTGAATGGTCTTATGATGACTTTACAACTGTTGCGGGGACTACAAATAACCCAGCAAACCCATATACACTTATTTTAAACGTACAACAACCTACAATGTGGTTCCGAACAACCTCTGTAAGTGGAACTTGCCCTGCAGGTGTTACAACACCAATATCTGTAACGTTACAATCAGCACCAGAATACATTTATGGTACTGAGGATGGTGATTACATATCTAATGTAACATTAAACACAATAAACAACAATTCAACATATGATTCACCATTAGGAGATTCATATCAAGATTTTACATCCATCTCAACAACATTAGTTAAAGGAACAAATTACACTATATATGTTTCTAGTCCAGCAACATTCTTAGGATACCCTTCGGGATATTCCGCTTGGATTGACTACAATAATGATGGTATATTTCAAACAACTGAAAACATAATGCAGCAATCATATGGAACAACAAAATCACAATCATTTACTGTTCCTACTACCGCATCAGTCGCTTTGGTTACGATGAGAGTTTTATCTTCTTGGTCTGAAACACCTACAACAGATGCGTATGACGCGATTGGTTATGATTGGGGTGAAATAGAAGAATATAAAATTAATATTACGTCAGCACTACCTGTTGAGTTATATAAATTTGATGGGATTAATTCAGGGGAAAACAACTATCTATTTTGGGTTACCGCATCTGAACAAAATACGAGTCATTTTAATTTACAAAAAAGTAGAGATGGTGAAAATTGGAACACAATAACGACCATAAATGCGGCTGGTAACTCAATCAACCAAATTGATTATGATGTTACAGATTATAAAGTAGAACCAATCATAAATTATTACAGATTACAACAATATGACAATGATGGGGTGTATGAAATATTTGGTCCTATTTCAATAAATAATATGAATCTTGGGGAGACAAAAACTGTCATCAAATACATTAATCTAAATGGTCAAGAAATAGACCCCAATAATATTAACTTAATGGATGTTTATATTGAAGTTTATGACGATGGGACAATGAGACGAGTAATTAAATAAAAAATAATAAAATAAATTAATCCCCATCTTGTTTAGGTGGGGATTTTTTTTTAAATTTACATATGATTATTAAAGTGTTTATGAGATTTGATTTGGAATCCTCATTATATGAAGCGAAACAAAGATGTTTTTGGTTCATTGATAAATATGAGACACACGGATTATTACCTGATACGTTTAGCATGATTTCAACTGAAATGTTATGTGACCTTTATAATATTGATATTAACTATTTTAAACTTAAAAAATGAAAAGAATTATTATTTGTGGATTGATTGGGATTTTGGGATTGACATCCTGTACTGAGAACTACTCCAACGGAGAGAGAATTGGGATGATTACCAAATTCTCAGAAAAGGGACTTGTATGGAACTCTTGGGAGGGAACGTTAAACACTACACAGACAGGAATGAATTCCGCGCAACCTTTTGAGTTCTCGGTAGATAATGACGTTAATGACCCTGTAGTCATTTCAACATTAGATTCTGCGGCAACGAATGGATGGAAAGTAAAAATTAAATACCATGAAACTTTTGGTAAGAACTGGCTTGGTAATAGAGGTGAAACAAATTATTTTGTAAAAGAGGTTGTTGTATTGGATAAAGACCCGATTGGTAATATGTTTGGGAATGATAAACCAAAATCAGATTGTGATTGTAAAACTGAAGGAAAAGTTATTGATACTATCTATGTGGTGATTGATAGAACAAAATAATTTGTATATTTGTGTTATGGAAAAGGTTGGTAAAATATTAATTAATGGATTGTCGGAAAGACACGTAGCGCAAATTATTCGTAGAAAGATGATTCAAAAGGTAGTACCTTGTGGTAAAACCTATTCAAGAAAAGAAAAACACAAAAAATCATATTAATTAAACATAGTTATGGGAAAAGTTACTGAATTTTTATTGGGTCTTAGTGTATTGTTTTTCATATTCACAGTGGTGGGATATGTTATTGGTATGTTTTTAACTTTAGTTTAATATGAATTTATACGAGACATATCTAAATACAAAATCATCAGGTTCTTTAGAAGAAAGGATAATGGTGATGAGTGAAATCATTAGACAAAATCCTAAGTTAATGGATTATATTGAAACAAAGATTGATTCTTGTTATGGTACTCACATTGTTTACTTAGTGTATATGAAAGTTAACGGTAAAGACATGTTAAAAATTGGATATACCAAGAATTCAGTTGAAGGTAGATTCGGAGAAAAAAGATATGCGGGAAGAGATAGTCTTGAAATTATTGAAATACAAAGAGAACAAAGACTACAAGCTAAAGGTGCGATTGAATTTGAGAAAGAACTAAAGAAAAGATTCAAGGACTACCAAGTTAAAAGTGATTTAACTTTACCTGGTAAAGGTGAGTTTTATGATATTATGTTTTTAGATGAAATGGTAAAAATATATGATGATGAATACCCAAAGTATATCTCAGTGGTTGGACTCAAAGCTCCCAATTAATACAGTAATCGGTGAGAAAAAATATGAGTTGATGCTCAAGTTCTTCAAAAAAGAACTTAAGAAGTTTGATTTTTATAAAAATGATAATGGTGTTATCTATTGTTTAGATATTAATAGTAAGGAGTGGATATTTGTTGATAAAAACAATCAAAGAGATTTTTTTTATAATAGAAAATACTTTTCACATTTTTTGTTTGGAGTGTTTGACTTATTAGATAGTGAGTTTATAAATGAAAAACTTGTCAAACGATTAATTTTTGACAGTTTAGATACTTTAAATGAAGTTTATTATAATAAAGAAAGTGAATATTCTTGGGAAGGCCTTATTCTATATGCTTGTTTTACTCGTAAATTAGTAATTTTAAAAGAATCCCTTGAGTTAATGTTTAAAGAATTGGAATTTGAAAAAAGTGGTGATTATGGAGGGTTTGTTAAGTCATAATGGAAAAGAATGGGTAGTAAAATATTGTCACATTAGTGAAAAAGAATTACCTTTGTATTATAAAGATTCTGAAGAGATAGATAAAGCATTTACAACCAAGTTTACAAAAAGTGTGGTGTTTGAAATAATTGATGAATTTAGTCATCCACATCTTTTTGAGGATATAGGTTGGGGTGATGGTGTGTATTGTGCGAAACTTAAAAATAAATAACCATGTTAATAGGATTGTGTTTATTGTATATCGGTTTACAAATAACTGAGTTTCAATTCGGGTTACATTGGAAAGAGTATAGTATAGGGATGATATTTTTGACAACAATTATTGCTATTAGTTGTTTTATTAATTCATTCTATATATCAAGTTTCATATGGTTTTTGGTTACATTAATTGAATACAGAAGTTATTTAAAATATATAAAATAATTAGTTATGAAAGGTAAAGTATATAATACGGATTATGGTTGGATGGTTAAAGAGTTTGGACCATTTGGAACGTATCTACCGCTACATCCTGATACGGATGAATCTTATTTGGTAGAAAATAAATTAATTGAATACGAAATGGGTATTTTTGGTATTTCTGATGTTGCAGTTGTTACTGAAGAGATTAATATCGGAGCACCTAGCATGTATGAAATAACAAAAGAGTTATATGAGTCAGTACACAAATAATGATTGTGAAATAATCGCATTGGAAGGTAGATTACAAGGACTTAGAAAATACTTGGGAGACTTAATGAATATAAGAGCTAACCCAATGTATAAAGGGGATTTAACTGAAGAAATTGATAGAGTCAAAGGTGACATCAAAGAGTCTGAAGTTAGGTTGGACGAATGTAGGATTATTAAAAATGGTGGAAAAAGTAACAGTATATAAGAATGAATAAAGATATAATACAACAGAAAATTGACAAGTTGGGGTTTGTTGAAACTGCAAATATTATGGATATGAGTATTGAGTATCTTTTAGAGTTAATGGACTCTGACTTTAAGACATTTAAAGACATAAAATTTGAAATGATGGATAGTTTTTATGATGGGACTCGTTCAAATACTATGTTTGATAATGGATATGGTATATCTGTTGTAAGACATAGGTATAGTTACGGTGGTCCATCAGGTCTTTATGAAATTGCGGTATTAGATAGTGACGGTAATTTAACGTATAATACTCCAATAACTAATGATGTTATTGGTTATTTAACACCTAAAGAAGTTACTGAGATTATGATTAAAGTCCAAGAATTATGAATAAGATATTTTTGATAGATATTGACGGGACGATATGTGATGATATAAAAAATGAAGATTCACATTTGTACTCAACGGCAAAAGTGATTGAAGGTTCGCTTGAACAAATTAACAAATGGGCTAACGAAGGACATATAATTACTTTCTTCACCGCAAGAGAAGAAAAAGATAGAGTGGTTACACTTGAATGGTTATTGAAACACGGATTTAAATTTCACGGACTTGTGATGGGTAAACCAAGAATCAAAGATGGTCAGGAGTATGTATGGATTGACAATAGAAAAGTGAGAGCGGTAACATACTTAGGAACATGGTCTGAGTTAAAAGAAGTTGATGCGAGAATACAAATATTTGAATGATATAATATTTTATTCTTATATTTGAATGTCTAACAATTAAAACTTATTAAAATGAAAAATGTAATTCTCTACAATCTTATGGTGATACCTGTATTTGTTGCTTGTGTTTTGGGTATGATGATGTATAACCTTACGAAGAAAGTTAAGTATTCCGTTTAATTTTTATTGTTCATATGATATTTATTTAAATAAATATTATTAATATGAACCGTAGTAATTCCAAAATAAGACATATTCAAGAAGCTAATCTAAAACTTGAACAATCATTTGTTGATAGTTATTTTGAAAGAGATAAGGCACCTGATTGGGTGACTAACAGATTTAAAGAAACTAAACCAAAAGTTAAAACTAAACCTAAAACTAAATCTGAAATTATTAATTTCCAAAATTGGGTTATTAATACTAAAAAAGATAAACAAATTTTAGGAAATTCAGGGGCTGATGGTATTTGGGGTCAAAGAAGTGAGTTAGCTTGGAACAGATACGGAGCTTATTATAATCCTACGATAGTTAAGACAAATACCGATAAATCAAAAACTAATAAATCAATCTTCAAGACCCCAAACGATGTTAGAAAATTCCAAAATTGGGTTATTAAAGTTAAAAAAGATACCAAAATATTAGGACCTTTAGGTGCTGATGGTGATTATGGACCAAGTACTAAAAAGGCTTGGGTTAAATATGGTGGAGAATATTATCGTAAAATTAAATCTTCACCAAATTTAGAACAAGAAAAATCAACTAGTTTTTACGATACCGTATTAAACTTCTTTAAAAGTTTTACTGAAAATAAATCACCATCCGCAAATTCTTCATTATTATTTGATGGTGATTCGTTAATTTGGATGTCAGACAATAGTGAAATTAAAAGATGGGATGCAACTAGTGGCGTTAATTTATTAAATGCAGAACCTAATCAATGGTTAGATGTAATAAAAAAACCTTTTATTACCACTCAAGAACTACAAAAACTACCTAATTTTGGACCAACACCTGAAGGTCAATATTATGTTGGTAAATTGCAAACAAGTAAATTGGAAAAAACAAATCCTTTTATGGACTTCGTTAATTTAGTTTTTAAATCTGGCCAATCCAATCATGATTGGAATAAAAACACCGCATCAACAAGAATTTCTTGGGGTTATTACAGGGCACCTATAATACCAAAATCAGGTACAGACACATATGGTAGAAGTAATTTTTACGTTCACGGAGGGGCTTTACCAGCATCTCATGGGTGTATAGATTTAACTTCTGACATGGAAAACTTTGCCAAATTTTATTCGGCTTGGGCGGCCAAATTCAAAAAAGATAAAATCCCATTAAAGGTTAAATACTCAAAAAGATTAATTGATAGAATTTTATAAAAAAAATTTTTAAAACTGATTTTAATAGTTATATTTGTAAAACAAATTAAAATTTAAAGTTATGAAAAAGACCATTTTATTTATTCTATCGGTAGTTACATTATTCGTTCTTATCACATCGTTCACATTAAAAAGTGATGAAGAATTATTTAAAATTGCTAACCAAAAACTTGGTGAATACGGTATTAGAAAAAGTAGTTATGTTATTCTAATTGACTACACTAAACCAATAACATCCGAAAGACTTTATGTTTTAAACATGAAAACAAATGAAGTCGTTATTAAATCAACTGTTAGTCATTCATTTAAATCAGGTGTGTTATACCCTAGCGATTACAGTAATGTTAGTGGTAGTAATAAATCCTCTAAAGGTGCTTTCATGACTAAAGGTACGTATAACGGAGGGTTTGGATATTCAATGGTCATTAGAGGTTTGGATAGAGGGGTTAATGATAATGTTGAAAGTAGAAAAATTATATTTCACTCAAATAAAAAAATGTCAACCCCATGGTCAAATGGATGTTTCGCAACTCCTGAAGATGTGAACAAACAAATAATTGACTTAACTAAGAACGGAAGTTTTGTTTATGTTATTTCTGAATAAAATTATCCCATAAAAGTTCAAATTATGATTAAATACGTTGTTGCTCTGACTTGTTTTTGCCTTTTCTTTTTGGTTCCAATGAAAGATATGAAAAACGATATTAAATTTTTGGAAGAAGATAAGTTTATTCTTGAACTTGAGATAATGGAAAAAGATAAGATGATTGATAGTTTAAATAGGGATATTTTTAAACTTAGAAAAATTATTGAAACTTTAAAAGAAAAACCTATTATTAAAAAGAGACCCATCCTCAAAAAAGTTGAACCTGTTGAAATCCCTGTTCAACTTGAGGGGAAAGATTCAATATAAAACTATAAATTCTTTTTATGATTAACTTACACAATTTTGATACGGTACAAACTATTGGTTGGGTGATATTAGGATTATCAGTCACTAATTATTTTCTTCCATACAAAGATGAAAAAACAAAATATATGATGGGTATGGTGATATCTGGTTTAGCCTTAGTTATTTTTACATTAAATATAATTTTTAATATCGGTGAGTGATGGAGTATAGTAATAAAAGAAAAATGCAAGTTATTAGAGAACTAATTTATGGTAAAAAAAATGCGATTAAAAACATAGATGAATTATTAAATTCCGATAACTTGTCATGTGAAATTAGTGGTGAAAATAATCGTACATTTTATAAACCAACAAATCATATATCAATCCGTAAAAATTTAATTAAAGAAATATTGTTATCGGATAAAGAATTTATTGACCAAGAGATTCAAGAATTGGAAAAAAAACTTGAACAACTGAAAGGAGAGGATATTTATATTAGTGAAGATAAGTGTTGATTTAATACCACATACAGATTTCCATAAAGGACTTTGGTTACAATCTAATCAGAGTCCTTGGTATTTTTTCTATAATTCACCAAGAGAGTATACGTTACCCAAAGACAGTAAATTTTATAAAACGGTTGACGATGACTTGTTAGATATTGTCAAATTACTCCACTCCAAAAAAATTCCAACAACACCATCTTGTTCAGGTCATATTATGTCAAGGAAACATTACTCTGATTTATACAACACTATTAATGTTGCTAAAGATAACATAGTTAATGATGGTATTATTTTAAAAAATCCTGAAACAGGAAGAAGATTCTTTTATAAACATAAAAATTATAACTTACCTTGGAGTAAGAATGAATTTTTAAATAATATGGAAGAATATCAAAAAAAAGGGGTTATAGGGTTTGTTGACAATAACGGAGTATATGATGAGTTAAAGGGTAGATTGCCTATTAAACACGATAATGGAATAACACTAATATTATCCAAAGGAAATAGTCAAGATGGTATAAGTAAAAATTGGAAAGATGTTTATAAACTATTAAATAAATATTTTTGATATTTATGTTAAATGAAAGAGTTTATTAAAAAAATATTAAACGAGCAAACCGAACAATTATCATTACCTTTAGTTATTAAAGGTAGATATACAGCACCAAAAGGTGATGCCGATGCGTTACATTCATTTGAAAGAAGAAAGAGTGATAAGTTTGGTGGTAGGATGACTTCTAAAATAGATAGTTATCTTAAAAAGGTTTATGAAACTTTAAATGTGAATCCTGACGTTAAAGACCTAACGATAAATGTTGATTCAAAAAACTATTCTGTTGAATGGTCTGCCACTATTGATGTTAGCAAGGATGGTAAAGCTTATATGGGTGTAACTACAAGAGGTTCTGCAGGTGGAACTGCCGATAGAAGAGCGGAAGACCAAATACCAGGATTAATGTCTAACATATCAAAAAATGGAGGTCAGGATGTAACTTTATTACTTGATTTTAAAAATCCATCAGGTGTCTATATTAGACAATTCTTTTACAAATATACTATACCGAGTAAATTCCCACCATTAAGTGGTAGATTAACCAATAGAAAAGAAATGGTGATAGATACTGGTGGACCTGAGAATGCACCTGAAGGAGGTTCTTCAGGGGTTGTTGTTGATACTACAAAACAAGAAGAGGAATTTAAAACATGGGAATCTGGGGAGTATGAAATTAAAGATGATGAAACTTGGATTTATAGATTGAATGACGATAAACAATGGGAAACTAAAAAAAGAAGTGGTGGTGATTACAAATTAATGAAAGATGTGTTAGATTCGGGTAGTTTTTCTCAGGCTTTAACAATATTAAAAACCGCAAAAAAAATCAGTAAAGAAAATTATAATAAGAGAGATATAATTAAAAGTATACTGAGAGAAGAAATAGATAAAAACTCAATGGATGAAAGAGTATTGAATTACTTAAAAAGACACTTCAAATTAGAAGAAAAGAATTTGAGTTTGGGTGATGACGAGAAACCAATAATTGTGAAAACATTATCATTTAATGTTGACGGTGATTGGTATTCATTAAATTCATTTATGTCAAAAAAAGAGATGACCCTTAGAATATTTCAAATGTTAGCGGATAATGATATTATCTCATTTGATTATTACGAAGGAGAACTTAACACCGAGAAACAAAAGGTGATTAGAACCATCAGATATTTTTTGGATAATACCATATTAAAAAAAGATTAAAATGGAACCAAAAGAAATTAAAGAAAATTTACGTAATCAAATGTCTAAAGTTAGGACATTTATCTATGGCTCAGAAAGTAATTTATTTGGCCTTCCTGAAGTTAATTTAACTGATTATGAGGTTTACAATAGTGAATTAACTATGGCGTTGATATCAATTAAATTTGAAACTCATACAGACCCTGATTTATACGGTATTCTGGATACGATTAAACATATAACAAAAAATATTAATGATTTAATGTATAAAATTGCTTTTAATAAAGAAGGTAAAATGGTACGACCAAGTGGTGATGTGGTTTCATTTAGTGGAGGTATATTAGTTTCTGACATGACATATTCATTCAGAACGGACGACATAATTACTATGGAAATAGATTGTATGTTTAATAATTAAAAATTCTAATAATTCAAAACCCACACTTTAACAGGTTGTGAGATTTAGATTGATGAGGTATCTTTGTAGAAACAATGAGAGATATGATAGCAACAGTTTACATCAACAACAAATACTACTACAAGAAAACTTTAACACTTGACTGTGAAGTAAAAGGAAATAAAATCAAATGGGTTGGTCTTGACACATTCGGTGAAGATTACCGATTCCGTTATATGACAATCAAAGAGAACTCACTTGGAAGATATGTAACATCTGAATATTTCGGAGGTAGAGTTTATATTGAGGATATTTCTGAATCATAAAATAAAAGACCAACCCAAAAAGATTGTAAGTTTTGTTATATTTATAATATATGAACCTACAGGAAAGTATAGATAGGATAAAACAAATGATGGTCTCTGAGGAGATGGTCCAATCAGATGCTTGGAAAACATTGAAAAAGACCTTAGATATCCTTAAAGATAAAAAGAAAGTCCTTCTACTTAGTTGTTCTAACAGATATAATTGGGATGATAAAAATATTGACATTCCAAAATCTAAATTACTGGCGATGTATCTAAATGAAGGGTTGGGTGATAAGTCAGTATTGATTGATGTTCCTGAGTTAAAGATATTACCTTGTGAAGGAAATGTATCAAGAAAGGATGGAAACTCTTGTGGATTGTTAAAAGCAATGCTTAAGGATAAGAAAAAGAATCCGTCAGGAAACCACAGATGTTGGGTTAATATAAATGAACCTTCAGATGAATTATGGAAGATATCCAAAGAGTTATTTGAATCGGATGCGGTTATATTCTTTAGTTCTGTAAGATGGGGTCAGACAAATATGTATTATCAAAATTTAATTGAAAGATTAAATTGGATTGAGAATAGACATACAACATTGGGAGAATCTAATCTTGTTAAAGATATTGAAACAGGGTTCATTTGTGTCGGTCAGAATTGGAACGGTGAAAATGTAACCGAGACACAAAAAGAAGTTCATAAATTCTATGGTTTCAAAGTTAATGATGACCTTTATTGGAATTGGCAATTTACTAAGAACCCTAAAGATGAGTCCCAAAAATCATATAAAGCCTCTTACGGTAAGTTTATTAAGGATACAAGAATTCCTGAAGAATAACATTTACTTACAACAAAAAATTATTATATTTATCGGATGAAATATTTATTAGTTATAATTTTTGCGTTATTTCTTAACACAGCCAAATCACAATCTTACTTTCAAAAGTATCAACAACTTGCTGACAGTTTTGAGACTGTTTATGGAATACCTTCATCAGTTATGATGGCAATTGCTTATCACGAATCCGCGGGAGGTACAAGTAAAGTTGCTAAACACTCAAATAATCATTTTGGGATTAAAGGTAAGAATCATAAAGTTAAAAGTGCATTCAAGTATTACGAAAGTGATACGGCATCATACAGAGGATTTTGTGAACTAATCTCTCAACGAAAATTTTACTCAAAACTTAAAGGTAAAGATAACCCTAAAGAATGGGTTAACTGTATATCAAATTCAGGTTATGCGGGAGGTTCATCAACTTGGGGACCAAGAGTGATTGGGATTATCAATAAAAATAAACTGAATTAATTATTACACTCAGTGTCAGTTATCAAACTGAAAACTTTAATTGGTAAAAATTGTTTTAAAAACACATCCAACTTAGACGATAAATTATATGAAGATGGACCATTAAATAGAACCAAAACTACATAATTTTTTTCATCTGTGGTTACAGCAACCAAATCACATATATTTTCTTTACCTATAAAACTAATGGTTAGTTGCTCAAGGGCTTTTGAGAATTTACCTTGATTTGCACTTTCTCTGTTGAATTTTCTAATTTGTTCTTCGGTAATAATAACTTTCATATTAATAAATATCGTAACATTAAATATAAGGTAAAATTTATGCTTGATGGTTTAATATTGATTTACTATTTTTATTAAAAAAATGTTATGACCCTAATACGTAAATTATTTAAATGGTTTGAATTAAACTTTGGTTGGTTTTTTGTCAATGGACGTAAACAAGCTAAATACGCTGAATATCTAAGAAATAAGTATAAAAATGGAAATAGAAAAGTTTGAAGAAGCAAAAAAAATCAAGGAGGAACTTGATAGATTAGAAAGTCAAAAACGTAAGCTGAAACTTGCATTTAACTCATGTACTTTGGGTGTAACAATAGGGTATTCAACAGGAGGTGCTTTTCCAAGAAAAGGTGAGGTAAGTCTTTATAACAAAGAAGTTATTAAAGAAATGATTTCTAGTGAACTCAAAAGGTTAGGTGAAGAAATTGATTTAGTTAAAGAAGAATTTGAAAGGATATAAGATGTCATACTACAGAATTAAAATTGAAGAAAAAAATAATGGGGTGAAAGGTTACATACCACAAACTTGTAAATTAGAAATTTTTGGGGGTTTGATTAAACGACAATCAATTGTTTGGTATAATATAATTCATGACCACGGTAATACATTTAGATTATCCAAAACAACTAGTGCCGCTTATAAAACTGAAGAGTCCGCATTAAAAGTTATTGAGGATTATAAAAATAAGGATATAATAGAAGAAGGTAACAAAGTTAAATCCACAACATATAAAATGATTGACTGATGGAAACAGTGGGAATTATAGGAAGTATATCCTTAGCGATGTGCTTATCAGGAACTATCGCATTGGTCATAATGGGTTCAGATACACCTAAATTAATAAAGATTTTTACTTGGGTGTCAATGTTTCCATTGGTTGTTTGTTTTTCAGTTATGGTGGCTTTTACTAAACAATCTGAAGAATGTAAAGTAAAATACAGAAAGGTTAATGTTGAACTATATGAAAAAATAGATTAATATGAAAAAAATTTATATATTCTTTTGGTGGTTATGGAATTATCCTGGAATAGTATGGTTAAAATTTAAATCAATCTTTAAGAAATGACAGAAGAAGAAAAAGATATCAGAATAAAAGAACTTGAAACTTTCTTACAGGAAGATATTCTTGATGATGTTTACTATTATCACTCACCTATTTGGTATAGAGCAACTGAGTTATTAAATAAAGGTGAAGATGAATAAAGAAAAATACAATCAGATTATTGATGAGGTTTATAAGAATTATTTTCTTATAAAAAGTATGGAGAAAGGGCCTTTTGGTATTAGTGGTTTGATATTACCAAAAGAAGAATTCATAAATAATTGTAAAACCAATCCAGAGTTCTCTGAAAAGTGGGGATTGAAGATTGAAGAAAGAGAGTTGAGTGAAAAAGAAAGGATGAACACTCTAATTCAAAATGAACAAAGATTGATTTATGAAGAGGTTCAAAGTTTCAAAAACGTAAGAAAGAAAAAGATTAAAGATTGTTTAGACGAAAGAAACATTCCAACCAAACTAATTACACTAACATACAACAACGAAACAATAGAAAGTTATGAATAAAGAAAATACGTATTCAATACCTATTTACGAAAACGGAGTGAAGACAGAATGGAGTGTTGATGGTATAATTGGTGATGAGAAATACTTTAAATTATTAGAGTTGGGTAATGGAAAAGATTTACCTGATATGATTAACACAACAACGAAACAATAGAAAGTTATAAACAAAAATAAATATGGAAATAACAGTTGAATTTGAAGTTTATCCAGACAATGAAAGTCTGATTGAAAGATTTTTAAGTGACTACCCACAAGCCACTTATGAAATTGATGAGAGCATTATTTTTAAAAATGATGAGTGGGAATCAATTGATGATGTTGACACCTTTTTATGTGAGGAAATATGTCACGAATACGAAGCATATTGTTATATCTCTGATGATAATATTAGTAAAGAATATTATTACGATGAAGATGATGAATGGTTTGAAAAAATGAAAAAATAAATTAATATGAGAATGACTAGACAAGGACCAGAAGAATTGCGAAATAAATACATAGGTCGCAAGTTCAGATACAATTCAAAGTATGGTGGACATACTGATAATATTCTATGTGAAGACATTTCAGTTACCGAAAGAATCCAAATAAAAAATGGTGAGCCAATTATTGAATCATGTGAGATATATATAATCTCAGATAAACGCAATTCATACGATTTAGAAGATGTAGAATTTTACGAGATATAACAGAATAAGAAATAATTAAACTATAAATGCCAATTTGGTGCGAATAGAATAAGGTTGGAAGTATTCTACATAGTTTACTGATTCAATACCAAACGATTTTTTAGCCCAACTTTTAATTAATTGTTCTCTGTAATAATAAACACCAAAGAACTTATTTAAAACCTCCCATATTTCGGTATAATGAACATAAATAAGTTTATTCTCAGTATTATAAACCATTAAGTTTTTTTCGGGTTCATATCTAAACAACATTAATTCAGGTCTT
>Ga0315909_10002057_pt1 | contig 26380 bp, 35 predicted proteins | sample LakEriMetagenome_11_FD_203527 | JGI IMG/M metagenome (GOLD analysis project Ga0315909, IMG submission 203527) | Freshwater fungal communities from buoy surface, Lake Erie, Ohio, United States - Buoy 2 MA125 | ecosystem: Environmental > Aquatic > Freshwater > Lake | place: USA: Lake Erie, Ohio...
TGAAGATTGAACTTTCAGAGGCCGTGGCAATCGTCAATATGCTGGGTCAGTTGCCGACATCCTCCAACGCGCATGGCTTGTGGTTAAAATTGCGCGAACAGGTCGAGCCGCATCTGCCGAAGGAAGAGAAGAAGGAGCCGTGAAATGTCGGAGCAGGATCAGACCGTGGAGCTAGCCCTGCTTCGTAAAGACATGGAGCTTTTACAGAGCGACATGGCAGAAGTTAAGGGCGACCTTAAAAAGCTCGCCGACGCATGGTCTACGGCAGAAAATCTTGTTGCATTTGTAAAGTGGCTTGCGGGTCTTGCGGCGGGCATCGGGTTACTGGTCGCCTTCTTCAAGGGCTTTATTATCCCAACAAAGGAGTAACGCCTTGGCGTTAATTCCGCTCAACATCCAGCCGGGCGTATATCGCAACGGCACCGACTACCAAAGCAAGGGCCGATGGCGTGACGCCTCGCTCGTGCGGTGGTACGAGAACACCATGCGCCCGGTGGGCGGGTGGCGTAAGCGAGCCTCTGGTCAGCTCACGGGCAAGTGCCGTGGCATCCTGGCGTGGCGAAGCAACGCCAACGCACGCTGGATCGCTTTGGGCACGCACAGCAAGCTCTACGCCATGAACGAGGCGGGCACCATAACGGACATCACGCCCGCTGGGTTTACGGCTGGCAACGCAGACGCAGTGCTGAACCTTGGATATGGCGGCGGCCCTTACGGGCTGTTCTCTTACGGCACCCCGCGGCCCGACACCGGCACGGTGACGCCTGCCACGACGTGGAGCCTCGATAACTGGGGCGAGTTCCTGCTCGCCTGCTCAAATGCAGACGGCAAGATCTACGAGTGGGACTTGAACACGGCCAACGACGGCGTGGCGCTAGCCAACGCCCCGGTCAGCAACAAGGGCGTTCTCGTTACCGCGGAGCGCTTTGTGTTTGCACTTGGCGCTGGCGGTAACGCCAGAAAGGTTGCATGGTCTGACCAAGAAGATAACACCATGTGGACGCCCGCGATCACGAACCAGGCGGGCGACATTGAGCTCGAGACGGTTGGCTCTATCGTTGCCGGGAAGCGGCTTCGCGGCGTAAACCTAATCTTCACCGACGTTGACGTGCATACGGCGCAGTATCAGGGCGCGCCGTTCGTGTATGGCTTTGAGCGTATCGCCACCGGGTGTGGGTTGATTTCTGCGCAGGCCGTGGCGGCCGTTGAGTCTGTCGCGTATTGGTGGTCTCCGGCTGGCTTCTTTACCTATGACGGCTTCGTCCGCCCGCTAAAGTGCGACGTGCTTGATTACGTCGCCAACAACGTATCTCAGGCGCAACGCTCCAAGGTGTACGCGGTAGCCAACAACCAGTTTGGCGAGGTGTGGTGGTTTTACCCGTCGGCCTCTAGCAACGAGGTTGACTCTTACGTCGCGTATAACTACCGCGAGGGGCACTGGACGATTGGCTCTCTCGGCCGCACGGCTGGGACAGACCGCGGCGTGTTCAACTACCCGCTGATGGTGTCGAGCGACGGATACGTCTACGAGCATGAGGTCGGCGTGAGCTACGACGGCTCCACGCCGTATGCACAAAGCGGCCCGATAGAGCTTGGTGGTGGGGATCGCATCATGATGGCGCGTCAGTTGATTGCGGACGAAAAGACGCAAGGCTCTGTCGGCGTGCAATTCTTGACAAGTTTTGCCCCAAACGGCTCGCAGACGACAAAAACGTATACCATTGACTCCATCTATACGCCCGTGCGATTTACGGGTAGGCAGGTAGAGATGAAGGTTACGGGCGATTCAATGACAGACTGGCGGGTTGGCATGATGCGCCTAGATGCGGTCGCGGGCGGTGAGCGATGAACCACGAAGAGGTTGAGGGGCTGGAGTACGTCACGCCGTTTCGAGAGCTGATTGAGCGTGCGCTCGCCGAAGGCTACGGGCAGATGAACTACGCCGACGTAGTGGAAGGATTAAAGAGAGGCGAGTATCAGTTTTGGTCTTCGGAAAACTCTTGCGTCATCACGACGATTGATGTTTTCCCAAGATTAAAGCAGCTCACTGTCATCATCGGCGCGGGTGACTTGAGGGAGATTGACGAGATCATCCGCCCGGCGCTTGAAGAGTGGGCACGGCACATTAACTGCGACACGATGCTAATCATGGGACGACCCGGTTGGCAGCGTGCTCTGGAAGGCTACAAACGCACCGCGGTGGTGCTCGAGAAGAGACTATGAGCAAGCTTTTTAGTTCCAAAAAGACAGAAACCGCAAAGACGGAGATTGACCCGCAGGTCTATAACCGCATTTTGGAGAACCTCCAATTTGCGGAGCAGGTCGCTGCGATTCCGTATGAGCCTTACCGTGGCATGATGGTCGCGCCGTTTACACGCGACTACATGGCAGGCGAGGAGATGACGCGGCGCATTGCTCAGGAGGGCGGCTTTGTCCCAGAGATTGAGCAGGCCGCTCGGGCGGCGCAGCAGGCCCTCGGCTACCAGCCGGAGCGCATTAGCGCAGAGCGTATCGGTGCATCGCTAATGGGTGGCCCTGAGCGCGTCAGCGCCGGACAGGTTGGTACTAAGTTTTCGGCCAAGAATATTGGCGCCTCCCTTGCCGGTGGCCCCGAGCGTGTGAGGGCTGGCAGGGTGGCCGCGCCGGCAGCGGCGCAGCAGATTAGCGCCGGGCAGGTCGGGACTAGGTTTGCCCCAGAGCGCATCCAAGCGGAGCGCATCGGAGCATCGCTTGCTGGCGGCCCGCGGATGGTCTCTGCCGGGCAGGTAGGCACCACGTTTGCGCCTGAGCGCATCGGCGCTGGCCGCGTCGGCACGACGTTTGCGGCGCGTGATGTTTCTGCGCCTGGCGCCGCGCCGATGGCGCAGGCGGCCTCCTTCCTTGGCCGCGACGTTGGCGGCGACCTGAGCGCCTACATGAACCCGTACCAGCAGGGGGTAGTTGACGTCGGGCTGTCTGACATCGACCGTGCGCAGGAGCAGGCGCGGATGCAGCGCGCACAGCGTGCGACTTCGGCGCGTGCCTTTGGCGGGTCGCGTGCTGCGATTGAAGAAGGCATCGCCGCCGGCGAGGCGGCGCGTGAGCGCAATCGGTTTGTTGCCGAGCAGCGCGCACAGGGATTCCGAGAGGCGGCCGCGCTGCGAGAGGCGGACGTTGGCCGGCAGCAGCAGGTCGCGCTTGCCAATCAGTCGGCGGCGCAGGAAGTGATGCGACTCGCGCAGGCGGGCCAGATCAGCAACCAAGAGCGTGACATGCGCCTTGGTCAGCTCGGCCTCACGGCAGAGACGACCAACGTGCAGGCCGATCTTGAGGCGGCACGGGCCAATCAGGCGGCGCAGCAGGAGGCGCAGCGACTCGCGCTGGCCGGGCAGACGACCAACGTGCAGGCGCAACTTGAGGCAGAGCGTGCCAACCAGGCGGCGGTACAGGAGTACATGCGCGCCGGGTTGACCGCTGAGCAGGCGAACCAGCAGGCGCAGATGGACGCGGCTTCGCGTAACCAGCAGGCGCAGCAAGAGGCGCAGCGGCTTGGGCTTACTGCCGAGACCACGAACGTGCAGGCTGCTCTTGAGGCCGCCCGTGCGAACCAGCAGGCGCAGGCCGAGCGTGAAAGGCTGGCCGCGCAGACCGGGCAGTTTAACGTGCAGTCTGGCCTTGAGGCTGCTCGCGCTAACCAGTCGGCGGTTCAGCAGTACATGCAGATGGGCCTCAGTGCAGAGCAGGCAAACCAGCAGGCTCAGCTTGACGCGCAGCGCCTTGGTAACCAAGCTCAGCAGTTTAACGTGCAGTCCCGGCTTGAGGCGTCGCGTGCAAATCAGGCCGCCACTCAAGAGTACATGCGAATGGGCCTGTCGGCCGAGGAGGCCAACCAGCGCGCAATGATGGAGGCCGCGCAGCGTAATCAGGCCGCTGGCCTTGAGGGTGCGCAGTTCCGCCTCGGCGCTGGGCGCCAGCTTGCCGACTTCGGCCAGATGGCACTGCAAAATCGCTACGGCGCCGGCGCGGCCATGATGGGCCTAGGCTCTGCGCAGCAGAATCTGTACCAGCAGTTCCTCAACGCGCAGCGCGAGGAAGACCTGCGCCGTCAGCAGTTCCCGCTCCAGCAGCTTGCGATCCGGCAGGGTGCGGTGTCGGCGAGTCCGTATAACGTGAGCCAGACGGGCACTGTGACAAGCCGGCCGAGCTACTGGCAGATGGCTGGACAGGTCGCCGGAACTGTTGCCGGATTCTCTGACGAGACCATGAAGAAGAATGTCTCCAGTATCAAAAACCCGCTCGACAAAGTGAAAAGATTGAAGGGCATTGAGTTTGAGTGGGAAGACGAATACAAAGACGACGTAGAGGAAAACGGGCAAGAACCTAATGGCAAGAGCATGAGCGTGTCTGCTCAGGACGTTAAAGACGAGATGCCAAGCGCCGTGATGCGCGCCGGAAACGGAAAGATGATGGTTGATTTTCCTCAGTTAGTCGGGCTACTTACCGAGGCCGTCAAGGAACTTGACGCCAAGGTAGAAGGAAAGAAGCGCAAGGGGAGCAAGTGATGCAAGTCTCTAGCGGGCCAATTGTTTTTAGCGCAGAAACAAACCCAATAATGCGCGAGGTGGCAAAGAAAAAGAAGGGCGGCCTCATGGATATTCTTGGGAAGCTCTCTGGCGCTGGAGATGGTAGCGAAGATGAAGAAGATCTTTCTTCATTCCTTGGTAGACCAGCTCAAGGTAAGGGCGCAGTTCCGGCGTATGACCCTAATAAATATTACGGCGGTTTGTATAGCATGTATGGCGGTCGCAAAGTTCGCGGCGGTCTTTTAGGAGATTGACATGGCATTGCTTGACGCATTGAAAAAGATTCCGCAGCGCATCGGTAAGAACCTTGAGCGCAACATTGGTGGGCTGCTTGGAGAGAGCTTAGATAACCTCTCTGAAGATGAGCGACGCGCAATCCGAAGGCAGGCAGCAACTGCAATTTTTGACGCAATGGCAAGCGGCACTACTCCTACCGCAAATCTTGAGCGCGTGGCCGCAATGGCTGGAGCGCGGCTTGAGGCGCAGAGGGGCAGAGAGCGGCAATCCGCCGCGGAAGCATTGCTTCCAGGGATTGCTGGCCGTGTATATGGCGGTCAATCTTTAAAGCAGATTGAAACCGCCCCTGGCCTTGACCCAGCGTCTCGCCTAACCTCGCGTTACCGCAAAGACCCAGAAGAGGCGATGGCGATTCTATCTGGTACTCGCGCTGGCCTTGACGCTGCGCAAATTTCTCCCGGGCTTGTAGCTGCTGCGCAAGAGGGAATGAAGCCAGAAGAGTACGTTTATCAAAATGTGCCCGGCGTCGGACTAGTAGCCGTCAACCGTCGCAACCCAGAGGATCGAAAAGTAATCCAGCGTGAGGTTCGTCAGCCGAAAGAGCGTCCGCAGCCGACGTTGCGCCAAGTACGTCTGCCGAGCGGAATGGTTCAGGACATGTGGATCTCTCCGGGCCAGTCAACCGGAACGCCTGTTGGCGCTCCGTATATGCCAGGATCTGGAAAGGACGCAGAGGGTGAAGCATTAAATGCTCGCCAGCAATCTGGCGTCAACATGACGCAGGATGCCGCTTACACTTACGCGGCAAACATAACAGGTGTTAGCGTTGAAGAGCTAAAGAAGAAAACGCCTGCGGAAATTGAGACGCTTATTAGAAACAAAGGCGGCAGGTTCCTGCAGGGCGGCGTTGCTCGAACCGTTTCTGGCCTACCTGTCATTGGTGATTTTGCTAAAACAATTGTCGAGGCATCTAACGCAGACCTTATGGGGCCTGCGACCACTGGCGGATCAGGCATTGCAATGTTGCAGAACCCAACCGGCCCAATTACTGGAACGGACGTGGAGGTTGGCATTCGGCAGTTCCCAAATCCGATGCTTCCTGTGAATGTTCAGGCGCAGATGATTCGAGCCATCCTCGAGCGTGGTGGTCGAGTTGAGCGTTACGATCGAAGCGGCAACCCTATTAAGTGAGATAAAAATGGCTATCAAAGTTCCAATGCCAGACGGTACCGTTGCCGAATTCCCAGACGGCACTAGCCCTGAAGTTATTGAAAAGGTGCGCCAGCGAAAGTCTGCGCGTGTATCTCAGGCGCAGACTCAGCCGCCAGGAATGTTGCAAACGGCGATCCGTGCCTTTGGGCAGGGCGTGACGTATGGTGGCGCAGACGAGGCAATCGCCGCGCTTGAGTCTGGCGCTGGAGTGATGCCTTACGGGAAAAGCCTTGAGCAGCAGCGCCGAGAGCGCGAGGAAATGCAGCGCGCAAACCCTATCACTTACGGAGTTTCTGAGCTTGCTGGCGCGCTGATCTCTCCAAATCCATTCGGCAAGGCCTCGGCAATCACCAGTGCTGGCGGCCGCATCCTGTCGCAGGCTGGCATGGGAGCCACAACTGGCGCCATCCAAGGTGGTCTCGAGGCGCAGCCAGGTGATCGCATCTCAGGCGCAGTAAGCGGCGGCGCTATGGGCGCAATAACCGGCCCGGTGTTTGGTGCTGGCATGGACTACTTGCGTGGGGCACGCTCTGTGCTTGGCCGGGCATTCAATCCGAATGAGCCTCGAGTGGCCTCTCAAGAGGTACTTGGCGCCATGCGCGAGGCTGGCATGACTGGCGATCAACTGCGCCAGCAGATCCTTACCGGGCGCTCAGATGAAATTCGCCCGCTTGGCATGATGATGGGACAGTCTGGTCAGATGGCCGCAGAACGCGCCGCAATTGGCGGTGGGCAGGCTGGAGACATTACCCGGGATGTTTCACAGGAAATTCTGGGTGGATCAGGTTCGCGCGTCATGGGTATTGTTAATGAAATGACTGGCGGAGATCGTCAGTTTACGCAAGACATACTCAAAAAGTTTGAGAAGATGCGCAACGAGAACGCAAGCACACTATACGGACAGGCTCGGGCCGTTGGCATTGTTCAAGACGATGATATTGTAAACATTATTGCTGGAGACCCGTTGCTTCGGGCCTTATACAAAAAGGCACAGATTAACGCGCAAAGACAAGAAAAAATAAAGCTCCCAGACTTGTTTGACAAGAAAGGGAACTTAATTCAAAACGCATACCCATCTGTTGCGTCACTTGATTATCTTTTGCGTGCAGTTCGCGCTAAGAAAGACCAGGCATTCCGTGCTGGTGATGTTAATGCAGCCGGAATCAAGGGTCTGTTTGACCAACTAGATGCTCGAGTGAAGACCCTAGTTCCAGAATATGCAGCAGCACGGGCTCGCTTTGCAGAAGACTCTGAGCTTATAAAGCTCTCTGAACTCGGACAACGCTTCATAAATATGTCTGAGTCTGATCGTCGTGTTGCTTTGCGTGCATTGTCTCCAGATCAGCAGGCAGTTGTAAGAGAGACAGCTCGTGACTCGCTATATAACCGTCTCGCTACAATGGATGACGCCGGAATGGCGCGCATGCTGACCGGAAGCAAACAAAATCGCGATCTACTCGACTTTGTTGCGATCACGCCAGAAGCTGCTACCAAGGCCGCTATGCGCATCAAGCAAGAGAGGCAGCTCCAAGACTTTGCAAGAAACATAAACCCAAACCTTGGTTCAAGAACTGCGCGCACCTCTGCCGCTGCCGGGGCCGGTGTTGACCAATTGGCTCGAACAGAGCAAGTCGCTCAATTTGCTATGGGCAACGCTGCATCTAGGTTTATGACGCTGCTAAATATTGCTGGAGGACGTTTGCGCGGCCTAACTCCAAACGCTCGAGCAGATATGGCGCGAATGCTTACGGAAATGAACCCGCAGCAACAGATACAAATATTAGATCGTCTTGACTTGGAAGACCAGCGGCTACTTCGAGAGGCAGCAGAGCGAGAAACAAAGAAGAAGCAGTCAGTACAATTTGGCGGGAGGCTGCCTGGGCTGTTGTCGCAAGAAGAAAGGAAATAGACCATGGATCTCTTCGAGATATTCACCCGCGCCTGGCCCGTAATACTGGCCCTCATCACGCTCATCATCGTGCTGTCTAAGCTCGACTTGCGCGTGGCGGTGCTCGAGGAGAAGGTTAAGACGCTGTTTGACCTTATCAACAAGGGGCGCCCGTAAATGGAAACACTGCTCGGCGGTATCTTCGGTGGCGTGCTGCGCCTTGCGCCAGAGGCGCTCAAGTTCTTCGACGCCAAGAACGAGCGCAAGCACGAGCTTGCCATGCTCGAGACGGAGATGAAGTTCGCGCAGGCCAAGGCAGAGGCCGAGATGCGCAAGACCGAGGCGCAGATGACGTTGGCCGAGGTGCAGGCGATTGGTGAGGCGTTCAAGGAGCAGAGCGCCACGGCGCAGGCTGGCGGAAAGTGGGTCGCTGCAATCTCAGCACTGGTACGCCCGTTCGTGACATATCTTTTCGTCGTGGCCTACGCGCTAGTCAAGGTCGCTGGGTTTGTTGTCGCCATGCAGCAGGGCGGTGAGTGGAAAGAAGTGCTGCTCACCATGTGGGGCGTGGACGATATGGCCGTGCTCAACATGATCCTGTCGTTCTGGTTCGTCGGTCGCGTCTATGAACGCACCAAAAATTGACGAGGCGGTAAAAATAGCGGCAGAACTGTGTAGGCATTTTGAGGGGTTTAGAGGCAAGCCCTACATCTGCCCTGCCGGCTACCCTACCATCGGCTACGGAACGGTCTACAAGCCCGACGGCACCCGCGTAACCATGGACGACCCGCCTATCTCCAAGGCGCAGGCCGACGAGTGGCTACTGTCCGAACTGCGGTCAAACTATGGCGCTGGCGTGCTCAAGGCAAGCCCAAATCTAATAAATCACCCGAAGGTGTTGGCAGCGGCCATTGATTTTGCTTACAATCTCGGCGTCCCGCGATACCGAGCCAGCACGTTACGCAAACGAGTGGAGGCAGAGCAATGGGACGAGGCAAAGGCGCAGCTGATGCGATGGACAAAGGCCGGCGGTCGAGAACTGCCAGGGTTAGTTCGTCGCCGCAAAGCGGAAGCGAGCCTCCTACCGTAAAGCCTAGCCGTGATGGCACCCCGCGCCATTTTCAATTAGCCGCCCACACCATAAACATCCGCATTGTCAGCCCTAGCCGCTGGAAGCACGGCAAGGGGTGTGTTGGCATTTGGCTGCCGGATCAGTACCGCATAGAAATCATCTCGAGTTGCCGAGGTTCTAATCGCGCCCAAGTCCTTTGCCACGAGGCAATACACGCCATGCTTGATATTGCTGGGCATGATGATCTATCGCGTGATGAGCAGTTGGTGGATCGCCTTGGGCACCTACTCGCGCAGATGCTTACCACGCTCACGGAATGAAACGACACTTAATCATCCCCGACGCGCAGGTTAAGCCTGTCGGCAACACTGAGCACATCAACTGGGCTGGCGAGGCGATCCTCGAGTACCGGCCGGACGTGATCGTGTGCCTTGGCGACTGGTGGGACTTGCCCTCGCTCAACAGCCACGCCGAGAAGGGCAGCGCCGAGTTAGAAGGGGCGCGCTACCAGGAAGACATCGACGCAGGTAACAAGGCCTTTAAGTTACTTGATGGCTACCTCAAGAGGTCGCGCAGCAAGACATGGCAGCCGCGCAAGGTGTTTCTCGAGGGCAACCACGAGAACCGCGCAAACCGCGTCGCAAAAAATGATCCCAAGTGGCAGGGCATTATCGGCTCGCAGAACTGCCAAACGCTGGACTGGGAGCGGCACAAGTTCCTAAAGATCGTGGAGATCGACGGGATCGCATATTGCCACTACTTCGCCAACCCGTTCAGCGGCAAGCCCATCGGCGGAACTATCGTCAGCCGCCTCAACAACATCGGAAAGTCATTTGTGCAAGGGCACCAGCAGGGCTTTTTGTACGCGAGCAAGCAGTACCCAGACCATGTGAAGCATGGGCTGGTGGCTGGGCGGTTCTATTTAGAGCACGAGTCGTACCGCCCAGACGACGTGCAGGCGTCGGAGTGGAACGGCCTTGTCGTACTCAACGGCGTGCGCAGGGGAGACTACGACCTCATGCCGCTGCGCATGGACTACCTGCGCCGTAAATACGGATAGTCACTCACCCCTTGACTTGAATCTTCGGCCTGGCGCGAACGTGGTTGGCAAAGTTCTTGCCCTCATCAGACCATGTAACAGATTCGCACACCTTTGCACACGCCTCGCGCTCTTCGGCGGCAACGATAGCGGCGAAGCGTTCAAGTTCAGGCCATGTAATAACACCGGATTCTTTTATCCACGCCATCGGCAACTTCGCATCCCTAGCCATGCGGATGATGTCGTCGTGGGTCATCGCGGTTGCTCCTTCCACAGCCTGTAATCGTACTGCTTGATCCCACGGTACACTGCCGTTGACAGGTGATAGTGCGGGACTCCCCACTGCTGGATCAAGTCTTTGTACTTGACGTTCCTACCGTTTGCTTTTTGCTTACGGTCGAGCAAGACCTTGTATTGCTCAAACGAAATTGTAGGCATCAAAGTTCCGGCTGGCGCGACGGGGCCGGTGCTCCGAAGTGTGTATCGCGCGCCTCGTGTGGTGGGTCAGGCCTCTTCTATTTCTTCCAACACCTGAGCGGCACGGACTGCAAACCATGCCGCCTTTCGCAGGTCTTCCGCAAAGTCGATCTTGCGCCCTGCGCGTGAGAGGTACTTTAATGCCGACCCGTGACAGTACGCAACAAACATTTCATTGCCTAGTACGGCGTGGATGTAATCAATCGCCTCAATAAGATCGCCGTCTGGCAGTTGCAGCTGATAGTGCCGCGGGCTTGACACCGGGTCATCTTCTCGAATCTTCATGCCGCCCTCTTCTTCAGTTTTTCGTTAAGGTCATGCAACGCACGCAAGTGCAGAAACGCGGGCCACGCATCGTCGTCTAGGCTTGGGTAGAAGTGGTGGCCGAAGTCGCCGTTTTCCTTGCTGAAGCGCAGAAGGTGATACCCGCCGTCGATCTTGTTGCCGGTCGTCTCTTCGTAGGCTTTGGCGTATGCAGCAATTTGCATGAGATATTCGCCGTACACGCCGCCGCTAGTTTTAAAATCACCCAGCACCAGCTTACCGTTAAGGCGCCCAATAAAGTCCAACGTGCCTCCGTATCGGTGCGCCTCGCTAATCACCGGCACCTCGCAATCGACAATCTCTAACTGCGTGCCCTTAACCCAGAACTCGAATGCAGAGTAGGCGGAGGCGGCCTGAGCACGGAACGACGTCTTGTCAGCCACGGATGGTGCCTCTATCGCCTTCTCGAGCACCAGCATCGGGTCATCTCCCTTGACCCAAGCCTCGCACATGGCGTGGACGCAGGTGCCTACGGCCAGCGCGTCGTTGCCTTCATACAGCCCACCAGGCGCATCCTGCCCCTGACCCTCAAGGACGCCGTGGGCGCGTCCTGTTTTGTAAGCCCATAACAACAAAGCTCCTGGGTCTTTCACACGCAAAATGGTAGTGACCGACGGGATTTTCTTCCCGTCGGCCGCCTTATAACCCTGTCGCTGGGTAGGCATGATTAAAACGCCAGCGCGTCGTCGGCAAACTCTTCAGCCGCGGCGGCCGGGGCAGCGGCGGCCTTCGGGGCTGGTGCTGCAGCCTTGGGCTTGTCGATGATGCGGGCAGCGATCTTGTCCTGCACCCACTCCGGCAGCCTGTCGAACACGTCAGGGTCTGGCGCGTCGGTTGAGTAGATCAACGCCTCACCTTCCAGCACCGGAGCAGGCATGCCCTTCGGCAGCGGCATGATGCTCGTGAGGTTGGCGTATGTTTTTTCGCCTTTAACGGAGTGCGTTACATTGATGAAGGCAGGCTTGCCGAGCACGTTGGCAAGGTCAAAGCGCTTCAACTCTTCCGGCGTGAACGCCTTACCGCGCCAACTTTGAAGCAACTGCCGCAGCGTCGCCTTCTCGTTAAGGGACAACCCAAGCGTGCGGGAGATCACCGCAGGGAGACTCTTGGTCTCGCCATTCTTCGTAATTTCCACGCGCTCGCTCGGAATTTGAAAGCGAACCATCAATGTGCGCTTCGGGGCGAACTGACCACCAGGCGAGGGCTGCACGCCCAAGTCCACGATCATGTCACAGACGGCTGCGTAAGCGCCGGCCTCGAGAGGCTTGCGCTCAGGGAAGTTGCCGCCACCGGATGCAGAAATAATCAAGCTCATGTTAATACTCCTTCGATGTTACGGTTCACCAGTAATCTCTACCGCTCCGTGCGGAGCGCCAGTTAGGCGGGGGAACCTGCCGCCAATTCTCGTGTAGTGTGTTGCGCGACGCGCTACGGAAGCGACGGTCGCGCAGGTGCTCGATGATGCCGTGGATAAACCAGAGCAAAAACAGGAGGAACAAGATTGCGAAAAGGATTTTCATTGTGCCTCCTTACCACTCTTCGGGATTCGCTATCGCGTAAGCCAACACAGAGACCGCCATGGCGCCAAAGACTTTTGCTAGGAATATCAACTGCTGATATTCGTGGTGGTTGACTGGCGTGATGAGGTCGATCATTGGAACACCGGGCCGTTAATCATTGCGCCAGGCTCTGGCGTCTTGACAAGCTTCTCGGCATACGCTGCCGCGTCGTCAACGCTCGAGAAGATGCGAGAGACGCCGACGCGCATGTCTGAGTCCAAGTCGGCGAGGTGCACGATGTACTTGCCGCTCTTCGTGAGGTGCACGGCTGACATCATGGAGGTGTCGTGATTAATAAAATTAATAATGTGCATAGCGCGCTCCTGTGCCGGGTTAGGCGTTGAGACCAAACGCCTCGGCGGCGCCAACTCGGTTGACGGCACCGAGCACCGCGTCGCAGCACTCTTCAAACGTGTCGCGCTTGCTCCACGGCTGCTTGACGCCCTGGACGTACCAGACATATCCGCCGACCACTTGGCGTGCGTAGCCGTCGATGTCTTCGAGTTCGATCTCGTAATTAGGGCAGAGGGGGCGGTTCATGCGGCCACCTCGTAAGGCTTATCGTATCGGCCAACGCTAATATCAATGTAGTAGGCCGTATAAAAATAGTCGGTGCTGATGTCAGACTTGTCGAACCAGTCAGCGGAGCGCATGGCCTCGAGGGCCTCGTTCAAGAAGTCACGGGCAACGCCTTCGTGCTGTCTGTCAATCCAATAAATGTTGACGCCCTTGCCTTTAAAGTCAATCGGGCCAGACTTCAGCGTAAGGGCGATGGTGCTATGGTTGCGCACCGAAAGGCTGCCCTTCATGCCGTACTTTAAAAGTACCGGCTTTAGCGCCGCCGAAATTTTCGCCTTGCCTTCTTGATTGATGTAAGCCATTTTCGTCTCCTTCTATCGCTTCTGTCCGGCACTGCGCCGTCCATGTGTGTACTGTACCTGCGCCTAATCTTGTCGTCAAGCACTTCTTGTAAATAAATTAGTATGCTCCGGTGCTATGCGTATTTAGGTTGCCAGTTGCAAGATTGTCTTGTATTCTAGATGACCATGAAAAAACCTAATCTATCGCCGCAGCACGCGGCAGTCATTCACGCCGTAGCCTTGGCGGGAGGGCAGTCAGCCCTTGCCAAGAAACTAGGGATCAAGCCCCAGGCAGTCCAGCAGTGGGTTGTATCCGGTAGGGTACCGCCTCTGAGGGTTATTGCCGTCGAGGCAGCAACTGGTGTATCACGCAAGGCTCTTAGGCCGGATATCTACCCATGAAGCCAGAACTCACCGCCATCGTGCCAGTCGAGCGTGTCCTCGAGCTGGCGAAGAAGTACCCAGTATTCCCGTGCAGGAGGAAAGATGAAACAGACCAAGAAGGGCGCACGCTTAAAGCCAAAAGCCCGCTCACCCGAAACGGATTCAAAGACGCCACGCAAGACGAGGCGCAGATTCGTCGATTCTGGGCCAGTCACCCTGACGCACTCGTTGGGGTTCCAACCGGCAGCCGCACCGGACTTGCCGTCATCGACTTCGATACCAGCAAGGCTGGCGCGGCTGCTCAGGACTGGCTTGCAGAAAATCAGGCGGCTCTGGTAAGCACCCGAGTCCACCAGACCGGCGGCGGTAGCGGCGGCAGACATTACCTGTTCTCGACACCTTCGGGTGTGAAAATTCGCGGCGGCGCGTCGGTTACGCTCGGCAAGGTGCGCCGCGACGGCCTCGACATCCGCGCCGAGGGCGGGTACATCATCTGGTGGCCGCTGCACTATGGGCAGAGCGGCCCGATGGGCGACATCAAGTCGCTACCGGCCGGGCTGATCGACGAGCGGCGCATGGATCTCGAGCTGCCCGCGGAGCTGGCGGCAAAACTACCGCCGAAGCCTGGCACCAGCGGGGACTTCCAGCGCGACCTACCGCGGATTACCGAGGCGCTGTCATTCATCGACCCGGCGCCATACGATTCGTGGCTGATGGCAGGGATGGCGCTGCACTACGCCAGTGGCGGAGCCGATGACGGACTAGAATTGTGGGACGCCTGGTCATCCGGCGGCATCACCGGCGTGCTGCCCGCGTCGTACGCAGGGCGCGCAGACATCGAGTACCGCTGGCAGTCGTTCCACCTTGACCGCGGCGGCGGTGTTACGCTCGGTAGCCTCTTTAACGCGGCCAAGGCTGGCGGCTGGGTGTCTGTGCCAGAGGCGGTGAGGATCGGGCCACCGAAGCGGGAGGAGCCGCCAATGCAGTACGACGATGTGCCAGAGGCGCAGGGAATGATTCGGCACGCTGAGCCAGAGCTGCCGGCGCAAAGTGTGACACCGGGTGGCATAGTCACAGGCCGTCGTCTCATCCTGCGGCCCATCGGCGAGATCGTGACCGAGCGGCGCGAGGCGACGTGGCTGATTCACAACGTACTCGAGGCCAACGTGCTGGCGGTGCTGGCGGGGCCGCGTGCCAGCTTTAAGTCGTTTATCGCCTTGGATTGGGCGATGCGCATTGCGGCGGCTGATAATCCTGTGGTCATCCTGTCGGGCGAGGGTGCCGGTTTGGGCCGTCGCGCTGAAGCATGGATGCAGGAGCACGGCAAGGGGCGCGACCTAAACGAACTGCGGCTCATGGCGCTGGAGTCCGTTGCCAACCTAAACGCCGAGACTGAGATGGCGATGCTCCAGCAGTCCATTGATGAGGCCGGCATACGACCGGCGCTCGTGATCGTGGACACGTTCAGCAAGTTTAGCGCCGGGCTGGACGAGAACAGCAACCAGGAGGTTGCCGAGTATCTCTCGAAGCTCACCATCGGGCTGCGCGAGCGGTACACGGCGACGGTGCTGCTCGTGGCGCACAGCGGGCACGGCGATGCCAAGCGGCCGCGGGGCGCCAGCGCCTTGATGGCAAACCCTGACGCCGAGTACATCGTGGAACGGCCCGATGCGCAGGCTATGGTGGTGGCGGTAAGCCGCGAGCGATTCAAGGACACGGCCAGCCTGTCTCCACTTGGATACGAGGCGGTGGAGGTGCCGCTTGGGCGGATGGACAAGTACGGTGAGCCGGTCAAGTCTCTGGTGATGAGGGAGGCGACGGCGCCGGGTAAGCCGGCGGTGGCTCACTCGCCCCAGGGGAAGGCACAGCGGACGATCCTTGCGGCGCTCAGGGAGCGCCAGAAGCGGTCTGATACGCCGCTGGTCTGGACGGTCGAGGAGATGCGCCAGATAGGACGGGAGTGTGGGGTGGCGAGGCAGTCTGTCCACGATGCGGTCGAAAAGTTGATGCTGTCACCCTTCCTGAAGGCCAGTGTGGGCGGCAGTATGCTGGGGGAACCGTGATGTCCGAAAATGTCCGAAAATGTCCGAATCGGACAATTTCGGCGGGTCAATTATGTCCGAAAATGTCCGAGAGTCCTTTAGGACTCGGACATTCGGACATGACCTTCGGACATTGGAGTGGATGGTGAGATACAAGGAAGATAAGCCTAAAGGTGTTGCGATGGCGCAACATGTTGCAGATACGCCACTAGCCAAGAGGATGCTCGAACAGATGGGCAAAGATGACTATCAGTTGATGAAGACATTTCAGCAGCACTTTGGTGCAAGGTTAGTCCACTACTCTGACCAACAGGGCGAGGTGGGCAAGCGACCGGGGTGGGCCAATGACGCAGGGTAAGCTGAACATTACCGGGCCGCTGGTCTGGGAGGAGTCCGAGAACTGGGGGAAGACGTCGGCCTGTGGTCGGTTTTCAATCCGGCACCAGACGGTCAACGGCAAGGAGGAGTTCGTGCTGTGGAGGCGCGGGGCGGACGGTAGGGTCATCCCGAAGCAGCTGGGGGTGTTTGATAACTTCGAGGCCGCGGCAGCAGAGGCTGACGAGCACAAGTACCGAGACCCTCCGAAGCGGAACGGCATATACGACTGGAGGCCGCGATGGGGCAAGTAAGGCGATGCCCGATCTGCCTGATCGAGAACACGGGCGGGCGTCCGCACACCTGGCACAAGACCGCGCACAAGAAGAAGGGGTACTCACCTGAGAAGATCGCGGAGATGGTGCGGCAGACGATTGAGCAGAACCAGGTTAAGGAAATAATCTGCGACGCCGTGGACTTGGCTAGGCAGCCGGATGGCTGGCGCTCTAAGCCGAAGAAGTCCCGCAAGGAGTATCATCAGGTCTATTATTGGCGTCACGCTGATAAGCGTAGGATGCAACGACGAGAGAGTAAGACTTTGCGCAGGAGGGTGCGGCCATTGATCGCTGAACTGTGCAAGGCCGTTGACCTTGGCAGAATTACAGCGGGGTGGTAGATGGGAAAGCGACAAAGAGAACGCGGAGCCGAGACCGAACGTGAGGTATGCGAAAAGATCGCGGCCGGTACGGGCTGGGTAGTCAAGCGTGAACTAGGGCAGGCCAGAGACGGCGGCTGCGACATTCGCCTGGGGCAGTTCGTGCTTGAGGTAAAGCGCCGCAAGTCGATTGCCGTTTACGAGTGGGTTGACCAGGCAAAGGCTGCATGTGCGCCTTATGAGATCCCGGTCGTCGTTTGCCGCGGAGATAAGCGAGAGTTCCTCGTGATCCAGCGCCTTGACGACTGGATGAAGATGGCTAAGCACGAGTTACCGGACAGATGAAATGCCCAAAGTGCTCGAAACCGAGCGAGGTCGTGAAGGTCTACCAGTTCCCGACCGAGGCGCGGCGACGGAGAGAGTGTACGAGCTGCGGTCTCAGATTCTCCACGAGCGAGCGCGTCTGGAGGCGAGTCTATGCCGAAGAGACCAAGGCCAAGAGCCAAGTGCGTCTCACGAAGAAGGTGGATCATTCAGAGCGGCAGAAAAAGACTTATAGCAACTTCGACGTCGTGGCATTGGAAGGCTACGATCTAGACTACGAAGACGTATCAACCTATGTGCATGCGAGTGACGACTGATGGCAGGGACACCAATTAAGCGGGCGCGACAAGAGAAGGCTCTAGCCATTCTTTCCAAGCCAGACTTCTGGGAGCAACTCTGGGAGCATTTGGCAGAGGGCAACACGCTGCGATCCTTTGTAAGCGGCAGCGACGTGCCATACGGCGTGGTGTGGCGGAAGATGCAATCCGATCCTGCCTTGATGGAACGGTACGAGATCGTGCGAAACGCCAGAGCGTTGGCGAACGCTGAGCGCATCGAGGCGCTGGCTGAGAAGGTAGAGACGGAGCAGATTGACCCAAACGCGGCGAAGGTTGCGATGGGCGCGAGGCAGTGGCTCGCTGAACGAATGGATCCAAAACGCTGGGGAAATAAGATCCAGCAGGATGTGCAGATCACTGACACGACGCAACTGCACCTGCAAGCCGTGCGCGATTTAATGCGCACTGTGAGCGTCGTAGAACCAGTAAAACTTGACGTTGACACTGACGTGTCAACGGCGCCGGCCGCGCGCGATTCAATAGTGTAATGTTATAACATAACACTGATTTTATGCGCAGGCACACGCAAATTATGCAACACGCAACACGACGCAACGCGCAAGTCATTGATTATCAAGGCATTGCTGATCGTAGTGCGTATAATGCCCATTATGTTAAATAGTCCACTGTGCGGATACCGCGAGCGTAACTCGCTGATTTTCCTAGAATCCGCCCCGCAACTGACCGCGCAGCGAGCAAATACCCCCCCCCCGGGTGGTGGCCCCGCCGGGGGCGGGCGCTGGCGTAACCCCACATAGGCCGACCTGAAAAAAATGCAAAACCCGTACTTGGACTTCGTTAAACGCTACCACAAGGCCCCAGTGGCCTTCGTGGAAGAGGTGCTAGGTGTCACCCCAGACCCATGGCAAAAGCGCCTCCTAGAGCTTCTGGCTTCTGGGGAGCGCAAGGTATCCGTCCGCTCAGGCCACGGCACCGGCAAATCGACCGTGGCCTCGTGGGCCATGCTCTGGTACATGCTCACCCGCGTGCCGGTCAAAGTGGTCGTGACGGCCCCCACGGCCTCGCAGCTTTTTGACGCCCTCTTCGGCGAGTGCCGCCGCTGGGCCAAACTGCTACCCCCCGCCGTGGGCGAGTTGCTCGAGATCAAGTCTGACCGTATTGAATTAAAGGCCAGCCCCGAAGAGTCGTTCATCTCAGCCCGCACCAGCCGCGCAGAGCAGCCCGACGCCTTGCAAGGTATCCACGCCGAGTTTGTGCTGCTGGTGGTGGACGAAGCCCCCGGCGTATCGGAAGCCGTCTTCGAGTCAGCCGGCGGCAGTATGTCCGGCCACAACGCCACGACCCTGCTGCTCGGCAACCCCACCCGCACCCAGGGGTATTTTTACGACACCTTTCACCGCCTTTCCCACGAGTGGAAAAACCTGCACGTCAGTTGCCTTGACTCGCCCCGGGTGAGCGAGGATTACGTCAAGGAGATGTCAAGCCGGTACGGCGAAGGGTCAAACGCCTACCGTGTGCGCGTGCTGGGCGAGTTCCCCGTCGCCGACGACGACACGCTGATTGGCCTTGAGCTGGCCCAGAGCGCCATTGACCGTGACGTGATACAGAACCCGGGCGCCCCGATCCTCTGGGGGCTAGACGTGGCCCGCTTTGGCACCGACTCATCGGCCCTTTGTAAGCGCCAGGCAAACGTCGTGCTTGAGCCTCCTAAGACGTGGAAGAATCTTGACCTTATGGCGCTGACCGGCGCGGTGCTGCACGAGTACGAGACGGTGGACTTCAAGGAGCGCCCCGCGGAGATCCTTGTAGACAGCATCGGCTTGGGCGCTGGTGTAGTCGATCGATTACGCGAACTGAAGCTGCCCGCCCGCGGCATCAACGTCGGCGAGTCGCCAGCCTTTAAGGGGCAGTACATGAACCTACGGGCCGAGTTGTGGGCCAAGGCCAAGGCGTGGCTTGAGGCCCGCGACTGCAAGTTGCCGCGTGACGAGCGGCTCGTAAATGAACTATCCTCGCCGCGTTATTCGTTTATGAGCAACGGCAAGTTAAAGCTCGAGAGCAAGGACGACATGAAGCGCCGCGGGTTGGCCTCGCCAGACGTGGCCGATGCGTTCGTGCTTACGTTTGCGAGCGAGGCGGCGACAGGTGGCGGCGTGTACGCGCCGACGTGGACAAAGGCGGTCAAGAGACAGATTCGGGGGGTGGTATGAGCATTGCGCACCTTGGCGGTTACATTCCAGAGGGCGACCGCGCAACGTGGATGCCTGACATTTGGGGCTATCTTGCGCTGACCTACAACATCAAGTCGGTGATCGACATCGGCGCCGGCATGGGCCATAACATCCGCTGGTGGCACGACTTGGGCTTTGATGCGCGTGGCGTTGAGGGTCACCCGATTGCGCTCGCAGAGAGTCCCGTGCGGGATATTTTGGTGGCGCATGACTACGAAAGGGGGCCATATATACCCGAACGGGAATACGACCTTGCGATCTGCACGGAGTTTGTGGAGCACGTTGAGCAGAAGTGCGAGCAGAACTGGTTTGCGACGATGGCGCGGTGCAAGTATGTGCTCATGTGCCACGCGCTGCCCGGGCAGGGCGGGCACCACCACGTCAACGAGCAGCTGACCGAGTATTGGATCGACCGCTTTTACGAAAACGGGTTCAAGTGCGACTGGATTACGTCGTGCAGATTCCGTGAGACGGATCAGCGGCAGGGGTCTAGCTGGGGCCGCCCGACGCTGCTGTTTTTTGTGAGGGACAAGTGAAGTATTACTGCATCACGCTCGCGGAGACGCCGGAGCGCACGGAGCACGCTCGAGCGCAGGCCGCCAAGGCGGGCATTGAGCTGGACTTTATCCAGGGAATCTTTGGCAAGACCATGCAGGTCAAGTCAGAAATACCGATGCACACGGACTATTACGTCACCCGCGGCGCGACGTGCTTGGTTCTGTCGTGGCACATTGCGTGGCAGATTGCATGGCGCGACGGGCACGAAGAGTTTGTGATCTTTGAGGATGACTTCATCCTGCCCGACAACTTCAACGAACGCTTTGCACAGATTCGGGAAGAGATTCCGCACTGGTGCGACCTTGTGTACCTAAACTCTTGCTGCACTACAGAGAAGCCGGCCAAGAAAGAGTCAACAAATCTGTGGGAGATCAAGTACCCGCTCTGCACGGCCGCGATATGGCACCGCCGCCGCGCAATACCGACCCTGCAGCAGTACACGAAACCCGCCAACACTCCCGTTGATATATTGCTCGAGTGGCACGCGCTGCCGCACCTGCGCGTGCTGACCGCTGTTCCGCCATTAGTCACCCAGGCAACGCAAGACCTTGCGGTGCCGATGCCGTCAACAATCCACATGTGAGGAGATAGATGAATGCTCAGCCCAAAAGACGTCGCCCTGTTTCAAAAGCGCCTCGACAAGAAAGCCCCGGCGAAGCCGGAGTCCAAGAAGCCGCCGGAGCCGAAGCCGCCCTCCCCGCCGAAGGCGGCCTAGTCTTATCGGATCACCTGCCGGAGGGCGCCTTTGTGCGCCTCTCCGTGCCGCAGTCTGAAAAGTTTTTGCCGTGCAACCCGTCGATTGCCAAAAGCGAGACGGGCGAGTTGGCGTGCATGATCCGCACGGTCAACTACGAACTTGGTGAGGAAGACGGGATCTGGTTTCGTGGAGACCCGGCGCCCAATACCCGCAACTACCTGGTCACGTTGGGGCAAGACCTAAGCCAGCGGTCGGTTGAGTGGGTGGACGACCTAATGGTGCGCAACACTCGCGCCCCAACCCGTGACGGGCTAGAGGATGCCCGGCTCTTTTGGTGGCGCGGCGGGTGGTGGTTTACCTGCACGGCGTTGCACCATGGCCCCCGCGTGAGGGGAACGATGGCGCTGTGCAAGCTGAATAAGACCACGGTTGAGGGTTTGGAGTTCCTGCACAGCCCGCACGGTCGAGAGGTAGAGAAAAACTGGATGCCTCTGGTCAATGGCGATCAGTTGTCGTTTGTGTACATGAACCACCCGTCTGAGTCGTATGAGTTCTACCCGCAAAAGCGCAGGGTATGGGTGGGCGAATATGCCCCGCTGGCCGGGTGGTCTGGCGGGTCGCAGTTGATTCCGTATGAGGGCGCCTACCTTGGCGTGGTGCACCAGCGGCGTAAGCACAAAAATCGCGTCTATTACGCCCACAAACTGGCGCAGTACAACGGCAACCTAGAGCCGTTTTCTGCCGGCCGTGAGTTTTACTTCCGCGGCGAGCAGATTGAGTTTTGCTCTGGCATCGTGAGCCACGGCAGCGGGTACGCCCTATCCTTTGGGGTTAGGGACAGAGAGGCCTGGATAGTTTCTTTATCGGCGAGCCAAGTTGCCTCACTTCTCAAGTGACAATAGATAGACCCCCTTTTCGGCACGGGTGCCGGTTTTATGTATCAAAAAGAAGGTTCACTCATAGAGCAGTCTGAGGCCGAGATCGGCGCGATTGAGCCGATGGCGGACGAAGAGTTGGAGTCGTTGGTTGGCACAGAGCTGACCGACGCGACGTCATTTGTCGATGCCGAGCTGTCTCCGGTTCGCGCCCGCGCTATTCAATATTACCGCGGCGAGCCGTTTGGTAACGAAGAAGAGGGGCGCTCGCAGGTTGTCTCGACCGACGTGCGAGACACCATCGCCGGCATCATGCCGTCGCTGATGAAAATTTTTTACGGCTCCAAGCAGATTGTCCACTTTTCTCCAAAAAATGCAGAAGATGTCCCGGCGGCAGAGCAGGCCACCGATTACGTCAACTACATCTTCAACAACGACAACAACGGTTTCCTGACGCTGCACTCTGCCTTCAAGGACGCGCTGCGTGGCGCTCTTGGCATTGTTAAGTACGTCTGGGAAGAGAAGGTTGAGGTCAAGACGGAATACTACTCTGGGCTTGATGAGTCCGCGCTGACGGTGCTGCTCTCTGAGCCAAACGTCGTCGGCAGCGCCATCATGTCGATGGACGATCCGTCGTACCAGCCGCCCGTTGACCCGATGACGGGGCAGCCTGCGGTTGACCCCGCTACCGGGATGCCTGCGCCTGCGCCGAAGATTTATGACGTAGAACTGAAGCGCGAGTACAAGGACGGCCGCGTGCGGGTTGAGGCGATCCCACCGGAAGAGTTTTTGATTGACCGCCGCGCTCGCTCCGTTGAAGACGCGACGCTTGTGGCTCACCGGCGCATGATGCGAGTGTCTGACCTCGTGGCCCTCGGCTATAACGAGGAAGAGGTCAGCTCGCAGATGGGTGTCTATGAATTGGACACCAACGACGAATACATTGCGCGTAATCCTTACGCGCAGTCGTATGGCCCGGGTGGCACGCAAGACGATAAGCGCGTGCTGTACTGCGAGGCATACGTTCGCGTGGACTACGACAAGGACGGAATCTCTGAGCTGCGCAAGGTATGCACCATTGGGCCGGGCTACAAGATGGTGATGAACGAGCCCTGCTCGCACGCGCCGTTTGCTCTCTTTTGCCCAGACCCAGAGCCGCACGCGCTAATTGGGCTTTCGATGTTTGACTACACGGCCGACCTGCAAAAGATCAAGTCGGCCATCCTGCGCAACATGCTCGACTCGCTCTCGCTCGCCATCCACCCACGGGTTGGCGTCGTCGAGGGGCAGGCGAACATGGACGACGTGCTAAACACAGAGGTTGGCGGCGTTATCCGCATGCGACAGGCCGGGGCGGTACAGCCGTTCTCCGTGCCGTTTGTTGGGCAGTCCGCCTTCCCGATGCTCAGCTACTTAGACGAAGTACGCGAGACCCGCACCGGCATGAGCAAGGCCTCAATGGGCTTGCAGGCCGATGCACTACAGAGCACCACCCGCGCGGCGGTCGCCGCGACCGTTAGCGCCGCGCAGCAGCATCTTGAGCTGATCGCCCGGATTTTCTCAGAAACCGGGATGCGCGCCCTGTTCAAGGGCATTCTCAAGCTGGTCACGGAAAATCAAGATCGTCCGCGGGTGGTGCGCCTGCGGAACCAGTGGGTGCCGATTGACCCACGGTCGTGGAACTCAGACATGGACGTTGAGGTGGACATTGCGCTAGGCGCCGGCACCGAAGAGCAAAAGATTGCCGTGCTGAACTCTATTGCGCAAAAGCAAGAGCAGATCATGCAGACCATGGGGCCGCAGAATCCGCTTGTTTCGCCGCAGCAGTACCGCAACACCCTCGTTAAACTGGCCGAGGCGTCTGGGTATCGAAACGCAGACGAGTTTTTCCTAAACCCTGCAACGATGCCCCCGCAGCCGCCTCCGCCTCCCCCGCCGCCTGATCCTGCGCAGATTCTTGCAGAGGTTGAAAAGCAAAAGATCATGGCAGACATCCAGAACAAGCAGGCGGAGCTTGAACTGAAGCGCCAGGCAATGCTGCTCGAGGATGACAGGGCGCGTGATAAGCAGGAGGCTGACATCATGCTGCGCGCCTATGAGGTGCAGTTGAAGTACGGCACGACGGTGGACACCGAGGCGCTGCGTGCGATGATGGAGCGGCCGCGCACCGCGTCGCCATCTGTCCAGCGGCCAGTGATCCCAGAGATCACGCCGTTTGATATGTCTCAGCCGCCGCCGCCTCCGGTTCCTCAACAGCCGATGGCTGGTGAGCAGATGCCGCCGGTAATGTAATGCCATGCCACTTGAAACCCTTGAGGTTCCGTCTCCGCCGAATCCAAACGTGCCGCCGGCGACGTATAGCCCTCAATATCACAACCAGCTCAACAACCAGCTCAAGCTATACCTAAACAGGATTAGCAATAACCAGCAGGAAATTGTTGAGTTTATTAGAAGCCTGACGGACTTAAACTTGTTAGAGAAAACAAATTTTGATGCTTTCGGCAGGCTGCGCACGTCAACGCCGCACACATTGTTTGACAGCCAGAACCGATACGCCAAAGACCCGCAATTTAGTGAGTCGCTTGCGGGATCGGCGACGTGTACGCATTTAACTAACGAGTCATCTGTCGCGATGAGCGTGACGACCGCTTCTGGCGACGAAGTTGTGCGTCAAAGCAAGCGCGTGTTTCCGTACCAGCCTGGCAAGTCGATGCTTATTATGTGTACGTTTGCCATGGCCGCTGGGGAAACCAATCTTCGGCAGCGTGTCGGCTATTTTAATGCTAACAACGGAATCTTCCTTCAGCAAAACAACAACGCGCTATCTCTCATTATCCGCACCTATACAGGCGGATCGGCGAGCGACGCCCGAGAGGTAGCCCAGTCAAGCTGGAACGGAGACAAATTAGACGGAAGCGGGGCAAGCGGAATTACAATAGACGTTTCCAAGACCCAGATATTCTTTATCGATTTAGAGTGGCTGGGTGTTGGCACGGTGCGCTGCGGTTTTGTAATCGACGGCGAGTACATTGTTGCGCATACGTTCAACAACGCCAATTCGCTTTCATCTGTGTACATGCAGACGGCAATACTGCCGGTGCGATATGAGATTAAGGCAACCGGGGCGTTGGCTTCGTCAAAGACGCTGAAGCAAATTTGCTCAACAGTAATCTCTGAGGGCGGCTATGAGCAAAAGTCTGCGCTGACGTGGGCTAGGCAGACTGTGCCAACTACCGGGGTTGGGACGTCTTTTGTTCCGCTGACTTCAATTCGTTTGAAGTCTGCAAGCCTTGGCGCGGTAGTTATCCCTAACGGGTTTACGTTCATGCCGACGTCCGCTTCGGATTATTTTGAGGTGGCGTTGATTAGAAACGCTACGCTAACAGGTGCTTCATATTCAAGCCTGTCAACTAATGTAGAGTACGATATTGCCGCGACAACAATGACTGGCGGAGAGATTGTGAAGTCTGACTTTACATCTTCAGGTGTTCTCTCTGGCAATACTATCAACGACCCGTCAACGTATAACTTTGACCTACAGCTTGGGTCTACGATTGGCGGGACTAGTGATGTTTTCACTCTTGCGGTGCGCACGATTACTGGCACCGGAGAGGGGATTGGGGCGCTTTCTTATTGGGACTTGACTGACCCTTAATGGTGAATTTATGAGCAGTTCATTTCGCGGACAAACACAATATGCGCAGTCTCCCATGGGATACGGCGGCGGCGGGTACGGAGACCCCATGAGCGTAGACTTTGGCGGTTATGGCGCCCCCATGGGCCGGCCAAGGGGCGGCCAAATGGGCCAGCCAAGGGGCGGCTCAATGGGCGGAGGCTACGGCCAGTCATACGCAAGCCCGTTTGATAGTCCATTTGGTAACCCGCTTGCAAGCCAATTCGGTGGATACGGCACCACCTTTGGTGGCATGGGGATGGGCGGCGGTGGCATGGGTGGCGGCTACGGCCAGCAGCAGCCTTTGATGCCGCAGTACCAGCCGACCGTAAACGATCTATTTTCGCAATATTTTTCGCAGCAATATTACGGCGGCCAGGCGTTTAATCCGTTTGCGGCCACGTCGCTCTTTGGCGGTGGTTACGGTGGCGGATATGGCGGCGGTTACGGCGGAGGCGGACGCGGAGCGGGCAATCGCATGCGTGATCGTCGCAAGATGTTTGAAGACTTGTTTGCCCCAGAGAAAACTGATTTTGCGCAGCCTGAGCCAACACCGGCGCGGCAGCCGCAAGTGCAGCCGCAGGTGCAACCGCAGGTACAGCCGCAAGTGCAGCCGCAGGTACAGCCGCAGGCGCAGACCGGAACTGGCGGCGGCGGAAGCCGTACTTTTACTGGGCCAAACGCTTTGATAGATTCATGGAACGCGGCACAAGAGGCTCGCCGTACTTACGTTGCGCCTACGCCACCTGTTAGCGACATTCAATATGCAGGCGGCACTCCCGGCTTTTACGATAAGGGCGGCGCAGGCTATTCGCCGGGGATTATGCCGAGTGGGCCTGAAAGGCCGTTCATGCCGACGATTAGTGACCCAGACTACCAAGGAGTCGCTGGGCCGTCTGTGATGCCTGAAGTTCGTGAGCCTCAACCGCTCATAGAGTTTCAGATGCAGCCGTCTCTCGCACCGGCTCCTGCCCCGGCTGCTTCTCCGTTTTTGCAGCCGGGTCGAAGTGCAATCCGTCGTAGCTTTGGAAACAGGTGATACCGTGAAACAAGGGCTTTACTCAAACATTTGGGCCAAGCGTGAGCGCATCGCAGCA
>Ga0315909_10002061_pt1 | contig 26346 bp, 30 predicted proteins | sample LakEriMetagenome_11_FD_203527 | JGI IMG/M metagenome (GOLD analysis project Ga0315909, IMG submission 203527) | Freshwater fungal communities from buoy surface, Lake Erie, Ohio, United States - Buoy 2 MA125 | ecosystem: Environmental > Aquatic > Freshwater > Lake | place: USA: Lake Erie, Ohio...
CTTCATTACCCTCGGCAACCACTCCCATTTGAGCCAAAGGTATTCCACCATTCTCGTGTGATGGTCCCCTTAGTATCATACCACCCTGAGCTTTCAATATACCACCCTTTCTCATTGCCTGAGCGTTGGATATTTGGTCTTGAATAATAACTACTTGTGCCAAAGTCAGAGCCGCATTTACCCCTGCCATGATTGGACCAAGAACAGGTCCAAGTTCAGCCAAGGCTTTAACAAATGCTTGGGCTCCGTTTGCTATTGTTTGAACAAGTGAAAATTGAAGGGCTTGAACAGCACCTTTCTTTTCCAATTCTTTTCTCTTTGCAGCATACTCCTCTTGAATTTCAATTCTTTTAGCCGCTGCTGACTCACTTTCACCTACCACTTTTTCAAGTGTTTTCTTTTCTGCAATTTCAAGTGATTTCAAATCTGTTCTAATTCTTTCCTGAGTTAAAGCGGATATCTGATTAAGGGTTTGTGAAAATAATTCAATACCCTTTAATATATTGTTATAGGTCTCTTGTCTACCTTTTTGTTTTTCTTTTTCAGCATCTTTATCAGCAGCAACTTCCTTCTTCTTATAAGCAATATAAGCTTTTAGAAGGTCATCGTAAGTAGCTTTTGATAAATCAAGACCTTGTTTTTCAAGAAGTTTTTTAAAGTCAATTCTTTCTTGCTCATTCTCTTTATACTTCTTGGTAAATTGCTCTTCAAGTTTTTCCTCTTCTGTTCTTGCACCCAAGATAAGTCTACTTAATGCATCAATGTTTTCAGTTACAAGACCACCAATTGCTTTGGATAAAAGAGCAGGATTATCTTGAAGATTTTTGGTTAACTTATTAACCTCAATGTTAGTGAGAATAATTTTTTGTTCAGCAACTGTAATTGCGTCTGCCATTCCCAAGAATGTTCCGATTATCTTTTGAACATTAGCATCAACAGCTTCTGCTGTAATCTTTGTGTTATTACCAACAATTTTACCTGTCTTGATAAATGCTTCAAATTGGTCTGCAAGAGCTTTTAATCTACCTTCTGCTTCTGCTTTAACCGTACCAGTTGTCGTTGCAACAACCTTTCTTTCAATGTCTACCTGAGCAGCAATCAGTCTTGTAGCTATCGTTGGATAGATATTTGTTTCAAGTAGTTTAATAAACTCAGTTGCATTTTTTTGAACCTTCGTTGGGTCAAATTGAATAGGGGCAATTTCAAGGTCTTTACCTGTAAACTCATTAACAAATTTTCTATTTGCAGCAGAAATTTCCCCAAGGATATTGAGTAATGCTTTACCACCACTTTCAGTTTCGTTAATTTCACCTCTGAAATCATTCCATGCAACTGAAATGTTTTGTAGTTGTACACCCAACCCATAGAGTTGATTGTCGTTAAGGAACCTAAATACATCTTCGTATGAACTTACAAGGTCAGATAAGATATTTTTTTGGTCTTGTGTAAGTTGTTTTCCACCTTCAATAAATTTCTTTCTTATACCAGTGAAGTCAAGTCCCTTACCATTATTAAATAATGCAATAAATGAATTTTCAAGTTCACTTCTAATGTCTTTGAATACTTTTAATAACTCATCTTTTGGTAAACCATTTGGACCAACACCTATACCATTGAACGCATTATTGATTTTTGTTACATCATCAACCAAAACCTCAGCGGCTCTTTTTGTGTTTTCCTGAATATTTTTCAATTGTTCTACAACTGGTGCGTCATATTCAATCTTTGAAACCCTTTCAATTGTTTGATTATATTTTTTAAGTGAGTCGTCAAGCTCCTTAACAGCACCTGCCAAATCAATCGTTGAAGTCAATCCCTTTTTGTAAGCTGCGGCTAATTCCTCTTGGTTTTTCTTTGAATTTTCCTTTTGAGTGTTAAGGTCCTTTTCAAGTTTAACCTGAGTGTTAAGTTGTTCTTCAAATGGTTTAAGTTGTTTTAATACATCATCTGTTTGAACATATACATCACTTAGGGATTTTCTCCATCTCTCGTTTTCTGCTGTTACTTCTTGAATTTTTTTTCTTTGGTTTGCAAGACCAGTTTGTGCATCAGCCAATACTGATGAAGTTATTTGTCCCCCTGACTTTATAGTATTCCAAGCACTCTCCCAAAATGAAACATTATCAAAGATACTTTGGGATTCAATCTCCAAGATTTTGATTGAGTTTTCCGCAATCTTTTGAGTAATCAATTTAGCCTGAGCTTCAAGTTCGTATTGTTTGATTTTCAATTGAATAAACTTTACACCTTGTTGGTTAAGTTTGTTTTCTTTATCAATGAAGGCATTAAAACCAGGATATTGTTTAACAAGTTTTTGTATTTCCTTGTTTTGTAAATCTCTTTGTCCGTTGAACTCTGTTAAAATAACAAGTGAGTTTTGAAGACCCCGAGCTTCATCTGAGGTTGCCTTGTTTAGTTCGTTCTGAACATTAACTTGTTCCTTTGTTGAACCTGTTAGGGTAACATATGCTGCTACCAACAAACCAACCACAGCAAGGATTGCTCCAAGTGGGTTAGCTGCGAGGGTTGCCCATAATACCCTTGTGGCTGTTGTCGCAGCGTTTGCTGCCGCAGCCGAGGCGTATGTTGCGATGTTGGCTGCAACCGTTCTAACGGCAACAACACCTTCGGCTGCCGACCTGGCAGCAAGTGCGATGGTTAATAATGATTGGGCTTTGGCTGCTGCTTCTGCGACCGCTTCACTCTCCGTTCCAAATAAACTTATGGCTGCTTGGGCACCCGCAAAAGATGCTGTGATACCTTCCCCAACTTTGGCAAAGGCTCCAACTCTTTTTTCCAACTCCTGTCCCTTTACCGATTCATTGAAATCTTCAAGAACACCTTTTGCATTTTTAACATCTGAGGATAACTTCTTAAAACCTTCTGACCCAATGGTTAAACCTTTGAGTTGTTCTTCTGCACCCTTGATGGCAGTTTCAAGCTCCTTGATGTTTGTGATGTTTTGTTTAACACCACCGATGGTGAGCGTTAATGCAATATTTTTAGCCATATCAATAAATAGTGAATAACAGGGTTATTAGCATTGGTTTTCCGTTGCTAGTCCCAAGTTGTTTATCGCAACATAAGTCGTTGAACCAGTGGTCTGTTTAAAGAAGGTACCAGTGGTAAATGCACTTGTGGCTAATGAGTTGTAGTATAAGTATGTTCCTTCAACTACGGGGTTTTGTGAAGCCCACACATTGGTTATTGGTGCTGTGTTATTACAAACATCTGATTGTTGTGTTGAAACAAATCCTGTGATTGCAAATGTTGCTCCCGATGGAGGATAAGCTTCGTTGGGTGATACAGAATAATCAGGTGCTGGTGGGGTAAACTTATTATAAGGTGTTACAAGTTTGATTAAAGATACATCTGTTAGTTTCCAATTCACAAGGTCAGCTTCATTTATCTTTTCAATTTGGAAAAGGGAATCCTTTAACCACACCTTATCTGTTAAGTTAATCTGTGATATAAAGATTGGTTCAAAAAGAAATCTACCACTTACCCTTCTTGTTTCAGGTGAATATAGATTATTGAAGTAATCCCCATACCATAACTGATACACATTGTTTGCTGTATATTGTTGAACAACAGAATTTTCTTCATCATAGAAATCTGTTGTCTTATCAAAGTTTAAGTCTGATACCAACTCAGCATCTTGTTTGTCTAATGATGATAGATGGTTCACACATGGATAGGTATTCCATTGAACTGGTGTTCCTCCCGATGTTATCCACCAAGTTAGTTTTTGTGTCTTCTGCTCATCAGAATAGAAGTATCTATTTCCACACCAAAAGAATATATGGTTTTTATTTGAGTAAGGTATTTCTTTACCCGTTGCAACATCGTACTTATAAACCATTGGAATGATAAGATTGGTTGAACCAGTCATCACATCAGAAGGGAAGGGTCTAAATGGAAACTCAAAGTCAACCGTTCCTGTTAGGATATCACTTGTTGCCACAAACCTCTTTGTTCCAAAAGGTAATTCATATTCATCTTCATATAACTTTCCAAGGTGTTCATCTTCTGCTGATAGATACTTGAAGTTATATTCTTTTTGTAATTGGAAGTTAACAGGTTCAATTCTATATGGTGAGTTTTCATCAAACCATTGGGACCAATCAACCGTCTTGGCAAAGTTTTGAGCAAAATACCAATTGAGTGGCTCCATTCTAATCTTCTTGGTTTCATTGGTCTGAACCACTACCATGTTAAACATCTTAACAATTGCTTTAACAAAGTCCAAACAACTTATTTCAGGGAATTGAAGCTTCATATCCACAATGTTATTTGCAACAAATGTTGGTGAATTATATAACTCCCATCTTGCTCCCGTTCCAATCCAATCAGTTGGACCAACCCATAACCCCGCATTTCTATTTGATGAACTACTTGTGTTAAATCTAATGAATAACCCCACCCAATCACCAGCGTTTAACTGGCAGTTGTTCAAGAATATTCTTTGGTTATTAGCATTTAGATAGTTAAATGCAACAAGACCATCTGTTGTTCCCGTAACGGCAACCCTTTTATTAGGGTCGGTTAAGTCTTGGGGTCTTGAAGCTTTGTATATTGAAATACCATAATATGTGGACACATAGTTATTAGAGTATCTTTGGTTCACCTTTCCCTTAAATTCAAAGGAATACTGACCTGAGTAGGGTATCTGATATGCAGAATATGTTTCGTTAAAATTAAACGAGGGGTCATAACCATCTGTTGATGATATTCTACCCATCTTAATTTGTTGGATTGTACCATTAGCATAAGAAAACTCCTGTGCTAATGGTAAGGGATTTCCATATACTCTAAAAATGTTTTGGTTTGTTCTGGCTGATGCTGTCTCTACCCCAAGCTTACCATTTGCTGCAAGGTCAATGTAGATACCTCTAAAATATTCTGACTCAAAAAAGTTTGATTCAATTTCATAACCACTTGAAGCAAAGATTTTTTCAATGATGGTCTTAACCCTCATTGCTGGTTTGAAATAAGTTGGTGGCATTGAATTACCTGATAGGTAGATTCCCTTTGGGTCATTTACCGCAAACTTAAAGGTGGGGGTTGTCGCACTTGCTGGTTGATAGTCATACCCATAATGTATCATAGGATAGATAACACTACCACCAAATAGACCATTAACATCACCACTATCTGCTGACCAAGATTGAGTTACAGTATCATAGTTTTGAATATGGTTATATTCCAACCAAGATAACTCTTTAAGGTTTTTATCTTGAACCAATGAACTGAAATCTGTTATTTCTGATAGGATATATACCTCATATTGAATAAGGTCTTTTGTTCTTTCAACAGAGTTAAGTCTAAGGAAACCCTTGAAGATATCTGTTCCCCTGTATTGAACAACACAAGGTCTTCTTGTTAAAGGGTCATAACCAATTGCATTAACCTCATAGAAATGTTCAAAGAAATCATTGTTATTCTTTGTACCAGGAATTTGAAATGTCTTGGAATAGGGTGAGCGTCTTGATTCAATATCTGTAATATCAGTCTCCTGAATTATTACATTTATTGGTAGGTCTTCAAATAAGTCAAGCTCAGTCCATTGGTTGTTGTCCCCAAGTACAAGTAAGGTTGTATCCATTAGTTATTCAATAGTTTGATGTTATTGGAGAATGTATAAGTTAATTCAATATTGAACATAGTCTTATTACCTTTTGTCTTTCTAACAAACTCCGTGTTAACAATGTTTATTGGGAATAGTGTTCCATCGGTTTGGATAAGGTAAGCGTCATTTGTTGTATACAATTCTTCCAACCACACAAACATTGGTTGTGAAATGAAACCTGAGTTCACAACATGGGTTTCTGTGATGTCTGTATTGAAGTCTGTTGTCCCTCTTGAATAATTTGTCTTAATTGGATTTTGTGAACCCCAATTGATGTTCCATTGTCCATATACTTCCCTATTGATTGCAAGACCCTCAGCTTTTGCTTTTTCAAACATGAAATAGTCATAAGCTCCGTATCTATTCTTAAACATTATCTGTTCGTTGAAGAATTGATTACAAGGAGGGACCACATTGAATTGGAACATTTCAGATACAGCAGAATAACTTACACAAGGAGCTGTTCCACCACTTGGTATAATCGTTACTGGTTGAACTGATGGTTTGAGTTGTGTTGGTTTTTGTGGGTCAACAGGACAAGGATAGTCAGCCACACACTCATTACAATTGATGTAGTTGGTAGCTGTTGAATAATCTCCAACAGACCCTGTTCCACCAAGAGCATATATTTGATAACACTCCCCATCAATTAGAACGGTATTACCAATACCAAGTGAAGCTGCAACCTGAACTTGATATTCAAGTTGACCTGTACAACAATCTCTAACAAATACATTTTGTTTTGCTAATGAACTCACACTAGGGGTGGGCGTCGGCGTCAATGAAGGAGTAGCACATGTAAATCCACATACTTTGTTGTTGAAATTAGCAACATCAGCATAAGGGAAACCAGGACTTATTGTTGAACAATAATGGCATGGTGTAATCGTATAAATTCCAAGACTACTGATAAATTGATATTGAGTATTACCTGAGCAGTCAGTGTATTTGATATACCCTGTGTTTGTTACATTGATGGTTGTTCCTGAAACGCAAACCTCACCTGCCGCACCTGATGGTGTTTGTGATGGGGTGATACTTGGAGTAACTGGTGGAGACCCACAAGCTCCCAAATTGGTTATAATAACATAAGGACTTGGTTCAACATAACAGAAACAATCTGAAATCAAATCATAAGGTCCAAGATAAAAAGATAAGAAAAGACCATTACAATCTGTGTAGAATATTTGTTGAGTAAATCCAACCGTAGATTCAATTGTATAGTTATCACAAGAACAAGTAGGAGGAGTGCTACTTGGGGTCGGAGTCATCGTCTGAGTTGTTGTAACACTCGGGGTTGGTGTTAAATTAAGGGTTGGAGTCTGGCTAGGGGTGGGCGTCGGCGTCACTGGTGTCGTGCTAGCCCCACCAAACAACTGAACGGTATAATAAGATGTATGACCAGGGAATTGGTAGATGTTTAATGGACCAGCCCCCACATTTAAAATGTTATAATCTGATAGACCTGTAAAGGTATAGTTTTGATAGTCTTGGGTACATGAAGTCATTGGACCACCACCATTGGAAACAATATTTGAATACTTCTTTGTATCAATTATAAATCCATTTACATCATAGAATTTATATTCAACATAATAAGGCTCTGAAACAAAACTACCTCCAAGTTGAGCATTGGTAAATGATAGGGTATAATACTCCTCCACACTGATGTCTCTAATCCTTGGTGAGTTTGTTAAAAATAAATTTGTTGTGGTATATGGGAATGCTGGTTGTGGATTACCTGATAAAGTGAATTGACCTGTATCCCACTCAGCTAGTGTTGCGTTTCTATTAACCCCCATCGTTCCAAGAAATGCCTTGTAAGTAGATGAAGGAACAGATGGAAAACCTACTTGGTTTCCAATACCTGTAAATCCTGTAAGTGCTCCAACAAACGAATCTGCATACTCCTCACCAACAAGGATATAATAATCAACAACTTCATTACCATAAGCTCTTGAAAAAGGTGATGTTTGATGTAAGAATATTGCTGTCTCATCGTGATAAGCAACAGGGTAGTTTTGTAAGTATGAATCTAATACCCTTGATACATCAATGATACCAAGACCATAAGGGTTTGGGGTAGACTTACCTTCAAATACCTTATAACCTTCTACATAGATTTCATAGACATATCTAAACTTTGGTTCATTTGCTGTGCTTGCTGAAACTGTGAAATACAACGCATCTGATTTTGATGGTTGGAAGTTAGCAGGATTTTTAATTATACTTACACTCATTTAATTATAATAAATTTACAAATTGATTTTCAATTAGTTGTTGGAAGTAATTTGCCATTGCTTCTTCTCCCATTTTTTGTAATTGATTTATCACTTTATTTTCGGCTTTGTCCAAGAAGAATCTTCCCTTGAAACCTTTTTCCTTGATTGACCTTGCTACAAGGAATGCTCTTTGTTTAACTGTACCTCTTGTAAACTTACCTCTTGCGTCTCTAAAAAATACAGGTTTAACTCTAACCCATGCTTCAATTGCCGCTAATGGGGGATAGTTCGTTGATGGTCTTCTACCCTCGTCAATAATGTTAGGCAAAAAACTTGGTTGAATTGTTGGAAATGAAACAACAAGTTGGAAGTTTCCCTCAGGGGTTTCGTCCCATTCAACTGTTAAGTCATTGATTAACTGACCTGTTGCTACTGAACCCCTCCTATTGAAACCAGTCTTTGGTTCACCATTATAACCTTGTGGTCTATATGGTGTTCTAAGTTCAGCAACAATAGCGTTGTATAACAACACCCTCATCAATTCCATTTGTTCTTCGTCCATCTTAATACTTGTTGTTTAAGTATGTAAACATCTGAGCCATTTCAGCATTTGATAGTTTTTTATCAAAATAGAATTGTTCAGTATTAAAATCTATACCACCATCAAACATCAAACTCCATACAGGGTCAGGATAAATTGTTGCAGCACCTGATGTTGTTCCTGATGCGATAATTGAACCATTTTCCCATACTTCACTATATTCTGTTGAACCAACCCAATAAACTCTATGTGCTACATTGGTCCAAGTAGCAACTTGAATATTTGTATTTACATCTTGTACTACGGTCTTAAAAGTCCATATTGGACCTGGAGGATACGGGTTTGTATTGAGGTCAAACATTCCTTGGAATGTAAATGATGGATAACCTGGTTGTATTGCACCTGCAATAATTTTACCACCTCTTTGTGAAACACCATCATCATACACCCGACCGAACCAAGTGAAATCAGGAGTTGTTGTTCCGTATACTACTGGATTTTTAAGTTGACTTGCATTTGTTTGTACATCTCCCGATACTCCTAAATAACCTGTTGAATCATAAGTTGGACCACCTCCGCCAGCTGTAAATGCAACATTTGAAACTTTATCAAGTGCTTGAGTAATATTTCCAGAACTAGTTGTTAATGTTGATGCGTCAGTAAAGTCAATCCACCATAGAGCTCCAAGAGCTGCTGGGTTATCCGTAGGTGGAGTTGAGCTCGGGGTCGGAGTAACTTGTGGTGTTCTTGTAATCGTAGGAGTTACCGTAGGAGTACTTGTGTTACTTGGTGTTTGTGTAGGGGTGAAGTTGATAGTTGGTGAAGGGGTCATAGTTGGAGTCATTGAAGGAGTAACAGAAGGTGTTACAACAATCCACTGCTCACAAGCGTTGATGTCTTCATACACAATTAAATTAAGGTCAAGTGCAACCCCCGCAACATAGTCATTAAATCTTTCCATAAATGGTTGACCATTAACTGGGAGTGGGGCGTCAAAATAATCTTGGAGGTTTCCTCTCCAAATCTCAGATAGGAGTTGTCTTGCTGCAAGCGACATATCAGATACAGCATCTTTTTCATTATCCAAATTCTCATTGAGTCTATCTGCGAATATTGTGGATAACTGATATGTTGTTGTGTTTTGGTCATAGGATACTGATAAAGGAACAACAAACAAATATGGATAAGTTACGGTCTGACCTGAAACATTTTTTCCAAAGTCCACCAGGTTCCCATAACCAAAAGAATTTAAGCAACAATAATTCTGTTGAAATAGCTCCAACTTATCTAAAACCTTGTGGTATGTTAGGTACATTTCCATATTTCTTCATTGATTTTTGTATCTCTCTTCGTTCAGCGTCTCTTATGTCTTTATTTCTGGCGAGAGTATTCAAACATAAATAGACACCGAGTTGATTTATATGCGCGAGTTTTGTGATGTCGTTGTTTGCAAGTTCAAGTGACGCTGCAAAATAGAATCTAGCCGTAGCTTCTTTTGGAGCCATTTTGGTAGCACCCTCGTCCCCTTCTCCATCAGTCGGTACATCTTCATTTGTGATTCCATAGTATTCTTTATATTGTCTATGTATTTGCTGCTGATGAAAAAAAAAAGTTGTGCTGCTCCAAACCAAATCTTGATTGGTATGTTCTTAAATAGTTGAGCTCTCTCCTCAATGGTATCAGCATTATAAGGTTCAATCTTATACTTGGTCCCGTTCATTGAAATAACAGGTCTGTAAAGAACAGATAAAATTCTGTGTATATTATCAGTGATGTTTTCAGATGATAAAAATTCAAGGTCTTGCCAAGCACCCCATGCTAGTTTCTTCCAATCGTTTTCAAACCCATAGGTTATTCCTTCATAGTCAAAGGTAAAGATTGCATCTTTTGTTACATCTTTGGTAAGTCTTTCAAATACAAAAGCTTCAAGGAATTTAACCTGCTCCTTCTTTGCATTTTTAATTTCACTTAGTGGTGCTCCAATGTAAGCGGCTAATAGTTTTGCTGGGTCTGAGTTATCCAAAAATAATCTTTGTGTCTGTATTGTCTGATATTGACTTACAGTCATCTCTGTTGGAATATCATATTCTTTTTTCCCTAATGTTATTGTAATCATAATACTTTATATCTTCCTTGATGTTTATTCAGTGTGCTATCTAATACATATCTAACAGCATCTATTGTATGGTTGTTTTCATCAACAGGGACATCTAATAACTTCCCATCTCTATCTGTCTTCCACTTGTATGAACTGAACTCTCTAAGTATATTTGGTGAATCATTTGTAATGAATACTTTATGTCTCTTTATTTTATCAAGACCACTGAGTATGGATTGCTTTGAAACACCAAAAGCGTTATACCTATTTCTTCTTAATTCCTCAATATTTTGTGGTAAAGCACTATCACACCATATCTTGTCTGTCTTTTCAATGGATAATTCGTTCATTTTATAGACGATATCCCCCATCGTTAAATTCTTTACATAGAGTTTTTCTTTAAGATATAACTCATCACCTTTTTGATACACCTCAACCAAAGTTGTTGCATCATTAAATCCGAAGTCCATTCCTCGTCCAAGTAACTTTGAATCCATTGGGACCTCGTCTGTGGTATGCCATTTGTTAAAGACAAGTGTGGTGGGGATTCCTTTTTCCCCGAGTGAGTAGATTCTGTAATAGTTTTCGTCAGTGTCTTTAAGTCTTTCAATTTCATCTATAAGGGATTGAGGTAAGAATGGGTTTTGTCTCCAAGTTGTTTTGAAATAATAACAATCGTCCCTTTGTTCCAAGTCATATACCCATGAAGTTATTTCAGAAGGGTTAAAGTCAATTGTAACCATTCCTTCTGTTCTCATGATGAGTTGTCTCCAATCTTCAAGGTCAAGTTCGTTTGCTTCATTACAGAAAAGGTAATCCCTCTTTGAACCCCTTAACTTCTGTGGTTCATCTGCTGAACCCCAATTGATAATTGAACCATTAGGTAACTCATACCACCCTTCTTGTTTGTGCCATTTAGATGGGTCGTATATTTCGTACATTTCAAGGACTGATACCAAGTCTTTTAACACAGAGTTTTTGAGTGATGGTAAAGTCTTTCTGAATATGGATAAAGTTTTCTTATCTTCCTTCAATAACTTTTGAATCCACCAAATTAAAGTGTTAAATGTTTTTCCACTTCTTGAACCACCTTGGAGACAAACTATTTTTTTACCTTGTTCTTCTGCTTTAAGCAGGTGTCCGAAAACTACCGATGTTTTGATTTTCAAGCTTGGATTGTTTTTTGTCTCTGTAAAATCTAAATGGACTTGATACTATATTTTCCCTGTAAATGTTCTTAACCACTTGGTTTAAAAAGTGTTCATAAGCATTTTGGTCATACTCATCATTTGGATAAAATGTGAAGTCCATTATAACATAACTGTAAGGTTTATCTTTGAAGGATTCGGAAAAGTCTAGGTCAGATATGAATCTCTTATCACAAATACTATAATCAAGTGTTCTGTTTATAGATTGTTTAATACCCCAAAACAAGTGTTTTAATTCTTGTGGACCCTTATCATTGTCTGCGAATAGATGTGTTCTTATTTGTAGGTAAAATGACTTTGGATTGTGAATATCAATTGTTCCTCCACTTACTTGAAATTCAGGGTATTGTTGTAAGTTATAATATCTTCTTCTGCTCATAGTTGTTTAATTCTAATTTCCATTTATACCCATAGGAGGTTTTATTTCCTTTTCTCAAACAATCTTCTATGTGGTTGTGTGTTGTATGTCCCAAATGTTTTTCGGCTTGTCCTATTGATGTGAATGTGTTTAATAGGTTGTCTTGAAGGTCATATTGATTGAGCACATATTCAGGTTCAAGTTTCCAAATGTATCCACCTCTACTATCAAACTTTGTTCTGTTGTATGTTCTCATAATATCAACATCAGGAATACCAGTTGCTTTGGATGCTTCACCCCTGTTTCTGTAATGTGCTATGTAGTTTCCATCAAGGTCATATTGAACTACCATAAAGTTTTCAAGTTGTTCCCCACCAATTCTTTTGTTCCCGAACTCAACATACTTGGGGTTCAATTCATAACCGACAAATTGTCTGTTTAATTCTTTACAGGCTAATCCTGTTGTTCCGATTCCAGCAAATGGGTCAACAACAAGGTCATTTTCATCTGTTAAAAAGTTGATGTAATATGCTGGTAAGTCTTTATAGAATGGGGCTGGGTGTTTAATGGTGTTGTCTCTTGCATGTCCTGCTGTATGAAATCTAACAACATTATCTGGTCTTACCAAATCGGGTAAGTCCATTCCGTCAATCATTTCTTTTGCAACTCTTTCCCCATCTTGTGTTTGACCGTGGTTTGTTACCTTCCACTTATATTTTTTTCTTTCTGAATATGATTGAGCTGGCTCCCTCATAACTCTATCCATATAAAACTTTAAATGCTTTTGGTCTTTAACAAAATGAAATATAAACTCAGTTGTGTTTCTAAATCTTTTTGAACTACCATTTGGTATTCCATTTTTCTTGTGCCAGATATAGGTATCGTAAAATTTGAGTTTTGTTTCCTTTTGACTACGATATATCAACTCGTAAATAAAAGGGTTTCTATAACCACCTTTGCATGTGTCGTTGATGTTTAAGATGAAACTACCTGATGGTTTTAATACTCTATGTATTTCGTTGAATAATGGTAATAACCAATCACAATAGTCTTGTGGTTTTTGTATTGAAATGTTCTTTCCATAATTCACAATGTCTGCGTATGGTGGTGAGGTGATTACCAAATCCACTGAGTTATCAGCTTGTGATTTTATTAACTCAAAACAATCTCCTTCTAATATCATCTACTTGCATTTCTACGGTGATAGGTTGAACGACTATCGTGTTTATTGAATGATTTCTTTGCTTTACCTCGTTTTCTTTTTCCGAAGGTAATCTTTCTTACACTACCTACACTATTCTTTGCCATCAGGTTGAATTATTTCAATTTGAATTGATTTGTTATCAGATATCTTATCACCTTGGGTGGTAACATCTATTTGTTTTTCATCTTTCCAATTGTCTCTGAATTTGTTTTTGACGATTTGCAACCACAGCCTTTGGTTGAACTTGTTTGATTGACCTGATTCAACTGCTTCGTGGGCTCTTTCGTACCACCACTGCTCGCAGAGTTTGTTGTATTCTTTGATTGCGTCTGCATAGACAACATTTCTTTTTAATAGTTCATAGTGGGTATCATAACTTATTCCAAGTTTGATAAGGAAATCTGTAACATGTTTTCCTGCTCTACCTGAATCAATAATGATTTTATACCACTCAGGGTTTAGATATGTCTCAACCCTTGGTCTTCCAATAGGTCTTTTTGGTTTTTGATTATTTTCGTTTAACATAAACTTGTTTTTTATATGATTGGACCTTTTCCATTATTTCAAGCAATTCCTGTTTTGCTGGTTGTCCCTTTGAGTTAGGATATATTTTCCAATAAGCTGAATATAATAGAGCCCAATCTTCTTCTCCAATATCCTCAAACTTTTTGTCCTTGACCAAATTCCAAGCGTCAATTCCTAGTTGAACATAACTTGGTATTTGTAGATTGTTGATAACTTGTTTCTTTCCTTTACAGTTGCATCCCATTTAAAATTCTTTTTCTTCTTGTTGTAATTCCATGAATATCTGAGCTAGTCTATAAAAGATTTCTGCTCTTTCATAATTTTCAATTTCGCTAGCATAAGTTTCTTCCATCAAAAGTCTTGTTATAAGGTCGTTGGTTGTGAACTCAAACAATTCCTTTGTTCTCCTTGAAATGAATCTTTTTGCATAAAACTTTGCCAGTTCTGATATACATTCATTTTGTTCCTCTTCACTGAGTTTAAAAAACTTGCTAACGGGTAAGTCCCAATCCATTCAATACTTAATTATAATAATAAATATTCGTATAATAAATAAAAAAACCCCACATAAAGTGGGGTTATGAGTAAGGGAAAAAAAAAACATGCAAGAATATGTATAATGGGATATTAGAATCAGAACCCTTACTCAGTAACTTTGGTCTTGGACCTTGGCTTCAAACTATCAATCTTATGCTCCAAGGAATGAATAATCTTTTCTTGTTCATTTACCTTGGATATAAGATGCTCAATTTCACTTCTCAGTGAGCTTATCACATCTTGATAAATTGTAATCTGTTGTTGCAGATTATTCAAGCTTTGGGATATCAAATCTTTTTTATTCTTTTGAAATCCGTATATAAAACCTGATAGTGCCGTAGCAGATGAAATCAAGGTTGTTAAGAGCATATCGTTCATTCTTGGTAATTTACAAACAATAAATATACCCTTACTAGTATCAATTAAATTGCAATCTTTGGAAAACGGGAAAAAATTCTTCTTGGGTTTTTATGTTGAATTGGTTTCCATTTCACATTGAGTCTCTGTAAGTCATTTAAAAACTCATCATCAGGTCTATTGTGTTTGTGAAACATACAATTTAGTCTTATGCTGTTGATATCATCAAGTGAGTATTCCTTCAATAATCTGCTCATTGAAGTGTTGGACATCATCACCCCAATTGTTGCGTTGAACAACAAATGTTCTCCCTTTGTATTCAAAGCATGAACCAAGTTATGCTTGGTATAATCTAAAATCTCTTTAAAGGTGGTTTCCTTTGGTTTTATTTGACTATCTGGCAAATAGTAGTGTTCATATACCTCTGTAAAAAAGTCCTGAATTTCCACTACCGTAACCTCTTTAAGAGCGTTTTCTAATTCAGGGTCTTCGTCCCATTGGATTAAGAATTTTTCATACATCTCAAAGAATGGTAAAGATAGGTCTATTTTGTCTGTTAAAATGTTTTTAAGTTTTTCCATATTTAAATTTATAAAATTTATTTTGTTGAATCAATCAACCCCAAATCAATTTATCTAACCTTTCCTTCTTTTGTTCAGGGGTTTCAGTTGTTGTTGAGTTATGTATCAAAACCTTTTTGCCCAAGTACCTTGACTGAAATTCGTTGAGCTGTTTGTAGAAACCTTCCTCCAAAAACTTCTTTATGTTCTTGATATATTTTTCTTTACCTGTTTTGGTGTGAAACTCAACATAGTGTGGTGTAAGTTGAAGACATAAGTCTTTGTCTCGTTGAGATAGATTTTCCCAAATGGTCAGCGAATGTGGGTCATAGTCTCTTTTACCTTGGGGAAACAATTCAACGAACTTATCAAAGTCTTTATGTTTTTCATCGTATAACAAACCTACACCTTCATTATTACCAGTACTTATACCAGTACCATTACCAGTACCTAGACCAGTAGAGTTGGTCAACTCTTGGTCAAGAGTAGACAAACTCTTACCTGTGTGTTGAATGTATTGTAGGTTATATTTTTTTAATTCATCTAAAATAGGTTTATGGTAGTTACCTGAATCTGATAAACCTTTTGGTTGTTGAAATTCAAGGAATGAAGGTATATACCATTTCCTTCCTCCATCAATTACTTGTATCTTTTCCCTGAATTTGTTTGTTAAATAATTTTGGTCCAACGAAATCCCAATTTCAAATTGGGCTAATTCAAAATCAATAGTCCAAATACCAGCGTTGCTGCATTTGTCTAACAGGTAAAACCAAAATAATTTTTCTTCAACGGTGAGTGTACGAACAAATGGTTTTCTCCATTTCTCTGTGTCTGTGAATCTTTTTCCCATACTTTTTTTTAAATAAATATAACCAAAAGAAAATAATTTCCAAAAAAAAAGTAATAAAGTTTGATTTATTTTTAGATTTTTGATATTTATTATTGATGAAAGAATTGTTGAATCGTAGAATATGGGACAAAGAACAGGGGGTCAGTTACTTCTGTACCATATGTGGACAATATAGACCTGAAAAGGATTTCTATAAAGACGCTAAGAACAAATGGGGTAAAAGTTCAAAGTGTAAAAGACACTATACCAAAAGGGACCCTGATGAAGATAAGGAAAATGCTCACCTTAAATTCTCAAAGGTTAGTGAAAAAGATTTCGTTGGAGCAAGAATATTATTACAGAAACTTGGGTACGACACTACCAAGTCAGTGTCGGAACAGTTCAATAAAAAACACAAATTAAATTAAAACAACATGCAAGACTTATTAACAAAAAAAGACATTGAAATCCTTACCTTTATCGTTGAGGGAGGTGGTATTGATGTTTCAGTAGCTGCTAGCTCTGTAAACCAAAATAAAAACTTCTACATGAGAGTTAGGAAAATGGAAAACCTATGTCTCTTCAACAGAAAGAAATTTGATGGTGAACCATCATCATTCACCCTAACATCTAAGGGAAAACAAACCTATAATGAAATACTTACGAGCTTACAAAAAGAAGCTCAAACTTGCTGAGTTGCCATAACTCGGTTTCTTTTTATTTATTTCCCTCCTTGGTATTTATCAAGGAGGGTTTTTTATGACTAGGTATGAAGAAAGAATATTGTATCCAAATGCGGTAAAGGTGCTTGAAGCAATGGGCTATCAAGTTGATGGGGAGGTTGATGTCCATACCCAATTCATGCTCAAATACAAAAGTGAATTTGAAAAGAATCCAACGACAAGAAAGAGGGGACCTTACAAGAAACACACAAGAAAAAAAAGAAAAAATATTTAAGAATAAATTTGACTGGTAATTTGTAAGTTCATATCTTTATAAAAAAAAGATAACACTATGAACAAGAATTATGAAACAAAACCTTTGGGGTTTGATAGGACTCAGTTATTCAAAGAATATACACAACCTATCACAAACAGACAATCAGCACTTAAAACAGCTATGACCCTTATGACCGCTCATAATCTTCAATGGAGCATGAAGGACATTATGTTGGTTACCGAGCGTGTTCAGAACTGGATGGAGACAGGAGACGATAGATTCGTTCCAAGAATGGACGAGTATTTCAAGTTAAAACATGACCAAAAACTTGAAGAGTTATTAAAGGACTTAAAGAATGTAGAAGCTTTCTAAGACGGGGGTCTTATATGTGTGGTCAAGGGGGATAGAAATATCCCCCATTTTTTTTTAAAATAATTTTTGTGATATCAAATAAAGTAGTATCTTTGTTCTTCATCAATAAAAAACAAACACAATGACTCCCAAAAACAAACAACTACTTCAAAACCTTCGTGGAATTAACCTACAATCTACCAGTCAAGAATTTAAAATTGCAATCTACCCATGTTCAAATTGTGACTGCGGTTCAATAAATTTCTGGATGGGATATGTTGATAACGACTCCCCCGTAATCAACATAGACATTACAAATGATAAAGGTCTTAAAATTGCAACCGACTGTTTCAATTATTTCAATGAACTTGAAAAGGAGATGACTACAACAAATTTTTTAACCCTGTTAAATAAAGTTTTTATTAAATCAAAATAATTCAATATCTTTGTTCTTCATCAATAAAAAACAAACACAATGAAACTTACACAAGACACACGAATCAATGCAATTGCTTACGGTAACAACAAATTTGAAGGTAACATCAAAGGTGTTCAGCAAAGAAACATGAATATTTCTCTCATTGACCTAATGATTGAACTATGTGCTTCTGCCACAATCAAAAATCACCCCGTTCCTAAGGATATTTTTAACAAAGAATTTGATGTTATTGGTGTTTCCTATAATGAGTTCGGGCACAAGTTTACTTCACTCGTTTATGAGAATAAAAAAGAAGGAGAATTTTGTCTAATTAACAAGCTTGATTTGGCTGGTACCTTTTAATTTTATATCTTAGCAATTCAAAATTAAACACTATGACTATCAGGGAAATTTCAATCAAGGATTACAAGGAGTTTAAATCATCTGTTCAATCAGGTATTAGTAAACACATTAAGAAATCACCTTCAATGTTTTCACAACACATTGCAACAATGTACAAGAAAACTCAGAATGGTAGTTTTGATGTTCTTAGAGTAATTTTTAAAAGTAAATCTTACTTGGATATTCCTGTACTGAAATAATTTTCTTATCTTAGCAACTCACCATTAAAATAACAAATATGAAATATTCAGATGTTTTCAAAGAAATGATTGAACTACACAGTGTATACACAGATATGTTGTGGTTTGCAAGGACAAATGAAACTACCCTTTCTACGATTGAATTGGCAAGAAAAAACTATGATAGAATTGAATCACAATTCCCTGAGCTTGTAGACAAATTGAGAAACGATGATTCAAATTTTGAACATGGTTTTAACTCAGGTGTTGTAGCCGCAATCAGATATATGTTAGACCTAAAAGAAACTGACTTAGAAAATGCTCGTCAAAATTTTCCCGACTTGGATAGTTAAGCCTGAGCTGGAAAAGCACCTGTAATTGAACTTGGAACGGGACCATACCAACTATTGTAAAACTGAGTTGGTTTCATTGCAATTGACCTACGATTTGCTGACCCTCTTTCAGGTAGAATCTTTCCAATATCAACGACATTATACTTTGGATATAGGTTAGCTTTGGCACATAACCATCTCCTCATATTTTGGTCAAAAAACTCAGCTGTGGACCTTGCATTATCTTTAAGATACTTGAATGTTCTGATATCAATGTTTGACCCTTGCTCGTTTCTATTCTGTACAAGACCCACATTTACCCACTTCACAAAGAAGTTATCAAGTCCGTGGTAATAAGCCCACTGAGTTGTTGCAGGAACGATGTATTTGTCCAATAGATACTTGTTATCAGGAGTTAAACTACTACCTGATACTTGGAATTGTATTTCTTCATAGAGTGGTTGACCCAGTGTCTCCTGAATGTTTATATTTTGGGCAGTAAGGATTGCAAATCTAAGTTCACCTGAGTCAACATTTTCGTTGATTGCAGTATTCGTTTTCAAATAATCCTCGGATATAAAAAATACATCAGTCATTAGATTACAGTGTTTTGTTCAATTTTTAGGTCAACAGGTATTCCAACATTTGTAAGTTCAATTAAAGGTTTCAATTCACGAATTAAGAAATTCTGAACTGGCATAATTGATGTTTTCATAAATAACCTGTGGGCTGTTTCAAGTAATTCAGCACCTGAATTAAATCCTGTTGGTGAAGGAAGACCAATAAGAGCTCCATCAGGGATTTTATGTCCTGATAAGATTTGTCTTTGGATAAGTTCAAAGATTTCAGTATAAGCTCCTTGCTGCATTCCTGATGCTATCTGTGTGATTTCTGGTTTACCCAAATCCCCATCGGAATAGCTGACGGTGATACGCCCCGCTGACGAAGGACCAGAGTAGCGATTTTCAATTTGACGAAGTATGTCCCTTTCTTCTTGTTCAGATTGAGGATAGCCATCAGAAAAATGCACCCACAAACCAGGATATCCGCCGTTAGTGATTAGTCCAAGATTGTGTACAGATATTGCATGGTTCAATCTTATGTCGTTTGCAACAGAAAGGTATTGTGGTGCTCCATAAGCCCAATAGGCGGGGTTTCTATCCCTTATATGAACAATCTGTCTGTGAGTGAATACCTTTGGATTAAATTGAAGAAATTCAATTACCCCTGACTTCTTAAAGTTTAACCAGTCACGGCAGTAGTAGTATTTTTCAACTTCCATTTCTGCGTTATCAGGTAAACCTACCCTCATATATTTTGATGGAATATAGTGTATACCAGCAAGTCCTTGGCTTCTGTCTTCCTTCCAAATAACTTCAAGGAATAAATTACCTGTAACAAGGTAATCAAATACCATATCTCTGAATACATCATTCAAAGTTTCTTTGGTTGAAATACGATAGTCAGTAATAAATCCTTGTCCCACGACATTGTCTATCTTGGAACGAATACAAGCATTATGGATTGGTGAAAAATCCAATAGGTCATATAGACCCATAACAAATATGTTATCTTGTCCCCAACTTACCCAAGGCACACCACGCATTACACGCTCCTCAAATTTAACGAGGGAATCAAGTTGTTTGGAAAATTGAATATTTTGTATTACTTTCTTCATCTTATAATAAATATAGGTTAGTTTTGATATATAATAACCGCTTCCGTATTACCTGTGTAGTTTAGTGTTCCTATTGGACTATCAGTTTCTACCATCAACATTCCCTCATATACGACATCATAAGATTGTGAAGGAAGTAAATTCGTTGGTGAATATTGCTCATAGATTTTTAGATACCACTCACCAGGAATTAGATGAACATTTGCGGTTGTCCCTGAACTACCAATTAAAACCTCAGGTAAAGAATCGTCAATTGATATCAAAAATAAATCCTTTGAAGGCTCATACCCCACAGCAAGTGATGGCTCACGATAAGGAATAAACCTTGCCGTCTGTTGTGATAACTTATGACGAACGGTCCACAAATAAGTAACAGCACCAGCTAACGACTTGTTTCTTGAACAGGTAACTAGTGCTTGATTATTTAATGAACCTTGTTGTAGATATATCATAGTTTATTTTTTTAACAACATACACTTGCGTCAACAGTAATATAAACATAAGTTGTTCCAACAAAATTATGAGTATAAGAACAACCTGTCGTTGAATTTGGACAATCTGCTGTGTCCCCGTTTATGCTACATGCTAACAAGGTTGAAAATACGATTGTATCCCCAACTTGAAGACCTGAAATGGTTGCAATATAATCACAACTCATTGATGCTGGTGTTCCAATTCCTAAGTATGAACCACCATTAAGACTATAACCAAACTCCTGTGAAGTGTTTATATATCTTGCATAAACATACAACTGACCACCAGGATTTGTACTAGTCTGACTTGGAGTAACTTGTGGTGTGCCAGTCTGTGTAGGAGTCGCTTGTGGAGGGGTGCTTGACGGAGTTTGCGTTATGGTTTGTGTTGGGCTAGTGGTGGGTGTGCTTGTTACTTGTGGGGTCTCTGTGGGAGTCAATCCAATTGTTACGCTTGGAGTTGGAGTCATGCTCGCAGTGACTTGCGGAGTTTGAGTTAATGTGGTCGTCGGGCTCGGAGTTACTGTCGCTGTGGGAGTGTTTTGTGGAGTTACAGAAGGAGTGGGTAAGTTTTGAACAATGGTAATAATGTAGTTAAGACATTCCCCCTCTGATTGAACTTTAATGTTCAATGTCCCATCAGGAACAAGTGCAGTATAATAACCATATGTAAATGCAGAAGCAGGAACATCTTGTTCAAATGGAATAACATAGTTATCCACATCTGAATAAAGATTAAATGGTCCAACAGCTGAACCCATATTAGTTAATGTTATTAGAACTGGTATTGCCATATATTAAGGGATTGTACAACTTAGTCCAGCACAGTTTGAACCACCTATCCAAGTCTCCAATGTCCATGTTGCGGTAGGTCCTGACGCATTACTGATTAGTTTATATTTGTAAGTTGATGAACTACTACAAACGAAATTACCAAGAGCATAATAAACATTTGATTTCAATTTAAGTGTTCCTGTGGTAACAAGAGCACATGAACTTTTATCGTAAGCTTCTACATTATAGAAGAAATAACCTGTTCCCAAAGTAGGGGTAGGCGAGTTAGTAACACTTGGTGTTTTAGTTGGAGTCACGGTGGGCGTGGGCGTAGGGTTGATTAAGGAATAAGCATATTTTGTTTTCAAATAATTCAATACTTGGTCAAATTCGGATTGTGTTAATAACTTATTATAACCCAAAAATTCAAACACAGAAATATCATTCACATTCGCTGAACCTGAATCATAACCAAATCCAATGTATACCGCATTTGTTCCAGCGTATACCGTAGAAGCACTCGTGCCAACAACATCGTTTACAGCGGCGGTATATCCTGTTGTAGTTAAACCTGACGCTGCAAATAAAGTTGACCCCGTTGTAAATGTAAATTGTCTTCTACCAGGTCTACTTCTTGAAACAGTGGTTAATGAACCATCATAGAATTGATAGTCAAAAATTGAGTTTGAACTTGTATAACCAGATGCTTCTTGTATTCCAATAGCCCAACCTGCTGTTGACCTATCTTTAACATTAGCCACAAAGAAGAATGTCTTACCTGTAAATGTTGTAGCAGATGATGGGTGATTTAGATACATCCAGTCACGACTTGTGAAATTAACTGATTGACCTGTATAACCAAATCCAAAAGTATCGTTAGAAACAATTTGTGGTTGGTTTGCTGCTGTCGGCTGAGTCAATGAACCACCAATTAAACCATTATTAGTCCAAGAAGAAACAGAAGCTCCATCTGTTGACTTAAACCAGTATTGAAGATTTCCTATTGAGCTAGGATTAAATGCTGGTTGAGTAGCGGTCGGGCTAGGAGTTATTGACGGAGTTTGTGTCTGTGTTGCAGTTAAAGTAGTTGTGGTAGTCGGACTCGGCGTCAAGGTAGTAGTTGGTGTGAATCCAGGTGTTTGTGTTGGCGTCACACTCGGTGTAATTGAAGGCGTTTGTGAAGGAGTAGCGGTTAAAGTCGTAGTTGTCGTTGGTGAATTTGTTACGGTAGGAGTGTTGGTTGGAGTGCTCGTGTTTGTTGCAGTAGTTGTGACTTGTGGAGTTGCGGTAGGCGTGCTAGTCTCAGTTGCAGTTAAAGTAGTTGTAGTGGTCGGAGTAACCGTTGGGGTCGCCGTAAGAGTTTCAGTCGTGGTAGGCGTCATTGTCTGAGTAACAGATGGAGTTACTTGTGGAGTTGCGGTCGGGGTTAAAGTAGGAGTATTTGACGGAGTTTGTGTTAAAGTCGGGCTTGCGGTCATTGAAGGGGTCGGAGGCACAGGTGAATAAACCGCACTACCTGAAAATGTACACCCTGTATTTGAGGCATAGATATAGTTATCGTGGAATGGTCTCCACTCCCCAAGATATGGTGACCACCAAGTCTTTAAAAATGTTCTTCTTTGTGTAGACATCTTTTAGAATGTTGAGCCTGAAACAACCCATGAACAAGTGTTTATATTTGATGGGAGGTCTAATACCTCAGTCTTTTCTTCTGCTGTTAAGCAGTCATAAATTCTTTCTTTGATGATAACACCATAACCTATTGGTAATTTATCACCAGTTTCCAAATCAAACTCACACATTTCATCAGGCAAAATCTGCCATGTTTGTGCTTGTTCGTTTGGATATCCCATACAAGTATTGATTCTTGTTATTAAGTCTTTTGCTTCTTGTTCCTGCAAGAAAATAATATATTCTACCATGTGTTAAATTGATATTTTGTTTTAAGATAATTGACTACATTGTTAAATTCAGTTGAACTCAACTTTCTATCATACATGATATATTCGTGTATTTGTATGTTAATACCAGAACCAGGAGTGTCCAAACCGAATTGTATAGAGGAAACAATTGTTGAATTGAAAAATGCATTTGAAATAGGTGCGATTACCCCCGCTCCAGTCAACACTTGAACCTCAAAATCTGAGGTATTGCCTGAAGCACACATTATCTGAGGAATACCATTGAGTGTATTTGCGCTAGCACCTGGTATTGTGAACAAGTCAGGATTAAGAGCTATTCTATACTCTGAACTATAATTTTGATATTCAAATGAAGTTGAAGTAACAGGAAGTGATGCCACCGCATAAATTCCACTTTGGCTAGCATTATTAGCCATTCTACCAACAAAGAATATTGTACTAGCAGAAAAATCTTTTGTGGTAAATGTTCCATTCATGTTGTCCCTTGTTAAAAACTGAACAGCGGTTCCAGTATATGAACCAAGAGTTGCTCCTGTTATAATATCGGGTTGTCTTGCACCTGTACCTTGAGTAATTGAACCACCTAACAAACCATAGTTTGTCCAAGATGAAACTGATGAACCACTAGCACCCATAAACCAATATTCAAGGTCTGTTATTCCTGACGGTGAAAATGCTGGTGGTGTGCTACTCGGCGTTGGAGTGCTCGTAACTTGTGGTGTTATGCTCGGAGTTGGTGAACTTGTCTGCGTAGGAGTCGGAACAGGTGATGCCCATTCGTCATATCTCCACTTGTCTCTTAGATATAGTTCAACCGCTTCTTGTTCTGATGATGATAATTCATAATTGAATACCATCATTTCAGCTAATTCAATATTGTTATTTGTACCGAATAATTGTTGGGTATTGTTGGTAGTACAACCAAGATTAAAAGCATTCCATCTTGGACTAACAGTTGTTCCTGTAAATAGTGTTGTACTTGTTCCTGCTGATTGGTTTAATTCCCAACTACCAAAGCCAGGATTAGCAGGTAAAACTGCTTTCATCAAAAACTTACCATTAAGTGTCGTTGAAGTATAAGGTGTAGGAACACCCGCAACTTGTGATGATGCTTGTGGATAAATATTTGTATTATTTAAATTTGTTCCACCAATAAAACCAGCAAATTGTAATCTATCAAAAATATCAGACCCACTTTGAGCAAGTGTTCCGTTCGTATTACCTGAATATAACTGATTCGTAAAGGCTGGTGTGCCTGCTGGATTTGACCAAACAACAAATATGGTTGACCCTGAATGTAATAATGGTGTTCTATCAAAAGCAACCAATCCTTTTCTTAAAGCTGTTGAAGCGTTTGGTGTAAATCTGATAATATTTGGTGAACCAGGGAACGATGTTGAAGCAGAATATGTTGGATACCTATCAGATGTTTGACCTGTTAAAGTCCAATTCTCAGTACCCTTAGAGGTAAGTTGTGAAATATATGTTGTTCCACCCGACAGAATTAAATTCATTGTCGTTGAATCACTTGCATCAAACCACAATGATGGTTGAACAATTGGATAAGGTGTAGATGATGGAGTTACAGATGGGGTTAAAGTTGTGGTAGGAGTATTCGTGGGAGTTTCAGTCAAGGTTGGAGTAATGCTTGGAGTAGGAGTCGGTTGACTTGTTGCTGTTTGCGTTGGCGTAACAACAACATCAGGACCATAAGCATCACCGATACCTGAAATCATTTCACCTGTTAAAATCGCTGAACCCAAGCGCGTTCTTTGAGCTTGGGATTTCATCAATTCTTGTATTGTTGGTTTGTAAACTCTAATATAATTTCCGACAGGTCTATAATTTCTGCCACCCCATTGTAATTTCATGTATAAAATATTGGCTAAAATAAGGGGGGAATAAACCCCCCTTAAATTTATATATTAGGATTGAACTGTAAATCCTGTTGCGATTGCTGCTAATGTTGTTGTAACATCAATCTCACGAGCGGGATTTGGCTCCCCTCCCGTCATTGTAACTGATATTCCATTTAAATCATTATACGCCTGACCCGTCTGCTGACTAGCAGTGGTCACCATCGCGCCGTTACTCCAAGCAACAGCCCAATAACGCTCATTATTATCTTTGATAATAATGTAAAGTTCATTTTGTTTTACCAAATCAAAGAATAAATTTCTAAGCGTTTGGTTAAGTTTCGGTAAGGATATTACCACTGCTGGTTGGAATGTAACAGATTGAGCAACATCGTTAACCAAAATATCCTCAGTGAATGAAGAAGATTGTTTAACAAGTTCAAAGTGATACCAAGTCCCTGAGCCACTGAATCCAGTAATTTCATCACTACCAGATGTTGTGAAGCCAGAAATCGTATGACCACTATCACCCAAAATCCACATTTCTTTGATACCACCAATAGATGCATTTCTACACTTTTTGTTATCGTTGAAGCTCTTTATCTTCAACTTCACCACCTTCATTTATTCGTGGTGTTCGGACTATATCATCAACATTTCTGTTGTTGGGCACTCGTGGAAGGTTTATTGTTTGTGTTACTCACCTTCTAGTCTCTGAACCTTTTTCCTACTTTCTACACTTCGGAAACTTGGCTGCTGATTGTCCTCTCGGAGTTTCCAGCAATTCACCCAATTTAGACTGGACTGTTAAACGCTAATCCAGTGTGTATCCTTGGTCTATATAACACGACATAGTTTATATATTTTAAAATTTGGTTTATTAGTTTTTAGCAAGTACGAATGAATCCACAGAGAATACTCCAAGACCATATACCATACGAGCGATGATTTTTA
>Ga0315909_10002062_pt1 | contig 26344 bp, 34 predicted proteins | sample LakEriMetagenome_11_FD_203527 | JGI IMG/M metagenome (GOLD analysis project Ga0315909, IMG submission 203527) | Freshwater fungal communities from buoy surface, Lake Erie, Ohio, United States - Buoy 2 MA125 | ecosystem: Environmental > Aquatic > Freshwater > Lake | place: USA: Lake Erie, Ohio...
AATTTAAAACCCTATTTAAAGATGATTATAGAATTATTAAAGGAAATGATTACGAGAACATTAATAGATGTATTATGTCTGAAATTGAGGACCTATGTAATGAACAACATGGTAGGCTAATAGCTAAAATTTCTCAAGAAACAAATGAAACTGTTGATGACGGACATTTTGGGGAATATGGTCATATCACTCAATTCGAGTATATGTATAACTACATTAAAGAATTTCTATAATGCGAATAATTTGTTTTGGTGATAGTTGGACTGCTGGTCATGGTGTTGAAATTGATATATCTTATAAAGAAATACCAAACCCACCACATTTTATTAAAATACTTAGAGAACAAAATTCTTGGCCAAGATGGACGGCTGAAAAGTTGGGGTGTGTATATGTAAACAAAGGTGTATGTGGTGATGGTAATAAATACATTTACAACAATGTGGTGGATTCATTACAAAACGGATATATTGATAAAGATGATATTATCATAATAATGTTCTCTTGGCCATATAGATATATGAGACATGATAGTGAAACCGTTATTGACATTTACAACATGTTAGAAAAAGAATTAATTGATATAAAACATTTTTATTTTAATTCGTTTTATCCATCTTTTAAGGATTATGAATTCGATACTACCCAACTACCAAAATATTTTATAAATCCAAATGGTTGTGTTGCTGATATACTAAGAGATTATGAAATAAAAAATGACGTGAGTGTTTGGGAATATGGTAGTAGAAGTATATGGAATGATGAGGAAAAATTTTACGAAGGGGACTACCATCCTAACTTAGAGGGATATAAAATTATTGGGAATTACATATATGAAAATATTGTTGATAAAATATGACATCACAAGAGTTTTTATTTGAAAAGTATTTAAAAGTCTTTAATGAGAAAGTAATTGAATATTCACCCGAGTTACCAATTAATTCAGATTATAATGCTGTAATTATTGAACCGAGGATTGACCCAAAAATCTTATCGATAATTAAAAATCATTTATATTTTTTAAATAATTGCAATTCCAAATTCAAATGGGGACTACAAGTTTTTCATGGTGATGATAATCAAAGTTTTATATATGATATTTTAAAAGATATAAAAAATGTTCACTTTGTAAATACCGGCGTTAAAGACTTCACCAAGATAGAATATAATCAATATATTAAGTCATGTGAATTTTGGGAACAAGTCAAAGGAAAAAAAGTACTAATGTTTCAAACTGACACGTTATTATTGAGACACGGAATAGAAGAGTTTTTGAAATATGATTATATAGGTGCTCCGTGGATAAAACCAAAAGAAAATAAATTCATTGGTAATGGAGGTTTATCATTGAGGACAAGAGAAGTAATGTTAGACATATCAAAAAATCACAATGACTACGAACCAAGATGGGAGGATATATTTTTTGTGAAATGGTTATCAGAAAAAAATAATATTCCTGAAATAGATGTAGCAATGAGGTTCAGTGTCGAAAATTTATATCATCACAATCCACTAGGGGTACACAATCCTATAAATGTGTCACCATATTTGTTAGAAATGTTATTTGATAATTCTCTAAGAAATCTTTAAAATATCATAATTTTTAGGTATATTATATCCTATGGATATATCGTATAAATGGCCTCTAATTAATGATAACATATCACAAACAGATAGAGAAACACTCTCTAACTTTGTTTTAAATGGTGATAGATTCACAAATGGAAAAAAGGTAAAAGAATTTGAACAAATATGGTCTGACTGGTTGGGAGTCAAACATAGTACCATGGTAAATTCAGGAAGCTCGGGTAATTTTATTTCCATAGCTATGGTTAAAGAATTACGGGGTATCGGTGAAATAATTGTTCCACCGTTAGGTTGGGTTTCTGATGTTTCTTCAGCGTTACAATTGGGTATGTCTGTGAGATTTGTTGATATCTCTTTATCAAATCTATCCATCACCGCAGAAAATATACGAAGAGCGGTAAATGAAAAAACTAAAGCAATAGTATTAGTACATTGTTTAGGTTTTAATGCTATAAATGATGAGATAATCAAAATAGCAAAAGAAAATAATCTTTTATTAATTGAAGATTGTTGTGAGGCTCACGGTGCGACTTATAAAGGTAAAAAGGTTGGTACTTTCGGTGATATTTCTATATTCTCATTTTATTTCGGTCATCATATAACCACAATAGAGGGTGGTATGGTTTGTGTAAACGATGATAAATTATATGATTTAACTCGTTTATTCCGTTCACACGGAATGACAAGAGAAGCGTCAGAAGAATTACAATCAAAATATAAAAAAGATTATCCACAACTTAATCCTCTTTTCACTTTCTCAGTACCTGGTTTTAATATGAGAAGTACGGAATTGAATGCCGTACTTGGTATTGAACAAATGAAAAGAATTGATTTTAATATTGAAAAACGTAGACACAATTTAAATGTGTGGTTGAATAATTTAGACAGACAAAAATATTTTACAGAATTTGATACCGAGGGTAATAGTAGTTTTGCATTACCATTGATAATGAAACCAAATTATGTAGATAGGTTTCAAATCAACGATGATTTTTCTGGTGTATGTGATATTTTAGATATTAGTGGTGTGGAGTACAGATTGGGAACAGCGGGCGGAGGTGATCAGACATCACAACCTTATATGGAAAAATACACCTATTATATTCATGGTGATATAGAAAACATTGAATATGTTCACCATAATTCGTTGTATATTGGAAATCATACCGACTTAACGGATGAACAAATTATAAACTTAGTAAAAAGATTAAACGATGTTTGAAAATCAAAAAGTATTAGTAACAGGTGGATCAGGTATGATAGGTAGGTCACTTGTAAATTTATTATTAAAAAGAGGTGCGATTGTAACAATTGCAGATTTAACTAAACCGGTCGACCTACCTGATGGTGTAGAATTTACTCAAGTTGATTTGAGATTCTTCGATAATTGTTTAGACATATGTAAAGGAAAAGATTATGTTTTTCATTTAGCGGGAGTTAAAGGTTCCCCAATGATGTGTATTCAACAACCTGTTGATTTTATGGTACCCATGTTACAGTTCAATACTAATATGACACAAGCGGCTTTTGAATCAGATGTTAAATGGTATTTGTATACTAGTTCAGTTGGCGTCTATTCACCAGATGAAGTTTTTTATGAAGAGAGTGTTTGGAATACTTTCCCTTCACCAAATGACAAATACGCGGGGTGGGCTAAAAGAATTGGTGAGCTACAAACAGAAACATATAGTAAACAATATGGTTGGAATAAAATCTCTATTGTAAGACCCGCTAATGTTTATGGTCCTTATGATAATTTCAATCCAAATAATGCGATGGTGGTACCGTCACTTATAAGAAAAGCACAGGAAAGTGATGTGCTTGAAGTTTTTGGTGATGGTTCACCTATTCGCGATTTCATATATACCGATGATGTTGCAAGAGGTATGTTACATGTCGTTGAGAATAAAATAACCGACCCGATTAACTTAGGTTCAGGTGGTGGTTATACAATTAAAAATTTAGTTGAATTAGTTTTAAAATATTCTGGTAGAGATATACCTGTTAAATGGCAAACTGATGTCCCGAGTGGTGACAAAAAAAGATTAATGAGTGTTGATAGAATGAAAAAATATGGATTAGAAACAACCATATCCTTAGAAGAGGGTGTTAAAATAACGACAGAATGGTTTTTAAAAAATAAAGAAATTTTAGATAAAAGGTATAACCCATTTGTAAATCATTAATATGGAAAATTTTTTAAAAGGTAAAAGAGTTGTAGTCACCGGTGGATCAGGATTTATTGGTACACATTTTCTAAAGGAATTAGTTAATAGAGGTGCAAGAGTAAGGACATCAACGAATAAATCATTATTACAATATGAGAGCGATGAGGTGATTGTTTATCGTGGATTAAACTTATTGTCTTTAGAAGATTGTATAAAATTGACCGAAGATGCTGATTATGTTATTCATTGTGCTGGTGAAGTTGCACATCCATCATCAGTACCAACAGATGTTCAAATATCACTTAAACAATTAAATTTAATTGGTAATGTACTTGAGGCCTGTGCAAAAAATGGGGTTAAAAGATTTTTAGATTTAAACAGTTCTACTGGTTATCCTGATATTAGAAGACCAATTACTGAAGATGAATATTGGGTTGATGAACCATATAAATCATATTATGGATACGGGTGGATGAGAAGGTATCGTGAAAAGTTAATGGAGCATGTTTCTAAATTTTCGGGTTTAGAAATCGCACTTGCGAGATGTACAGCCATATTTGGACCAAACGATAATTTTAATTTGAAAAATTGTCATGTTGTACCTGCACTAATTAAAAGAGTATTAAGTGATGAAAATCCTTTTACTGCTTGGGGAAGTCCTGATATTGTTAGAGACTTTTTGTATGTTAAAGATGTGGTAGATGGTGCATTGTTGATATTAGAAAAGGGGGAATCAATGAGACCGTATAATTTAGGATATGGTGGTGGTATCACAATTGGTGAAATATTAGATACAATATTAAAAGTGACAGGTAAAAATCCCGAAATTAATTGGGACGATTCAAAACCAACTACAATTCCCTTTAGAGCTGTTAGTACAGACAGAATAAAAAATGAATTAGGGTTTGAACCTAAATATACTTTTGAACAAGGTATAAAAGAAACTATAGATTGGTTTTTGAATAATGATAAACTATAGATTTAAAAAAAACGTACTTTTAATTTTACCCTCTACAGATTCATTCAGGATTGAGGATATAACTAATTTAATTAATGAAGTAAGACCAAATGATCATGTAATCATTTGGCAACCACTTGAAGAAACTGACCATAGATTTTCTCATTATTTTGAAAATGATTATACTTTAAACCCCGAACACCCAAAAAATTATAAAGAATTTGAAGACACTTTAACTAAAAATAGTATAAAGTGTTATCTTTTGGTCGGTTCAGTTTATAATGAAACCTTTTCAAATTATCAGAAATACCCAATAAAAAACTTTGAGATTTTATTTTGGCCAACCGCATTACTACATTACACATATTATGGAATGGTTAGTATATATGGAAAAACACCTAAGGAACTTTTTAATTCAGACAGAGACATAAAAAAACTATACTTAAATCTAAATAACAAAGATAGAAATCATAGATGTATGTTCATTGACTATCTATGTAAATTTGAATTATTTGAAAAGGGTATTAATACTTGGAGGTTTGAAAATACAACTTGGCCTTTTGAATATTTTAATTTAAGTAAATTAAAGATTGACGATTATTCAGAAAAAAAATACGTACATGAGGTATATTCTGAAAATTTATTAAAAATGGATAATTTAATAGACACTATAACCGAAACCTATCCATTTAATCAAAAGGGTCGGGAATACATATTCCACACAGAAAAAACATACAGATCAATTTTGTTGGGTAAACCCTTTATTGTTTTAGGGGCTAAAAATCAAAACCGTAGCATACACAGACTTGGTTTTAAAATATTTGATAATATCATAAACTATGAATTTGATGAATTTGAAAGTATAAGGGCTCGATGTTTAGGTATAATTGATAATTTATATAAGTTAAAAGATAAAAATTATAATCAAATATTTGAAGAAGTACGCAATTCAGTTCAGTCAAATATTGATATTGCGACAAATATTGTTTATTATGATGATAAAATACCTGATACTTTAAGATCCTTAATTAAAGACAATATGATTGAATATCGTATATTATTAAGAGATTTTAACGTTGGGTTTTCAGGTTCATTTAACTTGGACCTAAAATGGTTTTTGACTGATAATATTTTTAAAGACATATACTCATGAATGTATTAATAACAGGTGTATTAGGTATGGTTGGTTCACATATGTTGGATTTTCTTTTAGAAAAACCAAACATAAAAATTTATGGATTCTGTAGATGGAATGAATCTATGGACAACATTGAACATTTGACCGAAGTGATAAATAAAAAAGAAAGAGTCGAACTAATTTATGGGGATTTAAATGATTACGCATCAATACAATGTGCAATAGAAAAATCAAAACCTAATTATGTTTTTCACTTAGGAGCACAATCCTACCCTCAAACAAGTTTTGATTCACCAATTGAAACATTACAGACAAATATTATTGGGACTACTAATCTTTTGGAAGCAATTAGAAAATCGGAATATAAAGATGCTTTAATACATGTTTGTGCATCAAGTGAAATTTTTGGTAGAGTACCTGAACACAAATTACCGATTGATGAGGAATGTAGTATACATCCCGCTTCACCGTATGCAATATCTAAGGTTGGTACTGATCTTATTGGTAGATATTACGCCGAAGCTTATGGTATGAAAATTATGACTACAAGAATGTTCACTCACACAGGACCAAGAAGAGGAGATGTTTTTCACGAATCAACTTTTGCAAAACAAATTGCAATGATTGAATATGGATTACAAGAACCAAAAATATTGGTAGGTAATCTTAATTCACTTAGAACATACGCGGATGTTAGAGACGCGGTAAGGGCATATTGGATACTATTAACAATAAACCCAATATCGGGTGAATACTACAACATCGGAGGTAATTTTACTTGTAGTGTTGGTGAAACATTAGAATATCTTTTATCAAAATCTAAAGTGCCAAATATTGAGGTGGTATTAGATATGGATAGATTTAGACCAATCGATGCTAACCTACAAATACCCAATACAACAAAATTTAAAAACCATACGGGGTGGGAACCAAAAATACCTTATAATAAAACAATGGACGACCTATTGGATTATTGGAGATTAAGAATAAATAATGGTCGTAAATTTTTAAACAGATAAAATAATGTCAGAACGTAAGTACTTACCAACATTAGCAGAATTAATTGACAGAATGAGTATTTCTCAATTAAAAGAACAGTTCATACCTGAACATAAAGAGGAGTATGCGCAAGAAATTAGAGATATTAAACATGATATTGATTTAATACTGAAAAATAGTGATGAATTAATAACAGCGGAAACTATTAGAGCAATTGTGGTATTAGCTCAAACCAATTTACATATTTGGCATAATGAATCAAATTATAGAAAATATGGTAAAACTGAGGATACAAACTTAGAATTAACACACGGTTTAAATGGTGTAAGGAACACCGCTAAAAATAAAATTCAAGAAATAGTTGGAGGTAGAAAAGACTATAAAACAGATTGCCTCGCCTCTGAATTTAAAGATTGGGGAATCAGTTGGGAATAAAAAATGTATGAATAAGATTAAAACAGAGCTTGTTGAATTAGGGTACTCAATTATTGATGATTTCCTCCCGATAGAGGATGCAACTAAATTGAATAAATTATTTGTTGATAACAATAGTTGGAAAAAAAGTCTCCAAATAAGAGAGGAACACTATTCACATGTTTTTAAATCAAATTCACCATATCTACCAAAAAATGGAGAAATCTATACATCAAGTTTTAGTAGGTCAGAAGAACTAGAGTCAAATGATGAAATATTAAAATTATTCAATAATAATTTTATTAACCTATTAAAAAATGTGTCTCCATTTGAGTTAAATGATTTTGATATTAGATGTTATAAATTAGATGAGGGTGATCACTATAGGACCCATATGGATGATTATGCTGGTAAAATAAACGCTATTTATTATGTTAACAAAGATTGGGTTTGGGATTGGGGTGGAATGTTAAACATATGTTCTGATGTTGATTACGAGTTTAATAAACAAATTTTTCCGAGATTCAATAGAGTGGTGTTATTGAACAATCAGGTTTTTAGACAACCACATTTTGTAAGTACTGTTCAACCATACGCAAATAATCCAAGATTCAGTATCGTATCATTTAATAAATAATATGAGTTATAAAGATAAAAAGTGGGATGAATGGAATGTTTCTTACTTAAAAACGTTCGGATGTGAAGTACCAATCTTTACACCATCAATATATAGAGAATATCGTGGTGAAATTTTTTCAACTTTTCATTCACAAAAACATCCTGTTTTATTTAATATTCACTATGATATAAATGAAATTAATTTTCATACTAAATTTTCAAAATCCCACAAAGGGGTTTTGAGGGGATTACATTATGATAACAAGAGTTGGAAATTAATACAAGCAATCCAAGGTGAAATTTATTTAGTGGTTTTAGATGTTAGAAATGGTTCAGAGACGTTTGGTAAATGGGAGTCTTACCTACTTTCCGATAAAACAAGAGATCAGGTTTTAATACCACCAGGTTTTGCAAACGGACACTATGCGGTTACTGATTGTATGTTTTATTACAATTATTTTTATAATGGTGAATATGTTGACGAGAATCAACAAGGAGTGATTAAATGGAATGATAATAATTTTAATATCGAATGGCCGACAAATAATCCAATATTACAAAAAAGAGATAGATGATTAAAAATTTAGAACAATATCCGATTGTTAATAAACCTCTATGGGATACTTACGGATTAATTGGTTTTGAGAAAAAAATCGCTGACCATTGGGAGTCAGGTAGGATAAGAGGACCCGTTCATTTAAGTGGAGGAAATGAAGAACACCTTATTGAAATATTCAAAAGAGTGAAAAAATCAGATTGGGTTTTCTCAACTTGGAGATCCCACTATCATGCTCTATTAAAGGGTGTACCCTCTGAATGGTTAGAACAAGAAATATTAGAAGGTAGGTCAATAACAATAATCAATCAAGAAGAAAAATTTTATAGTTCAGCAATAGTGGGTGGTATTATTCCAATAGCAACAGGAGTTGCAATGATTAATAAAAGAGAAAATAAAAACGATATTGTATGGTGTTTTGTTGGTGACATGACATTTGAAACTGGCACATTTATGGAAAACTATAAGTACGTAAAGAATTTTAATTTACCAGTTAGATTTGTGGTTGAAGATAACGGTGTATCAACGAATACACCAACAATAGAAACATGGAATAAAAAATCAGATATACCTGATGATGTTGTTTATTATGAATATGATAAACAATGGCCACATTATGGTACAGGAAAATTTGTGGTATTTTAAAATGAAAAAAATAGTTGTCTTAGGTGGTGGTGGATTTATTGGTGGACATCTTTCAAAACGATTAAAAGATGAGGGTCACTATGTGCGTTCGGTTGATATAAAAAGACACGAATATTTCCAAGAAAAAGAATTATGTAATGAGTTTTTCTTGGGTGATTTACGTGAACCAAATTTTGTTGAAAGAGTATTGTTCCCACCAGATGACAATGATTCATTTGACGAAGTCTATCAAATGGCGGCTGATATGGGTGGTGCCGGATATATCAACACAGGAGAAAATGACGCAGAAGTTGTTCATAACTCAATGTTGATAAATCTGAATGTTTTGAATATAGGTACTAAGCTTAAAGTAAAAAAATTTTTCTTTTCTTCCTCTGCTTGTGTTTACAATGAACATAATCAATTGAATCCTGACTCACCTGTTTGCGAAGAATCGTCAGCGTATCCCGCGAATCCCGATAGTGAATATGGTTGGGAAAAATTATTTAGTGAAAGATTATATACAACTTTTAAAAGAAACTATGGTGTAGATGTTAGGATAGGAAGATTTCATAATGTATTTGGACCTAATGGAACATATGATGGTGGAAAAGAAAAGGCACCTGCAGCAATTTGTAGAAAAGTGGCTAAATGTGAAAATGGTGGTACCATAGAAATATGGGGAGACGGTAAACAAACTCGGTCATTTCTATATATTGATGAATGTTTGGACGGCGTTTTAAAACTAATGGAGTCAGATTACGATAAACCTATTAACATTGGAAGCGAAGAGATGATTTCTATAAATGACATGACAAAATTAATCATCAATATAAGTGGTAAAGACATCTCAATTAAGAATGTAAATGGACCACAAGGTGTTAGAGGTAGGAATAGTGATAACAGATTAATTGAAAAGGTTTTGAATTGGAAACCAAACAAACCATTAAATGAGGGATTAATAAAAACATATCAATGGATAAACAAAGAAATAAATGAGAAGATTTAATGTTTTATATGATAGTTCTGTTGAGGGTAATAAAGACTTAATTGTAAATACGATGTATGGTTACAAGATTGAGGAAATTGAGTTTATTGATATCAACGATATTGTAATAAATGAGTCTGAAAAATATTATTCAATTCTCGTAACTGGTTTTTATATCGAACCTTATTTTTTAAATTATAAATCTTTACCAATACCACATAAGACAAAAAACCTTATGAGGGAGTACAAAAATGTTTTCTCAGTTTTTTTATCTGAACATGAATCTGATAATGATAGAGTGATAATTTGTTTAGAGGAGCAATCAAAAAATGAAAATTTGAATCCCGAACAAATTATTTTAATAAATGGAAATGAAATTATTGATAGGTTGGTGTCAGAATCAAATAGTAAAATAAAGGTACATACATCAAATAGACTACCTTTAGTTGCTGTGGAAGGTATGAACACATTCAAGTATAATTTTGACGAAAATAGAAAAAATACTTTTATGTGTTTTAATAGAATGAATAAATGTCACAGACTGGCTCTATTGGTATTATTAAAGAATGAAGGTATTTTAGATGAAATTGATTGGTCATTGCTTAGAGGTAATGAAATAAAAGAAAGATATACCAATTTAGATGGTTCGTATTCTGATAATTTATTTTTAGATGTATTAAATAAAGATGACATAAAAAAATATGAAGAACATATTGATTATTTAGTAAATTATGGTGTTAAAAATAGCATAAATGAAACTAATTACAAAATAGATGAACCACCATATTTTATTGATTTTTATAAATCATATGAAATGAATCCATATAAACACTCATATGTAAATTTAGTCACCGAAACTAGTTATCATAGTGAGAAAGTAATCCATATAACTGAAAAATCCTTAATTCCATTTTATTATTCTCAAGTAGGACTAATATTAGGTAGTTGCGGTCATAATGAAAGATTTAAAGAAAAATATGAATTAGACATGTTTGAGGATATTATCAATTATTCATTTGACAAAGAAAAAGACAATAGAGAAAGGTTATTTTTATATTTTGAGCAAGTCAAAAAACTAAAACAAATTGACTTTAAAAAATATTTCTCAGAAAATAAGAAAAGATTTGAATTGAATATGAAAAGAATAAAAAATATCGTAAAAGATAAAAAAGATTATAATTTTTTTAAAAGTTTAATATGACAAGTTATAAAGAAGAATTGACACAAATGATGACTAAGATTGGTCAAATCAATAAAACAATTTTTATTGGTCAGCAGATTTTATTTCCTGGTAATCCCATGAGTTCCACACTTGATGGTGTACCCAAAGAAAAATTAATAGAAGTACCGGTGATGGAAGACACACAGATGGGTATGTCTTTGGGTATGTCAATGAACGGATACCATGTGGTTACCTTCTATCCAAGATGGGATTTTTTAATTTGTGCAACTAATCAACTTGTAAATCATGTTGATAAAATAAAATTGATGAGTAATAATAAGTGGTTACCAAATATGATTATAAGGGTAGGTAAAGGATCAGACGTACCATTAGACCCCGGTCATCAACATAAGGGTAATTACATCAATCAATTTAAAACCATGTGTCCTAACATACAAATACATGAATTATTGGAAATGAAAGATATTAAACCCACATATGAGAATGCAATAAATAATGGAGGTATACATCTAATCGCAGAATACCCACAATTGTATAGTACCACTTAAATTTAGTTAAATGAAAATTGTTCACACATATATCAAAACTAAGAATGGTACTGGATTTAATGAGTACACCGCCTATTCTATGTTACTATCTGTTTTGTTAGCCAAAAAACATTATGAAAGAGTGGAACTCTATTGTAATCAGGAAATACATGATATTGTAAGAGAAATAGGTATACCCTACACAAATATTAATGTTGAGGTATTGAAGGACGTGAATGTCGACACCTTCTCAATACCTAAATTAATGGTATATTCATTACAAGAAGAACCTTTTATACATATAGATTTGGATACTTTTTTATTCAATAAACTTCCTGAATTAGATAGGAATACTATTTGGGGTTGTTATCCAGAGGGTTCTGGTGAATATATTGGATATACAAAAAACACAACAAATTTTTTCACCACATACCTACAAGGAGCGTTCAAGATACAAAACGACGTACCCGAAGAATTTTTAGAGTTTGTTAAATTCAAAGATGTAATGAATATGTGTGTATTTGGTGGTTATAATTTTTCTTTAATTAAAAGAGCATCTCAATATTGTTTAGAAATATATAATAAAAACAAGGAATTCTTCGATTCTGACTATTATTATTCTTGTATCATAGAACAATTATTTATTCCATCAGCAGTAAGGTATATAGTTAACAGTAAGCTGTCAGCAAGAAAAACAGATAGTGAGTTATTTACATTCTTTTTTGATAAAAACCCCACCTTAATTCATTACGAGGAAAAGAAACAAATGTATCCATTTATAATTGAATCGAATAAACAAATTTTAAATATTAAGAATAGGGATGACATATTTAAAAATATTTCTTATAATTTTAATGGTTTTCTTCACTTAAATGGATACAAAACCATTAAAGAATTAATGTTTTTAATAAAACAAAAACTAATACAAGATTTTGGGTCGGTAAATGAAGTTATCAAAATAGATAGAAAATTTAATGAAGTTGGTAATTGTTTAGAAACAACAGAAAATTATATGGATTATTTACAAACACAAATAGAGAATATTAATAAAATAAAAAATGGTGTTTCTAAAAACTAATAATTATTATTATGTATACTATTGGGGTTTCCGCATATTATCACGATTCATCCGTCTGTTTATTCCAAGACGGTAATCTAATTTTTGCTTGTGAGGAGGAAAAATTCACAGGTATTAAACACGATTCATCCTTCCCGAAACAATCGTTACAATATGTTTTTGAAAACTACAACCTAAGTAAAGAAGACATCGAGTGTGTTTGTTATTATGAGAATCCGATACTGAGATTCAAAAGAAAAAAATCTTTTTTAACGTCACTTGTCAATAATATAAAAGTTCGTTACAACTTAAGTAAAATAAGTAAAAAAATATTTTATACTCCTCATCATATGTCCCATATGATGTATTCATATGGTTCATCTAACTTCAAAGAGTCTTTAGTTGTGTCGATAGACGGAGTAGGAGAAACATCTACCGTGTCTGTTGGTATCGGTAAAGATGGGTTAGTTGAACAAGTAAAAACCATAGAGTACCCACATTCTTTGGGATTATTCTATTCCGCAATGACGGCATACTTAGGATTCAAACCAAACGAAGGTGAATACAAAGTAATGGGTTTAGCGTCGTATGGTGACCCGTCACAATATAGAGACGAGGTATCCAAGTTAGTTAAATTCGAAAATGGTCAAATCATATGTAATATGAATTATTTTTCATGGGACGTATCCGATATTACTATGTTTAATCATAAATTAGAAGATATTATAGGTTTAGAACCAAGAGACGTAAAAGACGCTATTGAGCCTTCACACAAAAATTTAGCGGCCTCTGTACAAGAAAGATATGAAGAAGTCTTCTTCAAACTATTAGAAAATTCTAAAGAACTATATAACTCAGATAACCTTTGTTTAGGTGGTGGATGTGCATACAATGGAACCGCAAATGGTAAAATAGTAAACAGAGGAATGTTTAAAAAATTGTGGATACCACCCGCACCATCTGATGCGGGAAATGCAATAGGTAGTTGTTTATACTATTTAAGAAAAATAAAAAATATTAAAATAAAGTTATCAACGACTCCGTTTTTGGGTCCTAGTTATACCACAAAAGAAATATCTAAGGTATTGAACGAATACAAACTCTTAATTCAATATGAACATTTAGAACATCAAAAATTATTAACAAAAGTTGTAAATTATATTTCACAGGGTAAGGTTATTGGTTGGTTTCAGGATAGGATTGAATTTGGTGCAAGAGCACTAGGTAATAGATCAATACTCGCCGACCCAACACATCCAGATATGAAAAACCAAATAAATCGCGTCATCAAAAAAAGGGAAGGATTTAGACCGTTCGCGCCAATGGTTTCATTTGAGAACCAAAGTGAATATTTTGAGTCAAAGGAATATGTACCTTATATGAATCAGGTGGTAATGGTTAAAGAAAAATATAGAGACAAATTACCCGCGGTGACACATGTTGATGGTACCGCTAGAATCCAATCGGTTATACCAATGAATCCTATTTATGGATTATTAAAAAAGTTCCAAGAGAAAACGGGATATCCCATATTACTAAACACATCTTTTAATGTTAAAGATAAAACAATGGTATTAACACCTGAAGATGCAATAATAACTTTCTTAGATACCGAAATGGATGTTTTGGTATTAGGAAATTTTATAGTTTTTAAAAAATAAATTATGATAACTAAATTAATTAATTGGGTTAAAAATAAACTCAAGGAGAGAAAAAAGAAAAAAGAATTTCAAAAAAAATTAGAGGAGTTAAGAAAACGTGATCCTTTTATATATAAACACTAATCTTAATGAAACCCGCCTTTTTGACGTTCATATATGGTGATGAAACTTATGTGAAATTTGGTTCAAAACTATTATCTAAGTTTAAACAAAACGGATATGAAACCTTTGTATATACTGAAAAAAAAGACCAATTTATCGGGCACAATGTGATTTCCTATGAAGAAAGTACATTTTCATATCACCATAAAATTTTTGCTGTAGAGAAACTATACGACTTAGGTTATAAAGAAATATTACTAATCGACGCTGATTTAATTATCAACGACGATGTTTTTTTTAATCTACTGCCGGTCATCAAATTTGAAGATGGTATTTCATATACCCGTAACGGACTATCAAAAAATTTAGAAGAATTTATAGGTGATGTAAATTTGAATTCATATAAAGAATTAATAAAAAAATATAATTTAGAAAATTTAAATTTAATAAAATCTGTTTGGGAAGATATTATATATTTTAATTTAAATAATATAGATTGTAAAAAATTCTTCGATTATTATCATGAACTAACTGATATAAAACATGAATTTGATAAAGACATAAGAAAGAGTGACCGATTTGGTGATCAAGAAGGATACACAATAGTAATTGCGTCAAAACTATCTAATACACCAATACAGATAAACGAAGATTTTAGGAAGACATCAACCAACATCATTGCATCAAATTATACCTATGACAATGACATAATAAAACCGATTCTAAGCGAATTAGATATTATTATACCATATAGGAAAGATAGTGAGGAGAGAAAATTAAATCTATTAAAAGTAATTGATTACTATAAAAAACATTTCAAGGATACAAATTTTATAATTTCTGAACAAGGTACTGAATCAACTATCGAAATAGATGGATTTGAGTATACTTTTAGAAAAAAGGATTTACCACATAATCAATCACAATGTATAAACGATGGTGTTAAGTTATCAAAAAAGAAATACGTTTGTGTAATTGATTGTGACATTATTTTGTTGGATTACTATAATATATACACATCTCTCAAACAAATGTTTATGGATGAAATTGATTATTGTTTACCGTATAGTGAATGTTTTGATTTACCTGATTTCAAAATAAGAGAACCTTGGGGGAAGAAATGTGTTGGTGGTATTTTTATCATTAATAGAGAAAAATTTATTGGTGCAGGTATGAATGATGAGGGATTTGTTGGTTGGGGTAGAGAGGATGACGAAAGACATCATAGATTAATTAATAAGGGTTTTCGTTTTAAAAGAATGACGGGTTATATAATGCACTTGTTTCATCCCGACCAAAGAGATATTGGTAAAACAGGTGAGATAAATTTAGACCGTCTAAAAGAAATAACAAATGATAACAGTTATATTAACTAAACACAAAAGAGAGAATTTATTTGAGGAGCAATATGAATCTATTTTATCACAAACAATACCAGTTGATGAAATTCTTATTTGTGATAATACAAAACAAAACACCGGAGTGTGGGGTAGATTTTCTGTAGCACTACATTCTAAAAACCCTTTTGTGTGTGTTATAGACGACGACACAATACCTGGTATAAAATGGATGGAAAATTGTTTAAACTCATTTATAACACAAGAAGGTTTATATGGAACTTGTGGATATGTGTTTAACTCAAATGAAAGATATCAGGACAATTATCAAAGATTCGGTTGGTCAAATCCAAATGAAAAAATTATGCAAGTTGATTATGTTGTTCATAATTGGTTTTTCAAAAAAGATTGGTTAAAATATTTTTGGTCAGAAATACCAAATTCAAAATACTGGTTATGTGGTGAAGACATGAACTTTTCATTTCAACTACAGAAACAAGGAATTAATACTTTTCTTCCTCCTCATCCTCAAAATGATAAAACACTATGGGGTAGTATAAAAGGTTGGGAATATGGAATGGGTCCCGAATCTTTGTGGGAATCAAATATTGAAAACTTTAGATTCAACATGTTCGAGTTTTTTGATAATCAAATTAATAAAGGTTGGAAATTACAATATGAACTACGAGGTTAAAGTTTTATCATTAAAAAGAAGACAAGATAGAAGAGAATATATCACTAATTTAATTGGGCAAAAATATCCTTTTAGGTTTTTCGATGCGTTAGATGGTAAAACAAATCATATACCTGAAGATTTGTTCATAGAATCGGATTATCATCTTTGGAACGTCGACCCAAATTGTGTCAGAGCGGTCGCACTTTCAAACATGATGATTTGGGAAGAGTGTTTCAATCAGAATAAAAATATATGTGTTTTTGAGGATGATATTGAATTAATTAATGATGTAACTCTTAATTTGGAAGAGTTGTTTCAAAAAGACTTCGATATATGTTTTTTAAATAATATAACCGAATGGTTTCCAAACTGTTATTGTTATTTAATAAAACCATACGGTGCAAACAGATTAATTAACCACTTTAAAAAAAATGGATTTAGACGAAGTATTGATTGGGAGTTAGTTTCATTACCCTCAGATTTTAAAGTTCTCTATACGGAACAAAATAATTTTGGAAAAACAACTAATATTGAGATTTCCAAATCAGATATTATTATAGAAGGAAATACATATAAAACCATTTGACTTTATCGATGTAATTTAGTATATTATCATCTATGATATACTGGTTTACAGGTCAACCTGCGTCAGGAAAAACGACCATAGCAAAACATTTAAATTCTTATTTGAGTAACACTGAGAGAGTTATCCATATTGATGGGGATGATTTACGTAAAATCTTCAACAATAAAGATTATTCTGAAATTGGTAGAAGAAGGAATATAGAAAGAGCTCAAGACATTGCTCGTTTTATGAGTGAAAAGGGATATTCAGTTGTGGTATCACTTGTTTCACCATACAAAGACATGAGAGATAGTTTTAAAAAAGATAATAACGTAATTGAAATCTATGTACATACAAAAGACATAAGAGGTAGGGAAGAATATCACGTTGATAATTACGAACCTCCGACTGAAAATTATGTTGATTTAGATACCACTAACAAAAGAGATGACGAGTCGTTTATCGATTTAATTAAATTTATTGATTTATGAAAAAATATGCAATGTACATCGGAAGGTGGCAAAATTGGCACAAAGGACATGAATGGTTAATAAACCAACAATTAGATAAGGGAAAAAACGTTTGGGTGGCAATCAGAGACGTACCTCAAGACGAAAATAATCCAAAGAAAGCACATGATATTTTAATGGAGTTATCAAATAATAAATTTTTTACCGATAACTCTGACAAAATATTCTTGAGTATTATACCCGATATTGAAAGTGTTAATTATGGTAGAGGTGTTGGGTACGAAGTTATATATCACGAGCCTCCTAATGAAATTGCTACAATAAGTGGAACAAAAATTAGAAAGGGGGAAATCAATCCCGATGGTAGTAAAAATTAGATATAAGACCGACGCTAAGAATCTATCATCATATGATTTGGATTAATGAAAATTTTAATATATTGTCTGAGGAAGAATTAATTTATTTAAAAGATAAATGTGACAATTTTGTTATAACACAAAAACCAAATTTAAGTAATAACACACATGAAAAAAATTTATATAATAGGTACGTCTTAAATCTAAATGATAGTTTAATTAAATCAATAATTAATAAAATAACGAATGTAGTAAAAGAAACTGTCCGCGAAAATTTAGTCGACTTAAAAGGATTATGGATTAATAAGGTTGATTACGAATCAAATAAAACCGATGGATTTCATATAGATTTGATAGATTTAACATTTATACTTTATCTTAATGAAAATTTTGATGGTGGAGAATTTGAATATTTAGATAAAAAAGATAAAAAAAATAAAAAAATTAAAATAAAACCAAAAATAAATTTATCCATAATATCAAACAACGAATTATATCACAGAGTTTTACCGGTTTTAAATGGTGAAAGATTTAGTTTGGTAATGTTTTTTAATGTGGGTAAGAAAAAAGATTATACTTTGATATAATGGCATTAGTAAAAAGACACATCGCTAAAAGTATTAGCTATAGATTTGTTGGGACAATAACAACAATAATATTAACAGTATCAGCAGGATTACCATTAAAGTGGGCTGGGATGGTTGGATTAGGTGAATTAGTATTGAAACCTATTATCTATTTTTTACATGAAAGAGTTTGGTATAATTGGATTAAGTATGGTTTAAAAAAATCAAATTAAATGGAAAAATATTGGGAAATAAAAAATTTTTTGTCTGAACAAGAATGTTTAGATATTTTAACAAAGTATAAGTCGGAATTAAAATTAATGCCGGCAAAAGTTGCAGGTATGGAGATAACCGATAAAAGAAAATCTTCAGTTGCCTTTATTGATAATATTGAAAATGTGGATGAGAGATTGAAAGAATATTTAAAAAATCTGATTCAAATAAAAGGTTTTGAAGTTACAGGTTTGGGACCATATCAATTTACAGAATATAAAGTTGGGGAATATTATGATTGGCATACAGATTCATCAAAAGACGGTGAATATAAAGACCGATTTTGTTCAATCGTCATTCAACTTAACGATGAATATGAGGGTGGTTATTTACAACTTAAAGATGAGAGTGGAGATTACACAATTCAGTTAGACAAAGGAATTGGAAGAATGTATATCTTTTATTCCAATATAAGACATAGAGTTATGCCTGTTACAAGTGGTACGAGATATTCATTGGTAAATTGGATTTCATTAAGGAAATTAGAAAATTTTGAAAAGACACTTATATAATGAAAAATATTGTAATTGTTGGGGGAGGAACTGCTGGTTGGTTAAGTGCTTATTTTTTGAAGAATAAATACCCTCAATACAATGTATCGTTGATTGAAAGTACAGTAATCGGTATTTTGGGTGCGGGAGAAGGAGGGACACCAAATCTTAGATCAATAATTGTTGATGATTTTGGTTTTGATGAAGATGAATTCTTAGAAAAAGTAAATGGTACTAAAAAGTATGGGATTATATTTGATAAATGGCATAGTGATAAACAACATTCTTTCATACATGGATTTGGTTTTGATGGACTCGAAAATGATTTATATTCGTATCATTTTAATGCGAGACTATTTGCAGAATATCTTAAAAATAAAAGTACTCAAATAGGAGTCAACCATATTGATAATGAAGTATTAAATTTTACACAAGTTAACAATCAAGTAAGTGAGGTGGTCCTAAAAAACGGAAACACAATAAAATCTGATTTTATTATTGATTGTTCAGGATTTTCCAGATTAGTTGTTGGTGATTTATATAAATCAAAATGGAGTTCATACGAAGATGAATTATTGATTAATTCGGCTTTACCATTTTTTATCAATGAACCTAATACAGAATTGAGACAAAGAACAATTGCTGAGGCCGTTGAATGGGGATGGATGTGGAAAATACCGTTACAAAATAGGTGGGGTTGTGGTTATTTGTATAATGACAAAATGATAGATGATGAATTCATTAAAAGTGAAATAATAAGACTATGTGGTGATAAAGATATACAAATAAATAAAAAAATTAAATTCAAACCAGGTTCATATGATAATGTTTGGGTTGAAAATTGTGTTGCAATTGGACTATCAAGTGGATTTTTAGAACCATTAGAGGCAACTTCGATTATGACTATAATATTTCAATTAAGACATTTACCCGATGATATGTTCGACTATTCAAGAAGAGACAAATACAATTATAAAGTAAATAAATTTAATTATCAGAACATGTTATTTTTAAGACATCACTACAATTGTTCAAGAAATGATAGTTTATTTTGGGTAACATATCGTGATAAAAAATTACATGAGATACTTGATAAAATTTACACCACTTTCAACAACCCAAAACCAATTTCAGATGTTTTTAAAATTGACAATGGTACATTGACCTTCACAAAAGAACAATATAAACATATTTTTAATAATAATTTTTTGAAAAAAGAAAAAACATTAATATGAATATTGTTGAAAAAATTATTTTTAGTCCTACTTTAACAATTTGGAAATCACATTTTGATATTAATGATAAAAATAAAATATTAAATGAGTGTGAAAAATTAATAAAAAGTAAACCAAATGTTAATACTGATGGGTATTCTTATTATATAAATGGTGGTTTAAACTACACCAATTTTTTGGATATTAAAATTGAATCAGAATTAGATAGAATTATGTGTGATGGTTTCAATTCTTGTATTCAAATACATAACGATATTTTTAATGAGATAAAAACAGATGTTTGGATAAATGTTGTAAGAGCCAAAAATCCGGTGCAAAAAAACTACAAACATGATAGAAATTTAATTTTTCACAATCATGTGGATTTAAATATCATAAACAAACTTCCACCACCTTTATATACATTTGTTTGTTATATACAGATGCCAAATAATCTTTTAAATGATGATGGTGTTTTGTTTATGGAAGATACCGATAAAAAAGTGTTTTCCATATTACCTAAAGAGGGAGAAATTATAATAATGAAAGGGGATTTACCACACGTGCCTAACTATTCACCAAATTCTTCTATAGATAGAATAGTATTAGCAGGAAGTATACGTATGGATTTTTCCAAAAAAACCAAAACATTAATATGATAGATAAAATATATGTTTTTGATGATATAATATCAATAGATGAACAAAATGTAATATATAATTTTGTTAAGACTACAGATATCGAATGGGTTTTTGAAAAAAATATAACTGGTCATTATGGTAATAACGGAGAAAAATTTTATCCGGCAAATGTTTTACATAAAGTAAAATTACAAAAACACTCAATAAATGATGTCATAAATAAAATACAAACAAATGTAATTGAAAAATTAAATCTTCAATTTATAGAAAGTTATAGATATAAAATTAATTGGACAAAACCTCTAGATTTTGATTATAACCCAATGGATTTGTTACATATAGATAGCTATGTACAACATATTGCGTTAGTTTATTTTATTAATGATACAACAGGAGATACTCACATATACGATAATTTCGAAGGTAATAATGTTGAAGTATATTACAAATACACAAATAACACTATAAACCATTTAAAATTAAAATTAATTCAAAAGATATCACCTAAAATGGGAAGATGTGTAGTTTTTAATGGTGGATTACATCATCATGCTGAATACCCAAAATTTGATGATAGGTTTATAATAAATTTTAATTTTGTAGCCAAACAAAAAAACACATCTTTAATATAATGTTAATAGAAGAAAAGTTCATATATCTTAATTTACCTAGATGTGCATCCACTTCTTTTCATATTGCATGTTTAAAATATGGATTGAATATAAAATATTATGATAATTTATTACACACTTTAAATCCCCCAAAATTAGAATCTGATTTAAATAATGAATTAATTGCCGATAATTTAACTCACTCACATGAAAGATTAATTAATTTGAGAAAAAAATTTGGGTTTAATATTCCCGTTATTTCTGTGAAAAGAAATCCATATGATAGATACATATCGTTGTGGAAACATATCATAGACGAATTGTATAGGGTTGGTGAAATAGAGACATTTGAAATATTTAAATCTTTAAAAATTGATGATTTGTTTTTTTACAAAGAAGATGACTTATCTTCTAATGACAAGAAATATTCAGCAATTAAAGAATTTTTTAAAATAAACAAAGTCCCTAAGACAGGACCATATGTAACCGCAATGATTTATATGATGATGAGTCCCACGTCTCATTATCATAGTCATGATAAATCAATAATATGGTTCGATTTCGATAGATTATATAAGATGGAGGAATGGGTTTCAAATATTTTAGGGATAGAATTCAAAATTGAAAAAACGAATTCTAGCCAACATTTTGAATGTTCGATTATAAATGACGATTATTTTAGAAGAAAATACGATTCAATATATAAAAATTATGACGAACCTAAAATTGAAAAAACCATAATTTGATTATATACATATATATAATTTTTTTTAGATTTTAGTATTTAAAACAACATTTCAAATATTTATATTTAAATAATAAGGATAAATAATATGAAAGGAACAATTATAGGAACGGATCTTTTACAAAAGAACGATTCCGTACAAGTTATCGAGATAAACACAAATACCACTATCTTTAATAGTGGGGCGGAATTATTAGATTATAATCCGTTATTTTCAGTTTTAGTTCAAAATAATATAACTGAATTACACTTTATTTACACTGCTGGAAGTAGTTATTTTCCCGCGAACGCATCTAATTTCACTTTTGAGGATAAACTGAAAGAAAAATGTCAGGAAAACGGGATTACATATTTCCATTATGTTGTACCTGAAAATTCTGTTACTGTTCCTTATATTGAAGATGCGTCATATAAATTTATTTTAAGACAAGCATTTGATACCACCGCTTTGGTTGATGAGACTTATTGTGCCGATAAATTTGAATTTGTAAATTTAATGAGTGGAAGTACATACATTCCTAATTCATTTTTTAATCATAATTCATTAGGTGTTAATGACATCAATACTATCAACACCTCAAATCCTAATCATCCAAATTATGTAATAAAATCTAAATCACCATCATACGATACCACCGATTATCCGCAACTTTATGAATTGAGTGTACAGGCTGATTTGGAAGATTTAAAACAAAACTTATTATCTGACCACCTAATTCAAGAGTTTATATTTGATGAACAAAATATTGTAGATGGAAGATGGTCAGTGATTAGAAGTATCGATATTATATATGGATCAGGATTAGATGTGATAAACATGGGCGGTTATAGACAATCTACAATCATCCCTATGAATTTCTCTTCAAATGAGTTTGTAACCGATACTAAAAAATATAATCAAAAAACAAGATACAAATACATAAACAAACAATTATTTAATACCTCTAAAATTGATTATCACGTAGATAGCGACACAATGATCCTATCATATGATGGTACTTTAGTTGATGTAGACACCATTCAATTGGGTTCTTATATTAAATCGATTGACTTTAGAGATTTAGAAGGAAGATCACCAAATGACGCCGAAGATATCACAGCGTTTGGTTGGGATGGTACGTTAGCAAAAACAATCGAAACATTAACCGATGTTCAAACTACCTTAAGTGGAATTACTTCTGCAAATGTAGACACGATATTCATAAGAATAACATTATCTAACGGTTTAATGTGGGATGACGCACCATCAGCAACATACTACTTTGAAGAAGCTAACTCATTATCCACAAGATGGGATAGAGTGAATAACATGATTGTTGGTGACAAATTAATTGTTAAAAATAACTCAACAAATCAATTAGAGACAGTAGAAATAACTGGGTTAGAAATGGTTCATGGTCAAAAAACAATTTATGATTTAGATTTTGAACCATCTGATTTATTTTTGGTAGATATCGGCGATGGTTTATTCGGTATTATGCACAACTCTTGTTGGTGTTGCTATAACCCTTGTGGTCACTGGTGTTGTGATAATGGTTGCCCCCCATGTCAACAAGGACTTCCTCCAAAACTTTAAAAAAAAATAAATAATAAATAATATGTCACAAAATAATAATAGAGTAGAAAGACCGGCACAAACAATTAAATCAAATATAATTCCGATAAGTGCCGATTTAAAAGTAAAAATAGCAGCAGCATTTCAAACAATTGTCAATAAAATAAAAGACAAACATCTTTCATAATGAAATATGAAGTTGTTTACATTTGGAGATAGTTGGACCGAAGGTGTTGGTGGCGATTTAATTGAAGAGGAAAAAACAAATTCACCAGAAGAGAGAACTAAAATTAGACAAAATTTTTGTTGGCCAAAACACCTATCTGACTTATTGGAGGTAGAGTTTCAAAACTATGGTGTTGGGGGTGCATCAAATAAATCTATTTTTGATATAGTATCACACTCCATACATAATTATTTAATAAAAAAAGATGATTTAGTGTTGATAATGTGGTCATCCTCATTAAGAGATGATTCACCATTTTTTCCGAGGGATAATTCTCTTCATTTTTGGGGTGAAAGATATATGACAAAAAAACATATATATAAACATTTATCATATACAGAATCCGAAAATGTTATTGATTTACACAAATCACTAAAAAAAGATTACAAAGAATTCTTTTTAGAAAATCTCTTTTCTGATCAGTATTATAATATTATAAATCAAAATTATATTCTGTATCTTCAGTTTATGTTCGATAGAATTGGTGTTAGATATGTTTTTTGTGATGCATTTGATACTATGATAAAGAAGAATATTTTGAAAGAAATAGATAAAACCGATTACATTAATAAAAATCATTATTGGAATTTTTCAAATAAAACATTTAAAGACCATTTATGTGAAACAAATAAAAAAGAGGTATGGGAAGACAAACAATTATGGGATGATAATCATTATGGTGGAAAACATCCAAGTAAATTTGGTTATCAATTAATTGCAAAAGAATTATACCATTGGATTTTAGAGAAAAATATATTAAATTATATTACTAAAGACATAAATAAACGAATAATATGAATTTTTCAGTAAATAAATTTTTTGATGAGTCGGAATGTGATGATATAATTAAATTTTGTGAAGAAAATGGAACACAATTTTCATATCATTCATCCGAAACATGGGATTGTAAAAGAGTTTATGTTGACGAATTTAAAGAAAAAATCATAAGTAAATTAAAAGAAAAATACATTTCAGGAGAGTTTAAATTATGGTTTGATTTAAACAATTTTCATATTAAAGACTCTAACATAAGCCTTACCAAATATTACGACGGAAGGTGGTTAGACCTACATTTAGATTCCACTTCTCAATTAACAACGGTTATAGTATTATCAAAAAACTTTTCTGACGGGAGATTTGTACTTTCAGAAAAACCAAAAAATATTGAGGAATGTGAAAAGTATAAATTAGAAATTGGTGAATGTATTTCATTTGATGGTAGTAAAATTTATCATGGTGTAATGCCAGTTAGTGAAGGTATTAGATATGCATTGAACATTTGGAATACAAATACTGATTTCAAGTATTATAAAGTTAATAAAGAAAAAAAATTACTATGAGAATTGCGATTTTTTGCAATGGTAGGAGTGGATCAACATCCTTATTTTATCTCATCAACTGTTTATTAACAAAAGAAAAAAAGAACCATAAACTTTTTTTTGAACCATTTAATTATCTCAATATTGATAAAGAGAGTAAACCTAAAACTATAGAAGAATTTATTAATACGAATGATGTTTTAGTCAAAACCTTTATAGATAGGGATAATTACCCATACGAATCATTTGAATGTTTTGAAGATTATTTAGTGTGGGTGTATTCGTATTTTGATAAAATTATAATATTAGAAAGAGAAGACAAAAGAAAACAAGCTGAAAGTCTATTCTATCATTTAAAATTATCAAAAAATAGAACCATATCCCCACTTTGGCATAAACAAAAATTTTATGATTTGAAAAAAGAGGACGAAGAGGAAATTTTTGGGATATCCCAACACTTAGAGAATGAGGCAGAATTTTTAAAAAATATGTCCAAAAGGGGATATCCTTTGGTTACATATGAAAATCTGTTTATTAGAAAAGATAAACCAACTTTAGACAAGTTATTAGAATATTTAAAAATATCAAACAATCAAACATGTATTGATGAATGGATCAACTCACCATATAAAAAGGTTAGAATAAACCAAAAAATTAGCGGATTAATATGATTATAGATTTGAAAGACTACGTTTGTACTGTTCCATTTCAAGCATTAGAAA
>Ga0315909_10002066_pt1 | contig 26288 bp, 44 predicted proteins | sample LakEriMetagenome_11_FD_203527 | JGI IMG/M metagenome (GOLD analysis project Ga0315909, IMG submission 203527) | Freshwater fungal communities from buoy surface, Lake Erie, Ohio, United States - Buoy 2 MA125 | ecosystem: Environmental > Aquatic > Freshwater > Lake | place: USA: Lake Erie, Ohio...
GCAAAAATTCATGTTGGCCCTATCCACAGCCCTGTGGCTGGGAGGACTGACCATTTGCCAATCAATGTTCCTTCAGGAGCCTACGTCATCCCCGCCGACATCATCTCTGCCATGGGTGAGGGCAACACGATGGCAGGCTTCAGGATCTCAAACCAGGTCTTTGGACTTCAGCAGAACAATCCCGAGCACGAGCCGGTAGAAATCGTCGCGGCTGGCGGCGAATATGTGATCACGCCGGAGAATGTCGAGCGAATTGGCGGTGGCGACATGGAGGCTGGCCACCAAAATCTGGATGAATTCGTCAAGGAATATCGGGCCAAGACGATACGGACGCTGCAAAGCCTTCCGGGCCCGAAGCGCGATTAAGGGGAAGCGCATGAATGAAGATATTCGAGTTAGAATAGCAACGCCGAATGACTTTAGCGCCGTCATGAATCTGGCGATGATGGTGGCCAGCGAGAACGGGATTTTCGAGCCCGACATGAACATGGTGATCGCTGATATCTGGCCAGCTCTGAATGGGCATAAGGGGCTTGTCGGAGTGATCGGAGCGCCGGGCGAAGACCTGCAGGGCTTTGTTTTGCTAAGGATTGGAAACCTATGGTATAGTCCGGCTGAAATTATTGAGGAAAAGACTGTCTTTGTCGCGCCAAAGTATCGGAGCGCCAAGGGCGGAAGAGCCCGGAAGCTTTGTGAGTTCAGCAAGAAGGTCGCCGATGAGCTGGAAATGCCTTTGATTATCGGCGTTGTGTCGAACCATAGAACCAAAGGCAAGGAGGGCCTGTATAACAGGCTTTTCGGTCCGCCGGCCGGAGCGTTCTGGCTCTACGGCGCAAAGACAGGCACATGGGGCGACAGCGCCTCTCGGTCGCAATCTGTTGGAGAGAATTAAATGTGCGGCAAGGGAATGCAACAGACCTCCCAGCAGATGGCCATCCCCAATATGGCGGCGATGGCGGCTTACAACAGGGCTATGGGCAAGATTGACGAGGCCACTTCAAAGCCTTTTCAGCGATATAGCTCTGATCCAGAGGCTTATGTTGCTTCCCTGAATCCGGTGCAGCGTCAGGCTATCGCCAACGTATCATCGATGCGCGGGATGACCGATCCCTACTACGGCGCCGCCGCTGGCTTGCTGGGTGAGGCCGCAGAGAGAACGGGAGCGGCGGCGGCTCCTGTCGGGCGACTTACCAGCTCCCAGATCCAGGAATACATGAACCCGTATATGTCGCAGGTCGTCGATCCTGTGCGCGCGGGCTTGCAGCAACAGTTCGGGCAGCAGGCATCTCAGCAGCAGGCGGAGGCGATCCGTAGCGGCGCTTTTGGCGGCTCTCGCTCTGACGTCGCGCGCGCATTGCTGCGCGGTCAGCAGGGTCTTGCGCTCGGTCAGGCCCTGAGCCCTCTTTACCAGACTGGCTACGGGCAGGCTTTGCAGACGGCTCAGGGGCAGCAGGCAATTGAGGCTCAGAACCTCGCGCGCGCGCTCGGCGCGGCTGGTCAGATAGGACAGCTTGGCACGGCGGCCGGAGCTCTCGGCTCGGCGGCGCAGCAGGCTGCGTTGCAGCAGGCAAATGCGCAACTGCAGGCCGGCCTCCTCGAGCAGCAGACCTCTACGGCCCAGAAACAGGCTCTCTATGGCGAGGCGCAGAAAGAGCGCATGTATCCGCTGCAGACGGCCCAGCTCTATGCGCAGGCCGCTGGCAGCCTTGGCCCGCTTATGGGCTCGACGTCTCAGACCTATCAGCAACTGCCGTTCTTTGGCGGCTTGATGGCCGACGGCGGCGCAGTCGACCGATATGGCGAGGGACTTGGTCAGGCGCGCATGGGCGGCGCTGTGATCGACATGGAGCATGGCCGCGATTATTGGCGCGGTGGCTATGCGGGTGGTGGCGACATCGCCGACATTGCTGCCCAGCAGCGCGCGGCCTTGGGCGCTGGACGACCGCAAGAGGACATCCCCTTCCCGACGGGTGAATTCCGGACGGGCGAGGCCCCGAAGCTTGGGGCGCTTCCTGAGCGCCGCGAAGGCATCATGGGGCGCCTCGCCGGCGCGGTTATGAGCGACCCTTCGGCGGCGTATGAAAAGGCGAAGGGCCTTTACTCTAGCGGTAGAGATATCCTCCAGAGGGAGGGCTATCTTTCCAACCCTCTTGGCGGCACGCATACGGGCTCCGGACATTTCGCCGATGGCGGTGAGGTCTCCGATCCCGGCATGAGTCAGCTTCTAAACAGCCCGATCCAGGTATCGCGGCCACTGAAGGCTGAAGCGCCTGAGCAGCGCAAGAGCGGTGGCCTCGGATCTCTCATCAAGGCCGGTGCGGGCTTGGCGGCGAACGCATTCCTTCCCGGCTCTGGCGCTCTTGTGAACGCTGGTCTTGGCGCGCTCGGCATGGCCGATGGCGGTCGCGCGGGGTATCAGTATGGCGGCTCCAGCGAAGACGACATTGGCTACTACCTGAAGCCTCTGGCGCGGGTCGAGACGGGCGGCGAGCGGGACCCCTACGGCGCACTTGGCCCCGTCACGAAACGCGGTGACCGCGCCTATGGCAAATATCAGGTGATGGGCGCCAACATTCCTTCGTGGACGAAGGAGGTCCTTGGTCGCGCTATGACGCCGCAGGAATTTCTGGCTGACAGGAATGCTCAGGAGCAAACGGCTCGACACAAGTTCGGTCAGTATCTTGACAAGTCCGGCACCCCGGAAGGCGCAGCCGCCATGTGGTTTGGCGGCCCGGGCTATCAAAAGCACGCTGGCGCGCGCGACATCCTCGGAACATCCATCCCGGAATATCAGGCAAGGTATAAGGCTGGCCTTGGCGGCCCTGACCTTGCTGCTCTTGGCCCGCGCGAGCGCTCGTTTGAAGCTTCGTATAAAGGTGCGCCGGAATCGCGTCCTCGCCCTGCCGAGGACGGTGGATTCACCGAGCATCCGGAGCGTCTGATCGTCCCGATCCTCAGCGGCCTCGGCGCAATGGCTGGCTCCAAGAGCAAGTATCTTGGCTCTGCTATCCTTGAGGGGCTTGGGGCTGGGGCCAAGAGCTACATGGACGTCGGCTCTACGCTTGAAGAGCAGCGCAAGGTTCATCAGGAGGCCGACGAGGCCAGAGCGCGCGGCCTGTTTGCTGGCGCGGAAGCCATGAAGACAGCCGGCCAGTTGCCGATATGGGCGGATCCGACAACGGGTCAGCGCCTTATTCTGACCTCAACGGGCGTCCCAATGGATCTGCAGGAATATCTGCAGAGCCCTGTTCCGATTATGGGCGGAACCGCAGCCGCAGAAATCGCGCGTCAACTAGGCCTGCAGGCCGCAGGCGGAGCGCAGGCGGGATACGCACCGGAAGGTGGTGTTATGCCCACGGGCGTGACTTCTGGCGCTCAGGCGGGAGTGGAGGGGCCTTCCGCCGCTGGCGCCGCAAGAGAAATTGCGGGTCAGCCGCGCGAGGGGGCGCCTGCGGGTCCGATTGTTCCGAAGCCCAAGCCAATTGAATATGTCGGCGTAAATCTTGGGGCTGCCGCCCAATCTGCTCCGGCGCAAGAGCGTGCGCTTGTCGGAACTATCGGCGGCAGGGAGGCGCTGGCGTCGTCTCAGGAGATTAAACAGCAGATCAATCAGGCTGGGCGCACCGCGCGTTCGCAGGCTCTTTACAACGCGCAGGCCGCTCAGATTATCGCAGAGGCGGCTGCTGCAGAGGGCTTTGAAGCGATGGGCGAAGGGTCTGAAGCCCGCGCTCGCGTTGTTGGTGCGCTCAACACCATTGCGCGAGGAGCGGGCCTTGGCGACAGCTATTTTGGCGCCAACGAGTCTCGCCAGCAAATGCTCGACAAGTTGAACGCTATAAAAGGCGAATCGACCGTTATAAGCGGAGGACAGAAGGCTCTCGGGACGCTTGAAAAAGTCATTGGCGCAATGCCCGGAACGGGCCAAACAGTTCGTTCTGGCACTTTCAACGCAGCGTCTAATCTCGTCCAAAACCAACGCCTGATTGATTATCAGAACTACGCTAATGCGTATGGCCAAAGGACTAGCAATCTTTACAACAATGTCGAAGAGGCTTTTGACAGCGACAACTCTCGTGACCGATACGCGAAAGAAGAGGAAGCTTTCGAAAATATCATGAAGGACCCGAAAGGAGCCAGGATGCTTTCCCATCTCATTAAGGGCGAGAGGCTTGATGGATCAAAAGCATCAAGGCAAGACATCGATAACTTCTTTATGAATAACTTCGAACTTCCCGGCATGAGCCGTTACTTCATGGGAGCGCGCCGTGGCTGACGATCCGTATTCGGAGTTTTTTAGGTCGGAGCCGGCGGGTGAAGACACTGGAAGGGCATCTCCTCCACCAGCGACTCCTGCGCGACGATCAGCGGCTCCCGATCCCTACTCCGAGTGGTATACGGCAAAGCCGGAAAAAGCTCCCCCTCCTGTAAGACGCGCCGCCACAGACTATGCGTCAATGCCGTGGGGCGAGGTTCTGAAAAAAGGCGGAGGGGAGTTTTTCCCAAGCGCCGGGCGGGCTCTAAAGGCGATTCCGTCTGCGATCTACAACTACCCGGAAACGATAGAGGCGGTGAAGAAGGCCGGCGTCGGGTCGGTCGTCAGCGCTATGCTCGAGCCATATAAGGCAATCGGGAAGGCGGCCATCGGCGACAGCGGCGAGCTGAAGAAGATGATTGCCGAGGACCCTTATTCCGTCCTGTCGGCTGTCCCCGTCGGTGGCGTCTTGGGTGCGATGGGCAAGGGGCTTGGCGCTGCAGGCACGTTGGGGAAGGTCGCCGGCGCGCCGCTTCGTGCTGCCGGGTATGTCACAAGCAAGGTGTCCGATCCGCTGGGGACGATAGGCGGCATGGGCGCCGGCATTGCCGGCCTCGGCCCGGCGTTCTATCGCCGCTCGCGCGCAATTGGGACTGGAATAGACGACTATCCATTTGAGATGGCCTACAAAGCCGGGGCTCTTCCTTCTGGAGCGACGGAAAAGGCGGCTTTCAATCAGTTCGCGTCCGGCGCGGGCGATGTTCAGGATTTCGCAAGGAGAGCACGCGATGCTGCAAAATCGCTGCGAAATCGCGAGATATCGGACTGGGCCAAGAGCAAGGGCGTCATGGCGAGCGCGTTTACGCAGCCGCTGCCATATTCCGCAGTTCATCAGGCTATTGCAGATTTCCGCGCAACGCGATTGCCGCCTCGGCAATTCGGCATGGCTTCTTCGAAGGCTGCGCATGAAGCTCTTGATGAGATTGAGCGCAACATCCTGACGCGGCAGCTTCCTCAAAATGCTGCGCATCCGATGAACACGCTTCCCGGCTTCGACCAATTAAAGCAGGAATTGTGGGATCGTGCTCAAATGGCCGGCCCCGATATGGAGAAAAATGCCATTCTTGCTGCCTATCATGGCGTGAGGGACACGCTGACGAAGGTGGCGCCGGAATATGAAGACCTGATGCAAAGATGGAGGGACATAAACACAAATATCACAAATATCGAAAAATCTCTCGGCACGACTGACAAGGTGGCGGCCAATAACTCATTGGCGAAATTTGTAAAGCAACAAAAGACGCCGGAGGGACGTGACTTGATTTCACAGCTCTCTGAATACGCTCCGGAGCTCCCGTATATGGCGGCAGGTTCCACTCTTCATCACGAAATTGCCCGTGGCTCTGGTGGGCTCGGGCAGGCTGTCGCCATGTCGCAGTATGTTCCTCAGATATTTTCGTCATTGCTGCAAGGGCGGCTTGGAGAGGCGGCCAAGGGGCTTGGCGCCGCCGGCCTGAGTATGGGCGTCCAGTCGCCATCTCTTGCGAAAAATGTGGCATACAAGGCAGGTCAGCTTTCGCGCGTTCCGCCGATACCGCAGGTCGCGGCAGCCGGGCGCCTCGCAGGCTCAGTTTACCCGCTGGCCTATCCAGCGGCCTATCAAATCGAAAAGGCCTCTGAGGAGCCTGCACAGGCCGCTGGCGGTCGCATCGGGCGCGCCACCGGCGGTCAGGTCTCTCGTGGCATGAATGCGAAAATGTTGATCGCTGCGGTTGAACGCGCGCGTTCGGACGGCCAGAAACAGACGGAGAGCATTTTGAATGCTCCAGACGAGCATGTCGTTCGTGCTCTCAAAGTAGCAAATGAAGGGATCTGATAATGGCCAGTAAGGCGCCTCTCGTCCAGCCGGCGTTCAATAGCGCAAGCTGGGATGTTCCGCTGAATTCGAATTTCGGCATTCTCACTGACGCGCTGGGGACGCTCACCTCTGTTCCGGTGACGACCACAGACGTAACGCTCACCGCCACTCAGGCACAGCGATTTGCAGTTGCGATCACAGGCACGCTGACTGGACATCGGAACCTTTTGATCCCGCAGAACTGTGTTGGATCCTGGGTGATTCTTAATGCGACATCCGGTGGCTTCAATGTCTCGATATACAACGACAACGGCTCCGGCGCGCCGGCCGGCACAGGGATCACTCCCCCTACCGGCTACAATTATGTGATCTACAGCGACGGCACCAACGTCAATTACGCCACGACCAACTCTGTGTTCCGGACGGGCGACACGATGACTGGCGCCCTCAATCTCCCGTCCAACGGGCTGAACGTCGGCTCCGGCCAGCTACAGGTCACAGGCGGCAATGTCACAACCAGCGGCCAGTTCACCGCCGGCAACAACGTGACGGCTTATTCCGACTCGCGCCTCAAACACGACATTCAGACGATTGAAGATGCGCTCGACCGTGTGAAGAAAATGCGCGGCGTGACCTTCAAGTTCAACAGTGACGGTTCCGCCGGCGCAGGCGTGGTTGCTCAGGAGATCGAAGAAGTTCTTCCCGAAGTCGTATATCCCGACGCTGCAGGATACCTGCATGTCGCCTACGGCAATATCTGCGCAGTCCTGATCAACGCGATCAAGGAGCTTGCCGACAGGGTCGAAGAGCTGGAGAAAAAATAATGACACTTCCTGCAAGCGGGACAATAACGATCTTGCAGATTTACAACGAGGCGCAGCTCAGCGCCTCGTCGCCTTGGTATAACAAGGGGTTCGGCCTCGGGGCTTATCGCGGCTTGCAGTGGTGGCAGGATAATACGGCGACGGGATATTTCTCTTCCGGCACAATCCAGATGTCGGACTTTTACAGCAAAAGATCAACGACACCGGTGACGCCGGGCAGTCAGACCTTCACATCGAATGGGACGTTCACAGTGCCGCTCTACAGCTCACTGACAATCATCACGCGAGGCGGCGGTGGCGGCGGGGCTGGCGGGAGCGGAAACACCACACAGGGCTCCGCAGGCTCTCCTGGGGGCACCAGCACTTTTGGCGGCGCTTATGGCGCTCCCGGAGGTTCTGGAGGCGCCGTAAACGCTAACAATGCGTCCGCTCCTGCCGGAGCCGGCTCTGACGGGTCACCAACGGGCGGAGATGGCGGCGCGGCCAACGGGCCGGGCTTTCAGGGCGGCAAGGGCGGCGCTGGCGGCAAGACGGTCACTGTCCTGACAAATCCGATCAGTGGAGGCACTGGGCCGGCTGTCGGGTCTTCGGTGTCGGTCGTGTGCGGCAATGGCGGAGCCGGAGGCAGCGGCGGCAGCGGTGTCGTCTATCCGGTCGTTTATACGTCGTCATCCGGGAGTCCCGGCGGCAAGGGATATGTGGAGATTTACTGGTCGTGATGATGCACCCCAATGATTTTGAAAAGCTGCTCGCGATTGCGAAGGTTTTTCTGGCCATTGGGGTGTCGATTTATGCGTTCAAATGCGGGAACGCTTTTTATCACCTTGTAGTGCAAGGCTATTAGAACTTCATCTTTACTGGCTTGCCGCTGTGAATCCTGATCGGGACGTGGCATATGTCATAATGCTTCTGACAGTATGAGCCGCGAACCTTTTTCTCATTACAGTATTTCCTTGTCTCAGTGTCTCCGTCTTCAACGATATATCGGCAGGAGCTCATTCTGAGGGCAAGGATACCTACGCCGGAGATATTCTCTTTGGGGCGTTCCGGCCAAACAATTTGCGCGACGACCTCCTTCGCCCTGGGAGGCTCTGCTGCCTTCGCGACTGGCTTTGGCTTTGGCTCGGACGGAGCCTTCATTGCGGCTCTTTCCTCAAGTTGAAATCCGAGCTTGCGCAGCCTGTATACTATACCGAGGACGGAATTTCGAGTCATGCCGAGCTGTCTTGCGATACTAGCCCCGCTGATCCCCTCCTGCCACAATTTCCGTATCTCTTCCTTCCTGTCGTCCCACATTATTTTCTGCTCCATATCAATCTCCTACTGGCATAGAGGGACCCCAAGTTTATTGAGGTCAAATCCTGATAGCTTTGTCCATTTTGTCGTGTTGAGCGCGCCCCGATTGTCGAGATACGCAGCGACCGCCGGGTATCTTTGCGCATAGGCGTTTCTCAGTATTTCGTTTCCTGCGTCACTGATCTCTTTCGTTGTTGGGTGGTGGGCTCCATGAAACCACCATTGGCTGTTTGCCTTGACGCAAGTTGCGTGCGCGAGAGACATGGTCCCTGCAGAGTGATAGCTGGATCCGGTCGCCGGCCTTGCTTTATCAAGGTGCAGGGACGTCCAGCATTTTGACGGGTTGCCTCCATGCGCGGCCGTGCAGTCACCGTCACCTGATATTGGCAATTGAACGGAACAGCCAGACAATGCGATAGCGAATATCAGTGCGTAGCTCGATCTCAAATCCATATCTCCTCCACTCGTCAAGATTCCACCCAATCCACGCAGCCGCCGCCCATATCGGGGCCGCAATCATCCATGCTGCAGGATCTGCTATTATCTCAGCCATTCTCGTCTCCCTCCCGAATAGCGGCGGCTGCGGCGCGCAGTTGGCCAAGAGTGAATTCCTCCTCAACTACACGTCTATCTGGCACAGAATGCCGGAAGTCCTTAACAGGCGCGGCAAACGGCTTCAACGCCTTCCGCAGCCGCTCGTTTTCTTCGCGCAAGCGGGTGATTTCGGCGGCGGCTTCTTCGCAAAGCGGCTCAATCTTGTTTTCATCAATGTCGTATGTTCCGACATACTTCTGAACGTATAATTCATTTTGAGACTTTAGACGCTCAACAATGTCACCCATCCTTCCCTCCCTCACGAATAGCGGCGACTGCGGCGCTGTTACGTTCAAGCGCCTGTCTTATTGCAAACATGGCAAATGGCGCACCGTCAAAATGTTTCATGCCTTCTTCAAGCCACCACTTGACGATGCTTTCCGCCGCCGCCTGCAAATACTCGTTATTCTTGCGGAGGCGACAAATCTCATCCGCTGCTTCGCCAAGCATGTATCCCGAAACGTCCTCAAGTGCTGTGCGCGTAAGGCGCTCTGCAATGTCACTCATCCTTTTTCCTCCCTCCCGAATAGCGGCGCACGCCTTGCTATGTTCCCACTCGGCGTGCAATCTGTCTTCTGTGTCTTCGATGCTCGCGTTATCCTGCCAGCCTTCGTAGTAGGCGGCTTTGACGGCTTTCCGCAGCGTCTCAATTTCAGCTTCTAGCTCGCGATATTTTGCGAAGACACGCATAGCGGTAAAGCCTTTCTGCAACTCCTCCCGCAGCCGCGCGTTTTCTTCGCGTAAAGCGTCACGCTCGGCTTCAAGTCGCTCAATCTCGGCAGCCTGCTCTTCAATCAGCGTCATTACCTATGCTCCCGAATAGCGGCGGCTGCGGCGCGCCCGCGTTCAATCCTGTTCTTGTAGTCGTCAAGCATCTGTGCAAACATTTTGCCGCTTGGCGCTGCTTTCTTTCCGCCGCGCTCAAGTAAATCAACAGACGCAACAAAGCCCGCCAGCACACCAATCAACGTCCTCCGCAACTTCTGGATTTCTTTTTGTTCCTTCTCCAGTTGGTGATTGGTAGCACTCAGTTGTTGCAGCCATTCGAAGTTATCGTTGCGTAGACACGCGTTCTCTTCGCGTGCCGAAACAACAAGCTCCCGCAGCCGCGCGTTTTCTTCGCGCAGGCGGGTGATTTCTTCATCCTTTATCCCTTGAGCAGCAGCAGCGGCGTCAAGACCGGCCCCTATCATCGCCGCCGTCGTGCCGTCATATGGCTCTTGAAACATCGCGCGATGCGCCGCTTCAATCGCTTCCGGTGTCCAATCAACCATCCTTGCCTCCCTCCCGAATAGCGGCGGCGCAGCGTTTGGCCTCCATATCCTCGCGCGTATTATCGCCCATATACCGCCTTTCGCAGATTTGCGCGCACTGTTCCCGTATCACCGGCTCAGCAACTGCGAGGGCGATGAGAGAGTAAAACTGCACTATGCCTTTGCGCTGAGGCGTCATCCGATATCCGCAAGCACTGCTTATGTTTTGAGTTATCTTCTTAATCAGTTCTTCGCGTTCTTCATTAGTCATATCGCCACCTTCTCATTGTCTCGACGGGCGGCATGAGGTCGTATGGATGTGAGTTATTTAATATGTTGTATGACCCATCACTTTTCCAAGTTATGATGTATTCGAGGCCGCCTTTGTTAATTTTTCCGGCGATTTTAAACTCGCCGCCTCCATTATAATTCACATCCAGCACCGTCGCGATATAACCGCCGAGCGTCTTGTATTCTTTCCCGACTTCATAATTGTATTCCATCTTCTCAATTAGTTCTTTGCGTTCGTCTTCAGTCATGTTTCCCCTCCCGAATAGCGGCGCGTTTTCGAAGGCGTATAATTTTCGCAAAATGCTCCGCGTGACCTCCCATGCCGTAATCAGAGCCCCAGCCATTTAAACGCTCCACAACTAAAGCGCATTCCTCAATTTCATTTTCAACATCCATCAAGCGTTTGTCATGTTCGTCTGCCCAGCACCTTTCAGCTAAATCCAAATCGTTTTGCAGGATATCTTTTTCCCTCATCAGCCGCGCGTTTTCTTCGCGCAGGGCGTTATCCGCCTGCTCCCTTATCACCGGCTCAGCGACAGCGAGTGCGGCGCGGGCCATCTTTACAAAATCATCTTCGTGCAGCATTGCGGCAACCATTTTGTATGCAAGTTCTTTACGTTCCTGCTCGGTCATCCGACGCCTCCACCTTTTGGCGACCCGAGAACGAGCGCCCAGATAATGCTTGCCGCGATAGCAAGAGCCCACATGATTTTGCGCAGCATCAGGCCTTTTCCATAATAGCGTTAACAGGCCTGTCTTCCTGATTCTGATACTTTCCTGAATACGGCGTCTCTGTTGCTTCAAGCAGTTGATGAAATACAATCTGCGCAATCGGAGAACCGGCTTGAATCTCAATTGTTGATTTGCCGTGGTTCGAAAGCTCAAGGGTAAGATATCCGCTCCACCCCGGCTCGATTACCGTGTTTTGAACGGCGATTCCGCTGCGCGCCAGCGTCGACTTATCTTTTACCTCTGCAAGGATGTCTGTAGGTATTGAGAACCTCTCGACAGTCGACGCCAAAACAAAGTCTCCCGGCGCAAGCACAAATCCCTGCTTTATCCTGACATCATAACCAGCGGGGCCAAGGCCGAAAGTCATTCCGTTTTCGACAGTGCGCTCGTGATACGGATCCAGCATCGGACGCTGACCGTAGGCGCCAGAGCAAAGGAACCGAATTCTCTGTGCAGGTAAAATCATCTCAGCTCCATCCATTCCAGCCGCACAGCGCCAGAAGGCGCCCGGGCTTGTCTTTTTTCCATGCAGGTAAATCAGGGTGTCGCTCCTGCTTTGGCGCGACGGGCTTCGTGTGTCCGTATCTTCTCGCGTTCGCCTCTCTGATCGCGGCGATTCGCTTCTCTTCGTTCTTTTTCCGCCTCTCCTCTATCTCCTCCGGCGTCATCTTTGCCTTAGCGCGGTCTCGCGCTCTCTGATTTTTCTCTTTCATCATCGCAAGGTATTTCTTGCGATATTCTGGATCCTCGGCGCATCTTTGCTTGATCCGATCATACGCTTTGCTCACCCTTGGCCTCCTGATTATCTAAATGAGCCTTCACGCGATGCTTGTATATTCTGATCGTATCTTTGCTGACGCTGAGCCTAGAGGAGATTTCTGAATACTTCATGCCTTCAACAATCATGTGATAGACCTTGAAGGCTATCTCAGGAGGCTCAACAAGCATTTTCGAGTTCCTGCTCTTCGGCATCAATACTTCAATATCGCCCTTCAGCCTTCTAACAGACCTCCCGATCACCATAACCCTTTTCTCTGACAGGCCCACAGCAGTCGCTATTTCAGACAAGCTGGCGCCACCAATGGCCATTTCGTAAATCTTGTGTTCCTGTGGCGTCAGCCCATCTATGCGCAATGAGAGGGCCGCGTTTCCATTGCTGCTTTTTTTCTCTTTCTGGTCGCGAGGAATCGGCGGCTGTTCCGATTGGAACTTCGATGCGCTGCCGAACTCGTCGTCTCTCTCAATCCAGCGAACACGGGGAAGAGACATCGGGATCATGCGACTATATGTGTCGGACGTCGATCTGGATGGTGACGACGCAATTACATATTTTGTGACCTTCTCTATCTTCATATCCATCTCTTTTCGATTACCAACCCTTTGCCGCCAAGACGACGACATAGCACATCAAAACAATACTAAGGCCAAGATATGCGTCTATCCTGTGCATCATAAAGCTCCTTTAAGATCACCTTTTCCCTGCACTTCTTGATTGCCTCCCTGACTGTCCTTTCGGCAATCCTGAGGTCTTTTGCGATATCTTCGGCGGTGGCTCCAGATTCTCGCATGCCCCATATCTTCGCCTCTGTAGGCGTAAGGTTGAGCGGATCCTTAAATCTGTGCGCGGTTTGCCCGACCCTCATGTGTAGTCTCCCGGTCGCTCAAGTTGCTTCCTGCAAGGCGGTATCCACATCAATATCGTCTTATGGTTGGCCTCCCGTGGGCCTCCATACCAAACCATCCACGCATAGCTTGTTGCTGTTGAGGCTTTCGGGTCGCATCTTCCCTTCACCATTGGAACGCGCTCCGAGAACTGGGCGACAACGTCAGGCGCATTATGCATGAACAGGGTGTTGTATCGCATGACGCTCTCAAGGAACGACGTTCGCACAAGCATGGCGACGCCATTCGTGGCGATACCCTGCGCCTTCTCGATGAACTGCTGGGCCTTGTTGAATGGAGGGTTGGTTATGATCCACTGAATTGTTGATTGCGGATTGGTTTGATGGCCCAGAAAGTCGATGATGACTCTGTCGCCAAATCCGTAATAATCGACAACATCGGAGGCAATAACCTCTGCGAAGTAGTCCTTGAGGGCCCTTTCCATATAGCCCCGATTGGCCGCAGGTTCCCAGCACACCTGGCCAGCAACCATTTGCGGCAAGATCACATGCTCCAGCAATGCGCGCGTCGCCCATGGTGGCGTTGGGAAGTCATCAAGACTGTCATTTGATGACAGTCTTTTTGAAGCAACGGCGTAGTTGTCCGTAGGCTGCATTCATCTCTCCATATCAATATGCTTTACAGTCAGTCTTCGTGTTCGCCAGCCACTACAGGTCTGGCAATTTTTATATCAATCCCATCTGGCCTTACAGCTAAGCCAGACCTATCCCAAACATACAAGCTTGCATATGCCGCCTCAGGCGGCTCCAGGTCGCAGAAAAACTCCCACCCCACCTCTTCCCATTTCCCCTTCTGATGGTAGGGGACATATTCAAAGGACAGATTTTTCTCCATGACAGAATCATCCTACCACAGGGACGACAAAAGAAAAGGGGGCCAAAGCCCCCTCTGAAAGTTCAAGCCTGAAGATCTATCGAGCCATTGCGGGCTCAAGATCCTCAACGGTGATTTTCTTTTTCGGAGGCTGCTTTGAGACGATCTCGACTGGCCGCAGCTCCGCCTCCTTCATGTCTGCCTTCTTCTTGTAGTTTACATCAGGCGACGCGCGCTCAATGTAATCCTGGGCAAACAATGCAGCAAAAGCGCGATAGTTGATCCCATCAAGGTAATTGTCGATGTTTCCCGGGTTGGCAAACATGCGGGCCTCTTTCACGCACTCCAGCAAAATGCACACCTCAAAGGGGTGGAATTCGCGGCCAATGCGCAGAGAGAACAGATCCGCAATAAGCTGGAAGTTGTTCTCAAAGTCGCCATGCGTCGCGCCACGCTCCTGAATGACTTCGGCAGCGCGGATAAGCAGTTCATGTGGATTTGCGGTAACTGTCATATCGATCTCGTCTATTTTGGGTTGCATGATATGCTTCGCCGTTCATGATCTTTATTTTCCCGACGAAGCGGTGGTTAAGCGCGAGTTGCCCCCGGCTTACTTCAATGCCAGTCTCAGGGTTTTTGTAGAACTCTTCGACAATAACGAAGTCGTTTGTCGAAAGAGCCTCGACAAAATCATCAAGACTGGAAGATCCTGCGTGCTCGACGTTCACTTGATGAACAAGGTTATTGTTGAATGATGGCATGTTCATCGTAACGAGAAAACGCATATCTGGTCCTTTTCGATATTGGCGGGAGCGGCTGTGCGCTACGCAGCTTTGGCATTATGGCGCAGTCGCGATCTGCACCACTCGCTCCCTAACCATTACGGGTTATTACCCGAAATCATCATCTCCACCAGCGGGCGGCGCTACCTTTGTCGATCCCGTTGTCGCCGGGCCCGACGTAGAGGCGCCATCCTCCTGAGAGCTCGTCGAGGATGCGCTGCGAGGGACGAAGACAAATCCCTCCGGGCGCTTTACCCAATTCGTGATCTGCCAGACGGGCACGTAGTTGGTCGTTTTCATCTGGCCTCCGGTAGAGGTCTTGGCAATCGAGTCTTTCAGCTCGACGACCGGCAGCTTACCGGGATTTTCTTTGACGCCTGCCTCGTATGCATCCATGAGGGACTTGGCCCCGTCAAGAAAGGCTGCGGCGTTGGAAGCGAATTCGCGAACATCTCCTCCGCATTCCTTTGACAGCTTGATAACGAACCGAACGCCTCTCTTGTAGCCTTCGCCGGCTGGCTTTTCGATATTAACACCATCAGCAAAACGAGCGACGCGGAAATCAGGAGCGCTGCCTGTATTGAAGTTGATCCAGCCAATTTCGACGTTTTCAAAGTCGAAGATCGCCTTGAAGCTCTTCGTAATATCGACATCGGTGTTCTCATTGTTTTCGCGGTCGCGTCGCGAGATGCGGCCAGAGCGCGAATCATACTTGATGATCGGAAGGAACGAGCCACCTTCACCAACACCGTCGAAAAAGCCACCAAAAGCCATTTTACTTCTCCACCTTATGCGACTGTCTGGCCAGTCGCTTGCCTGTCCTCATTATGAGGAAACCTTAGAGCGGCGGACATGCCTCCGCAGCAAATCAGAGCATGCCAGGATTGATGTTCTCTAGCTGCTCAAGAATCTCGTCTATTGCCTCCACGACCGGAGAGACGCCGTAATCCATAAAAATAACAGACTTCGACCATGGATACTGCTCTTCATCATCGGTATCTTTGCAAGAAATCTGCTTGATTGACTTGGCTTTGATTAAAATGGTCTTGGTTTCTCCATCAATTACATGATTAAGAGACAAGAACCCAAACCTATTTCCAGCAAGCATTTGCATCACACACCCCATATTTCAAAGACAGATTGACGGGTCATCGGATCCTTAAAGTAGAAGCTGTCTACGTCAGGCATGACGTGCTTCGCCAGCTCGTATGGATCTTCGCTTATCGATAGAAACCGTTGGATCGCAAGACCGATTCGCTCCAGAGACGCGAGATGTTCAGATACATTCTCAACCCTATACGTCGCAGACTTTTTTGGCGTGATGTAAGCAACCCTTGGGTCAATTTCATTGCCACGGGCAGCAGCATACAGAGAAACCTGTCGAGCATGATTGGTCGATATCTTTGATGGAAGGGCGTGTGTTGTTTTCAGGTCTACCAGAATGTTGTGATTCGACCATTCAACATCATAGTAACCAATAAAGGGGACTGCGATGCTGTCAAACCTATGCTCAATTTTACCTTGGGATGATGTTGGTTTTCCATATGGTCGCAGCTCTTTGAGCCCGATCTTAACCATTTCAGGAACGGCAGCCTCTTCCTTATCTGCAGCCGGATCACTTGAGAAGACCATGAGTCTCCAGAATTCATCTTTGGCCACCTTTATGCATTCGGCTTCCGTTGCTCCCGTCTCGAGGCCATGCACGACGCCCTTTTCCACGGACGTGCCGCGATGCGCCGCAGCACCGACTGAGCCCCTCTTTTTCAGGCACTTATCCAGAACGAAAGCCGCCTGAGACCCGACGAACAGATTGCAGGTCGAGGGGGACAGGTGCTGTATTCCGTATGCGGAAAAGGGGTCGTTCTTCATGCTACCTCAATATCGATTCGACCCAACATCTAGCGGTGCCCCTCGAAGGCGTCAACCAGTTTTTGCGGATTGACAAAAAAGCTGTTTCGTATCTAGGTTTTATCACTCAGTCGGCTGTCGCCTTTCCCCGCGTGGCCCGATCTCTGCGCAGCGATGGTCGGCTGAGACTTGACTTTTATGGAGATTGAAATGGCAACTCGCACTCGTCAGTTGTTTTTGCTTGGCAGGGAGATATGGGCTTCTATCTCCAAGGAAGAGATCATAGCCACATGTGAAAGCATGGTAGAAGCAGGGGTCTATCGCCACCCATATGAAGAATTCGATATCGAGGCTCACGGCGAGACAAGGCACTTGATGCCATGGATGTTTCTTCCGCCAAAAGAGCTTCGAGGAGATTCTGACTGGAGTCATATGCTGAACGACAGTAGACAAGTTAAATTTTTCTTCAGATATTTTAGCGTCGACGGCGAAAATTATAGTTACGCAATGGAGGTCAATACCCCTTTGGGGAGAATGCTTTTGCCAAGGAACTCTCCTGAGTTATTGAACAACTTCTCGCTTGAAGACAAGACGGCTGTTTCCCAGATGAACGACCTCGCCGCAGATTCGTTGCTCAGCACGCTTGTCGTTATGCTCGCAACAAAAAATGTTGATAAGATCGTCGAAAGAGAGCCGAAACGCTATAAGGACCTGTCGTCAAAGAGCGGCGTAAAGCAAATAAAGAACGACGAATATAAATACATCACCACATTAAAAATCGGGAAGATCATCGAGACGCTTAGGGCGAATTCAGTAGATCGTGGACCTGTTCGCCCGCATCTTCGTCGCGGTCATGTGCGCAACCAGCGTTTCGGGGAAGGTCTCAAGGAAGTCAAGCAAGTCTTCATCCCGCCTGTCTTCGTCAATGCCGACGATGGCTGGCTTAACAATCAACGAGAGGCATACAGGATAAAATTATGACCTATAATTGCATCATGGGGCTGGACCCCGGCGTGTCCGGGGCTGTCGCTTTTTACTACCCGGAAAAACCGCTGCTGATCGCTGCGTATGATGTTCCGCTCGTCGACAAGCGCATCAACCCTTCTGCGCTTTCTGACCTGATCAAAATGCACGGGCCGGATCTTGCGGTCATCGAGATCGTTCACGCCATGCCGAGGCAGGGCGTCAGCAGCTCGTTCAATTTCGGCGTGTCGTATGGGATGGCGCTTGGCGTGGTTGGCGCGTTGAAAATACCTATGGTGAGCGTGTCGCCGACAAAATGGAAAAAGTATTTCGGGCTGTCGTCTGACAAGGAGGAGTCGCGCGCGCTTGCGATCAGCAAATGGCCGGCTTCGGATCATTTCAGAAAGAAGAAGGACGATGGTCGCGCCGAGGCGTCATTGCTTGCTGTCTATGGCGCGAAGACGCAGACATGAGATAAAAAAATGGCCCTTGCGGGCCAGTTAGGGAGGAACGCCAGAATGGCGGATGCCAACCAGCAATAAACGGATAGCATAATGTTCTCTGCACATCAATCGATATAGAGGTTTTGGATGATAGAGTTCGAAGAAGAGTTCGCGAGCCTTTCGGATTACGCGCGAATGTATCGCCAGCTCGGGCTGCAGGCTGTGCCTTCATATTACCCGAGCCGAAAGATACCGAACTGGAAGAGGCCAGCGCTCAGTGAGTGGCGAGAGCACCAGAACGAGCTTGCGACGGACGAAGAGTTCAGTCGCTGGTTCAACAACATTGACGAGAAGAAGAACAACATCGGGCTGCTGACGGGCGCCTGCAGCGGCGGCTTGTTCGTCGTTGATCTCGACACGCACAAGAAGCCGGAATCGGCTCTCTGGTGGTCGAACTGCCTCGACCTTCAGGATCGCGCCGGCGATCTTGAATCGCCAACGCAGAGGACAGGCGGGGGCGGCCTGCAAATCCTGTTCAAGGCGCCGACGGGGTGGTCTCCTCCGACGATCAAGACATCGCTCGGCGTCGATATCCGTGGCGTCGGAGGATTTATCGTCTGCGCGCCTTCGATGCATGAGAGCGGCACGCGATACGCATGGGTGGAGGGGCAAGAACCGTGGAACATGGAAATCGCGACGGCGCCCATGTTTCTGTGCGAGCAGATTGATATTCTCGCGCGCGAATACGGCGGTCATGTCGCGAGAGACCCCTCGGTCAAGACTTCGACGCCAGACCATTACCAGGACGCGTGGGGAACGCTTGTTGATGGCCGCGAAGATTATATGTTCCGCATGGTCTGGGCCCGGCTGGTCGACATCGCCCGGGAGTGCCCGATCAAGCCGGGTGACGGCGAGCTCGAAAAGTCTTTCGACGACCTGTTTGCGATCTACCTCCGGAAGGTGGATACGCGGCTCCCGCATGGGTCGGATTACGACAAGGCTGACCTGCTCGAGCGCGAGGGGCGCGGGCGCACAGAATTCTCGCTGAAATGGAAGGCGGCGCTCAGGGAGTGGGACAAGGTCCTCGAGCATGCCAGGAAGCCAAAGCCGGGCGGAGAAAAGGGGCGCTCGGCCCTCGACGCGATGATCGCCGAAGGCTTTGCCAGCAATGTGGCTGCCGGCTCTGCCGAGGAGGAGGAGGACTGGGACGCGCCGGCGCCGGAGGGCAAGCTTCGCGTCGAAAATCCTGTCCCGGCAAATATGTTTGAAGTCCTGAGCGTTGACGATATCTACAACATGCCTGATCCCGTCTTTCTGATTGATAACATGGTGATCGAAAATGGCATGATGTTCATTTACGGCTCGCCCGGGTGCGGCAAGACCTTCCTCGCCATGGATATGGCCTTTTCGCTGTGCTGCGAGGAGGTGACGCACTGGATGGGCAAGAAGATCAATCGCCACGGCCCCGTCGTCTACATATCAGCCGAAGGGTGGACGGATGCGAAGTTCCGCATGCAGGCGTGGGAGAAGGAGAAGAAACTTCCCATTAACAGGAAGAATTTTCACTTTATCCGAGAGCCGATGAATTTTATGGATCAGTCGGACGTCATGAAGCTGATCCAGACGATCAAGTATCGGATCGAAAATATGATCGGCGAGAAGCCTGTGGCGGTATTCATCGATACGGTGTCGCGGGTGATCCCCGGCGCCGATGAGAACGCCCAGAAGGACACGACCCTGTTCATTCAGGCCTGCGACGCGATCCGGATCACGTTCGGGCCGATGGTTGGCGGCGTCCACCATACCCCCAAGGGGCAGGACACGCTGCGCGGGTCCGGCACGCTGGAGGGCTCCGCCAACACGTCGATCTACGTCCACAGGGACAAGCCATCGATGATCGCCACCATGGCCCTGAAGAAGTTCAAGGAGGGCCGGGATAGCTGGGAGGAGCAGTTCCTGCTGAAGGAGGTGCCTCTGGGCTTCGCAAACAGCTCTCTGGTGGCCGTTACGCTGCCGGCGCCTGCATCGGTAGCCAAGGGCGAGGATCGCGCACAGGAGGCCTTCGGAGGGCGTCAGGAGACGGTTCGGAAGCCGGACATGGAGACATGCCGGCGGATGGTCGACGCCATCAATGAGGCGTATGTGGCCGGCTGTGCGTGGACGTCGAAGAAGGGCAACCGGCTCAATGACAGGTATGCCGCCCAGAAGCTCGCCGATGCTTTTGGCTACGATCTTGCGGTCTGTGAATCATACGTTTCGATGTGGCTGAAGAACGATGTGATTATCAACGACAGCCCTGACGGCAAGGAGAAGAGCCTCGGCCTGAGGCGGGCGAGAGGGCTGTAGCGCCTCTCATAACTTATTGATATCAAACAACCCAAAAAACTACATCGTTGAAAAGGCTACGAATACGTGTTTGGAGAAAGATCATTTATAAATAGGTCTATTCTCGCTTCGGAGGGCCTAAGGGCCCCCTCCGCTCGAATACGATAGGCGACCTGCGACGGACGTGGTTTTGGGTTTTGGGGGATGGTATGTTTACAGTTAATCGGATCGGGGAGAGGTGCTGGGTCTGGGGCGGGAGGTTGCATCGCGCTCCGCACCCCCAGCATGAGCTTCGCTTTGGGCCGGGCTGGTCGCTGCACTATCGGAAGGCGGGCAAGACCTGGGTGAACTACAAGTTGTTTACAAATGTTACGGGACGCAAGCATGTCTGGAATTTTTCGGTCGGTCGTGGGGTCTTCGGTCGTTCGGAGGACTTCCGGCGGATGCGCGAGACGTGCCCTGAGGTGCTCCGGTGGGTGATGGATGTCGCGAATGGGGAGACGGCGGAATTCCCGATGGCGGATGTCGAGGCGGTCCGATGGTTGACGAGCCTCGACCGGCGGCCTTCGCTGCGCGGGATGGCGGCACGGCGAAAGCGGGCGTTCATGCTCGTGTATGATGAGATCCTGGCCGGCGCCCGGGGCGGTTATGGGGTTGGCTTCGGTTCGGCGCAGGTGAGCCTCACGGCGGCGATGAAGCGCGAGCACGGGATCAATCCGGATTTTGTTCGCGATGCGGTTGACGCGATGATTGCGCTCGGCGTAGTGAAAATATCGCCGATTGGTCTGGTCCCGACCCAGGGCGGCAAGAAGATACTGATCAGTTTCGATATCCGAACGATAGGGGCATGCAATGACTTCAGGCTCTGAGCAGGAGCGCGACGCGGCGCTCGACAAGGTGCTGCGGCGGGACTGGATATGGCGCGCGCAAATCACGGCGTTCATTGAAGGCCTGCCGCAGGGGTGGGTCGGCACCGGCGAGGATGTGCGACTGGCCGCGACGGAGGCGGGGATACCAGCCCCGCATCACCCGAATGCGTGGGGCGCCGCGATTATGTATGCGGTCAAAAACAAGCGATGGCTCATGTGGACGGGCAAGGTCGTCCCGATGCGGCAGAAGAGCAGCCATGCCAGACTGACGCGCCAATATGCGCGATGGGATCCGATAGACTGATCATTGAGGGGAGATTGATATGGCGAGAAAGCCGAAGGTTCCGGCAAAGGTCGTTGACCGAGGATTTGTCACGAACAACTACAAGCCTATCCCGTGGATGGCGACGCCGGGGATGTATCTCGCCGGCAGGGCGGCGCTCGACGAGGCGGACGCCCTTGAAGTCGAGCTTGAATTGAAATGGGGACGTGATCGCCTTCGATTGCTGGTCGGCGTCGAGCTGAGGGAGAAGTTCGACCGGCAGCGATATTTGACGAGCAATGCGAGATGGACAGGGGATCTGGAAGATGTTCGACGTGAAGCGACGCGTATGGTTAAAGCTTGGCGGGCGCTCGACCGCGCGGCGGAAGAAGCAGGCGCTCAGGTTCTGGACCCGGCAATATGGGAGGTCGCTCTCGCGGATGGATCTGTGGCTACAATCATCCGCGAGCCGCAGTTGGCGAATCGCATCCTTGCAGAAGGGCGCCGCATCAATGTCTATACGCTGGAAGAGATCGGGCATATAATTTCCGCCTTCCCTGAAATCGCCAAGGCGAAGGAGATGTTCCCGGGCGCCGAAGTCACCAAGACAAAGATGCAGGTTATTGATCCTCTCGCGTCACCGCTTGGTTCTGTTCATGAAGAGGGAATTTTCGACGCATCGGCCCCTATTGATGGGGCCAAAGACTTCGAAATGGAGGGTGGCGATGATATCCCATTCTGATTTGATTGCGCCGACGTGCGAAATAGCGACAGAGCTGCGGCGAATCCGCGAGAAGCTGCATGAAGCGATATGGCAGGAGGACGAGGAATTGATAAAGGCGCTGCGCAGGGAGATCGAACGGCTCGAGCTAAAGAGAGCCATTGGGGAAACGCACGAGTATATGTTCTGACATGGCAGCCTATTACAACGAAATCGAACCGTTCGCAGTCGAATGGCTGCGCAATCTGATTAAGGCAGGACTTATCGCTGATGGAGAAATTGACACGCGATCAATCATTGATGTGCGAGCCGAGGACCTTGCAGGATTTACGCAATGTCACTTCTTCGCAGGGATCGGAGGGTGGAGCTACGCCCTGCGCCTATCCGGATGGCCAGACGACAGGCCTGTGTGGACCGGAAGCTGTCCCTGCCAGCCATTCAGCGTCGCTGGCAAGGGGAAAGGAACAGCAGACGTCAGGCACCTCTGGCCTGACTTCCACAGGCTCATCTCAGAGCGGCGCCCTGCAGTTGTCTTTGGCGAGCAGGTTGCAAGCAAGGCTGGAAGGGATTGGCTCTCCGGAGTGCTCGCTGACCTGGAAGGCGTGGGATATGCCGGCGCGGGAGCCGATCTGTGCGCTGCGGGCGTCGGGGCGCCGCATATTCGGCAAAGACTTTACTGGGTCGCACTGGCCGACGCCGCAAGCCAACAAAAACACGAAGAACAGCAAAGACCCGCAGCAGATGAAGGAGGGTGGCGTTCAAACGGCGCTGGCCGATGCGGTATGGATAACCGACAAGGCGACGTGGGCGACGCCGCGCGTATCAACCAATGGCGGGATAGGGCACGGGACGCCGGAGAGGATGGCGCAGGCGAGGCTGGAAGATCAGGCGTGCGGGACGGCGACATGGCCGACACCGACGACGCGCGACGGGAAGGACGGCAGCTACTGTCCGAACGTGCCAACGAACTCTCTCCTTGGTCGCGAGGCGTGGAGTGGAGACGGGGCGCCGACGAAAAAGAAAGGCGCGTTAAATCCGGAGTTCGTCTGCTGGTTGATGGGGTTCCCCACCGGGTGGGACGACTGCGCGGTTATGGTAACGCCATTGTCCCGCAAGTCGCGGCGCAGTTCATAATGGCTTTCACGGAATCGCAGGGGTTTTGACTGTTCCTCCTGCGTGTCTCGACGCAACAGTCGCTGAAACATAAAACGGAGATGCTATAGGATACAGGGAAAGCCACATCGCGTTACACGAAGGCCACGGTAGTGAAGTCCCGTGGCCTTCTTTTTTGGTCAATGCCTCTTCCAGTTTGTCATGTTGTTGGCTTCAGCCTTTTTGAGGTGAGAGTTGATCATTTGAATTAGCATGTTTACAGATTCGTCGGCATTTTGTCTTGTCTCGCATCCGGTTGCCACCATAAAAGAAATATGGGCGGCAAATGCAGAGAACACTATATAGGGGCTATCCTCTTCAATCACTACTGATCTTATTTCCACCGCAAGATCAGTGATTTTCTTTTTTATGTCGTTCATCCCGCCCTCTCTGCCAGTTCCTTTTGAAGCTTGTTCATAAGCCATTCTACGTCCAGCTCGCCTTCATCAATCGCAGATAATATGAACGACAGCATAATGGGTATCGGATACTGAGATGACCGCCACGACATTACCTGTCGATACGTCACGCCTGATATCGTAGCGACGTCCTGGTTGCTCAGTTGCTGACGCTGCATGATTTGTATCATTTGCTCTGAAGTCATGTTCCCTTAGTCCTCTCGCGATCATGGCAAGAACTACATCTTGTTCTGTCCATACCCTTGCTTCAAAATCTGCGCGCCTGTTAACGAGCGCGCAATATAAGCTCCACAGTGTTGGATTTACTTCTGCGCAAAAGCCAGAAGACGCAGTGATGGAATGATGTGACTCGCTCATGTCAGCCTCTGAAGTATCCGTATTCCGGGTGAAAGAGCGTCATGCCCTCGCTGCTGATATACGACGCAAGGCTCCTTGCGGCGCGATGGTCGAAGAAGAAGGCGCCGCCAAACCATTGCCAGTCCTCGATGCCGAGCTCCTCGACGAATTCCCACCCCTCTTTGCTGTTTGGCTGGAATCCCCACATCGTCGCCATTTCTCCGGCAGAGATGATGAAGTCAGCGGCTGGTTGTTCGTTGCTCATGTAGATCTCCATATCAATGATGAATTCTTATAGCATGAAGTTACTTCATGCGTCAACCGTCCCACGGAACATTGTTCCACTCAGGCATATTGCAGACGATATCTTCCGACAGAATCTCGATAGCGCGGGAAATCTTCTTGAAGAGCGGATCCTTCGGAACGTCTCCCTCGCTGCACTGGTAACGCAGGCAGTGAAGGGCCTTTACAGCGCTCATTTTCGACGTGGGGTCATCGTGGACGATCTGAAATTTTACGCCCTCAGGTTTCTCCCCATAACGCTGCGCGACGGCGCGCGCGTTTAGTTCAAGAAGCTTCTGGCCGACGGAGGGGCTGTATCCTATGGCGAGCTTCGCATAGACGAGCCCTTCAAGGCAGCGGTGGATCGTTCTGTTGCTGACGATAAAGGCAGACATATCAGGCTCCGTAGGTTTCGATGTATTCGAGCGCGCAGCGATATCCGAGAACGGCATATGCATCGTTCAGCAGTGTCTTGAGTTCTTCCGCTTTTATCTCTCCTCGCTCATGCTGCTCTCGCCATGTCCGAATGCAGTGCTTCAGTATGTCGTCGTTTAGCTTGTGCAGCGAGCTGTGGGGTATGGGCTTTGCGACGGTCATTGTCGTCTCCGGTCTCTTCAGTGCCGGCCTGACCGGCAGACGGGGCCGAAGCCCCGTTTCGACCTCACGAAACATGCGAGAGAAATTTTCTTGCGCCGTAGCTGTCTGCGTGAACGTATCCATGGTGATACGGACCGTGAAAGGCGCTGTTGTATCCATAACCAATATCAGGGTTTGAGGAGAGAAGAATGTCGCAAGTTGAGTAGCAGCCACCATCATGCCAAACGGCGGTTGGGCCTACATTCTCAGGATACCAAAGCTCGGCCTGCGTGCTCCCCGAACGGACTTTAAATCCGCGCAATTCGGCCAATGCGACAAGATCAGAAAGCTTTATCAATTTGTTCATGTCGGTTTCCTCTTTCCTGGTCTCGCCAGCGCCCGCGTTACGGACGGACGGACAGTCGCCCCGTAGGGAATATCGCCCTCAATATGGCTACGTCCCTTTTGCATTCATCGATGGACTCGAACCCTTCGCCGCCGATCACGCCGTAGGAGTCCAGCCAATACCATGAACCGTTTCCATCGTGGAAAATGTAAGCGCCAAGATATTTCATTTTTGACTCCTGTTTTGGTTTGGTCTCATCAGCGCCCGCGTTACGGGCGGACGGGGCCGAAGCCCCGTTTCGACCTCATATCGCAAGTTCAAGCTTCGCCTTGATCATCAGGGTCTGCGTCGGCTTGCCAACCTTGGTCAGCGCAGCAATCTGCTCGCTGGTAGCGCCGAGGGATTTGAGCAGCGCCAGCGCAGCCGCCTTGTCGAGGGTCTCGGCGCCCTTCTTGTCGATGACAGCCACAACGCAGGTGTCGCCGACGATCTCTTTGGCGCCGTAGGCGACGATCTCGGCCTTGACGGCGTCGAGGCGAGCCGCGATAGCTTTCTCTTCGTATTTGAGAGCGGCGTAGGCGTCGGCGAGGGCAGCGGTGTTGTTCATTGTCGTTCTCCAGATCAATCTCAATCGATGACCTTTTGTAGCATGAAGTTTCTTCATGCGTCAAGCGGGGAGTAGCGTTGACATGAAAAAAAATTTTCGCGACATTGTCGCCGCCAGCGTATGCAGGTTCAATGTTGAGATTGATGAGGATGGAGAGCTGGCCCCTTCGATCTCGCCCGATGTATGCGAAGAGGCCTGCGGCTACTGCCGCATGGCCGCTGAATACATCTGTAAACAAATTGAGGAAAGCGATGTCGTCAAATAATCAGCTCAAGGCCTTCATCGAGCGGCTCGAGAAGCTCGAGGAGGAGAAGGCCACCATATCCGAAGACATCAAGGAGGTTCTGTCGGAGGCAAAATCCTCCGGGTTCGATCCAAAGATCATCAAGAAGGTTCTATCTCTGCGGAGGCAGGATGCGAAAAAGCGGGCCGAAGAGCAGGCTGTTCTGGCAGTGTATATGGATGCTCTGGGCATGCTGGCGGATACCCCCCTGGGGCAGGCAGCAGTGGCTGCGGCAACGACTGGATCCAGACCCGCAGCCGCAGAAATCGACGAAGACGACGACGAAAATTTCTGATAGTATGTGAACAAGACCCCGGCCGCATTGTGCTGCCGGGGCATCAGATCGGGTGCAGTCATGAAAGAAATCACGGTGCGGGCTCTCGCTGTCGCCGCTGCTTACAGCATTGTCCTGACGATTGGGGTCGTTGTCCTCGCAGGTTGCACCCCGGCAAAATACGTCTTCCACTGCACCGTGACA
>Ga0315909_10002069_pt1 | contig 26264 bp, 21 predicted proteins | sample LakEriMetagenome_11_FD_203527 | JGI IMG/M metagenome (GOLD analysis project Ga0315909, IMG submission 203527) | Freshwater fungal communities from buoy surface, Lake Erie, Ohio, United States - Buoy 2 MA125 | ecosystem: Environmental > Aquatic > Freshwater > Lake | place: USA: Lake Erie, Ohio...
CATGCCAAGCCCCTGCGTTGCCTTGTCCTGCGCATACATATGCTGGGCAGTGGCTTGTGCGAGTAGTTGAGGGTCGGTGTTTTGCACGATTATCCTCTCAGCCATCCTGATCAAAATCCAGCACCAGACGCTCGCTGGCAGCAAAGGCCTGACAACTCAACACAAAGCCGCGCGCGATTTCGTAATCTTCCAGCGCATGATTGGCATCCATGTCCACCCTGCCCTCCACCACCTTGCAGCGACAAGTGGCGCAAATACCGCCCTTGCAGGCGTAACGTATGTCGATCCCATGCGCCAGTCCTGCGTCAAGCAAAGACTGACTATCACGCTGCACCGTTATCTGATGGTGATGGCCATCGATGATGAAACTGACCTCACACTGCACCCCAAGCGCAGACGCATCGCTGGCGCGCGCCTGACGACGTGCGGCAGCAGCGGCAGTATCAGCAGCGGGCGCAGAAAACAACTCAGTCTTGATTTGGTCTTTTACCATGCCCAGCGATTGCAGGGTCTCGGATACTTGCCGGGTCATGCTCTCGGGACCGCAAATGAAGGCAACATCCACATCGTCAATGGATATCCAGTGCGCTGCCAGCGCGCGACATTTGTCGGCATCAATGCGCCCATTGAACAAATCAATGTCCTGTTTTTCGCGGCTCATCACATGAACGATGGACAAGCGATCGAGAAAACGATCTTTCAGATCCGCCAGCGCCTCGCGCAACATCACGGTGGATGTCCCGCGATTGCCATACACCAGCGTGACGCGACTGTGTGGCTCGGTCAGCAAACTGGTCTTGATAATCGAGTAGATCGGGGTGATGCCGCTACCGGCTGCAAAGGCCAGATAGTGACGCGACTGCGCTGACTGCAAGGGCACCTGAAAATGTCCCATCGGTGGCATGACATCCAGCGTCATGCCTGCCTTGAGATTGGCATGTGCCCAGCCCGAGAAAATACCCCCACTGACTTTTTTGATCGCGATTTGCAGTTGTTCATCCTGTACCGCAGAACACAATGAATAAGAGCGACGCACGTCTTCACCATCAATCATGGCACGCAAGGTCAGATACTGACCCTGCTGATACGCAAACGCCGACCGCAGCGCATCAGGCAGATGCAAACTGACGATGATCGCGTCGCGTGTGTCCTGCTGCACGCGATCGATGGACAGGGAATGAAAATGGCTCATCAGTGCGGCTTGAAATAATCAAAAGGCTCAAGGCAATCTGTACAGCGATACAAGGCCTTGCAGGCCGTGGAACCAAACTGACTGATCAGCCGCGTATGGGATGAACCGCACTGAGGACAGGCAATCGCAGGTGCATTACGACTGAGCATCGCAGAGATATCAATGATGTTTTCGGCCGCCTGCTCGCTCGCCAGCTGCGCAGGCGGTGCGATGCCATAGTCACGCAGTTTTTGCTTGCCGGATTCGCTCATCCAGTCCGTTGTCCATGGTGGTGACAGCTGGGTGGCAATCGTGACGTCACGAAGCCCATACTGCATCAGCGCACTGCGTATGTCATCCGCAATCGCCTGCATCGCCGGACAACCGGAATAGGTGGGGGTAATCATCACTTCCAGCCGCTCATCATCGAGCCAGTGCCAGCCACGCACGATACCCAGATCCACCACTGAAATCACCGGAATTTCGGGATCAGCGACCTGCGACAGCCATTGCCAGAGCTGATCGTCACTCGCTTTCACCATTGGGCTCCGGGATAGGCCCGCTGCAGGAACTGCATCTCGGCGAGCAGATAACCCAAATGCTCGGAGTGCCGGCCCTGCTTGCCACCGCTGTGCATCCAGGCTTCTGCCGGCGGCAAGGTCAGTGTGGCCGCATCAAAGCTCTGCGTCAGATGCGACAACCATTGTGCATGCAATGTTTCGGGCAGGGGCGCAATACCGCGCTCGGACATCGCCTGATCAATCGCATCGCTTGAAAAAAGTTCGCCGGTATAGGCCCACCATTGGTCAGCCGCCCACTGCATGCGGCGATGGCTTTCGGCAGAGCCATCACCCAGCCGCACCAGCAGATCAGTGCTGCGGCGCACGTGATACCTCACCTCATTGACTGATTTTTCTGCAATCGACGCCACACGCACATCGCTGGATAGTTTCAGTGCCTGCAGCCATTCGTAATGCCAGACATCAAAATAAAACTGCCGCATCAGTGTGTCGGCGTAATCATGATTGGGTTGCTCGACCAGCAGCACATTACGAAATTGCGGCGCATCGCGCAAAAAGGCCAGCTGATCCTCGTCGCGTCCCGCGCCTTCTTGCTCACCCGCATACGACAACCACAAAGTTGCCTGACCCAGAAGATCCAGCGCGGTATTCGTGAGCGCCATGTCCTCCTCAAGCGCCGGCCCCTTGCCGCACCACTCCGAGAGTCGCTGCGAAAGCACCAGCGCATTGTCGCCATTGCGCAGCAGCCAGATGAATTTTTCGCTGTCCATGAATTGACCGCTCAGAGCTTGCCGACTTCGTCCGGGATGACGAAAAAGGTGGGATGACGATAAACCTTGGTATTGGCAGGCTCGAACAACTCACCGCGCTCTGTCGGTGTGCTGGCAATGATGGCGCTGGAGGGTACGACCCAGAGTGACATACCTTCATTACGCCGTGTGTAGACATCGCGCGCATTGTTGATCGCCATCTCTGCATCCGGCGCATGCAGGCTGCCCACATGCTTGTGCGACAGCCCGTGCTGACTGCGTATGAAAATCTCCCACAAAGGCCATTCTTTGCTCACGGATGACTCCTCACGCGGCCTTGGGTTGACGACGCTGTGCGTGCTTGTCCGCATGCGCCTGCACACCCTCGCGGAACCAGGCGCCATCGTCCCAGGCTTTGTTACGCGCGGCCAGCCGCTCGCGATTGCACGGGCCATTGCCTTTCAAGACCTCGTAAAATTCCGACCAGTCAATCGCACCAAAGTCATAATGACCCCGCTCGGCATTCCATTTCAGATCAGCATCGGGAATAGTCAGTCCCAGATACTCCGCCTGCGGCACGCACTGATCGACCATGCGCTGGCGCAGCTCGTCATTGGAAAACAGCTTGATCTTCCATTGCGCTGATTGCGCACTGTTCACTGACTCCTGATCAGGCGGGCCAAACATCATCAATGCAGGCCACCACCAGCGATTCAACGCATCCTGCGCCATTTGCTTTTGCTCTGCCGTGCCTTTGCACAGAGACATCAGCAAGTCATAGCCCTGACGCGCGTGGAAAGCTTCTTCCTTGCAGACGCGAACCATCGCGCGCGCATAGGGGCCATAAGAACAGCGACACAAAGGAATCTGATTGATGATCGCCGCGCCATCGACTAGCCAGCCGATCATGCCCACATCAGCCCAGGTGAGCGTGGGGTAATTGAAAATACTGGAGTACTTGGCCTTGCCCGATAACAGATCTGCCGTCATCTGATCGCGCGACACACCCAACGTTTCGGCGGCGCTGTAAAGATATAAACCGTGACCTGCCTCATCCTGAATTTTTGCCAGCAGAATGGTCTTGCGCTTGAGCGTGGGCGCGCGCGTCACCCAATTCCCCTCGGGCAGCTGACCCACGATTTCGGAATGCGCATGCTGAGAGATCTGACGAATCAGCGTCTTGCGATAGCCCTCGGTCATCCAGTCCTTGGGCTCGATCTTGACGCCAGCATCAATCCGCGCCTGAAAGGCACGCTCTTCTTCGCTCAGCTCGCCGGTCACGCGCAGGCGGGCGGCACCGGTCTCGACCATTTGTGCGTACATGAGGCGGTCTCCTCGTCTCGGGGGTTGGTATGTAGATTATGATACGCGAATTCTGCATAATCGCAAAAATCCGTATCATTTAATGATTTGAAATCACCCCTCATGACTGCCCCACTCAGCCGACCCTGGATTGTCCGCCAGCTGCGACAGGATCCGCCCCGTGCCAAATCTCTGGTAATGACCGTGTTTGGCGATGCGCTTGCCCCACGCGGCGGTGCGGTATGGCTGGGCAGCCTGATCTCGCTGCTGGCGCCATTTGGCATTAGCGAGCGCGCGGTGCGCACCAGCGTGTTTCGCTTGGTCGAGGAAGGCTGGCTGGAGGCGAGTCGCAGCGGCCGTCGCAGCCAGTACCGGCTCAGCGCGCAAGGCGAAAAGCGATTCTTGCGGGCACATCAGCGGGTCTATGCGCCGCCTTCACGCGGTTGGAGTGGTCAGTGGACTGTGCTGATGATGATGTCGGATCAGCTCAGCGCCACGCAAAAGAACGCGCTGAAAAAAGAACTGCTGTGGGAAGGCTTCGCGCTGCTCGGCAGCGGCGTGTTCGCTTACCCCGGCGACAAGGTCGAGGCACTGGCTGACATCTTCAGCCGCACCGGTACGCGCAACAAAGTACTGTTGCTCTCGGCCGCTGACCAGCCAGCAGCGGGCGCCCTGCCGCTGGCCACGCTCGCCCACCCCCATTGGCCACTGAAGGACATCAGCAAATCCTACCGACATTTCATCCGGCGCTTCGACGCCTTGCTGGGCTTGCAAGGTCAGGCCGCAGAGATTGACCCAGAACAGGCATTTGTCGTGCGCACACTGCTGATTCATGCGTACCGTCGCGTGCAGCTGCATGATCCACAACTACCGCAAGCCCTGCTCGGCGAAGCCTGGCCGGGCGAAACGGCCTATGCGCTTTGCCGCAACATTTACCAACAGGTGCTGTCCGCCTCCGATCAGTACGTGACGGGAACGCTGCAGCAGGAACAGTCCACGGTGCATGCGGTGCGCGCTGAATTCAGGCAGCGCTTTGCCGCCAGCAGCACCCGTCAGACCTGAAAGCAGAAGCCCGACGTGCCGCACTTATCGGGTTCGCTGCCCCCTCATGCCACTGTCTCGACGTCATCGGCATTCAGAGGCATGCACACGCAGTCAAACGTACTCAGGCGATTTCAGCCACCATCTCGATCTCGACGCAGGCCCCCAAGGGCAGCTGGGCCACGCCAAACGCCGAACGGGCGTGCTTGCCTGCGTCGCCGAATATTTCACCCAGCAATTCCGATGCGCCATTCGTCACCAGATGATGTTCAGTGAAATCCGCTGTTGAATTCACCAGGCTGACCAGCTTGACGATGCGCGTGACCCGCGACAAATCACCGTCGCAGGCGGCGTTGAGCGTCGCTATCAGATCCACGGCCACGGCACGAGCGGCTTCTTTGCCCTGCTCGGTGCTCATGTCGCGACCAAGCTGACCGACCCAGGGCTTGCTGTCTTTTTTGGCAATATGACCAGAGATAAACAAGGTATTGCCAGTACGGACATACATCACATAAGCGGCGGCCGGCGCAGCGACGGGTGGCAGGGTGATTCCGAGGGCGGTCAGACGGGAGGCAATGGTCATGGGATTCCTTGGCTTTGGGTGAATGAAAGCGTGAATGAAAGGGTGAATGAGAGGGCCACCTAGAGGGCAGGCAGTGGGCGGGATTGTAGAGTCAGCCCCCGACACGATCAACCACAAAAAAAGACGATGGCGAATTCGAGACAGACTTGAAATTCCGCCCCCCGCCCCAAAATCCCCCCAGTCACGTATTTTTCTGCCAATTTTGTTAACAGAGGACACCATGGGCGCACCCGACAAGCAAATTCTGGGCTTTCAAGCCGAAGTCAAACAGCTGCTGCAGCTGATGATTCACTCGCTGTACTCCAACAAGGAAATTTTCCTGCGCGAGCTGATCTCGAATGCCTCTGATGCAGCCGACAAGCTGCGCTTCGAAGCGATCAACGATGCGGCACTGTTCGAGAATGATAGCGAGCTCGGCATTGATGTCGCTTTTGATAAAACAGCGCGCACAATCACGATCACCGACAACGGCATTGGCCTGTCGCAGCAGGAAGCGATCGACCATCTGGGCACGATTGCCAAATCCGGCACCAAGGAATTTTTCTCGCGACTCTCGGGTGACCAGCAAAAAGACGCGGCACTGATCGGCCAGTTTGGTGTCGGCTTTTACTCCGGCTTCATCATCGCCGACAAAATCACCGTGGAATCACGCCGCGCCGGCCTGCCCGCCGATCAGGGCGTACGCTGGGAATCTGCCGGTGAAGGCGACTTCACCGTCGAAACTATCACGCAGGAAAAGCGCGGCACACGCATCACCCTGCATCTGCGTGAAGGCGAGGATGAATTTCTCTCCGCCTGGCAGCTGCGCTCCATCATTCGCAAATACTCCGATCACATCTCGCTGCCTATCCGCATGCACAAGGAAGAATGGGATGAAGAGAAAAAAGAGATGGTCATCCGCGATGAGCTGGAGACTGTCAATCAGGCCAGCGCGCTCTGGGCACGCAGCAAATCCGACATCACCGACGAGCAGTACACCGAATTCTACAAACATGTCTCGCATGATTATCAGGAGCCTCTGACCTGGACGCATAACCGCGTCGAGGGCCGCAGCGAATACACCCAGCTACTCTACATACCCACGCATGCACCATTTGATTTGTGGGACCGCAACAAGCGCGGCGGTATCAAGCTGTATGTCAAGCGTGTGTTCATCATGGATGACGCCGAGCAGTTGATGCCGGTGTACCTGCGTTTCGTGAAAGGCGTGATCGACTCCAATGATCTGCCGCTGAATGTATCGCGCGAAATCCTGCAAGAGTCTCGTGACGTCAAAGTCATTCGCGAAGGCTCGACCAAGCGCGTACTCGGCATGCTGGAAGAACTGGCCAATGCCGATGAGCAGGACAAAAAAGACAAATACGCAAACTTCTGGAAAGAGTTTGGTCAGGTGCTGAAAGAAGGCGCCGGCGAAGACGCAACCAACAAGGATCGCATTGCCAAACTGCTGCGCTTCGCCAGCACGCACAATGACACCGATATTCAGAACGTCGCCTTCGCCGACTACGTCGCGCGAATGAAAGACGGGCAGGACAAGATTTTCTACGTCACTGCGGACAGCTGGACGGCTGCGAAGAATAGTCCGCACCTTGAGATCTTCCGCAAAAAAGGTGTGGAAGTCCTGCTGCTGACGGATCGTGTCGATGAATGGATGCTGTCCTTCCTGACCGAATTCGATGGCAAGACGCTGGTGTCAGTCGCCAAAGGCGATCTTGATCTGGGCAAGCTCGAAGATGAGGCCGAGAAAAAACAGAAAGAAGAAACCGAGAGTGACTTCAAAGATCTGGTCAGCAAAATGAAAACCGCACTCGCCGACAAAGCCAAGGATGTGCGCGTGACCTTCCGTCTGACCGACTCGCCAGCTTGCCTTGTGGCGGATGAACATGAACTCTCTGGTAATCTCTTGCGGATGCTGAAAGCGTCCGGCCAGAGCGCGCCAGACACCAAGCCGGTGCTGGAGATCAATCCCCACCACCCGCTGGTGCAGCGACTCAAGTACGAGGAAACCAAGTTCGACGACTGGAGCAGCATCCTGTTTGATCAGGCGATGCTGGCCGAAGGCGGGCAGTTGGCAGACCCGGCCGGCTTTGTGAAAAAACTCAATGACATGTTGCTAGGTATGTCACTGAAATGATCACTGAAATTGCCATTGAAGTGCTGGCTCAAAAAATGATAAAAAACCGATGACTGATGACCTGCCTCTGCTGGACCGCGAATGTTTCCAACTGCCGGACACCACACCATTGTTTCCGGCACAGCGATCCACCCATGCGCCGCGCATTCTGCTGCTGTACGGCTCACTGCGCGAGCGCTCGTTCAGCCGTCTGATGGCCGAAGAAGCCGCACGGCTGTTGCAGGCCATGGGTGCGGAAACGCGGATGTTCAATCCTTCCGGATTGCCGCTGCCGGATGACGCGTCCGAATCACATCCCAAAGTCGCCGAGCTGCGTGAACTCTGCACTTGGGCCGAGGGCATGGTCTGGTCGTCACCCGAGCGTCATGGCGCCATGACCGGCATCATGAAGTCGCAGATCGACTGGGTACCACTGGCCCTGGGCGCGATACGACCCACACAAGGCAAGACGCTGGCAGTGATGCAGGTCTGTGGTGGTTCGCAATCCTTCAATGCGGTCAACCAGATGCGCGTGCTTGGCCGCTGGATGCGCATGATCACGATTCCGAATCAATCATCGGTGGCGATGGCTTACAAGGAATTCGATGAAGCGGGCCGCATGAAACCCTCCAGCTACTACGATCGTTTGGTGGATGTGATGGAAGAGCTGATGAAATTTACGCTCCTGACGCGTGATGCATCGGACTATCTGGTGGATCGCTACAGCGAGCGCCGTGAGGCACTCGCAGAAATGCAGAAGCGGGCGGGGCTGGACAAGCTTTGATCAGATCCTGCCGGACAGCGCGGTCGCATCAACTGCCACGCGCTGCAGGAAACCCCAACACATTCAGCGGTATTTAGGCAGGGCCTTTTGCCGCTGTTAGTTGCGAAAAAATCCGATGTTCTCCTACCTTTATCGCGCTGTAATGCAAGCTTCCCCCTAGCTTGAGCTTAAATCTGCACGCTGCTACGCCAGTTGCACTGCTGTCTGGTTCTTGTGATTGACTTCAGCCTGACCGCCAAGACCTGTAAATTGCCACGTTTTATGATTGCGCCTTGCATGACAGTTTCTCAGTGAGAGGTTAATCAGCCGTCGGAACTTACATAAATTTATCTACAAGCCTTCAAAAAATGAACTTCACAAAGAGGTGAGGTTACATACTGAACTAAAGTACTGAAAAAAACTGACGTGCCAGTGCATTCCCATATTTATTGGAGCTCATATGTATCGAACCACATCAAGCCTCGATTTCCACCAAAATTTTACAAATGGCGTAGACACATCGAGCATTTCTGAAGTGTCGGCACCCGTCATCGATCGGATAGAGCTTAAACCAGTTACAACAAAATCTCCTCCACAATTACGTACGAAGTGGCCCACAGATAAAATTTTTTTGAATCTTCCAAAACCTGGATCGATGGAATTTAGCGATGCTCAGAAAGCGCATTGGGAGAAACATACGCAACCCAAAGTTTCGAAAAAAATTAACAAATTGACCCTATTAAGAAACATAGCCCATGATCAGGAAAAAGCCGGCCTTCACTTTACAGGGCGACGCAGCTTAGCTGAGGCAGAGGCCAACCTGATAAAAGAGCAGCTTGTTCAAACGTCGCAAGCAACGCGAGCTCAAAATTTCCTTAGCCTTATCGGAAATTCCATAAAAGATTTAGCATATGGGATTGATTATTTTTTTCAACCTACTGCGTCGATCATGCAGCTCAATTCCGAATTGAGCAAGACTATTGGAGAAAAAAAATTCATAGTCCGTAAAAGTGAGGCATTATCGGAACGAGAGGCTGCTGGTGAAGGAGTAACAGCATTTGGAATAGGCATTGTGGATCACAATCACGGCTCAATCGAAGTTCAGAGTGGAATCAGTATATTTTTAGCTGAGCACTTCAGGCCAGAACGAGGGGATATTTTTTTGGCTGAAGCCGTTGCTGTGTTTGAAGAAGACAATGGCAAGGATAAGATCGGTAGGCCCTCCATTGAAAAACATCATACTTATTTCTGCCGTGGAATACCGATTCAATTTTGTCGCTTTTTACGTGAGCCAGAAAAGGAGACCGCTGATCTTCTTGCGGTAATTGCGGAAAGAAGAGGCCTGGTCAATAGAGTTTTCGAATTTCTGATGAATGCTATACCGCCTGCTAAAGCCTCAGAAGCTCGTGAAAAACTTAATACTCGTAACAATGCAGTCGCTACTGCAGATACAGACTTCAAAGTCGGCCTGATAATCGATTATCAAGACTACTGCGATCTGGCTAAGATAAAAAGGCTTGAACGCAGAGTCGATCCCATTACTGCGGCTTTACAGAAAGAAAAAGCAGCACAAATGGTAGCACTAAGTTCGCGTGATGCAGCCTACTTCGATCAAATTACCGACGCACTGAAAGAACTAAAGCCGGGGGCCAGGCTGTACTACACCATGGGTAAAGCTCACTTTAGACGACTTGATGCAAAACTCGATCAAACTGATGGATTTTTTATAGACATAGTAAATCCTGACCAAAAAGACGAGTTCTGATTATTTATTTCAGTGACCTATTTCTAGCTAGTTTTGATCTGCGATTGGATTTTTTACGGTTGGTGATGACGATTTCATCAAGATCTGGGGTGCCGCATCAATGTTGGCAGTACCCATACTAGAATTTATCAGAGATTTTTTCCTCATCTGCCTTGTTACGAACATCTTGAAGCCAGTGATCTTTACTGGTGACGAAAAAATTGCGACGACCCGCCTCCTACTGCAGCAGTGCTGCTATCGCAGCGACCGCCTGACTAGAGCTTGAGTCCGCACGCTGTTGCGCCAGTTGTGCTGCTGTCTGGTTGTTCTGATCGGCTCTGGTACGGTCAATGCCGCGCGCCAATAGGCTACGTATAACAGCGCCTTGTTGCGCTACCACCGCGTAATGCAGCAAGGTGTAACCGTTGACAGGATCAACCCAGTTGAGCGCGGTGGCCGGATTTGCATGTCCGTCTATCCAACGTGATAAGGCGACGACCGGATTGGGATCATCAAGCAGGGCTTTGATATCGGCTGCGGTGGCCGTTGGTTGAGTACTGACCGGTGGTGCCGAATCTGGGCCTGTGGAAGTCACTGTGGGTGAAGCGGTCAGAATGGTGGGGATAGTCGCGTCAGTCGTCGTGGTGGTAGTCGTTGTGGTGGTCGTGTTAGTCGTTGTGTTGGTCGTTGTGGTGGTGACTGGCGGAGCAGGCGCGCGAAAAGCATCTCTCCACTCTTGCTCAAAAATGGCCATAACTTCGGTGGATAAATGCTCTCCCACCAGGGGTAGTACATCTCTAAGTCCATCCATGTCCTCAAGCTCAGGGCTATGCCTGACGAGAAGATCAAGGCTCGCTTCGGCGTATGGCATGAGCTTGCCTCGCCTGTTTCTTTCTAACAGATTGCTTGTTTCTGTATCGAACTGACCAATCAAAGTAGGGCTGAATCTTAAACTAGTGAGCGTTTCATTGACACGCAAGGCGTCCACCATCGCTTCTTCGCCTTCTTCGGTGATCTCATAGGCAAAAAGGTCAAGCTTGGTGAGGGTTTTATTGGTTTTCAAGGCATCCGCCAGTGCTTTTGCACCTTCATCACCCATAAAATCACAGTAAATTTTAAGCTCGGTCAGGGTTGTATTGAATTTCAGAGCATCCGCCAATGCTTTTGCGCCTTTGTCGCCGATATCATTGCCTTGAAGGTTAAGCCCGGTGAGAGTTGTATTGACTTTCAATGCATCCGCTATCGCTGCTGCGCCCTCTTCGCCGATAGGATTGCCCTCAAGATCAAGCGTCCTGATGCTTTTATTGACTAGCAAGGCTTCCGACAGCACTTCTGCGCCTTCTGGGCCGATCTGATTAAAACAAAGATTGAGCGTCGTGAGAGTTGTATTGCCTAGCAGGGCTTCCGCCAGCGCTACTACGCCCCGTGAGTAGATTCCATTGCTACTAACATCAAGCGTGGTGAGGGTTTTATTGACTAGCAAGGCTTCCGCCAATGCTACTGCGCCTTCTGCGCCAATCCAATTGGATCCAAGATGAAGCGTAGTGAGGGTTGTATTGACTTTCAAGGCTTCCGCAAGTGCTATTGCGCCATCCGTACCGATATGAACATAGTCAAGCTTAAGCGTAGTGACAGTTGTATTGTCTTGCAAGAAATTAGCCAGAGCTAACACATCGGCACCATCCATCATGCGATTCGACATATTAAGCTCGCTCGTGTCACCTCTCCAGGGCGCCCTCACAATAAGCTGATCGTCCATTTTCATCACTTTTGCAGACGAGTCCGATCGACCATCGGGCTTGGGTGCTTGCTGTATTTCTGCTGTGTCACCTTGCTTTGTCGTGTTTATTTTTTTTATATTGGTGTTGCGTTGGTAGGCACGCGAGTTGTGAGCCTGACCATATCGCGCTCTTCTTTGATCTCCGGTCTGCCTGTTTCTCACGGTCGGTGATGATGACTTCATGGTGGCTTGGGATGGTGCACTGCTGTTGGTCTTGTGCTTGGCTGGCGTTGTCGGCTCCGTATCCCGGGTTTGCCGCGTTTTCATCAATGGCGCCTGCACTGATTTTTCTGATTCGTCCTCTGAAGCACTGCTTTGTTCACTTGAGGAAGCTGTGCTGACGCGGCTGCTCGTTTCTGTATCCGTATCGGATTGCGAGTGACGGCGTGGCGTGGAGGGTATGCGGTTCGACATGACGGTCTCTCTTTGGGCGCGTTTAATGAAGGAGTGCCGCCCGCAGCGTTTCACCTATCAGACGGCAAGACTTACGTGCCCAGAGTCCGGGGTTGAGTTCCTTTCTTTCATGCTGATAGTACAAAATTCAGGTTTGCCAACAACGCGTGTGTAGAACCTGTACCAGCCAATGGCATCCAGCATTCTGTCCGATACGCGGCTCCTATTTTGCAATTAGTACCCTGGCGATGCAGTGAGGCAGGAACTAGCGCCCACCGGTCACATCAATCAGCGTACCCGCCATTCTTCCCAATATCCGCCGCGGAACAGTCAGATTACCTTACACTTGTTTAAACAACGCTGAAATAGCCGCTATCGCCGAACTGGAGCTTGATTCCGCACGCTGTTGCGCCAGTTGCGCTGCTGTCTGATTGTTCTGATCGGCTCTTGTAGTGTCGATACCGCGCGCCAATAGGCTACGTATAACAGCGCCTTCTTGCGATACCACCGCGTAATGCAGCAAGGTGTAACCGTTGACAGGATCAACCCAGTTGAGCGCGGCGGTGGGATTCGCATGCCCATCTATCCAACGCGAGAAGGCGACGACCGGATTGGGATCATCAAGCAGCGCTTTGATATCGGCTGCGGTGGCCGTTGGTTGAGTACTGACCGGTGGTGCCGAAGCTGGGCCTGTGGCAGTCACTGCGGGTGAAGTGGTCAGGATGGTGGGGATAGTCGCGTCAGTCGTCGTGGTGGTAGTCGTTGTGGTGGTCGTGTTAGTCGTCGTGGTGGTGATGATTGGCGGTGGTGACGCACGAAAAGCATCTCTCCACTCTTGCTCGAAAGTCCCCAGAACTTGGCTGGATAAACTCTCAGCTAACAGAGGTAGTACGTCGGTAGGTACGCCCATACTCTTAAGCGCAGGGCTGTGCCGCACAAGAAGGTCGAGGCTCGCTTCAGCGTAGGGCATAAGCTTGAGTCGTTTGTTTCTTTCCAACAGAGCGCTGATTTCTTGCCTAATTGGCGTGATTTTCCAGAGACCTTTGGCGTTAACAGAAAGCTTGATAAGGCTTGTATTGACTCTCAAAGCATCCGCCAGCGCTAGCAAACCTTCTTCGCCGACATACCCCCCCGTGAGAGCAAGCTCGGTGAGAGTATTATTGACTTTCAAGGCATCGGCCACCGCTAACAGCCCCTCTACGCCGATGCCACGCTCCATAAACCTAAGCGTGGTGAGGGTTCTATTGACCTTCAGTAAGTCTGCCAGCGCTGCTGCACCTTCTGCGCCGATCTCGTTCGCGGCTAGGTCTAGCGCAGTAAGCGTCCTATTGATTTTCAGAGCATCCGCCAGCGCCGCTGCGCCTTCTGCGCCGACCTCACTGCCGAAAAGGTTTAGCGCAGTGAGCGTTGTATTAATTTTCATAGCATCTGCCAGCGCCGCTGCGCCTACTGGGCCGATCTCAGTGAAGCAAAGGTTAAGCTCCGTGAGGGTTGTGTTGACCTGCAGAGCCTCCGCTAACGCCGCTACGCCCTCTGCCCCGATCTCATTCCAGCCCAGGTTTAGCGCAGTTAGGGTCGTATTGATTTTCAGAGTATCCGCAAGTGCTTTTGCACCCTCTTCGCCGATCGAAGTTTCGCTAAGGTCAAGCATGGCAACAGTTGTATTGACTTTCAGAGCATCCGCAAGCGCTATCGCGCAGGTGTCACCCATAGCTGAAAAATCGATAACAACTGCTCGCAAACAAATCGGACAGGTCTTCAACCAGGCTACCAGATCACTAATCGCATTGACATCAGCAAACTTCATAGTTAGCTTACCGTCCGTGGTCACCGCTTTTGTAAACTGATCCCATCGATTCTCGGGCTTGGGGGCTTGCTGTATGTCTGCTGCACCCCCTTGCTTTGTCGTTTTTATTTTTTTTATATCAATGTCGCGCTGGTAAGCCGGCAGGTTACGAGCCTGACCATATCGTGCTCTTTTTTGACCTCCGGTCTGCCTGTTTTTGACGGTCGGTGATGACGACGTCATGGTGGCTTGGGACGGTGCACTGCTATTGGTCTTGTGCGTGGCTGGCGCTGTCGGCGCCGTATCACTGGCTTGACGCGTCCTCATTACAGGCGCCTGCGCTGATTTTTCTGAATCGTCCTCTGAAACACTACTTTGTTCACTGGCTGAGGGTGAGCTGACTAGGCTGCTCGTTTCTGTATCCACCTCGGATTGCGAGTGACGGCGTGGCGTGGAAGGTATTGACATGACGGTCTCTCTCTGGGCGCGTTCCATGAAGGGGTGCCGCCCACAGAGTCTCAACCATCAGACGGCAAGACTTACGTGCCTAGAGTCCGGGATGTAGTTCCTTTTTTTATGCGGGTAGTACAAAATTTCAGGCATAACAACAGAGGGTGTGTGGAACCTGTACCAGGCCACGACATTGAGCATGCCGCCCGACGCGGGGCTCCTGTTGTGCGATTAGTGTGCTGGAGATTCAGTGGGGCAGAAACTACCGCCCCCCTGTCACATCAATCAGCGTACCCGTCACATAAGACGATTGTTCCGACGCCAACCACAGCACGGCCTCAGCCACCTCTTCCGCCGTGCCGCCGCGCTTCATGGGCACCGCATCCTTGGCGCGCTCGACGCGTCCCGGTTCACCGGCACTGGTGTGAATGTCGGTGTAAATCAGGCCGGGCCGCACGGCATTGACGCGGATGCCTTCGGCGGCGACCTCTTTGGCCAGACCAAAGGTCATACTGTCCACCGCACCTTTGGAGGCGGCATAGTCGATGAATTCATTCGGTGAGCCGAGTCGCGCCGCCGCTGAGGACAGGTTCACGATACTGCCGCCCTTACCGCCATGACGAGTGGACATGCGCAGTACTGCTTCGCGAGCACACAGAAAACTGCCGATGACATTCGCATTGAACACGCGCTGCCAACGGGCGACATCCATCTGATCCAGACGCATCTGCTTTTCCAGCATGCCGGCATTGTTGACCAGCACGTCGAGCTTGCCCCACTGCTCATCAATGGTCTTGAAGACCCTCAGCACATCAGCCTCGACACCGACATCGGCCTGCATCGCGATCGCCGTGCCGCCCGCATCGCGTATGGTCTTCACGACCGCATCGGCGGCGGCAGACTGGCTCTGATAAGTCAGCGCAACACGATAACCGCGGGCGGCTCCGATGATCGCTGTCGCCGCGCCGATACCACGGCTGCCGCCAGTCACCAGCATGATGGGTTGGGCCATGATCTGTCTCCTCTTGTTCTTGGCAATGACGATGATTTTACCGTGCGCGGGTGGCACGACCTCCTTACAATGCGTACATGTCCTATGCAAGCTTGCCCCTGCTGAACGGCCTTGCGAGAGCAACACGGGCCAACGCCCAGCTGTCGCTCGAACAAAAACCAGTACAGTGGCGAGCTTTGACTGATTAACTGAATTTCAAGCCCATGGCCCGCAAAGCTTCAAAAAATCTCGCGTCACAGTCCACGGCCCGCAGCGGTCGCCGACCCAAATTCGCGCCGGTCACGCTTTCAGAAAGCGAGGGCGTGCGCTATCTGCATTTCGGTACCGAGTGGATTCAGGGCGCGATGCGACTACGCAAGCCGGACTGGATAGAGCTCGAGTACGCGCAGCAGATGATGGCCTGGATGCTGTTCATTGATCAGCCCGCGCATATCGTGCAGCTGGGATTGGGCACGGCGGCACTGACCAAATTCTGCTACCGCAATTACCTGTCGTCGCGCGTGACTGCGGTGGAACTCAATCCATCCGTGATTGATGTCTGCCAGTCGATGTTCAAGTTGCCACCGGAAGATGACAGACTCTCGATCCTGGCTATGGATGCGGATGAATTCGTCCATGACCGCAGCAACCACGGCCGGATTGATGTACTGCAGATCGACTTATATGACGCCACCGCACGCGGACCGGTACTGGATTCACCGGCGTTTTATCGGGCCTGCGCCGCCTGCCTCAGTCGGCATGGCATGGCCACCATCAATCTGTTTGGCGACCATCCCAGCTATCGCAAAAATCTGCAGGCCATGTTGCCGGCGTTCGATGCGGTGATCTCCCTACCCGAGGTACATCAGGGCAATGTGGTGGCGATCGGTTTTAAAAACTTGCCCGTGCTGGATTTTGCGGATCTTTATGCACGTGCCGCGGTGATTCGCGACATCACCCGTCTGCCCGCCCGGTCCTGGGTGAATGGCATCAAGTCGGCGGTGCTGGCAGGCTCGCCAGAAGATCACTGACGGTTGGCCAGCGCAGGCGCACGCCCAACTCGGCTTTCATGCGCTCGTTTTTCAGGCGCCGCGACTCTGACATGAACGAGAGCAGCATCGGCGAGACTTGTGTGGCCAGCTGCGTGCGCGGCAATCGCGGCGGATGCGGCAAACCGAAATGGTCCGCCACCAGATCGAAATACGCCCCCATCTTCAGATCAGAGTCATCGACCGTGTGATAGACGCGCTGCGGCGCCGCCCGGAACACGGCCAGTGCAATGATGTGCGCGAGATCATCGGCGTGGATATGGTTGGTATACACATCGTCCTCCGGCGTCAGCGCAGGCGTTTGCTGTCGCAATCGATCAACCGGCAGACGGTCTGACGCGTAAATCCCGGGCACCCGGAGGATGGCCAGCCGGCCATTCATGCGCAGAGCCCAGCGCCTGAGCACTTGCTCAGCATCGACGCGCCGCAAGGCACGCGCATTGACGGGCGACACCGAGCGCGTTTCGTCAAATATCGCGCCACCACAATCCCCGTAAACGCCGGTCGTGCTGATATAAACGAGCTTGCCATGTCGGGGTAAAATGGTGACCAGATTGCGGGTGCGGCGGTCTTGTTTTCCCTCTGAAGGCGGTGGCGCCAGATGCACGATGGTATCGGCCAGCCCCTTGAGACGGTAGAGACTGTCGCGCTGATCCAGATTGGCAACAACAGGCGTCGCACCGGCCGCGCGTAATTCAGCGCAGCGAGCCGGCTGACTGGTCACTGCGAGGATGTGAAAGCGCGCGCGCAACAAAGGCAACAGGCGCATGCCAACATCACCGCAGCCAATGATGAGCAGGCGTGGCTTGCTCAGAATTTTCAAACCGCTATTTTTCATTCGCGAGATTGTATGACGTTTCAGGTTAGCGTTTCTCCCAGTGGCCGGCAGTTCTCTTGTGACGCTGGCGAGTCCATTCTGGCTGCTGCCATTCGCGCCGGCGTCGGCCTGCCCTATGGTTGCAAGAACGGCGCCTGCGGCAGCTGCAAGGGCAAACTGCTCTCGGGCGAGGTGGCGCTCGGCCCGCATCAGGAACGCGCGCTGTCAACCGCAGAGCAAACCACCGGACACACCCTGTTCTGTTGCGCTGTGCCGCACTCGGATGTGGCTATCGAAGCTCGCGAAGTACTGGGTGTCGGTGATTTCCCGATCAAGAAGGTCCCCGTGCGCGTGGCCAAACTCGACCGTGTGACCGATGATGTAATGATCATGTCGCTGCAACTGCCGGCGACGGATCGCATGCAATACAAAGCCGGGCAGTATGTGGAGTTCATGCTCAAGGATGGCAAACGCCGCAGCTACAGCATGGCCAATGCGCCGCATGCGGATGAATTGCTCACGCTGCATATCCGTCATATGCCGGGGGGCTTGTTCACCGATCATGTCTTTGGGCCACTGAAAGAGCGCGACATTCTGCGCTTTGAGGGACCGATGGGCACCTTCTTCCTGCGCGAGGATTCTGACAAGCCCATCATTCTGCTCGCCTCCGGTACCGGCTTTGCGCCGATCAAGGCCATCGTAGAGCACTGGGCGCATCTGAAATCGGAACGCCCGATCACGTTGTACTGGGGCGGCCGCCGCCCGAGTGATCTGTACATGAACGCCCTCTGTGAAAGCTGGGCAGCCGATCTGCCTAATTTCAACTACATTCCGGTCATTTCTGACGGCTTGCCGGAAGACGCATGGACAGGCCGAACCGGCTTTGTGCATCAGGCGGTGATGGCTGACTTTGCCAATCTGTCGGGCCATCAGGTCTACGCCTGCGGCGCACCCGTCATGGTCGATGCCGCACAACATGACTTTGTCGCACAATGCCAATTACCGGAAGATGCCTTCTTCGCCGACTCATTCACTTCTGAAGCCGATCTGGCCACTGCCTGAACCATGAATAAACCTGTCGACCTGCGCGTGCAGCAGTACAACACCGACGCACTGCTCTACATCACCAATCGTCCGCCACTGGTCTTCACGGAAGGTCACGGTATGTGGCTCACCGATCACCACGGCAAGCGCTATCTCGACTGGCTGCAAGGCTGGGCGGTGAACTGCCTCGGGCACTCGCCGCAGTGCATCCAGGACGCGCTGGCTGTGCAGGCAAAAAAAGTCATCAATCCGTCGCCTGCGTTTTATAACGAGCCCTCGCTGCAGCTGGCCACGCTACTTACCCAGCATTCGTGTTTCGACAAAGTGTTCTTCGCCAACAGCGGCGCTGAGGCGAATGAAGGCGCGATCAAGCTGGCACGCAAATGGGGCAAGCTGAATAAAAACGCTGCTGGTGAAAACCGCTACGAGATCATCACCTTCAATCACAGTTTTCATGGCCGCACACTGGCGACCATGTCCGCCTCCGGCAAAGCGGGCTGGGACTCGATGTTTGCGCCGCAAGTGCCCGGCTTCCCCAAAGCCGAGCTGAATGATCTGGCCAGTGTTGAAGCACTCATCACCGATAAAACCGTCGCCGTGATGCTGGAGCCCGTTCAGGGTGAAGGTGGTGTGATTCCGGCGACGCGTGAATTCATGCAAGGTCTGCGCGCACTCACACGAAAGCACGGCATTTTGCTGATCGTGGATGAAGTGCAGGCCGGCATGGGCCGCACCGGTAAGTTATTTGCATATCAGCTCTCTGACATCGAACCCGACATCATGACGCTGGGTAAAGGCATCGGCGGTGGCGTGCCCTTGGCTGCTTTGCTGTGCACCGAAGCCTGCGCCGTGTTCGAGCCCGGCGATCAGGGTGGTACCTATAACGGCAATCCGCTGATGACGGCGGTCGGTGTCGCGGTACTGGAAGAATTGCTGAAGCCCGGCTTTCTGCAATCTGTGTTGGATAAGGGCGCGTATCTGCGCGAAGGCTTGCTAAGACTAAGCGAGAAACATGGTCTTGAGGGAGAGCGCGGCGAAGGACTGCTGCGCGCGCTGAAGCTGGGCTCGCCGATCGGCGGCAAGATTGTCGAAATTGCGCGGGACATTAATCCCACCGGGCTGCTGCTGAATTCACCACGGCCGGATCTGTTGCGTTTTATGCCAGCGTTAAATATCAGTCTGGAAGAGATTGATTTGATGCTGGAGATGCTCAGCGGTGTCATCGATACCGCATCAAAATGATGCCATCCTGGAGGCTAGCCAGCTTAACGCCGGCGCTTATTTTTTAATTGATCAAAATAATCGAATGAATCGTCCTCATCGCCATCGATATCAAGCGGGGGCTGGACAATGTTCATCAAAAACCGTTCCATAGTGGCGTCGTCCGAGCTAGCGAGCACGCATTCCAGTTTCTTTGCCTGAAGTTTTGGATTTAAATCCCGCAAGGCTTCCCACATGGCTTTATCCAAAACATCATTCCCTGTTATCTCAAGAACGACTCGCCCCTCCAGCCCCTCCAAATGCTCAGTGAAGAATTTTTTTGCTGAATCGTGCGTCATCGAGACCGAGTCGCCTTCGTTGATCGCATACAGTTTAGTTGATGGCATTTCGCAGGGCGGCAACTCTAATGCAGTAAGCCCCCACCGCTTTTGCGAATCTCTTTGGATCGCCTGCACTTCTTTATCTACACCGCTAGTTGGGTCAAAAATCAAATCCCGAACGCGCTGAAACTGCCTCATCCCAGATGAGGCCAACGCGGATGCACATCGATTAACCGATCTAAACGTCAGAAACGTGGTGTCAGCAATTACAGTACCAGGATCGCCCATATAAAGACCAACTTGTGACAGTTCCGTTTTCTTTAGCTCAAATAAGTCGTTTCTTGATTTGACCGGTACGTCATACTTGCCTTTCATCTCATCAGCAACAAGCTTCAGACTGGGGGGCATTGAGGCCAAGTTTGTATTAGTAATTTTATCGGCATCATTTTTCTTTTTATTAAAAATCGCTTGCTGAGCCAGCACTCGGGAAAGAAATAAATCGTCCGGCGCATCACCACGTGCAATCGTTACCTTCGTTAAATTTTTATTTTCACGAATTGCGCGATCAATTTCCTCAATGAGAATCTGCAGATTATTATCGGAGTACATGCCATAAGAATGAGAATCTTTTCCATACTCAAGTAATCTATCTTCTTCATCCTGAACCCGAGCATCATAAATCGGGCTAAGCACCAAATGACCTGACGCTGCCATTAATGCAGCTCGGTAGGTTTTTCCAAGGTCGTCTCCATCAGGATGATATTCACAAATCACAGAGATTTGCTTTTGATCCGTCGAATCTTCGCCAGTGATGATATGTGGAAGAGTATCAGCCAGTTTTTTTATTTCGTATTTTTCAGGAAGATTCTGCCGGGATTTTGAATCAAAAAATGTCCAATTAATAAATTTATCAGATGCAATTTCACAAACTTTGGCATCGGCTACCCCAACGTTATTTCGTAAATCTTGCGGTATTTGAAAAAAGCCGCTTTCTTTTTCTCGCTTGATGATTTCTGTTTTTATAGACAAATGATTGCGAAACTCACCAGCTGTCCAAAATTTTTTTTCAATAATGGATGGTCCGAGAATTTTCTGAATATCTGGCCGATTTTCAGCAAATGTTTTTAAAAATTCCCGAGATTTATTCCTTCTTTCTTCAATATGGTTTTTATCTTCAAAAAGAAATCTTCGCAATCTCTCTCCAAGACTCACTTCACGAAAAACAATAATTTCCTTACCATTTTTACTATCTACTTCGGTAGCCATCTCTAATTCTGAAAAGGCTCCAAATGACTTCAGCTTCTGCTGCAAAACTCCGCTTGAGATATTTTGATTCATGCGTATTTCAGCCATTTATTTACCTTCGAACTTTATTTATAAATAAAATTTTTTAACGATTTTTCTCGAACTTTCAGGGAAAGAAATCTTCTAGATCTTGCTCATAACCTCAAGCGCAACCAAATCTTTCATGTCTGACTGAAAATTTTTATTACCCATGATTAAAAGAGTCACTGATGTTCTTATAGCGACTATCAGTAGCATCAACACCTATTTTTTTGCAAGCATGCAATATGAGATTAGAAAGCGGTGTTGCTTCATCAGCCTTCATGTCATCTGACATAACTAGACGTTTCAAGCGGTCTTGCGGACTAGATTTTTTTACATAGATAACTTCCTGCCCGTTCTCTATCGTGTGATATTGCGAGGACGGCGTACGGAATTCGCCCAGCTTATTCATTTCACGCTGAATATCCGGGAGACTCATACCCTCAGAAAGCCTTGCCACACGCGCTGAACCCATACACGCTCCTTATAAAAGCGATTCTAAAAAAAATTCATGGGTGAGATGACTCATCAGGAACTGATGCAATGAAGGTAGTTCCTGTAACAACGGAAACTAGTACGGTTGAAAAGCAATACGGTCTGCGATAACAGAATATCCACGGAAGGTACAACTTAGATCCTGTCTCGCCAGGCCAGGGACCAGGGTGCAGTGGGAGATTCGTGCAGTTCGCTCCGCGACCGCGAAGCAGTACTGGCTTGCGATTCAGTACGCGCCCTGCAAGGGCATTAGCGTAGACGGCACAGTGGTTACGGCGAGAAGATAGGTACGGCCGCCGACCTGATGGGACAGATTTGTAGTATGTCGATCATACAAATTTATGATGGTTCACGTGAAACTTTTCAGAATAACTGGCGACCAAAATATGGCGCGCATCAGTTTATAAAAACCTTGAAAAAACTGTCTAAAAAGAGTGATTATATTTTTTGGATTTGACCATGAATCTTGAGAATTCTCGACATAACATGCGCGTCCTGTCTCAGGCAGCGGCCGATGGCGAGCAAATGCTCCTGAAAACGCCGAGTGGAAAATTCAAGGAAAATACTATTTTTGAGCGGACGATTGGATGCGGAAAAAAATTACTTGCGAAGATACAAGGAAGTTCTTATGAGCTTAAGACAATAAGTTTTGAAAGTGCCAAAAATGAAGTGCAAGCCAAGCTAAGCCGCCAACTACATTTCTTCTCCGAAATCACAGAAATCAATGACTCCGACAGGCAATTAATAGATGGCATGTCCAAAGAATTTATCGAAAATAAGATGCCTGAAAAAGTGAAGGGAAAAATAAAAACTTTTTTAAATATGCGCGTCAAACAAAAACAGGGGAAGGTTCAACAAGCATTAACCAAAATTAAGTCTTTAGAAAGTGGTGAAAAATCAGTCTTTTCAAAGATAAAAAACATGATACTCGACGAAAAATATTTTCAGCTCAAAGTTAAAAGTGGAAATGAAAAAATTTATCCAAATGAAATTGATACATCGACTATCGATCAGATTTCACGAGTTGCAGAAAGCCTGATTGAAAAAAATGGTGAATCCATGCGTAATGCAATTATTCTGGCGAGATTGATGCAAAGCGACGAGCTTAACGACGAAACGGATGACGATAAAAAATATGAAATTGCCAAAAATTTTGCCGATTGTTATCTGTTCAAAATCAAAGAAAAGATGACACCGAAAGAATTTTCAGAAGAGCTTGTCAAGAAAAAGAATGAGATCTCCATTCAAAAATTTTTTGACTAGTCGGAATTTTCGCTGATGGTTATCTGATTTCATTGCGGTGGTTGCCCAACTGTTCTAGTTCGCACAAGACCGCTTTGCGTTTTTGATTGTCAGAGTCAGGTGCATAATAAAAAAATCAGCGACTGCACAATGAGCGCGAGGAACTGCCAATGCCACAAGCAGCCTAATGAGATAGGGTCTTAGTTCGAGATTGGGCGCATTTGACTAGAAAAACGGCCTGCGATGGCAGGCCGTTTCAAGAGAAGTGGTCGGGTCGTTATTTTTTCGGAATATATAAATCCGTAATACTCCCCAGCCCCATCTCCGCTGCAAACATCGGCGTCTCGGACAAGGTCGGGTGCGCATGAATCGTGAGCGCCAAGTCTTCAAGATCTGCACCCATTTCCATTGCCAATACGGTCTCGGCCAGCAATTCACCGGCATTCACACCGACGATGCCCGCGCCAATGATGCGTTTGGTGGTCGGGTCCCACAAGAGTTTGGTCAAACCATCGTCACGACCCATGGCCAGCGCTCGACCGGAGGCTGCCCAGGGGAAGCTGGCTTTTTCGAAGGGAATGCCTTTGGCTTTGGCTTCGGTTTCAGTGATGCCCATCCAGGCAATTTCGGGATCGGTGTACGCAACGGAGGGAATGGTCATCGCATCGAAGGCAACCTTATGTCCCGCAATGACTTCGGCAGCGACTTTGGCTTCGTTGGTGGCTTTATGTGCCAGCATCGGGTCGCCGCAGATATCGCCGATAGCGAAGATGTGGGGCACGTTGGTGCGCTGCTGCTTGTCTGCCGGAATAAAACCGCGCTCGGTAACGATGACACCGGCTTTTTCAGCAGCGATGTCCTTGCCGTTCGGACGGCGACCGACCGCCATCAGCACCATGTCATACAGCTGCGGTTCCTTCGGTGCGGCGTCGCCTTCGAAGGTGGCAAGCAGTCCATTGGCCCGGGCTTCGAGCTTCGTGACCTTGGTCTTGAGCATGACGGCTTCGTAGCGTTTCTCGATGCGCTTTTGCAGCGGCTTGACGATATCGCGGTCCGCAGCGGGAATCAGACCATCGGCAAATTCAACCACGCTGACTTTGGCACCCAGCGCGTCATAGACGCACGCCATTTCCAAACCAATGATGCCACCGCCAATGACCAACATACGCTTGGGGATCTGACGCAGCTCGAGTGCGCCGGTGGAATCGATCAAACGCGGATCGTCGTACGGGAAGCCCGGAATCTTGACGACCGATGAGCCGGAGGCAATGATCGCGTTTTTGAAGGCGACCGTTTTGCTGCCCTCGCTCGTTTCAACGATCAGCGTGTTGGAGGAAGCGAAGGATCCCTTGCCGGTAATGACCTGAACCTTGCGCGCTTTGGCCAGACCGGACAAACCGCCGGTGAGTTTTTTGATGATGCTGTCTTTCCAGCCGCGCAGTTTGGGCAGGTCGATCTGCGGCTGCGACAGGTTCACACCAAAGTGCGACATCTCTTCGGCTTCGGTAATGACCTTGGCGGCATGCAGTAATGCCTTTGATGGAATACAACCCACATTGAGGCAAACACCACCGAGCGAAGCATAGCGTTCGACCAGCACGACTTTCTGACCGAGATCGGCCGCACGGAAAGCGGCGGTGTAACCACCGGGGCCTGCGCCCAGAACCAGGGTGTCGCATTCGATGTCGGCTTTGCCGTTGAAGCTGGCAGGGGCCGGGGCGGCGATCGCTGAGGCTGCTGCCATTTGCGCTGCTGCGGTCGAAGCGGTAGCCGGGGTTGTCGCTGTGGTTGCTGGCGCGGTGGTGGCAGCGGGTGCAGTTGCTGTGGCTGTTGCTGTGCCCGCAGCAGCCTCGCTGACTTCCAGCATCAGAATGAGTGAGCCTTCGGCGACCTTGTCGCCCATTTTTACTTTGAGTTCTTTGACCACGCCGCCATGGCTACTGGGAATTTCCATGCTCGCCTTGTCGGATTCGACCGTGATCAGCGATTGCTCGGGCTTGACGGTATCGCCCGGTTTGACCAGCAACTCAATGATTTCGACTTCCTTGAAGTCGCCAATATCAGGAACGTGAATTTCTATCGTGCTCATGTCTGTACTCCGTTATTTTTGCATGGCGAAACTGATCACACGGCGAGGCAGCGCCGAGCTTTTATCGAACTCTGCACCTGCGGCTACGCCCAGTTCGGGCGGCTTACAGCAAAGTCTTGCGCATATCCGCCAGCACGTCACCGAGATGGACGATGAAACGCGCACCCATGGCGCCATCAACCACACGGTGGTCATATGACAACGACAGCGGCATGATCAGACGCGGTGCGAACTGCTTGCCATCCCAGACCGGCTGAATGGCTGACTTCGACAAGCCGAGGATTGCCACTTCAGGGGCATTGATAATGGGCGTGAACTTGGTACCGCCAATGCCACCGAGCGATGAAATCGTGAAGCTGGCACCCTGCATATCGGCCGGCTTGAGTTTACCCTCGCGCGCCTGTGCCGAGAGCTCTGCCATTTCTTTGGCAATCTCGGCAATACCTTTTTTATCGGCATTTTTCACGACGGGTACCACCAGACCGTTCGGTGTGTCGGCTGCAAAACCAATGTGGTAGTAGTGCTTGAGAATCAGGTTTTCGCCGTTAGCATCCAGTGACGCATTAAAGGCTGGGAATTTTTTAAGGGCTGAAACACTGGCCTTGATCACAAAAGCCAGCATGGTGAGCTTGACGCCGGATTTCGCCAGCGATTCGTTGGCGCTCTTGCGGAATTCTTCGAGCTCGGTAATGTCGGCCTCATCGAACTGCGTCACATGGGGGATCATGACCCAGTTGCGATGCAAATTCGGACCGCTGATTTTCTTGATGCGCGAGAGCGGCTGCAATTCCGTGTCACCGAATTTGCTGAAGTCCAGCGATGGCCACGGCAACAGCGACATGCCCATGCCACCACCACCGCCGCTGGCCGCAGGTGCAGCGCTGCTGCCTGTCATGATGCCTTTGACAAAACCCTGCACATCGTCGAGCAGTATTCTGCCCTTGGGACCCGAGCCAGTGACCCGCAAGAGTTCAACGCCCAGTTCGCGCGCGAATTTGCGCACCGATGGCGAGGCATGTGGTTTTTGTCCATTGCCATTGTCAGTTGCCGCCGAGTTGGCTGTCTGGGGTATTGATACCGCCTGCATTGCCGGTGTTGGTGCTGGCTGGGAGGCGGGTGCAGGCGTCGCTGCTGGTGCCGGGGCTGGTACGGATGATGTTGTCGAAGGCGGCGCTGCTGTTACTGCAGCGACTGCAGTATCCGCGCCATCAGCGTCAAGCATCAGAATCAGCGAGCCTTCGGCGACCTTGTCACCAATCTTTATTTTCAATTCC
>Ga0315909_10002070_pt1 | contig 26263 bp, 21 predicted proteins | sample LakEriMetagenome_11_FD_203527 | JGI IMG/M metagenome (GOLD analysis project Ga0315909, IMG submission 203527) | Freshwater fungal communities from buoy surface, Lake Erie, Ohio, United States - Buoy 2 MA125 | ecosystem: Environmental > Aquatic > Freshwater > Lake | place: USA: Lake Erie, Ohio...
TTGGTCAAATTTTATAGGTCTAGTGAGGTACCCCAATCACATGGACCCGAAAATATGAATTTGATTTTTATAAAAGGTGAGGCGGTGGCTACATTACAAGTTTTGCAGCAGAAATGGCAATTCTCACCTGAGACAATTATAGTTAAAAATGCAGGTTGGGGTTGGGGTCTTGGGTTTGAAGATTTTCGGGAACCAGGTAATTGCTTGGAATGGATGATTCTCAATGATCCGTACTATAACAAAGTAAAAGTCCTTTCTGAGGTCCAGTTAAATTGGAATAAGCTTCATGAAATCGAAAAGCTTGATGTCATCGATGGGTTTCATTTGTATCAATTTGATTCATAGGGAATTAATGGCCATAGCGTTGGGAATTTTGTTATTGGATTGTGTAGAATTTGGAGATAGTTGTAAGAATCAAAATGGCATGACATTATTAAATTGTTAATAATCAAAATAACACATAGCATTATTTGTATTGTAAAATGTTATGTGTTATTTTTGTATGGTAAATAAAAAACACAATTTTTGATATGTTTTAAAATATTTTGTATAATTGTGAGGAATGGTGGAGACTAGAACCCACTTTAAAAAACGGGGCGAAACCGAAAAGCCATACGAGTAGGGTATTTAAAAAATTTAATATGCAACTACAAACTGCACAAAAGCCATTGGCACTTAGAGGCCTAACAAGGGTTGACATTGATCAGCCAAAAGTAACTAAACCAGTTAGCAAATGGAATTGGACTCCGTCTATTAGCAATCCGGATGCACTCAACACAATCGTAGCTACTGGTGGTAATTCAACTACGAGAAGTACCTTCTCAAACCAGCAAGATCACGGAGAAAATTATTGATTGGACTCCTTACCTCAAAAAGGGATAGGCGTTGCCTATCCCTTTTTTTAAAAATATTTTATTCAAATGAGAAAATATATAATCATTTTTTGTTGCGAAAATGACGAACATGCTATAAAAGTAAAGAGCTTAATTCCCAAAAACTTCGAACCAGTGTTACTTGAAAGAGAGAAATATGGTACCAATTGGAATATTTCGGGTTTTACAAAAATCAATAAAATTGATGTATTAATAACAGAAAATAATCGAACTATCACATTAAAAGAAATTAACTCAATATATCTAAGAAGAGATTTTACGATCGAGAGCCAAGATATTTCAGGGAATTATACAGAAGGAGAAAAAAAATATATTGCAACCCAAAGAGCTATTCATGTAAATAGTTGTATTAAATATCTAGCCAGAGTAGTCCCTGCTGTTAATAATCCTGATGCAAATTTTGCTAGCCTATCTAAAATGCGTCAATTAGATATTGCTCAAAAGGTTGGATTAAAAGTACCTGAGACTTTTTTTGGCGGATCATTTGAAAAATCTAACATCAATACTGATGAACTGCTTTGCATTAAGCCTTTAGAGGGTGTTCATTTAAAAGAAGGCCAAAAATCTTATGCGCATTATGCAGAACTTTTAGAAGATAAAAGCAAAGAAACTCTGAAAACATTAGAGTTCTGCCCTGCAATAATTCAAAATTACATTCCCAAAGTATATGAACTTAGAATTACTGTTGTCGGTAATAAAATATTTCCATGTAAAATAGAATCACAAAAGAGCAAAATAGGAAATATTGATTGGAGACATCATGATTGGGAGAATACACCCCATTACAACGTTGACATACCAAGGGCAATTGAAAAAAAAATTCTTTTACTAATGAAAAAAATGGATTTATCGTATGGCGCAATAGACATGATTTTTAATGGTGAGGACTACTATTTTCTCGAAATTAATTCAATGGGACAGTGGCTGTGGATTGAGGATTTTACTGAAATGCCTATATCAAAAGCTATAGCTGAATTACTTTGCGCATTAACAATTGACAATAAATGAGTCGCATTTTATTGTATAAGAGGTATCACAAGGCATCAGTCTCGTTTAGTATCCAAAAAATTGTGAAGGAGTCTGAATCGGGCAAAATAACACCTTCCAAATGTCCAGCAATAAAGCAAGCTTATAATTTAGGTTGTTATATAAATTCACCACGACAGTATAATTTCAAAAATGGTATCTTTAAAATTAAACGTTATAAAATAAAGGATACATATTTATTAGATCCCGGAGTTATTGGTGATCCAAGTTCTAGGAATTTATTTGCAAGAATAGATATGGGTTTCTCATTTAAAAATCTTGAGATAGATGTTCTAGCAACTCCAATACTAGCACCACTAATTAATTCTGATTTTCAAATTCCACCTGTTGTATATCCTAAAGGATACACAGGGCCCATATTAGCTCCCATAAGCTCTCGTAAAAGTATAACTATAGACGAATGTAAACCAATTCTTCATTTAATTCCACTATCGATAGACTATAAATTTGAGGTAATTAACTTAGAAATTAACCATAGCAACTTTGAAGGATTAATTTATGATAGCTATATAAGTACAATGGAATTCGTTGATGAAATATGTTGCACAGAATTCATGAAATAAGCAAACCAGCATATAACACCACGTATTGTATTGTAGTGGTTTTGTTGAATTCTATAATACTCCCCAGTTGTTGGATTCCATCTGTATATTTATTTGCAATAGCATCTTAGACCAAAATTATTATTTAATAAAAACAAAATAGAAAATAACCCTGCTTTGAGTAGATCTGAAGTAATAAAATTAATTGCATTTTCATACCGTCCAGTAACACTTGGAGGTGTGAATTTGCAAGGATTAAATCTGAGTGGACTTCATTTTTTTAGAAACAAACCTACAAGGAGCGAACCTCCAAGAATCAAATCTTCAAGGGGCAAACCTTGAATGGGCATACCTTCAAAGAGCAAACCTTCAATGAGCAAATCTTGAAGGATCTAAGCTTCAAAAAGCAAATCTTCGGGGAGCGAACGTTGCAGGAGCAAAGCCTACAGACGCCAACCGATCAGGCGCCAACCTTTCAGATATTATAGGGTATTAATGAGTCAACAAATACCATTTCATACAAACATTGAACACAAATGCGAACTTGGCACTTAATTATCTAACAAACGCTGACAATTCAAATAATAAGACATAAATTCGATAACTATCCAACTGCTATTATGGAGATACTGTGGGGATCAGGTAAACCTGCTTATGATCTGGATTGGGGTGGGGAGGATTTGGTTTGCCATTCGTCTCATGGAATAGAAAGTTCAGGGGTTTGAGCTAAAACACAAATCGATTTTTGAAATGAAATAATACTCAATCATACTTTGGTTATGTTCTACACAAAAACATCATGAAATATGATATATTTTGAATAATCGCTCTTTGTTACAGTAGGATAATAAGCAAAGTAAACACGCCAAGTTTAACTTGTTTAAGAGCAGGCTCGATTTATATTTGTTCGAGCACTATTCAATTTATCTATTAATGCAAGATTCGCATATTCACATTGGTTCGTTATATCAACTTTTTTCAGAGGAAACACAGCCATTTCGAAAAGTCCATCGAATGATAGACCTTTTCGAGAGCATAATAAAATCGCATTCCGTGGTGATATTGAGTGAGTATGTGAATCATAATCAACTCAGTGAAGCGGCCAAAGGCATGTTGTCTGTTGGCTTGCGTACACCATCATTGGGTACTTGGCAACTTTTTGCCAGGGTTTTGTTTGAAGAACTGAAAGTACAAGGTTATGAATGGAGTTTTGCAGATTTTCCCGATGAGTTTACAGCGCTGGATAAGGCATTAAACGTTGATAAAACAAATGTCATCGCCTTCCGTAATAGCTATGCTCACGGTGCAACTCCTACAGATGAGCAATGTAAGGCCGATGTTCTTAAGTTTGAACCCTTTCTAGTTAAATTACTTAGCAGTAAATGGTTGCTTAACACTGTTACAGAGTTTCGTGATGGCAAGGTTTGGATTTCAAGTAAATCTAAGGCATTGTGCGCTCATCCTTTGTTGGTTCACAAGTCAGAAGACGGTGCACCCATTGCCTTTTTTAATGATTTGAAAAATGATAAGGTGGGCCTATTGAATTATCCCCTTAGCAAACACTACCGCGAAAAGGAATTTTACAGCGAGTTTCATGAATACCTGCCCCTTAACGAATGGAAGAAAACGGGCAGTTCAGATTTTACCCAACGTATCGAAGAACTCACCGAAACCTTCAAGGGTCGCATAGCAGAGCGCGCAAAGATTCACGATTTTGTGTTATCAAAAAGCAAGGGCTATTTGTCCATTCAGGGAAATCCCGGAATAGGAAAGTCGGCGCTCATTGCACAGGTTTTTAAAGAAATCAAAAGCAGTAAAGAAGTAAAACAGGTACATTGTATTGAGTATTTTATTCGCCGAGGAACGCAGCAGGCCGATGTCGATTATTTGCTTAATTACCTCATTAAACGTACCGACGAAGTTTTTTCGCAAGGACGAGAAATAAGGGCTGAGGGTAAAATGACCTTCGATTTGCAAAATCAATTATTTAGCAAATGGCGTTTATGGGCAGAACATAGTCAAGGAAAGAAACTGTTGTTTTTGATTGACGGTTTGGATGAGGGCGTTGAAAAGAATGTGTTGACCTATATGCCCCGTGAGAATTTTGAAAACATCCTCATTATTTATGGCTCTCGTCCAGGCGGACATAAGAGTATTGATGAACTTTGGTCCACATTACCACCTGAGCACCATATCTGTTTGCAATTGGAAGGACTAAGTATCGCTGATATTCGTGCCCTTATTTATGATGTTGCCAACAAATATGAATTAGAACGAGAAAGTGTATGGGTTGATGCGGTACAGCAGCGCTCTCAGGGTAATCCACTTTATTTGCGATTGCTCTGTAACGCGATTGAAAACGGTAGTATTGCATTAAATGATTTGAATGCCCTTCCCAAAGAGATTGATGAATACTACAAGGCCATATTGAGTCGCTATGCACAGGATATGATTGATGGCGATGCGCTGCTAGCTGGCTTGTTTACGTTTGCAGCGGCCAAAGACTATCTTACTATGGCGCACTTGGGGCTAACAAATCAATTGGGTGATGCAACCATTCAAAGGATTGGTAGCACATTAAAGGAAGTTTTATATGAGAACCCACTCACCGATGGAGTGTTGGACTATCAGTTATTTCACGAAAGCTTCCGCGAATATTTGGTAAAGGAAAAAGCCAAACAGGTAAATGATGCCGCCGAGCGCATACTCCATTTTTGCGCAAGCTGGGAGTCCTTGGAAGGAACTTGGGAGCAACGCTATGCTTTAGAGCATTATGCAAGTCATTTAAGCGAAAGCCAAAAGGAAGTTCGCGCAAAGGAATTATGGGGGTTACTGGAAAATAGCAAATATAAAGAAACTCAGAAAAAAGTTCTCAAGCATTACGATGCAAGCCGAGATCTTGCCAGAATTGGGATATTGAAGGCTTCGGAGTTAAAACAATTTGATTTGCAATTGGAATGCGCGCTACAATTGGTAGATCTAAAATACGAAGAGGCCAACGACGCTCCTCAGGTAGTGGCTTTGGTGGCAGATGGAGAGATTGATTTAGCTCTTAAACGCATCGAGAGCTTTGGCGGTACGGACCAAGAGGGAGTGCGACGTAGGTTTATCTTATACATGCTCTGTCTAATGGAACTCACACTATTAGATAGCAAAACAAAGCCACATAGTAGAGCATCCATTGAAAAATTGCTCAACCATTTAGATGAGAAGATACCAACAGATAATTCAATAATCGCTTGGAAAAATTTCTTCCCCAGCAAATTGATGTTTTTTATGGCAACAAAGTGGGCTGAAATGTGCCTGGATTTTTACATTGTTTATAAAAGAACTGATACCTGGGACTCAAATTGGATCTCTGAAATGGGGCCTTTTACAGATGTTCAGTTCGAAATTTTTCATGTCTGGGTTAGGGAAATAAATGATTTTGGATGGAAATTTAATTTATTAAATGATATAATAGTTGAACTAATTAAACAGGGCAAAGTAAATGAAGCCCTCACATATGCACGAGGGATAAGTGATGAAATTGGTCAATCAAGTAGGGCGCTTACGTCTGTCAGTGAAGCACTGGCAAAACAAGGCAAAGTAAAGGAAGCCATTGACTGCGCAGGAGAGATAAGTGTTGAGAATTATAAGTTTAGGGCGCTTGCGTCAAATAGTGCCGCACTAGCGAAGCTAGGCAATTCAGAAGAAGCCTTGGATTTTGCCCGAAGCATTAGTGAGGATTTAGTCAAATGCAATGCACTGATTTCGATATCGTCTGAACTTACTAAATTAAGGAGAGTTGAGAAAGCCACGTCTGTTTTGCTCGAAGCCTTAGAGTTTGCTAGATGTATTAGTGAAAATTTTGACAAATGTAAAGTACTGGTCTCAATCTATACGGAACTAATTAATCAAGGAAAGACTGACGACGCGTCATGCGTGATACAGGAAGCAATAGGATGTGCTTTGGGTTACAATAATTATGCTTTTGAGTTGATCACTGGCGAATTGATAAATCAAGGGAAGTTCGAACAAGCATTAAAATGCGCCAATCTACTAGAGAAGAGTTTGAGCGAACCCACTTTTCACATGGAATGGGCTCTTGAAATGATCACTGGCGAATTGATTAAGCAAGGGGAATTCAAAAAAGCCCTCGAATGTGCCCGAGATATCAGTAGTGATTTTAAGAAAGGTATTGCACTGGTTTCGATATCGTGTGAGCTTTTTAATCAAGGAGAGAATGACCAAGCCTCATCTGTGATGAGGGAATCTTTAGACTGCGTCAAAGTTGAAGAAATTAAAGTACACAACCGTGCACAAGAATTATTACGCGAAATCTCGATTGTTCTTGCAAGACATGGTAAAATAACTGAATCTCTAGAATGTGCCCAAGCTATAAAGTACATACCCGAGAGAGATAGAACATTACGATCAATATCGAGAGAACTAGTGGTTAAAAGGGAATTAGTAAAAGCGCTTGAATGCACATTTTGTATTCAATGGAATGATGTTAGAAATCAAGCGCTCACCGATATTTTTACTGAAATGATTAATCAGGAGATGATTGCCGATGTGTTTTTGATGATGCTAGATGTACTTAAACGGCGAGTAACATTTAATGTTAGCGAAGAAGCAAGGTTCCTAAAAAAAATCTCTGTTGAACTTGTTAAACGAGGAATGATTGAGGAATGCCTAATTTGTGCTCGCGCGATCACAACTAATGAATATATAAAATGTATATCGTTGATTGAAATTTCAAGTGATTTAGAAAATAAGGGTAAAGCAGAAATGGCATATTCTGTGCTTAAAGAATGTAAAGATATCGCAGCGGAATCAATTCATAATATATTTTCAAAATCTGAAGTTATGCAATTAATATCTAGAGAAATAATGAAATATGGCAAGACCGAAGAAGCTTTGAATTTTGCACAAGAAATCTTTAATTCCTCTTTTAGATATAAAGCATTTAATGACATCTCTCTGGAATATGCTAAACATGGCAAATTACAGGAGGCACTACTTTGCGCAGAGAAAATTAATGATGTGAAAGGTAGAATTAATGCTCTGCAATCAATTTCTATGACATTGTTTAATCACGGTTATTCTGATCATGCCATTAATGTGTTGCAAATATCTATTGATTTAGCAATGAGTGTGGATGATGATATAAAAAAAAGTGGAGTTTTACAATCTATTTCTGGCAAGTTGGCTAAACAAGGCCATATCGAACAAGCAACACGCGTTTTGCAAGAATCCTATGAATGTGCCAAGGGCATAGATGATGACATGGAAAAAAGTAAAATTCTGCAGTCTATTTCCGGCAAATTATTTGTAAAAGGCCATATCGAACAAGCAGCATGTGTTTTGCAAGAATCGTTGGAATGTGCTAGGGGTATAATAGATAATTTAGATAAAAGTAGCGCTTTAAAGGCGATTAGTCACGAATTAGTTAAACAAGAAAATTGGCTATTAGCTGAGAGTGTAGGACAGGAGATTCCAGTTATTGCTGAAAGACACGATTGCTGGAAAATCCTTGCAAGAAATTTGTACAAGGAAATGGGATGGCAGAGATCATTGAGACATTCTAATCAATTAAAAAGTGAAGAGGGTCGCATGTACTATTTAAAAGGTTGGGCAGGCGCTTTAAATATGAATAATTCTGATAAAATATGTATTCAAGAAGCGTTATGCCGGTTAGTTGATGATTCCGAAAGCATCGAATTGCTTTTGAAAAAACATGCCTTGACAGAATTGTTCTTTAATACTTCCAATCCCGATAAATTCAAACGACTCAGTAACACACTAAACATACAATGGGCAATGGAAATTGCAGCAAAGTTTCCTAATAATGAAAGTATATCGCGCTTTTCCTACAACATTGAGGCCTGGTTGAATGAAGTTGCTGATGAGGATGATCGTGAGCAAATTGAATTATGGGCAAAACAAGTTGTAAAAGGTAAAATTACAGAGGAAGAATTTGGGCAGCGGGTATCAGAGATTTGATGTATGGAGTAGTTATTGTTGAATAATTAACACCCTTTAGGGACTGGTCTTTCAAAGGTTTGTTTGCCACTCGGTGGAACAATTATTAACCAAGCCCATGATTTTTCGTTTGTCTTCCACTGTCGGTATTTTGATTGACGAATATTAGTAGGCTAGATTCAAGGATTAAGCGTAATATAAATCTATAAACTAAAGAGTTACCTGATACAGCCCCTAATATTAACTTGGCGGGATAGTGTCCTTGCTTATTTGTCCAACAACTGGGGAGTATTATATACGAAGTGTTTTTCTAATCTTGAGGGACATAAATTTCTGTCCGAATCTCGTTTGTTTGATTGTCTTTCCAGTAGATTAAATATTGATTGTCCTCATTCATTAGTTGAATCGGTTTAATTCTTCTATCTTTCCATCTTCCCAAGTTATTACCGTCATGTGAGTCAGGATAATAAAAAAGTAACTTAACGTTAGGATTGCTAATAACTTTAAAACTAACTCTGTTTTTCTCGTTTATTGTCATAATTTTCGGCTGTGCTTCAAGAGCACCTCTTCGGAATTGTGCCAATTTCTCATTATAATCATTTGGAAAATCTACTTCCATATCATTCCTTACATCTTCTTCAAACTGTGATAACAATTGACGTACTGTAACATTTTCTGTATTACCAAGAAATTTGGTTTCCCAATTAGCGGCAATATTAGAAAGGTATTGATACATACTATGCCTAAGAATATTTCTAGGTCCTCTTGGCATATTTTCATTTGATAATTGATCTTGTTCGAGAACAAATGAGAACTTATTGAATAAACCTAAGCAGCTATTTAGAAAATGTAAATTTTCAGGCAAGAGATCATTGTTTGTGGTAATATCATTTATATAGTCCGAAATTATCTGAATTAGTGAGTTGTTTTCAGCATACCAATAGATAATGTTAATATTATTACCAATGTTTATATTTTCAGCTACCGAATAAGGAAGAATTAAAATATTAAAAATTTCTGAATTTGGGTACAATGCGGATAGTAGATTGTGTTGATCACTTATTTGATCATTCTGAAAAGCGAGATTGTTTATTTTATTTTCTATATTAAGAATTTTTAATAACCCATTATTTCGAAGGAGAACAATAATGTCTGTGTCTCTTCGGAAGTTATTATGTAATAATATTTCTTCTATTTTTATATCTGTTTCCAAATCAAATTCACATTCAGTTGTACTAGGGAATTCAGGAGCATATTTAGTAATAAAGAGGTCTAAAAATGATTGATCAGGAAATTCCTCTTTGGAGTGTTTAAAAAAGTAGAAAAGTAATGAGGTGAAATGAGGCTCCCGAAGTGAACCGTCACCTTGATTTAGTGCATCGTATATGTTCATGATGTTTATTAATATTGCTTGCCACTAACAGTCAAATGGCATTCACCAATCTCAATGAAATTAAGTTCTATTAAATCTTGAATATCCGCCATAAGTCATTAACTAGTTTGTATATATTTTAAAACACAATGTTACTGAACAGAACCATTAGAACAAAACCTAAATGTGAAACCGTTCTCTCAAGCCCATCAACCCCTGCATCAGCATGACCATTCCCAAGGTGTCGAGCTCGCAATATTGAAGCAGCGCATTCCGCAATGCCAATCGCTCCGCGCTACCAATGAAACTCCATTGAAGTTTGTTGTAGGCGGTCATTGCAGCAGAGCCATCGGCGACTTCGCCAAGGTCATCGAACAATTCGTAATCTGCGATTCCATCAAAGTTAGTTAGTGGCAACAAGGTCTTGTATGGGTCGCGATTCTTATCATCCCGAATCCAAACGTGGTCATCGAAATTTAAACTACTAAATTCCAAGCCTCTTCCGTATTTCCCTTCTTGAGAAAATTGCTCAGCAACAGAAGGGCAGTCATGAATGATTGCTGGTAAAATGCGCTTGATCGAATTGCTGCCACCAGCATGCGAGCTGTAATAAACCTTCCTCACCAAATCAGCCATGTCGACCATATTGCGAGGGCCAGTTCTTTTTAACTTCTTATCAATTTCCTCCTCCGTGATTGAATCGATAAACGCCAGTAATTCGTTTTGATCATCCGGCTTTAAAACAGCTATATCTCGCTTGATTTTAATCAAAACCGAATTCTCGTGTGATGCATATCGAAAAATGGTACCATCGTTTGATTCCAAAGAAGCCTTCAACGCCCTAGCAAAAGCCAAATTTGGAAATTCACCTTGCTCCCAAGATATGAAATCATTGAAATGCTCAACCCTGCCATCTTTGTGCATGATATGATGGGAAAATTGGAACGCCAACGTTTCATAAGGAGCCATCCCCTTGAAATAGGGTAACGCTACCACACTGGTTTCAAAATCAATCATATTCAATGGGTATTTCCACCCAGCTTGCATTGTTTCAAAATCATCCTTCAAGAAAATATAATCTTTGGATTTCTTTTGAACGGCTTCGATCTGATAACCCCGTCGTTCAAATGGCGTCATTCCTTGTCTTTCTGGATCTTCCTTTCCGGTTTCAGGTCTCAACAATTCTGAATTCAACAGTGAGATAAAGGGCACATTTTGGTCCATTACTTTTTGCGAAATCTGAGCACCACCCAAACCCAACCACAAATCAGTCACTTTTGTTTCCTGCAATTGCTCCGCTGATACCCTTCCAACAATACTCCATTGATGGTTAGACCAACACTCCGTAAAACCACATTTCTTCTTCGTTCCAGCCGCGACGAAAGTGCATTTCTTACATGCCATGCTCGGTTTGCACCAATGTCTTTGTTGTGACACATACAAATCAGCCGACCACTTTATGAATTGCTCGAATCTGCGATGTTGCTCGGGGATGTTGTTATTGGGCACAGGCAATCCATGCAAACGCTCCACCACCTCACTCATGGGAATCTCCTTCAGCAAGTCGAAATTGCCAATCTGACTCGATGTCAATCCGTCTGCCACCGTCACATTCATGCGGCCCTTTTCATCTTTCGCCACTTTGAATAACTGGTTCAGTCCGTCACGACTTGCCACAGCATCTTTGTTGATCAGTAACAAATACGGCTTGATTTCGAATTGCGGTAAAGCATTCTGCATCACATAGGTTTGAAAGGCGATATCGTATAAATACGGTTGCCATTTTGCGGATGTTTTGCCCTTTTTGTCAAAGAAAACCTCACCATTGGCAATGGATTTCGACTTAACCTCAATCAACTTGATAGTGTGTCCGTCACGCACAATGATATCAGCGCGGATAAATAAGTTCTCATGTCGAAATGCCCCCTCAGCTATAACTACATTGGGGTGGGTCAATAATTTATCCTTGGTCAGTTCGAGCGCCTCTTCTTCTAAGAGTGTGTCGATGGTAATTCCATAGCCCTGTGGATCATCACAATACTTAAATTTAGCCATTTCCCCAACTTGATAACCCCCTTTGGCCAGCGCCTGCATGAATGGATCGCTTTCTTGGTTGTCGTGGTATTCATCGTTCTTGGTGTAATACAATTTGGTTGGACACTCAAGTCCAAGTCTAAATCTACTTTTGGTTAAATAGCGTGCTTTCATGGTCATATGGCTTTGCTTTTAAGGGGTAATGATTTTTCAAATGAGAATCCGATATTGGATTTGTGATTTTGCTCGTAATGTTCCGTGGCACACAGTTCCAGCAAGGTTTGAAGTCGAGACTTTTCAAGACCCAGTAAATTCTCCACCATAAATCTGCGGGCTACGTTGTTTATTTCACCAGGTGTAAAATCGAACTTCTTCACCAACTCTATCGCTTCTTGTTGGCGCAATCCCTTAATTGCAGACTTCCAGATAGAAATTTTGGCCATTTCATTGGGGGATTCAAACTCAAATTTCATCGCCCAGCGTCTCTCAAAGGCCTCGTCCATGTTTTTGGTAAGGTTGGTAGTGCCAATCATGATACCATCAAATTGCTCCATTTGTTCCAAAAGGATATTTTGAAGTGCATTTGACATTTGGTCTACTGAATTCCTTATTCCAACACGCTTTCCGATTACTTGGTCACATTCGTTCAAGAACAAAATTGGAGCAACCTCTAATCGCTCGCAGGCGGTTTTATAGTCAGTGAAGATCTGTTTCAGTTTCCGTTCGGATTCACCCACCCATTTGCTTTGAAAATCCGTAACATCAATTTTCATCAATGGGCGTTTGGTTTTGCGGCAAATCTGTAAAACCATCTCCGATTTTCCGGATCCAGGGCCTCCATGAAACAACATAGTAAGCCCTTTCATTTTCGCATGAGTTGGAAAGCCAGCCTGAAACTCGGCAAATTTCTGGGGCATTAAAATTGATGACACCCTGTCGATTCTCTTTGAGAATTCCGGATTGAAGTACAAATCCACTTTTTGAATGTCCTTGGCTTGAATCATCGGGACATTTACTTTGCCCAAACGCGCACGCAGAAACTTGAGCATATCGGGATCCAACTCTTTGAGGAAATAATCAAATCCCTTTGGGGTTAGCTTTAGCTCTGGGTTGAAGTCGACCATGGCTCCACCTGCATTTTCAATCAATCCTTCGGCAATGGGTGCCCAAGTGTCCGCAAGAATTTCCTTTCGCATGTATTGAATGTAATTCTTGCCCATATTGATGTAGTTATCCAGGTAGCTAAAATTGAAGGCGTCATTATCAAACACTGATTTTACACATACTGCTATACAAACGTAGGCATCTAGAACCGTGTCAGTGAAGTGCTTTTTATTACAATATTTAATCAGATTCAGCTGCGCATTGTTCTCAACGATGTCGTCAATGAACTGATTCACCTCAGATTTTCCTAAATGGTCATGATCAAGGAGCTTCTTTCGGAAATACTCCAAAACAGCATCCAAACCAATTGGACCGACATTCCTAATAGTATCCAAATCTCCATTGTCGATGGCTTCTGAAATTGCAGATTCAATTGAAAATATATGCATTCCCTCGTAGCGCTCTCTTTCCAGTAAACCGATTCTTTGCATTTCCCTCAGTTGGGTACGTATCAATTTACTGTTTTCCTGAAAAAACGGCTTTAAAAACGCGGTAATTGACCGCTCGGTTAATCTAATGTCGGTAGATGACATACAATGAACTGTGGCAAAAATCGCCGCTCTATCAATTGACATTTTGAGATTATCTGCCATGGTGACCAGATTCCCCAAGTCAGACAGGGGCTTGGCGACGGCCAATGAATTTTCTTGGAGATGTCTAAAAGCATCTTTGATGAGCTTACCGAAATCTTCCTTTTCTTGATTCTGATTTCGTTGTGCGGCGAAGCGGCTTATTTTAAGTTTTTTCATATCAATTTTAAGGCATAGTTTTTTGGGATCCCTATGCAAGGCTTGTAGTGAAATAGTAATAAGGTTCTTTTGATTCCGAAGAACCTAAACATACGACATTTTTTCTGAAATTCCAAATTTGACCTCCGATTTGTTACAAAATTCCTGCAATTTGCCGAGATTGAAAAATGCATAGTTGCAATTTTAATATTGCATAATTATGAATACTTTTGTCATCATTAAATGTCACATTACAATAAAAGACAACAAAGGTTAACGGGTCTTGAGCAATTTTTACGCACTGCGGAATCAACACGATTTGAGGACATAATGCAATTTGCACTGCAAAGTGGTGAGGTGAAGGAGAGAATGATTCGAGAAGACTTGAAACTTCTTCGCAACGGCTTTGGCAAAAACGATCCGATCAATATTGTCGTAGAGAACGGACAATATAAAATCAAGGCGATAGGGTCAAAATGGATTTACACAGACTTGGCTGAAACAGAAAGAGCTACATTGCCCTTGGTTTTCAGTATTTTACAACCGTATCGTGAAATGCCGGCTATCAAAAAGGTATTGGAGGATTTGAAACAGGAACATCGATTGGCCAACAAAGATGTTAAGTTGTTATCTGCGGCTGTTTGGAGTCGTTCATCAGAACTCCAACCTGAATTTTTGAGTATGACCACTAAATTGATGGGATTCATCGCCAAGCAGCAGGCCTGCGAATTCAACTATTTCAAAGTCAACGATCGAGCCGATAAGTCCAAAACACCCACATTTGTAGAAGTATATCCCTTACAGATTCGGGTTTTTGAGTCCCGCTATTATTTGGTTGCAATACGAGCCGATGCTTCTGCAACGCCAGAATCAATAAGGATTTTTCCCTTAGATGGTATATATCGATATAGAATTGATGAATCGGTGAATCAAGACAGTGGGGTACCAAACAACTTCGATTGGCATGAAGTAAGTAAGTTGGTTGAATTGAACGATTACTTTACTCATTGCATAGGATTATATAGAGATTATAATAAGCACAAATCACCATCTACAATCTTACGGTGGTTCAAAGATTGGGCTGCGAGTCAGGTAGAAGCGGTGCCCTTGCATTCAAGCCAAACAATTATTCAACGGGTTGGTAATGCCATCTGTATAAAGTTATGCGTTTATGAGACAGCGGAACTCACCAGTATTTTCAAAAAGTATGGAGAATATAGTTGGGAATGAATGTTGCAAAATCAATAAGCCAATTGAAAAAATCGATGATAGGAATACTCGGTAAAGCACCAACCTCAACTTGACTATTTATTATCCTTTTACGCTGATTTATCGAGAATTGGAGAAAATCACTCCAAATGTTTGTTCGTCAATCCATATTCTACAAGTATCTCTCACCAACGAGCATTTTATTGTAAAAGTCTCCCTCGTTGCTTGAATTGTTTTTTGATACATCAGAGACCACGATTTGGGATTTACAGTAGTAACCCCAACTCGTTTTAGATCATAACCAAATTGAGCTTTTGATAGATCACTTATAAATTTTGCTTTACTTCTTGATTCCACTGCGGGGCCATAAAAAAAAGTAGCCATTTTATCGAACTGCATTGTCTTGTAAAGTGCTTGCTGATAACTCAGGATATCCGTATTGTAAAAACAAAGGGGATTTTTAAATAAACAATTACTGGATGAGGGCTTTTGATGATGGCTCCATTGCAATGACATCGACACCAATGCAGATAAGGCAACAAACCCGAAAATGATGACTTTTTTAGGCATATAAAACAAAGATATGCAAACCCATGTTGATCTCTTTACCAATCGTCATTCCATTCATGATCCTCGCACAATTCATCTTCTGAATAATGGGATGGGTTATTTTCTATGTTGGACTGTTTGATTTTTTTTAATTGACTAATCCGGGTATTCATCATTATTCGGGTCATTTCCTCGGGATCATTCCTAAATGTGTCTTTGAGATAATCGATGATAAGACAATGGGTTGTCATGAATTGGTCTTTTTGCCAGTTCGATAGCTTGCTTGAATTGAGGTGTTTCTCAAAGGACTTGAGACTGTGATTGAGATATGTCTTACAATGACCTTTTAACCCCGGATATGGTTTATGATGCTTTGTGTTTTTTTTCATGGTCAGCCTAATTTGTTGATGATTTCCTTCCAACGATAGAAGAGTTTCTTTCCGATGCGGAGATAGGGGATGGTCCCATCTTTGCGCCAGTTGTAAAGTGTGGTTCGACTCACCCCCAATCGACGCTGCATTTCATCGTCAGTGATGAGTTCTTGTTCATTTTTTTCTTTCGCCGTATTGATTTTCTTTACGGCACTGTTGATGGCTTCGATCAACATAACACTGGTTTCTAAATCTTTATTCATACTGGTTGGTATTGTTTTTTTGCTGGATTAAGGATTGGTTTATTTGGTGAGTAACGATGGCTACAACCACTATCGCCAGAATGACAGTTAAAAGTGTTGACCCATCAGTTTTATTTATTGGGGCATTTTCGTTCAAGTAAGGATTTTGGATTCCACCAAAGTAGTCCGGTGGAAATCGGGTTTCGATGTATGTCATATTATTCTTTATTGTTCTGTTTGATGAGTACTGACTGAAAATTCTGTATTTCGCCATTGGGGTGGTGGAAGACCTCGAATTGAATTACCACAAATACTCGGGGATACAGTTCGTCGTATGTGTTAAATGTGCTTCCTCCTTTGCTAAAATCAAACCCCAAATTGGTTAGTTTTCGGATGGTAGTAATAAAAGGTGCTTCCCAATCATGGGTTGAAGTCATTGTATCAAGGATTTTTAAATTTTTTAATCCTTGGTTACCAACTTGGCGGATGATCCTTTGTCTATTCCGATTGGATTGTCGTTTTTCTAATAAACTGCATTCATGACATCTCTGGCGATTGCCATGGTCAAATTTTGATAGGGGACAAAAACAATTTGGGCATGTACGATTAGGCATATTCAAATAAATGCCCAATTTCTTGCTTAGCAGTGTGACTTCAGGTGTGCGTCAATGCCCGAAAACACTGATGCAGGGATATTTATTTTCTAATTATTTACTATTTGGATAGTAATTATTCAAGATCACCTTCTTGAGTAATCGAATTGTAGAGGCATCATCGATTCTTCTAATACTTGTTGGTTCAATAAATTTCAATAGCCCCGTTTCAGCCCATTTTTGGAATTCCTTGTTGTTGATTTTGATTCCATCTCGAAGTTTAAAACTAGGCAACCTGAATTCACTAATCGTTGATATTAGCTGCCTTTCCATTTCATACCAAAACTCTAACCAACCCCTATGCCAATTTGAGATAATTTCCAGGTCTGCAGTGCTGGTAATTTCGATGTCCGGCTTTATCGTTAGCATCTTAGACAATTGACCGTCGTGCAGAAGAAACAGTCTTTTTAAATTACCGGCTTCTAAATCCTTGATGGTTTTTTTTGTTATTTGAAGTACAGTTTTTAGGTCGTTAATAAGATGAAGGTGATTATTTGAATTGTTGATTGCGTACTTTTTAATATGCGCATTCAGAATTTCTTCCATGAAGTCCTCGATATCCTCAGACAATGTATTGTTTAAACGACCTGAGGGCTTTGAAAAACTCAATAATTGGCTGTTGGGAACCACGTTGAGATTCTTATCAATGAAATCTGAAAAACGATATTTGGGCTTGGTGTCAGCTTGGGGTCTTTTTACAGCAATGATGTAGGGCATATTTTGGGTCAAATCGACAAGATTATTAAACCACTTGTCTATTTTTTCGTCTTTGCGATAATTGTAATTTTTGTCATATATCATTTGGATATTCAATTTGCTAATGGTTTCAAAGTTTATGCGTTTGTTTTTTGAACCTTTTGTACGTCCCATTTATGCAATTTCATTTGCAGATTTGTGATAACCAAATTTGATTATATATATTTGTTAATTAGATTGTAATTTGAAAAATAAACGAATAGAATTACGGTCCTTTAGAGATTAGCGAAGCCGTTTCAGGGGATATCTGGATTTAGTTCCAAAGATTTTCGTTCCGCTTAATCTTCATACACAACATTTTGTATTAAATTGCGTTGTCCATGATAAAAGATAATTCTTTGGGATATTTGAATTTGTTTATAAATATAAATAAATTCAAATATATTGTATTGGTTTTTATTCTCTTAATTCAGCCATATTTATCGGCTCAATCGAATCAATATATGACGTATATTAACTTTAGTCAATTAGTTGAAATTCAAAATAAAAATATTGATTTTGCAGGCGTTTTTTTAAGAAATCAAACAGGCTGGAATGTGAATTATAAACCTTTTACTGGGACCATGAATATTTCACAAAACAGAAGCGTTGATTGCAAGAAAGCGGGTTGGATTAAGAGAACCTACGAAAATGGTGAGGAAAGATATGATAAAATAGAATTTTACCAAGTGGCTTTTGGTTGCCAAATGGTTATTTATAGAACAAATATTGAACAGAATTACGAGGCACTTATAAATGAATTTTTAAATAACACAGATTCAAAAATACAGATTCAAAAAAGTTTGTTCAACGGAGATGTTGTTAGAGCCACGACAAAAGGAAAATTTTGGGAGTCATTTTCAACATTTGATGAGGTGGATTCGGAATACGAGTATTCGGTTGTGTTATATAACAATGGGTTTTATAGTTTTATACTATCTGAAAAAGCATGGGATAATGTCGTTGAAAATGGATACCTCGAAACTGAGATGTCAAATTATGTGATAAATTTTCCGGGGTCTTCACATGTGATGATGGCAAAAAAAAGGCTTGAAGTAATTAAAAATGAAAAGGAATGGGATTCCGCTTGGAGCGTTTATCAGAATATTTCAGGAAGCAGTGATTATCGTAAAATTATTGAGACGGGGGAGTTTTTATTGAAAAAAAATCAAAATAGGGCGCCTGAATTAGTAAGTAAATTAGACGAATTCAAAAAGAAATTGGCCTTTGTAGAAGAAAGTAGATACAAACAATATTTACTTGATAGTATGTCACCTAAACTTCATCTAGAACGCAAGAGTTTAACAGAGAGCATATTTATTGAAAATAGGTTGGATTACAGAAATCTAAATTTTCATTTAAATTTGATGCTAACTACTGATACTTTCGGTGTTGTAAGTGTTGTTCCAATCGATAACAATTCCTATAAATTGCCTTTATTAAGTGATTTTACCGATCAATTGGAAACGAAATTAGGAGGAATAATCCTTTACAATGGTGTGCCGATTATGACTCGTGATTATCAGAGTATTAAATACGTTAGCAATTTGAGTGAGTTTCAGTGTAAATATCATCACGGTAAGTTTTTTCTTGATACAAATAAGGATTTGGAGTTGAAAACAGCCCACACACTTGTTTCAGTGTTAGAATCTAAAAATAACGATTTTTATAATGGCAATTATACATTTGTTTTAGATGCCATTAGATTGAATGAGGACCATGTGAGTTTTTTAACTATTGAGCATTATAAACCATTTGCTGGAATTGAAGCTGTTATTCCTTCGCTCCTTGTTCCTGGATATGGAACAAAGTTGGTAAGAGGCCACAAGGGAAGCGCTTGGATTTCTTTTCTCACATATGGTTTGGCTTCTACTGGTACATATTTTGCCTTAAAGTCTCAGGACAATTACGAGAAATATTTGTCTTCGACAAATCAGCAGGAATTGGATATTTTTTATAATAAATATCTGGCCAATAGGAGAGTTTCTATGTATGGTTTTGGATTTGCCGCCGGCATTTACTCCGTTAATATTATGTATGTATTCGGTAAAGGAATTCAGAATTCCACAAGAAGATACAAGGACAATAAACGATATGAAAAATTTGTATTTGAATTTGATTGATTTTAGCCCCCGTAGTCGATTTGATAAAATTAGAACAATGAATGATTGTAAACACGCATTTTTTTTGATCTTGACCACAGTTATTACCTTGTGTGCTTGTCAAACTGATCCCTTTGCAGTTAAACAAAGGGTGAATCCAAACGATGACAATTTCAACCCTGCGGATATCTCTATCATATCTTTGAATAGTGACGAATATTTATCGCTAGATAGTCCTGTTTTGATTGAATGGAAGAAATTAACACCCAAATTAACAATGATAAATCCTTCGATTTGGTTTTATCGCAATGGTGTAGAATATAGAAAAATTAAAGAGGTAGGTGAAAATGAAGTCCAGGGCAAAACAAGTATTGATTTAGTAGGAATGGGATTTCAACATTTGGATTTATGTCAAGTTTATTTTTTGCAGACTTTCAACGGGAAAAAGTGGATTGATTCATTCGAGCGTCCAATACTGTTATACAACCCGAATTTTACGCCTGTTTTTTCACAGTTGCAACCCTTAAGTGTAGAGAAAAGTGCAATGAAGTTTCGTTTTTCAATAATTGCATTGGGCGGAGGAATTTCGGAAATAGGTGTTTGTTACAATAGTACTGGAAATCCAACTATAAACTCGAATACGAAAATTATTAATCCGCCATATATTGACAAAAATTCCTATGAGTTCGCATTGACAGGGTTAAGCGCAAATTCTGGTTATTACATTCGATTATATACAAAAAGTCAAACTGGTGTAATTTACGGCAATACAAATCAATTTAAGACAATAGCGCCTACAAAACCCATTGTAAGTAAGCCTCAAATTTCAAATGTGACCGGGTCTTCGGTTTTCTTAAAATCGAATTTATTGGATAATGGTGGTTCTTTTATTTCGGAACGTGGGTTTGTCTACAATAAAATGGGGAGTCCCACTCTTTTCGATAATAGAGTAACTTCTACTGATACAAATAATATTTTCTCCTATCAAATAACTGGTTTAGACCCTTTGACTAAATATTACTTTTCAAGTTATGCGATAAATGACGCTGGTTCGACATTAAGCGATGTTGAGAGCATTACAACTCTTCTTCCGGATAAAAATTGTCAAATATCTCAACAAACAACTGGGAAGTATTATTCTATTAGAATTCCTACAAAAAATTATTTCAAAGTGGGGGAGTCGATTCAAGTATCTATGGATAGTCCTACATATCAATTTGGACAGGCATCAACTATCCGATTGTACGACGGAGATATGCAAGTACATAGTTTCGGTAACTGGTTGGTGTTTTCAAACAATACTATAAATTTGATTTTGCCAACTACTTTGAAACCCTCAAATTGCTATAATATTCATGTTTTGAACAATGCAGGTGATGTGTATGTGACCAATAAATTCACGATAATACCATAATTGCATTCGACTGTCGATGTTAAAAAACAAAGTAATCAACAAAATTGGTTGTTGGATTTTGATTTGAGTTTATTATTATTGTATAACATGGAACAAGCAAGAAATAAAGATCAAAAATGCCCAGTAGTTTTGTTGTTGGATACTTCTGGGTCAATGAGTGGCGCACCAATTGCCGAGTTGAATGCGGCACTTATTAAATTGAAGGAAGATATTTTGTGTGATCCGTTATTGGCAAATAGACTTGAAATAGGGATAGTGGCATTTGATGATGAAGGTCGCGTTGAAAGACCAATAGATTTGATTTCTGGAGAATCTAACTTTCCAACTTTATCTGTTGGAGGCACTACAAACCTTGTTGGTGGAATGAGTATTGCGATGACATTGGTTGAGGATAGGAAGAGCTTCTACAAGGCAAACGGAGAACAATATTATAGACCGTTTATTGTTTTGATTACAGATGGAGCACCTACAAACACTTCGGATGAAATTGATGCACTTGACACGCAAATTCAGTCAAAATCAGATGAAAAGCGGTTTGTATTTCTACCATTTGGAACGGAGGGTGCTGATATGAAGCTTCTCGCTAAATTGGCTGCACAAACTGCTGATGAGCGACTTCAAGGCCGCGGTACCTCATATTTAATAAAAGACGTATCGAAGTTTGGTGAAATATTTGCTTTTGTAAGTGCAAGTGTGGGCGCGGCAATGAATCAAGGTGGTACAGCTAGTGCATCTTTACCAATTGATGTCGCGCAGCCAGTGACATTTGATTTGTCTACCTAATGCCATACAAATGAAATTTGCAATTTCGTCGGTACAAGGACCAGCGCATAAAAAAGCACAGCCAGAGGTTCCAAGACAGGATTGCGCAACTTGTTTTGTGATTAATGGTGAAAATTGTGTAGGAATTGTATCTGATGGTGCGGGTTCATCAATAAAATCGCACATTGCGTCTGATTTTTGTGTTGAAAAACTTGCAAAAGTTGTCAAACGCGATTTCGATGAGGTGTTAGGATTAAATGATTTAGTAGATGCCAAATCAAAATGGGATATTCTGTCAAAATCATGGTTTTCTGAAGTCAGAGATGAATTGTTAAATCTTTGTGCTACTCAAGAAGCAGATAGTGCAGATTTTAATTGTACCTTGATTTTAGTCATTAAGACAAGAGATAAGTTCTTTTCTTGTAATGTCGGTGATGGGAGGGCGGGTGCCTCATCAGGCATGCGTGTATTCCCAATCATTGTTCCATTCATGACTTTCACTGTTGGGGCTACGTATTTTGTAATAAAAGAAGATTGGGGACGATTTTTTAAATCTTATGTCTTGGACGCGGTGCAATGTGATTATTTTTTTCTTTCATCAGATGGGCCTCAAAATTATCTAATTGATCAAGATTCGCAATTAAAAGTTCCTGAAAACAGAATTTATGATAATATAATGCCTGGTGAGGTTTATTATGATTCTAATTTGCTGTACAAGCCATTTTTTGAAGGATTATTAGATTCCCTAAAGGAGTTATCAAATCAAGAAGAGAGAAATCAACGATTATCCGAATTACTGCAGTATGGTAAATATCAAATACGGGGTGAAATACAGATTTTAAATTCACTTATAAAGCCCGAATTAGATGATGATAAAAGTTTGATTGTTTTTTATAATTAATTGGTCCTATGGATTATTTTAATTCTGCGGGTGGGCGTGTGGTATTAGGTAAGGAGATAGGCAAGGGAGGTGCAGCCAGGGTGTATTGTGATTCCAAAGATCCGAGTACTGCCATTAAAATTTTCCACGATCACGTTTTTCAGAAAGAAAAGAACTTATCATTTCGCCTTAAAAAACTTTTCGATTTAACTCAAGTTGTAGATTTCTCGATTCAAATTGGATCGCAAAATAAATATCTGGGTTCTTTTCCTAGAGACCTTGTGTTAAATAGTTCAAAACAGGTCGTGGGTTATCAAATGGAAAGAATTCAAAATGGCATTGAGCTGTCTGAGATAGTTGAGGGTAGAAATGTAAATACCGCATTTCAAAGTATTAAAATTAAAAAAAAGGATGATAAGTTATATAATCAATTTATCAGTCAATTTTTGTACGACCCTCTTAGTACTATTTACAATCGTTTCGTGCTATGCAGAAATTTGGCGTTGGCGTTCTCAAAAATGTATCCACCGATTTCTAAGAAGGGTGCGAATGTTGGCGTAAAAATATTAAACTTCGATATTAAACCTCAAAATATCCTCGTATATACACTCCCTGTGTCTGGTAAATTTGCTATTGTTCCATATATTCTCGATATCGACAATTTTACTTTGCAAACACAATCCCAAAAACTTTCTCCGGTAAGTCCTCAATTTACACCCCATTATAGGGCGCCAGAAGGGCAACTAGATGAATATTATGACTATTTCAGTATTGCTGTTATTTTTTACCAAATCATTTTTGATACACATCCATTTACAGTGCGGGGTGAAACCCGCTTTAGAGATGGGGATACTGCCGAATATTATATAAATAATCGTTGTTTTGCTTGGGGAAAAAACAGGAAATTTCTATCCTCAGAAACAAAACAAGACTGGAGACACAATAATTTTAATTTCATCGGTGCGCAATTGCAAACATTGTTTTTGAGGGCATTTGATTCTGATTTTCCCGGTAATCGGCCGTCTCCAACAGAGTGGTTTGTTGAAATTAAAAGATTTATGATTGCCAATAACGGGAAATTGAATAATTTATTCAAATCTCCATGATGATTAATGACGATTTGGCGGATTCGTTACTCGATGCAGGTCATGCGATGTCAAACACCGTTGAAGGCGAAGATTTTGCTGAATTTCTTCTAGATGGTGGCAATCCTAATTTGATCAAAAATCCTGTAATAAAACGTCAACCTTCTAATCCGCGAAAGAAGCCCAATAATCAGATATTTCCTCCTCCCTCTTCTCCCACTTCGCCTCCTTCCCCTCCTCTTCCACCGTTAAAAAGAAAGAGTAATTTTTGGTCGGTTTTTAAACGTATGTTTTGGGTTGGTGTAGTTTCTTTTTCACTAATTAAATATTGTTACAAACAAACCAATGACTCAAATAACAACAATATTCTTTCAGCTTCCTCAGCAATAGATACATTTGCATTTTTAAAATTGGGGAACCCCACAGTTTCGGCAAAATCTTTGTACCGTGATGGAAAGTATTTACCTCAAAATGATTGGGCAGATTCAATCATAGTATTGCAGAAATTAAATTCTGACATTCATCAATACTATGTAGATAAGGGGAAGAGGTATAAGAGTTTTGATAGTTATGTATATGATGGTAATGATCAATGGCGAGGCGAGGGGGATTACAGAATGAAATATTCAAAAAGAATCCGATATTTGAGGATTGACGCCGATTTTTTCAACAATATTAGTGGAAGTTGTTCATTTGTTTCTGTTTTAGAGGAACCTATGGATTATGAGATTGAGGTAAGGGGCTGTGATATTGAATACAATAGAGATGATGATTTAATTGAGATAGTATACATTTACAATTCTCCGGAAGATCCAAATATTTTCAAAAGGCGTCGTGGGTTCGTGTATTCAAAGTTTCTATACCCTAGCGCTTCACGAAAACAGACTGCTAGAGGTAGGGGTAATAGGGGAACTCTTGAGAACAATAATGGCAGTATGCAGGCAGCGGGTTCGAACGGAACATCTTCTAATAAGATCAAGGGCGGAGTTGAATTTGCCAGAGATCAAGGGAAATTGAAAGTTCCAGATATTGATGACGATGAAATCATAAAGAGTCAAATCGAAACATCCAAGGATTCAAAAGTAAAAAATATGTTTTATGTTGGCCAGGCTTACTCTGGAGGTTACGTGTTTTCCTTGAGTAATGCTCTGAGTCAGGGAAAAGTATATCACATTCCAAATACGGAAAAGTGTAAGTGGCGAAAAATTTCGAGATTGCTCAAAGCGCAGAATGAAAATGACCCCTCCTTACGATGTTGCAGTTGGAGATTGCCCACCGCAGACGAATTGACCAACTTGTTTAGGAGTGTGACTGAGACAAATTTTATTGATGGTATTTATTGGACAAGTTCAGAATCGGGTAATTTAGCAGTTGATATTGGAGAAGAAAATGGAAATTCTGATTTTAGAGATAATTGGAAGGGCCAATTAAAATCCATTTTGACGGTAAATCGTAGTGATGGACAGATACTAGAAAGTACAAAAAATCAGGAACACTTTGTTGTATTTATAAGAGATTTTTCTTTCGATGAGAATTAAATTTGAAAAATGAATTTGTATACTGCTGTTAGTTATCTGAAATCTAATTTGACTGAGTTAGGGTGTCAATTAGATGATATTAATCAAACAAATAACAATGCAAATTTGGCAAATACCGCTGGTGTTGTCACTTATCTGCTTACATCAGATTCAAAAAATCAAACTGTAAGAACAATTGGCGGGATATCATCAATTGTAGCAATTCTATATGGATCGTCAGAAAGACGTAAATCGAACCAAATTAAAAAGATGTTCAAACAAAATATTTTAGATTTGGTTGAATATATTTCAAATTTTAATTGCCAAATATTCCATTCAGAAAGTGATTTGGGCATAAAAAGAGAGTTTTTAAGTTGTATTTTATCAATCTCTCAATATTTAGATATTTTGGTTTCAGACGATATCTTAATAGTCAGAAAAAAAGGGCATTTAGGTAAAAAGAATATTGAAATATTGATGAATTTGACCCGTGTTAATGTCTTTAAGGCAAAAAATAATTTAGAAATGGTGATTTATCAATTAGACAAATCTGTACAATTCTTTGATGGTGCAGCGGTTTTTGAATCTGCCATTCCTCAACTTTCATTAAGCGAGATTATTAGGGAGGGTATGATAATTAGATTTATTGTTTTGGGATTAATGTTAACAGGTGCTATTGTTATTTCAGTTGATAATATGACATCCTCAATTTTTATGATTAGTGGAATTTTATTTTGGGTTACAAATCATTTTTTTCCTGTTTTCTCAAATACGAGACATTTGAAGAAATTAGTAAATGGGTTTTTGAAGAGTCTTGAGTTAACATTAGGAAGGACGAGTTTAAACTACTAAATGGCAAACTAAGTAGATTATATCCTGATATCTCAATTGTCCGATAAATTAAGCTCGCAATCATTAAATTAGTTCCATGAGTCCTATTCAAGTGTAGATTTATGAATCCATCTAGTATCGAGGTTGTTAACTATCTTTAACCATT
>Ga0315909_10002073_pt1 | contig 26253 bp, 6 predicted proteins | sample LakEriMetagenome_11_FD_203527 | JGI IMG/M metagenome (GOLD analysis project Ga0315909, IMG submission 203527) | Freshwater fungal communities from buoy surface, Lake Erie, Ohio, United States - Buoy 2 MA125 | ecosystem: Environmental > Aquatic > Freshwater > Lake | place: USA: Lake Erie, Ohio...
CCACGTTGGCATAAACTGTTGTGGTATCAACCACAACCACGTTGGCTGTTCCAGCCACAGTGAACGCAATGTTGCCGTTGGGCACATTTATTTCGCCTTTGGATGTGCCGTTTTCAAACTTGGTAACCGAAACGCCCAAGCTCAAGCCTGTAAGTTGTGAGCCGTTACCAAGGAAGTATGTTCCTGCCACGTTGGCTGCTGTGGTAATATTGCCTGTGGCTGATACTAGACCAGTTGTTCGTAAATTTCCAGCTTGCACGTTGGCAGTGGCTGACACGTTGGCGGCCTGCATCAAGGCTGCTGTGATAATGTTACCACCAGTGATGTTACCTGTGGCAGTGACTAAACCTGCTGTGGTGATGTTGGCGCCTGTGACGTTGCCGCCAGCACTTACAAAACCTGCGGCACTCACATTACCTGCTGTGGTAATGTTACCACCAGCCACGTTGCCTGTCACAGTGGCTAGGCCTGCTGTGACTATGTTGGCACCTGTGATATTGCCTGTGGCAGTGACTAAACCTGCTGTGGTGATATTGCCACCAATCACGTTGCCTGTAACTGAACTGAATCCTGTAGTCAAGACTCCAGTGGCCTGTATAATAGCAGTGGTAGCACCACCTGCTGTGATTACCACGTTGCCACCATTTCTAACGTTGCCAGCAAACACTGTGTCTGCTGAATTGCTCATGGTGATACCTTTGAACACTGTGGGGAACAATGTTGATGTTGGGGCCGCAGCAGTGAAAGTTGCGTCTTTGGATACCAACCCCACTCTGGTACCTGCCACATAAAGACCAGTCACATAGTGAGGAGTTGCTGTGTTATCGTTGACTGTTTCAGGAATTGCACCAGCTGTGCCTTCTGTTGACGTAAATGCAGGGCCCACAACAATAAAACTGGCGCCTGTGTATACTTTGACCTGTTGGTTTGTGGTGTCATACCAAAGGTCGCCTGTGACGTTTGATGCGGGTTGAGTGGCGCTGGCAGTGGCGGCACTGATAGTTTTAAATATGCTACCGTTGTAGACTTTGAGCAAGTTGTTGGTTTTGTCCCACCATAATTGCCCAGTAAGCGGTGCCACCGGAGCGGTGGTATTTGAACCGTTTTCCAACAAGTGGATAAAGTTTTCGTCCAAAAACTCCCCGTAGCCTGCGTAGTTTTTACCCACAAGGGTCATGCTACTTGCGGTGTTTACTGTACCGTCGTTGACTGTGGCAAAAACGCTGCCGTCAGTAAGATTGATTGTATATGCCATGTCTGTTTCCTAGTTCAATATTTATACAGCATTGATATTGCTCAATGTCTGAATTCTCACAGTGTAGTCGATTTGAATTTGCCGATTTAAACTCTTTTGTACAGGGTGGAAAATAACATGAGTTATCAAGCGCAAGTTGTCCACCGCGCCGTTCCAGACCTTGAGTCCCAGTTCGTCAAACACAAATTCCCCGTTAAAATTGGTTGAATTGTCAAAAGCCTGCTGTTGAGCTGGCTCACCGTAATCTAATAAACACTGCACCAAAATATCTGTATACACGTTGCCCGATGTGTGTAACACTGTCATTTTGTTGTTGACTGGGTCAGTGTCAGCTGCTGAGTTGTCGTTGACTACTTTTTGATAGGTTTGGTTGTACAAGTCGGCATTTTGTCCAGTGGTGTTCGGGGGCAAATATGTAATCACTCCGGTGGGATCTACTGAGCTGCCACCGTTGCCAAATGCCATTTGATAGATATAACCAAGATTTCTATCACTGAGAGTTTGTGCCATGGCAATGGATATGTTTTCATAGTGAATAGCGTTGTGATCATTGTAGAAAATTTCGCCGCTGTTGGGATCATGTATTTTCACATGCCCAGTAATTTTTGCCAATCCTGCCGAAATCATGCACGACCCTCCACGTAGGTTTTCTGTGTTTTGGGATCAAAAATTCTCATGTGTGCTTGAACAGATATAGATCCGGTTTCGTTGGGCCGGCTGGGTGTAGCCTGTGTTTTGGGCTCAACTGGTTGTTTTTGTTGTGTGTTTGACATGATCATTTATTTAGTCTGCTTTATTCACCGCGCAAGAACCTTGCGGCCAAAGTATCAGTATCTTGTAAAGCCACACCATTGCTGGCAGTTGTTGCTCCTTGCTGATACCAAGTCACACCCTGCCGTATCAAAATAGTAACTTCGCTGCCGGCTGCTGGAGCCTGTAATTCAGGATACACAGCGCCATCTACTACAAATTCAATGGTCACTGGGTCAAATTGGCTCAGGAACCAGCGATATTCGCTAGTGGCTGTGGTGTCACTGTACTTGTACTGGCGACGCCCGCCCACATACACTTCAATAGACAAGTTTTCTGTTGAGCTGTCTGCAAAATCAGCTACATCAATGCTGGGTGCATAAAACACACTGGTAGTACCATCGCCCATGCCTGTGTCGCTTACTGTGTAATCTTGATATCTTTGGTCCAGTAAATTACCGCGTCCAGTATCATAAACATCTGCGCCAGTACTATGGCTTGCAGCCGCAGTTCCTGCGGTACCGCGCAATAGACTGCTGACAGTATTAAGAGCTGTGTCTCTGCTGCGGTACATGATGCGTTCACCATCAATAGTAATTACACCAAATATACCTATCTCAAGATTGGGTTCAGTTAGCGCAGAAGCATCTGTAACATAAATGGTATCAGCAGTGGCACTGAGATCTTGACTCAATGTGGTTGAAGTATCAGCAGTAATTCGATATGTAGCTTGTACACCACGCATGTCTTGGAATATTCTAAAAGCCATGGATTCTGGAACTATGCTGTCAGTAAACATGGTCACAGCAAGAATTTGTGCAGGAGCGATAGCACCTTGAGCCAAGACCAAAGTTGCGCTTTCAAGGGTTGATCCGTCATCTTCAACGGTAAAATCAGCTCCCTCAAACAATCTATATCCATCCAATGTTACCCACAATCTTCCAGCGTTGACACTAGTACGATTCAACAAAAAGTCATTGCTTGAGACCGCTGTACCAACAGAATAATCATAAGATCCAGGATCTCCCGACACAGTTGCTGCATCATAAACTGTGCTGTCGTAAGGTTCGGCTATGGTCAATCCACTTATTACAGGTCCATTGAATACCAAGGTCACTGGGTTTTGTTGTGCTGTGTCGTTCCAGGTGGTCACAGCAAACACATCATCTAGGTTTACTCCTGAAGAGATTTGTACGGTATTTGCTACCACTCGATAATCTGCTTCAGTGTCCACACTGATCAATATTCTAGCGCCGTCAGGTGGAGGACTAGTAAACACCACTTGACGTCCAGGTGTGTTTGATCCAGCCCAGTTAGATACACTGTAACTGCCTATTGTGGCACCAACGCTTTGTACTTGTAGCACATTGTCCACCCAGACCTGGATGTCATTGGGAGCATCAATAATGCTCTGGCTGTAGTTGCCACGTTGTGGTAACCCAAAACTTACCTCAACATCATTACCGTACCATTCAATACCTTCGGGTGGTTGTAGTCGTAGTCCATTGCGTGTGACTACCATGTTGGCAGAATTACTGCCTTGCACACTGTTGGTCAACGTAATTACAGGTGTAGTTACCATGGCTGCATCAGCCACTTTGTATTGTACCTGTGCGGTGCTCCAGCTGTAGTCAATTGTGGCTGTACCTGTTCCTGTGCCAGCACCCGTAGCAGTAAAGGTCACTCCCACTGTGTTTGAAACCGCACCTATTGAAACAAAATTCGTAGTGCCAAGAGTGGCAATGGTGTATTGATTGCCTTTGATAAAATTACCAGCGTCAATTGTAGTTAGGCCAAACGCTACTAGAGCAATACCCGAGCCTGGGCCGTAACTGGTGCCAAGATCAACTTCACTCTCAAGTGTGGGAACAAAACTTGTCCAGTAGTTTAGGTCAGTAATAACAATTCCAGCTGGTACATTCTGCTGTGCGCGATAATAGGTACCACTGTTGTTTACAATGTCCAATCTTGAATAACTATTCAAAATATTCCATGCAGTGCTGTCAATATAAGGTGTCCAAGAGATGCCGCCAACCGACTCACCATTCACAAACACATAAACATCGCTGATTTCTGCAGTGTTTACTGGAATAATTACTGTGGATCCGATGTCTCCGCCAAGATAATTGGCACGATACAATTGACTGCCGCCACCTAGTTCATATACTGAAATGTTTACGATGTTGCCTGCTGTCACGGTCAACAATGTGATTGTGTAATCGTCCCAGTCAATGGTAAAATCAGTGCCTGGCACAAGATCTATTCCTGTGGTAATATTACTGACCAGTACCTGCACTGGATGTTCAACAACACCTGCCCAACTCAAAGTTGAAGTTACCGCAGGTTCGTATTCGTATCGTATGGTTCCCAGTTGGAAACCATGTCCGTCACGGCTCCAGTCAGCTCCTGGTCGGGTGTACACACGCATGTCCAAGGTGTCAAATTCTGCACCATTGACCAATTCTTCAGGTGCGTGGCCTGCATAAACATCAACAAACTCGCCGCCGTCTACATTGATGTCTGTGGGCAATGTACCCAGTGTTGCATCTGTAAATTCGCTGGCGTATTCTGCATCTACTGCCAGGGGATCGCCTAGAAAATAATCTCCATATACTTGCACACCAGGATAATCAACTCCGTCAATCAGCAAGGGCAATTCAAGTCCAGGCGCATTCACACCTGGCACATACAGACCCATGGTACGGTCTACACCTGACAGCCCCACCCCGTTGTTGAATGTGCCTGCATTTACTTCAGTCCAGTCTTCTAGATTAAAAGTTGGGCCAATCACCGCAGTGGAATCAGCACTAGCGGCTTGCCACACGCGATTGTCAAATCTTACCAACTGGCCATCTTGGTATGTCCCGTTTGGACTCCATGTTTGAACATCACTGAAATACTGGAATCGGTCATACTTGATTACAGTACGGAAAGTTCTTACTAGATTATAATTTTCTACCGCACCAGTTTGTTCAGTATTGAACGTTTGACCTTGGCCTGAACCGATCAAATGCACATAAGCTCTGACGCCTGTGCCGTTACCGCCACTGAATTCAACTGTAGGCGTACTGCGATATCCTTGGCCAGGATCCGTTATTGTAATTGCTACCACCTGACCCAGGCTGTTGATCACTGCGGTGCCTTGCGCCTCTACCACAGCGTCTCCCACAAATGTCACCTGGGGCGGTTCATTGTATCCAGTTCCGCCATCAATTATTTCCACACTGTCAAGACTCAACAGATAGTTTGTATACCACTGTGAATAAGGCCATGTTTCCCATACTGTACTTGACGCAGGTAGATCGCTTTGAATATTAACACTGGCATTGAATGCTGTGCTGTTTTCATAAGGCAACAAAATCGGGCTGGTGTATTTTGCCACCTGCAGATCAGTGTTGAAATAGGCCGGCAAATCAAAGTCTGTGTTGTCTCCAAACGATTGGTCATTTCCAGTGTACTTCAAATTGAACTCGCGCACACTCACGTGGTATGGTTTGACTTCTTGAATATAATCTGACACAAATTCTTGGTTGTCTTGACGATAATTCTGGAACGGCAACAGTTCTCGAATTCTATGGTCCACATCAATCAAGGATGTTTTGACCAACCATTCAGGTGCTGAGAATTCGCTCAACACATAGTTAAACATCAGCACCAGGGCCCGATTGCGTTCAATGGCCAAGTCGTCCACAAACAACTCTTCGTTGATGGCCTGAATAACCTTGCGAGTTTCTATCACTGGCTCTTGATCATAGTACTGTGCGTCAAATACTTCAAGGTCAAATCCAAATCTACCCAGAGCATAATCCCACAATTCTGCTGAAAATTCTATAGTACCATCTTGTAGTACCACACGTTCCCATCCTGTGTCAGTGCGCAGATAAATTTCATATTTGCCTTGCGCATTGGCTGTGACCTTGACTGAGCTGCCAATGTCAACAGTGAGCGCACTTAACGCTGCGTAGTTAGCAACTTCTGTGATTATCTTGGTACTGGGGTTGTATCCTGGGCGATTCCACACAACGTAACTCCAGTAGTCTGGGGTATTGTATCCTTGCACACTGGTCAACACCAACACACGTTGTCCTGCGGTGACGTCACTATTTTGCACAGTGTAAATGGTCCACAGGCCTCGGTTGGCGCTGTCGGATACTACTAGGTATTTGTAACCAATAGGTATAGAACCATTGGGATTGCTCCAAATTGGTTCTTGGAATCCTAATATTTCTTGAGTAGCCACACGCAGATTCCAATTGGTCACTGTGACCCCATCTACCAAGGCTGTTTGACTTGGCTCAGGTTCGCTGGAATTTAACAGATTGAAAATTCTTGTTTCAGCAATGGGATACTGTGCCAGCACTGCATTGGCTCTGGTAAGATAGTTCTTGAGTGCTGCCAAGCGATTCACAAACATGCTCTGCCTTGGGCGGAACTGCACACCATACTGTTCAGCTGGACTTAGATTGGGATCTGGCACCAAGTTACCAAAAGTGTCAACTCCGCAGAAACTGTCTTGAAATTTGCGATACAGACCAGAACTCAAGAAACCGTCTGCACGATCTTGTGGAATCAGTTCATATTCCACGTGAACATTGTCCGTGGTCAATTCACGATCAAATTCAATACTGATAATAGTATCACTGGCTTCAATGTAATCAGCACTGTTGTACAATGCAATGGTGTTGGCATTGATAGGAGCCATGTAGGCAATGCCGCTGGCACGTGGATCTTGAATATAAGATGCTACAGTGCTAGGAGGTAATGTTTTGCCCAGTTGTGTGGCAGTGACTGTAATACCCCGTACCCAGAAATAATATTCCGTGGCAAATGTTCCGTCTATGGTGAGTCTACTATTAACTGTATAAGACACAGCGTTCAACGGTATACCTTCGCCAGTGTAGCTGCTCGGGGGTTGATCGCTGACCACCCATTGATACACATCAACTTCACTACCTGGGAACAACTGTGCCCAACGTCGACTTGCGTACACTATTGAATCTTGGTTGGGGTCAATAAATCTCACAGAACTAATGTTCCACCATAACTCACCCACATGTTCTGCACCCCAGGTGGCGCCGGTGATATTTGCAGGACCAATGTTGTAGGCTGCAGGGTCTACCGCACCAATATAGTCAAGATTTTGTCTAGCCGCTCCTAGTATTCTACCTTGCAACGGATTGATAAAGTCCAAAAATTCTGATTTGGCGCTGGTAATTCGATCATACAAGAACACACTGTTCAACAAGCGAATGTCTACCACTGGTTGTTGCTCTCTTAGAACTGTCCACGAAGGTGTACGAGTTGCATTTTCGAACACAAACACAGCGCCAAAATCGGCGGCACTGTCATCGTAGTCGTTTTTAGGTGCGCCTGCCATAAGCACACCCGAAGTATAGTTTACCGATGTGCCAAATCCATCATATGGTGCAACATCTGAATTATTGACCTGTTGCCCAAACACAAACTTGCCTGGGTTAGTAATTAACAGTGTTGAACTGGGCAAATAATCGTATGTGTAGACTGCTCCACTTTGCACAATAATTGAGAAAAACACAGTGCTACCAGCATCAAAGAATGTAGTTCCGTCGTCAAATTCTGTTTCAAGATACAAGGTACCTCGTGGAGCACCTACCACTAGATTCACAGCAGAGTCATCAATGCTGAGGCTAGCACCAAATCCTGCCATCTCTGTAGCGTACGGACTCTCAATAGTTTGAGTCCATGCAAATGTTTCAAAACCCAAGGTAGCAAATGCGCTACCTACACTACCTGGTGCCACTTGTAGTTTGTCGTATTCTGGCGCGGCATTTGAATTCTTCACGCTGAGTGTTAAGTATCCAGCAGTGTTGACTGTGGCCAACACGTTTGACACTGATCGTGTGATCTGTTGAGCCAATGCACGAACTTCTACACTGGCCAAGACTGTGGTTGATTCTAATAAAGTCCAATAGGCTGTGTTGGTTAGTGATGTCAGCGCAGGCACATTTTGTATAGAAACATATATTTGTGTAGCACTGCCGCTGGTGTTATAGACCACGGTATTGACGTCGTAGCCGGTGGATGATGACCAAGCGCCTGGCACCACAACATCTGTGTCGTTGACACGAATCGTATCGCCATTAACAAGATTGGCCATGGGCACAGTGCTGGTAATAGTACCATACACACGGCTTTGGTTTACAAAACGCTCAACCACGCCGCCTTTGAAAACTTGCTGACTGCTTTGTGGCTCACCTACATATAGACTACAGTTGTTGCTGCAAATGTCTGTGGCTTGGCCAAAGTTTGAGAACTCAGCTATGATGTTTTGATCAATTTCTTGAACTTGTCGGAACTGATTGGTCTCTATTTCAATTATGTCGCCTATTACCATGTCAGCATTTATGGTAACAACATTGCCATTCACAGTAAATGTATTGAACAGTCCTGGACCATCATTCACACTGTTTTGTTGGTTGATCAAGAACTGACCGTTTAATAATACACTAACTGGTCCAGTGACTGAACCAAGCACTGTGAAATCAACTGTGCTGCCGTCTGTACCGTACACAAATTTCTGAACATTGCGGTCAAACACATAAGTTGACCCAGCTTCTGTAAAAGTTTCAATTGAGTTGACTGTTATAGTCAAATCATTTACACTGCTACCGCCCAATGATGTTCCTAGAATGGTCACTGTATCATTGACTGCATAGTCTTGTCCGCCACGAACCACGGTGACTGCATATGATTGTCCGCTGCGGCTCACATCAAATTTAGCACCAAACCCTGATCCAGATGTGCTAGACTGACTGAGATTACTATATGCTGCTGTGCCTGCCACAGCCACTCCTGTTTTGCTCACAGTGTCAATGGCATTTGCCATGGCCTTGTATGGTGTACCAATCAGTACCTGGCGCCCGTCTGTAGTACAGCATACGTTGTGACCAAATCTGTCTCCTGCGGTGAGTCCGCCTGTGACGTCACTGGAATCAATGGTATACACATAGGTAAAATATTCTTTAGCAGACACTACCAAAATGTCTGAACTTCCAAACGATATTAAAAATGTTACTGTGGTTCCAGCAAAGGTATAATCAAGGTTGGGTCGCAATAGGTTGCCGTTGAGTTTGATACTGAACGAATAAATGTTGTCAAGTTCCACTGTGGCCAGACCCAGTCTACGACCGTTGGCGTCTAGACCATCTGCCAAGTCTTGTGTTACCGCAGTGTATGGAATTTGATAACTGTTGTATCTTGCAAATTCAATCAGGGTTTCTTCCAACACAGTGCCTGTACCTGTACCTGTACCTGTAGCAGTAAAGGTCACTCCCACGGTGTTTGACGCTGCGCCTATTGACACAAAATCAGTGGTACCCACGCTTAGAATAGTATATTCTGTTCCAGGTACGATAGCAGTGGCATTAAACAGTCCTGGAGTGTTGTTGAAGGCCACTGTGTTGAGATTGGTAATGGTGTAATCCACTCCCACAGTCTGCACTTGTCTGTTTAGACTGACCTTTAATTGATATATGTTGTCAATTTGAATTGAATTGTTGATGTCCCAAGACTTGGTTGTACCATCAGCAAACACTTTCAACACTTGTTGTTGCCAGTCAACTTGACCATACGCATGTACCTGATTTGCGCCAGGGGCACTCACATACATCCAACGTTCATCTTGGCTGACTGCTACAGAATATCCCATTTCTCCTGCTACAGCGCGATCTGGTGCTGTGGGCGGGGTCAACAGTTGCCATGTGGTATAGGGAATACTGCCTGGTTCTCCAAGAAGAGGATCACGGAAAATTACAAATGCATAGCCTACATTGGCTAGGCTTCCAGTACCTTGACTGGCACTAGCTCCTGCTGCGGCCCAGGTTTGATTGCCAAAATCAGCAGAGTTGCCCAGGCCTCTTACGCCAGTGGTTGTCACTGTCAGTATTGCATCGTTTGTTCCAATAGGACTGACTGGTATGTACTGGTCGCCATAACTCTTGACGTACACGTAAATTGCGCCGTACTCTGTGCCAGAGCCAAATCCATATCGAGGACTACCTACCAAGGCAGCTAGTCTATTACGGGCCTGTGCTACACTGGCACCATACTGTTCGCCTGCATCTAGCAACACAGGATTCAATGAGATAATGTCAGAGAATACACTGTTCTTTTGTAAAACTTCCCATAGACCTGAACCGTTGTTGTCTACCCAAACTTTGGCACCTGGCAGAATATTGTTGGCGTATGGCAGATTGATCACATCGCTGGCCTGCGCGACACGCATGGTTTGCAAGGTGAATCCTAAACCTGTACCATTGGCCACCACACGGTCGCCAGTAAAATCAAATCCAATATTTACTGTGGTCAAATTTGCCACAGACAATACCTGATAAACACCATTGATTTCAGGATCAAAGAATTTGATAATCAGTTTAGCGCCTGCTACCAAGCCATGATTGGTGGAAAAGATCACACGGCTGGTGCCATCTAGATTGTCACAAACGTGTTGAATTATGCCTGGGACTGCTTGAGCACGGTATATATTCCAGTCGTAACTGTTAATCTTGGCCACCCATATACTAGTGCCCACTTGAATGGCATCAATATTGGCTGAAAGACTGTCTGAATTTTCAATGTCAAACACAGTAATATCAGCATCGTCAAGATTCACATAACCAGCAGTGGGCAACGCCACATCAGTTGGTAACTCAGTAGTCACTGGCAAAATGTCAGTTGATGTTAACGCAAAACTTTGTCGCCACACGTCACTGAAGAAGATGGTCTGATCGGCTTCGCTGACCTGTTGTGGTTGTATGACTTGAATCAGGCTGGGGTTACTACTCAGCAAGGCGCGATTTAATCGCAATTCAAAGAAACTACGATTGGCGTTGGCACCGTACACAGCACGTTGCACTGCCCAGTTTTCGTAGATGTCATAGTCTGCAGATTCTTTGCCAAGGTTGGCTTGCTTGAATAACTCTGTGGCCAGTAAAGTGCCTTTGGTATCCAAGAACTGTCTGTATACGTTTACCTGACTAACATCGTCAAGATTCAACGCCGCCATATACTGGCGTGGCTTAAATCCAATTAGACCGTATGCCAATAGGTCATTGTCTGATTCAATGTTTGCTGCATTAATATTGTAGCTGTTGGCCAGTTGATCAGCTTTGTTAGCCAAGTTGGGCAACAGACCCAATTCAATCTGAGTGTAGTCACTTTGAGTCCACACATTGAAATCAAACTTGTCAGTGGGTTGTACAATAGTCAGTGCTGACCAATATACATTTTTGTACTTGACAATCTCGCCCTTGCTGTAGGTTTTTAACCCAGTCCACTCTTGAACGTTGTTTTGATTCAAGATAAATCCAGGTGCATCAACTGATCCGTTCCAGTCAGCAGTGGTCATGGCCACCATGCTCAATCTACTTTGTCTTGCGCCTGTTGTGGGATCATAAATCAAGTCTCCAAACACACTTTGATTGTTCAACACAATCATGTGTTCGTAGTTGGTAAACCGCATGTCAATGTAACTGATGGCGTCCAGGTTCAATGGTTCAATACTGAAATTGTTACCCAGTCTTACTATGTTGAGTGCTCGTGGTGGAATCTCTTGTGAATTTTGATTCAACAACAGATTCTCTGTGGTTTCGGTGTTGATGCTGTCAACCACTGCTAGTGGTCTAGAAATTTCTAGTTTGGCAGCCAAGGGATTTAGATTTATAATTGCATCTGTACCCCAACCTTGTTGGCTCCAGTACAAGAATTCATTGATCATGCGCGGCCAATCTAACACATAGCCATTGGCAATGTTGGTAAATGTTAGGCCTTGTGTGCTTAAAAGTTCGCCGTAACTGGCCAAGAAATCACACACAGAAGTTTCGTTACTGAATACAAATCCGTACGGAACCTGAACTACTGTGTTGGTATAGAAAGTGGGAATACGCACAGTAATACCGCCCGAGCTGTAGGTTGCAAGTCGCCCCACTGCCTGACTTTGTAATATGTTAAAGTAAGGCTGTTGATTACCAAATCCAAAAACAGCATAACCGTTGCTTACTTTTTGTATCGCAATACTACTGTATCTTATCTGATCAAAAGGTTGATTCTTGTACAACAAAATGTCATAACTTTGATCAGGAATCATCAAAGCAGTATTGGTTGAGTTAGGGCTGGATTTTTCTGTAAACAATTTGATGTATTGTTTGTCAGAGAATGATGCCATACGATAGCACAGGCGCACATCTAGATTCTGTAGATCAGCGGTCAACAGGTCAGTTGAATCAATGCCAGTCTGACGATTGTAATCCACAATCCAGTTGATGTAGCTGGCTTTGCTTACACCATTGCCGTAGACTTCAACACCATTGGCGTCTAGACGATAACGATCATCCAGTAGATATTGTTCATAGTCCAGATTGTAGCGATATCTGTCACGATCGGCAAACAAGGCAAAAAACTTTGCTGGGCGTGTGACTGCCAGCACATGCATCACGGAAAATGGATATGATGAACTGTTGTACCAAGATGCTTCTACTGGTCCTCCATCTCCTAGTGCCCAACTTTTAGCAAATTTACTGTTGAGATTGTTGTTTAACGGAGTAAAACCTACCACACAGTCAAGAGGGCTTAATAACGTGCCTTCGCTGTCAGTGGGGATTACTGAAGTTAGTCCTGGTCGTGCATATTTTGGAACTATGTATGGTGCAACAGGGTCGGCCACTAAACCGGCTTCTAGGTCGTCCCACAACACCAAGTTGTCAGAGGTATAAGGAGCTGGACCATACCGATCTTGCCACCAGTCAGGTTCTTTGGTTAATCCCAACATTTGCCATGGTGTCAAACTGGGTTGTTCTGTATCGTAAAAATATCGATAGATCCCGCGCCAGGCACCCAACAGCGGTTGGTCGTCAAGACGATTGTTACTGCTACTGTAGTTGTAGGTGAATTCATTGTTGGCTAGATAATTTTGCTGATTGTAGTCCAGTTTGTTCCAACCACAGTAGGCCAAAAAGTCACTGCTAAAAATTGTGTTTATTTCTTCAAATGTGTATCCTGTTTCACGAAACTGGCCAGGCAACACATCATCAATGGTAAGTGGCACTGGATTACCATCCAGTTTGAGGTTGTTGTAGATGCGTGTTTCAAATTCCAGTAAAACCTCATCACGAATGTCACCAAACACCGGAGTGGTGCTGCCGTCGTGTCCTAGTATAAATGAAGCCGTGCCGTTGCTGGTAGCTTGCGTTATCAACGCTGGTTTCCAAGAAGGATACAATCCTAGTTTGGTAGGTGTGTTAGGTACAAAATTTCCATAAGTGGCGTTGTACTCGTTGACTAACAGTACATCTCCCACTGTCAATGTGACCAACACAGTGATACGTGGACCGTCGGTGGCCACAGTATAGTCCACATCTCGAGTCAATTGTTGGCCATTGAGATATACCAGAAGACCAAGATAATTTTGAGTGGTAAAATCATACACCTGTACAGTATCAAATACATTGGTTGTGATAAAACTCACGGTGTAGCTGGTGCTGGCATAGGTGATACCAGCAGGTATCATGTCACTCCAATAAAACGGTTGGGTATCTAATTTACCCAGTGTAACATTTTGTATAGCAGTATCAAGTACTTGTGCTGTGGTTTCAAATCCAATGTTTTGTGTCAACACTGAATCCAACATTTGTGCTTTGAATTTGATGTATTCTCGACTGTTGTATTGCATGGCAGCAAAAACATTATACTCAGTGCTGCGCATGAAGTAGCCTGCCAAAGTCAACGGCGAGCTTTGTTGCAAGATAACTAGACCAAAAGGCACTATATTGCCAAGATCTCGAGTGTTGTTGGCACCGTTTACTGGACCTTGAAGGGTGCGTAGGTTTTCACAGATGCTTTGATAATGAGTGCGAATGGTTCCCAGCGTGAACGCTTGTGAATTTGAGTTCAATGGGTTGCTTTGCAAGTTGTCAGGTACTTGATAAAATGCAACCTTACTAGTTTGATTGCTGAGTACCAGTACTTCTACAATGTCTGTCAGAGCATAAGTGTTAAGTAAAGTTATAACAGTGCTGTCAGCAGTAGTGGTATAGGTGTATGCACCAGGATCTATAAAAACACTTCCCACATATATTTTAATTACTGGTGTAGCAATAGATGTCTGAGACAATGCTGACACATCTAGTTTGAGTGTGGCGCCTGTATATGAAAATTTAAACTGCTGATAAAGTTGTTGGTCCACCGCGGCCTTTTGCCAACCTATCAACTTTTGATAATCAGTTCGAGTGGCGTATTCTCTTACAGATCCTGAACTGATGTCTGATGTGATACTAACGTTGTCAACCACGTACAAGAATGTGTCCACGTACAAATTGTTGTCAAACACAATGTCGCCAACGTTGTTGATATTCAAGTACCTTAGCGGAAACTGCAAAACTGGATCAAGTATAGTGGTGTCACTTACACCATAACTAAACAGCTTTGATCCTGCAAATGTAGTTGATTGATACTGTGTACCATCTCCAAAACTTACACCATCAGGATTGTATATATTGAACAACGGTGCCTGTTGCACTGAGATTTTTTGCTGAGCTTCTGTCCATTCAATTCCGTCATACCAAAAAGTTTTTCCCGCAGTGCTAGTACCGCTGATACAAACTGTGGATTGATCCAATAAAACCACCCCGTCAGTGGCCTGAGTAAGAGTAATGATAGGTTGTGGTATTAGAGGGGCTATGGTATCTGGAGTGACAAAACTCACAATATAGATTCTGTTGCGCACCGAAGTATCTTCATCTGCCGCAAAAATAACTCGTGTGCCTTCTACAAAGGTGTAGCCGTTGGTGCTGTAACTGGTAGATCCCTCAATGTTAGAAAAGGCATCTGTCTCTTCAAAGTCAATAATATCAACCGGCGCTTTGCCTTCTGTACCCATGTTCCACAGGCGCATACCAGGTCTGAATTGTACAATAGGTCTCTTAGCTCGATAATTGTTGTCCAGCACCGCAGTGGTGTTGTTGTACGCAGCCGTAGCATTGATAACATCAATATGGAACCAACGATTGCTTCTGGTCCAGGCATTTAAATCTTTGCTGGCACGATCAATGGTCAAGTAATCTGGTTGATCTGGTTCTGTAGCTATAGTACTATCGTCAGCGTCTTCTACATACAGTTCAGGTACAACATAATTCACAGTAGGCAACAATTCAATTGCATTGCCCACTCCACTCACATAGTATTCTCTGTTGCTGATGGCTGTAGCAGAGGCGTTTCCAGTAGCGTTTGATAATACCACAACAGGACCGCCTTCTACAGTGCTCACTGTAAATTTTAGACCGTTGGCCGCAATTGATCTCACATAATAGGTTTGCCCTGAATTGAGTCCTCCTAGAGATGGCGCAGAAAACACCACCTGTTGTCCCACATATAAATCTGCACTGTTGTTGTAAGTTATGTAATTTGTACCAGCCTCAGTTGCAGTGTATTGAAACAAAGACGAACCAGATCCATAACTAGCAGGAAATACATCACCAGTGAAGCGAACTCTCAGTCCATTACTAAACGTCACACCATTGGGACTGATATAAGTTTCTCGTCCTAGAATTTCATCAACATAGATGATGTTGGTTTGTGTTTGCTCTATTAGCTTGATGCGGCCAAAGATCTCTGGATCTGTGCCATCTTGATAGTACAAGGTATCTTGTACCGCAGACAATAGAGGAATCTGTTGAAACACCCCAGTGGCATCTTTGTACCATTGAGTGTTACTATAGGTTAGTCCATAGCCAATGATAAACTTTTCTAACGGTGCAATGTCAGCTATCTTGTTGACCTGTATGTACACTGTACCTGCAATATTTACGTAGCTAATTTGATACTTTTGATAACGTTGGTTAGGTACAATATCAATTGTATAGTCATAAGGCACACTGTCATAACTGCCAGCCACACCCACATTAGATGCATCATCTATGAGTGGGTCAAAGAAACTGGTACGATACCAGCCACCTTCTGTGGTATCTTCTGTGGAGTTGGTAAAAATCAAAGTACGGCCATCAAGATTTGTAACTCCATCAATGCCGTTGTATTGACTGATAAATTCGCTGACTGACTGATTGTTGATCTGTGCAAACTGCATGTCTGTTACCAAATCAACTGTGCCAATATTGGTTAAGTTATAGTAAAAACTTTGTGCATCTTTGGCCGGCACATTGAAAATTACTGTACCTAAATCTTCGCCGTTGTTGGTCACACCCAGTACGTCTCTGCTGGATATGTTAGGAGTTGCTGTGATGGTGCCCGACACTCCTGGAGTGGTTTGAATCCAGAAGCCTGGACCTGTACCTGGGGTGCCATTTACAATATTCAATATGCCTTGCATGCTGGTTTGATTTTCTGCAGCATAGTACAATGTATCAGGCGCATCTTGAGGCACTGTAAATGTTATCAAGCCAGTGGCTGCACCATTGCGGCTCACGCCTTGATTGTATGTTTCTCCAGTACCAATAGTGGGTTGAGTTTTTATCCAGAACGGGAACACACCATCCAGTGTCAAGTTAAACACATAGGTGTTGCCACGAGCCAATGTAAGACTGGGGTTGTTTTGGAAGTCAATCACATAGGCTGACGTTCCTGAATTTCTTACTCGATAGTTAACAGTTTCTGTTTCGTTCTGAGCCACTTGAAAAGTGTAGTTGCCGCCACGCACCAGTTCAATAATAGGGTTGTCGCCGTTGATGCCCGAAAAAGTATAAACACCATTGGCCCGAGTGACTGTAAAATTGTCCGACGTAGACACTCCGGTTGCAGCCACATCTACAGTATCAGGTCCACCAGGTACCCAAAAATATTGTGAGAAATTTACAAACGCATCAAAATCTACAAACGGATCCCAGGTGTAGTATTCGCTTGAGTACAGACGATCTGGGCGGCTGGCATTGCCGCCTTGAAATCCAATGGCATCGTTTAGTCCAGGATAGGTGATGGCATCTCGAATCTGACTGGTTTCGGGTATAAGGCTGACCACTCCCGGTTCCAGTTGATAATTGGCTCTGGTGGCCGTGGGTTCAACCACATACTTGTCGTTGGGGTCAACCCCTGGGCCTACAGAACGGCCAATGAAACCTTGTGTTTTTCTAAAGTTAGGCTCCTGGATCAGCTGATCCAATGTAGCTCTTAAAAACTGCTTGTTGGCATCAGTCTGAAAAATTTCAGGAAGAAAATCTACACTACGAACTGTTGCCATTAAATTACTCCACTACCGGGGGCAGTACGCAAGTTGGTACTGGTCAATGCTTCAATCACTTCAATGTTATTAATAGTAGCACCATTAGCAAATATTTCATTTGGCTCTGAGCGTATTTCGTACAAGTCGCCAAAGTACTTTTGTGAGTTCAACGGAACCAAAACAACTGAACTAATAATACTACCCAAATTACTATGTAGGTAGGCTGCAAGTTCACTGAAATAGAATGTGTCTCCAAAATTCCATTTATCAATACTAAAATATGTATTCATTGCAGCAACCACCGCACTTTTAATTTCACTTGTGCTGGCTGTTGAGCCACTGGCTCTAATGACCTTAATAGTGGCACGTAGTTCTTGTGCGGCTTTTTGTCCAAACAAAGGTTTGAAAATTACACTATTCAAAATAATATTGTCACTCAACATTTTATAATTCTGTAGGCCTTGATAGGTGGTAGTAAGTTCATCAAGGCTGGGCACATCAGGTTCGATCACAGTACCGGTTGTGTCTTGAATCCAGTTTTGATATGCAGTATAATAGGACAGGGTCACAACATATAAATCAATAATATTGGTGGTACCTGGATCAATACGGGTGGTCAACGGTGCGTTGTGTCTATACTGAAAGTACAAATCTTGACGACCTGTTTTGGCCAACCACTCTGTGCTGACATCAATCAAGGTTCGTAATCCTGTGGCACCCACGCTCAATTGATAAAACGCTTCGTCTGTGTAAGCATAGAATACTTGTCCTGGAGTCCACTCAGTTTTGGCCAACTCAATATCATCTAAAGTGGGGTAGTCACTCACAACTTCGCCTTGTGATACCAAGAGATAACGTTGTAGGTTGTCAAAGTCCACAGTTTTTTGTAGGTACACATATTTTTGTGTGGGATCTACAGAAGGAGCAACAATTTCATTAAAGAAATCAGGATTGTCAGGTACACCATCATTGTCGCTGTCACGATAACTGACCAACACTTGAAAATCGTCCACATAGCCGTCTGATTCAACTGGTTGTCCAGTAATAGTCATGACAATATCTCCGGACAAATGATCCGTAGAATCAGGTCTAGTGTTTACTGCTAAAACATTAATAAAGTCCTTGATCACTGTGCCAGTTCGTGAGTCGTAAATTTGGCTGCCATCATAGAAGAAAAAGCGTGTGCTCAACACTGAACCAAAGTAATAGGCCAGGCCACGGAAGGTGATTGTGTAGTTTTGATTTTGAACCACAAACTGAATCAACCATGATGCATCCTGATTTGTGCCTGCTGTGGATCCTGCATTGGCTTGACTCCATGTACTGTCAGCCGCTAAGTTAGTACTGGTTATCAAGTACCAGGAATAAGGCACACCAGTGATGTCACCGTTGCTGTCGTAGCCAATGCCAAAATTACGATTGAGCAAAATTTGTTCGGCCATGGACTGTTCCAATGTCAGTGGCAAGTCTGACACAAACAGTGGAATGATAGTATCGACTAGAGCTCCAGTTGGTATAAAATTATTCAGGGTTATAGGACCTGCCCCTGAAGAAAGATTTCCTAGTCCGTTGTTGTATCCTGTGCCTTGTATGCTCAACGGACTGGCCCAAATTTCTAGTGTTTCGTCTGCGCGACTGGGTGTGCCAGGCTTGAGTTTATTGTTGGCGTCAAAGTAGTAGCCAGCAGGTGGCACAAACTTGATCAAACTACCCACTGATACATACTTAAAATTTGTGGTAGTTGTAAATCCCACTGGGATTGGGGTGCCATTAGGCCAGGTTGCAGATGTCACTGCATTTCTAAAATATCCTGTGGTTTCATTGGCCAAGGTGGTACTCTGATTCCAGGTAGCACCGGGTACCCAGGTAGTAGCACCATATGTGGGCAGAGTGGATTCAGTTACTCTTGGAAAATTAGCATAGTAAAACTGCTTCATGGTAGATTCAGCCAGGCCAGGTTGTACCTGATTGGCAATCACATCTGCTATTTCATTTCGGTTGGTATAGGAAAACAAAATAGTGGGCAATATGTTTTGTTGCCACAATCCGCCATCAGCACCAAAACTGTTGGTGCTGGAGTACTTGCCAGTGTTGTCCACAAGATCAAGATACCGACTGGTACCAATTGAAGCACGATTCAAGGCCTTGCTCTTTACAATTGAGTTGTACTGTGTGTATGGGAAGAGGTTGTAGTCTTCTCCGTTGACCATGCGATTTTGAGTGTAATACTGTGCAGGCGCACGTTGCTTGATTTGTTCAATGGTTTCACGTGCCTGACTATTGCTCACAGGTCTTGTGATGCCACAAGTGAATGTGATGGTTTCAAGGTTGCCGTTGCGACTGATGTAACTGATGGGAATAGTCACACTCTGCATTTCTTCAGGATTGATAATGTATTGCAAGCCGTTTGATGCACGAACATAGGCACGGAAGGTGCCCACTGGTATTTCTGAGAACACACCGTCACCAAACACCATGGTAATCTGATCGTTAGTACGTGATGTCACAGTGTAGATGGGTCGCAGGCTGGTACCAATTTGTTCAGCGGCTGCCGCATAAATGTTTTCAGTATATTCCCATTCGCGAGTGATATTGCCCACATTGTCCAGTTGGTACAACCAACGATCTTCATTGTTGACACCTTCGATGTTGATGTTCACTGTGCGATTGCTTACTTTTTCAGCCAAGTTAAAATCTTGATTCTGTAACACGCCTTGCTTGAACATAAAAAAGTAACCAGTGTTGGCTGACTGAAATCCCAGTTGGTCATTGCGGAACAACACATTAAATGGTGAGTTGGCTCGTGGACTTGGCTCATATAGAAAATCTGCGCCCACTGATGTGGATGTCATGGCCTCAAATGGCATGGTTACACCGTCCACTGTGGCTGTGTACGGTACAATAGGCAAATAGCCAGGTACCAAGTTGATACCATATTCGTCTGTTCTCACTCCCAGAATAGTCTGGCGATTTCCTGGGCGCCCCACTCGTTGAGTGTTCAAAAGACTGGCATTGATGATGGTAGTAAACTGCTCTTGCCAATCAGGGTTGGTGGGATCGGCCCAGTTTACTGTGACGTTGCTCAAATTAACGCCTTGATAGTCAATTACGTTTTCAGTTGTGGTTATTGAAAAAACTTTGAGTAAACCCTGTGCGGCTGTGTTGCGTTTGGCAGTGTAGCTGACCAAGTTGGCCAGGCGAACTACTGAGTCACGACGCTCGGCCGTGTCCATGTAGTTTTCACGTGTGTTTAGATCGGAACGAAAGGCCAGTGCTTGACCCATAAACGCCATGACATCCAGCAAGGCAATGTATTCTGACGATTCAATAAAGTCGTTGAATGTCTCAGGATAGTACAACCGCAAATAATCAATAAAGCTCTTGCGCAAAGTTTCAAAATCATAACTTTGGAAGTCAGCTTCGCGATAGGTTTGATAGATCTGTTTCCAGTCTTCAACTCCAAATATTGCGGTTTGTCTTGTGGTGGTTGCCATTTTATTAGTGCCTCAGTCTTTTATTTATGGGCAACAAAAACGGCTTAGTTATACATAGGATGCATTGCGTTGTTGTAGATCAAAAAATATACTTAATCGTTCAGCATCTGTGCTGGGAACTACGGTTAGTTCTATTTGTATCAAAATACCGTTGCTTTGGGGGAAAGTTTGTATGTCGCTGATGTAGATTCTGGGGTCGCCGCCGGCCACACGCTGAATTTCTCTTTCGATGGCCGATTGTAATTCTTCCAGCTGCGGTTCAAACAAGTAATCCCATAACACAGTGCCGTATCCTGGGCGTCCGGGCAGTTGTCCTTGCCGAATATTAAACGCATTCAACAAATCGCGTTTGACCAGTTCAAAATCCGTGAGTGTGAATTTTTTAAACTGGTTCTGTGTGTTGAATCCAATGAATCTTTGTGCCATGTTGTATTTATTGAAGGCTATTCACCTTCACCGCGCCCTTCGATCTTCAACTTCAACTTGTTTATTCTTTGTCTAATATCTCCCGACTTATCTATAAGCAAGGCTTGTTTTGCTTGAACATTCTTTGGACCTGTAGGCAATTGATTTACGTTTCCTCTTTGAATCTGAGTCAATTTATTAAATGCTTCAAGGTATTGTACACTAGCCTGCACACGAGCATTGCTGTTAAACGTATCCCTAACCTGTTGATATTCGCCATCTATAGCAGAAAATGCTGCTGGAGAAATCGTTTGCTGATTTTCCAAAGCAGATAATTTGGCCTCAATTTCAAACAAATTACGGCCAGCAGGATTCAGATACTGATTTATATAAATCAACGCTTTGTCAGCATAATCTTCAACATCGGCTTGATTTTCTAATTTGGTTTCTGTTGGTCCGTAATTGGGCGTTGGGATTTTGTCGTTGCCAATAACTCGTGTGCTGGCTGCATCCAGGGTGGCGCGATTCACTGTGTTTTCTGCTGGTACTGGTATATCTTCTTGCTTGAACACTGTAGGGATTTTGGTCTGTACCAAGTTCACAGCAAATGCACCGTCACGTACCGCACTTTTAAATTCTGCTTGCACTGCACCTGTAGCATCTCCAGGAATAGGCAAACCTTTGGCAAATGCTTCTGCGCTAGGCAGATCTTTGGCGGCGTTCAATGCCATGCCAGCAAGTCCTTGACTTGACAAGTTTTTAACTGGAACGCCCACAGCGGCTAGGCCAGCCACGCCCTTGGCCATGAGATCCTGTTGAATTTGACTTTGTTTGGGCACGTTGTTTAGCAAGTCTGAGGCACTTTTGATTCCATCTTTGCCTGTCCATACCGCAGGACTTTTAATTACATCAGCAAACACGTTTGTGCCTGCTGCCAATAGTGCTCTTGTGCCAGGTTTCACATAACCAGCTGTTTCTAATTGCCCAGCATCAAGTCCAAATGATCCAAGCCCTTTGGTATTGCTCAACACTGAACCGGCTTGGTTAACTAGATTTTTAGCCTGCGCCAACACTCCGTTGACTTCGGGCACACTCATGGGACCTAGTCCAGACAGGGCGCCTGCTGGATTAATACCGCCGGCAATTTTGGTAAAGTCTGCGGCATTGATAGGACTGGTTACTGGAAATTGTGTTATGGTCTTGTTGATAGTTTCAATGCTCTTGATGGCAGTTGACCCTTGTATACCAGCTGCTCCTACCAATGCAGTACCAGCATTTGATATTGAGGTCACTGCCGGGCCTACTGCGGCTGTTAGTCCTGGTGTAATTCCAGCTAAAGAACCACCTGCTGCACCGCCAGCGGCTCCCAGGCCACCAGCTACACTGCCTAACACACTAGTGAAAGCACCAGCTCCGCCATTGATGCCACTTTGAGCAAATGCAGCGTCAATTGATGGAATACGTCCAGTGGCAAGATCTATTCCAGATGCAGACAACCCAGACGTAAAACTTCCCACGTTAAGACTACCAGTCACACCTGACTGGGCTTGTGCAACCATGGCTTGTGCTCCGGCCAGCCCATCAGCAGCTTGTGTTGCCGCTGAAAGAACATCGCCTGCTTTGAATCCCACTAGACCACCAGTATCAGCTTGTTTCTTGAATATTGCAAATGCCTGCTCACGTGTGAGTCCTGGTGGACCTTTGATGGCAAATGTTTTTGCAGAACCGTCGGAGTTTGTGGGCGGCTCACCAGGTGATAGGTTTGTAGACGTTGTTCCTGTGGTATCTTCAGGCGGGCGAGGTGAGCCAATTTGCGTTAAACTAGGTAATCCTCGGCGTAGGCGTTCAGCGTTGGTTCTGTCCCAGACTATGTAATCATCACCTGTGTATGTTAAATCTTCATTTTTTGTTTTAGAATACAAACTGGATTCAAAGCTGGCCTGTGTTTTACCAACGCTGGCTTTGAGTTGATCAAGATTAAATGTAAATTCAGCCATGTTATTGTGCCTTTATCTCTATGCCTGCGGGCACAGGCACAGCCCCTGGAGGCGGGCTTGGCTTGCCTTCTTCAAATGCAATCTCAACATCCACGCCCTTGTTATGATAAGGATATGGTTCGTGTGTGGGGGCTCGGTTTACAACACTTTCGAGACCTTCAGGTTTGACTATCCAGCCTTTGCTGGTGTCCCATTCAGTGTCGTCCAAGAGTGTTTTGGTCAAAGGTTGTGGTGTGGTCACTTGACCTGCTGCTGGACCGTTAAGATCAATGCCACCTGCTTGTAATACCAAGGCGGATCCTGCACCCCATGAGCCCGATGCGCTGTTCAGAGTCAATGTTCCGTCAGCTTTGACTCCAATTGTAGATTTGCTATACAAAGTAATATCTTCCTGTGCTTGCATGGCCAAGAACGTTCCTGACTCTATCTGCATGTCTTCTTTGCTTTTTATTTTTAAGTAGCGACCAGCAAACATGTTGATATCTCTGTCAGCGTGAAAATTAATATCTCCCTTGGTGCGTACATTCACCGAGTTTGTGGCATAAACATCTACTGTGCCTTCGACGCCAAATTCCAGCCAGGTTTGACCATTGGCATGAATGATGTAAAAAAAGTTTCCCGAATCACTCATGGTAATTTGATGGCCGAGACTGGTTCTCAAACGTAGCATACCATTGTTTCCATCTAGGTCGCCGTCGTCCATGACCAGACTGTGTCCGCCTACTCTGCCAATTACTCTAGCATCACTAGATTTGACTTCTCCTGCATTGAGTTTGGCTCTGATGTCATTGGGTTTCATACCACCCTGATAAATGGCTGTGCCCGGTGTGCTGATTCCAAATACTGCGCTGGGAGTTTCTCGCTGACTTGAACTTTGAATAGTACCTCGTTCTATATCTGCGATCAATCCCTGTTGTAACAAGGCCTGTGCAAGATATCCTTGTACTGGTTTAGGCTGGTCATAAAATCTTGGATCGTTAAAAACACCTTCATTGTTGACATTTATTTCTGTAACTGGCAATCTAGGTGCGTCAGCAAAATAAGTTTCTTGGTTTTGATTTTGTATATCTGCCCGTGACGCCGGCACTGAGCCAACAGCAGGTACCATGTGTCCCAGGCCTTGTTCTGGTATCACGCCAATGTAGAAGCCCTGACTACGGTCACCATTGACAAATATACAAATCACTTTTACTCCCACGTCGGGAGGTGTGAACCACATGCCATAACTGGTAGAGTTGCCAGGGTAAGCACCAAGACCTTCTGTGGCTCCTTGTGTTTGACTCATTGGAGTATAGCCATAGAATGGCGGCATGTAACTCACCGTGGTCCAGGTGGTTTCATTGTCCATGGCACCAATGTCGGCTCCTGAACCAAATGCATCAATGTACACACGCAAGCGGCCCGACCGTGTGGGATCTACTGTACTCATGACCACTCCTGTGAATGGTCCAAATTCTGCGGGTACTCCTCCACGATCCAGTTTATAATTACTGGGTCGACCTCGACTGCGTTCTACGTTCTCTGCCATTGATTAACCTCTATCCTTAACTATTTTTTGCGCTGTTGTTGGTGCACCACCTAACGCTCCTTCGTATTCTTCGGCCAATTCACGATTGGTTTGTTCAATTGCTCGACGGTTTACCTCACGCCTTTGTTCAATTGTCAACCCGTTTGTTCCTGGTCCTGCTCCTGGTAATTTTTGTGGTGCGGCTCTAGTTGTTTGTGATTGTGTTGGCTGTAATGATGTTCCGGTACTGTCTGTAGGATTTGCAGGCGGGTTTGCTGGCAACAATGTTGCTCCAGCGGTGATACCTTGTCTAGTGATGTTAGGATTACCAAACGCGGCACCGCCAGCGTTTTCAGTAAACTTTGCTTCCTTGTAGGCCCCTTGTGCTCCTAGTATGGCACGTTTGCCGCCGTCGCCTGTGTCAAGACGTCGTGGATCAGTTTTGGCAAAATTAGATCTTGCTTGCGCTGCTGCAGCAGTTTCTGCTTCAGCTCTTGCTCGTGCGGCTATGGCGTTGTCTATTCCTCTCACAGTAGCCTGAGTTGGCTTGATTCTGCCAGCATCACTGCCAGTTTTGTTGGTAGCCAATGCAGCCACAGAAGGTTCAGCGGCATTGCTGGCATCAGATTTCAAAAAAGTATAAAGTTTGCCTTCGAGGGTCTGTTCAAATCTGCCAGATCTAAATTCACTTGTGACTTTGGTGGCAATGTACACTCTGCTCTGCAGAGCCACTCGGGCATTATATTTCTTTTGTGTTTGACTGTAAGGATCAGCCATACCAGTATTAAGATCATAGTCTTCTGGTCTTTGCCACACTATTTCAAACAGAATTTCTTGATTGTCAAACGCCACCGATCCGTCAGGCATGAAACCAGACGTCAATGCCTTGCCACCAAATGTTTCTTGAGTCACCGGGCGGAAAAAACTACCTTGTGCAATCCAAGCAGGATCGCCAATAATTTTAATTTTAGCGTTTTTCAATCCTTGGGCATCATAAAGTAATTCTGCAGCATTGGCACCTAGTTCAAAACTTTTGCCCAAGGCACCCGCACTGGATTCTACACTGCGAGCTTGATAGGTATACATCATGATTTCATTCAAACTTGCAGTTTGAGCATTACGTAATTTTGTTGCCGCGGCATCTTCGTCTACATTGCCACTCAAGGTCATTCTGAAAATACCATTGAGATTTTCTTGGTACTCTAACACTGCTGTGTTTTGACCAGTGAACCAGTAGGGATAACTTTTGTGAACTCCACTGAACTTGTTCACTGGAAAATATACACTGGCCAAATTTTTGATCAAAAAAGGACTCACAGTATACTTGATATCATAGGCATAGTCATTTCTTTTGCCATCAAGTTTGCTGCTGCGTGGTTGCGCACTCATGTTGATTATGTACCATTTTACTGGCTCGTTGTAGTTGGGATTTTTTGTAGGAATCTGATTGCCTTCTTCGTCAATGGTAAACAAGGCCTGTGAACTAATGTAACTGCTATTGCGTACCACCAACTCAATCACTTGCAAAATCTGTTGACCAGCAGTGATGCTGAAACTTCTGCTGGCCATGTCTACACGATCTTTTTCAGGAACTTCTTTGCCGATTGGCATGTTGGTATAAACTTTTGGTATTTTGACATTGG
>Ga0315909_10002077_pt1 | contig 26231 bp, 25 predicted proteins | sample LakEriMetagenome_11_FD_203527 | JGI IMG/M metagenome (GOLD analysis project Ga0315909, IMG submission 203527) | Freshwater fungal communities from buoy surface, Lake Erie, Ohio, United States - Buoy 2 MA125 | ecosystem: Environmental > Aquatic > Freshwater > Lake | place: USA: Lake Erie, Ohio...
GCTCACGCAGCGCCTCCACCACATCTGCGCGTCGTTCGCGACGCCTGCTCGGTGTTGCCATGGGATAGAGCACCACACGGCCATCATCATGGGTGCTGATCCAGTTGTTTGGGAAGACTGAGTCGGGGACATCACTGCCGGGAAGGTCGTCAATCAGCAACACCTCAACGCCGAGATCGCGCAAACCTTGAGCAATCCGCGCAACCTCGACGCGCGCCTCCGCCGCCACCGCGGCACGCTCTGTGGCATCCGCAATCGCCGCATCTTGGAAGGCGTTATCAACAGCCGTCTCGGGGTTTGGATTGAACCCGAGCGGATTGATCATCAGGACGGCGCGTGGTGACTGGCTCATGCAGCGGAGTCTACCCGCGGGGCACGCGCGCGGTAAGATAGGGCAATGCTATCGATCGCTGGCTCCTGGGTGATCGGACTACTCCTTGGCCTGCTGCTCACCGTGTTCGTGGCAGTGGCGGGGATCGGGCCGCATGGCTCAAGCGAACCAAAGCAGTCGCCAGCATCAGCGGCGGCAACCGCGCGCGGCTATGCCAGCGCGGCAAGCTCACTGAGTGAGGCGCTTGCGGCATCTGATGACGCATTTGATCAAGCCTGGACAGGCGGCGATGCGGACTGGACGTTGATTGGCACCGCTGCAGATGAATCGGCGGCGATCATTGAGGCGGCACAGGTCACCTATGCCGCCGAACTAGCCCTTCTTCCAACCGGCCCCGAAGAGGCGGAGCTCGTGAAGTTCGCCGACCTTTTTGATCAAGCGGCTGCCGCAACACGCGCGTGCGTGGGAGTCATCCAGCAGTCAGTCCAGGTAAAGAGTCGCGAGATCTACTTCGCGAGCTTCCCCTGCTTCACCGCGTCCAACAGCGCACTCGCGGAAGCACGCGCTAACTTGAACGAACTGCTTGAAATGCTCGGCGTCCCGTTAGAGATCTGATCATCAACGCGGCTGTCGTCTCGGTCGACGCGACTTCGCGCTACCGCACTGACTAACTAGAGCCCGAGCCCGACGCTCTCGTCGGGGATCTCCTCGATGAGCTGCGGGCCTTCGTTGCGCGCGTTGGAGACGGCGCGCGAGACGCGGCGTGAGTGCACCAGCGCGTCAGGTGCTGGGCCGAGGAGTGAACGGAGCGCGCTGATCGGCGTGCGTTCGTCCAACCAGGCGGCGCGCTCTTCGAGGGTGTTGAGCATCACGGGCATGCGGTCGTGGATGCGGCCAACCACGGCGTTCGCTTCGGTAGTGATCAGCGTGAAGGTGCGCAGTGGTGCGCCGTTTGCTCCGGCACGGATGCTCGCGAGTCCAGCCAACGCAAAGTGAGAACCCTTGGCCGGAAGAAATGCCCACGGCTGCTTCGGCGCCTTCTTTGCGATTGGTGTGCCGAGTGCCTCTAGGTGTTCTGGGTTCTCCCATTCGTAGAAGGCGTCAATAGGGACGATCACGCGGCTGCGCTTGAACGCATCGCGAAAGCTCGGCAGCGTCTCTACGGTCTCTGCGCGCGCGTTGAAGAGGCGGTTGCCGAGCGACTCATCTTTCGCCCAGTGTGGGACGAGCCCCCAGCGCGCGTAGGTGAGGAGTCGCTCGTGCACCACGGTGCCGTTCGCCTCTTCCACTTCAGCATGCGGTGCAATCAGTGCCGCGGTTGCGGTGGGTGCCACGTTCCAGTGCGGCTGCCAGGAGCCGTGCATCACCGGGTCAATCGCCGCGCCGAACTCGCGCGCGATCTCCTCTGGGCTGCTGCTCTGCACGATGCGTCCACACATGCGCAGAGGATAGCGTCGCCGAGGGGACTGCTCAGCGGAAGCTGATTCGCGCGTGCCGCTTGATGTCCGCACGCGTGAGTGGAGCGATGCGCGTGGCGACAAGGTTCGCCACCTCGCCGGTGCGTTGCAGTTCGCCTTCTACGAGGAGGAGCGAGGCGCTGCGGACGGCGCCGCGGAGGCGCGGCCAGTCGCGCGCGCGGATGGTGACGTTGGCGATCCCCGTCTCGTCTTCCAGCGCCAGGAAGACGGTGCCGTGCGCGGTGGGCGGCTGCTGTCTGCTCAGCAGGAGCCCAGCGATGCGCGCGGGCCCCGCCGCGCGGTGGCGGAGCGAGGCGACGGTGGCGGTCCCGGTGCGAGTCAGCGCCTCGCGCCAGAGTTCGATCGGCTGCATGGTGGGATCCGCGCCAACAAGGCCATGCGCGTCAATGAGCGCCTCCAATCGCTCTACGGGAGTGAGATGCGCGGGGGCGTCGCTCGGTGGGAGCGTGATCTCCGCGCCGACCTCCGCCGCCTGCCAGAGGAGTGCGCGACGCTCAGCACCGAACGTGTCCAGCGCGCCAGCGCGGATGAGGCGCTCCAGTGCGCTGAGCGGCAGCTGGGTGCGCCGTGCCAGGTCATCCAGTGAGCGGAAGTCGCCGCCGCGCGTCCGCTCCGCAACGATGCGCTCCGCGGTGCGCGTGCCAACGCCGCGCACCAGATTCAGGCCGAGCCGGACGGCATACGAGAGCGCGTCCTCCGATCCAGCGGCGGCGCGCTCTTCAGAAGTAGGAACCACGATGAAGGGATCGCTGCTGATTGCTCCGCGAGTCTGAGTCGGCTCCGTGGAAGTGCGCGCTGCTGAGCGATTAATGCAGACGGGTTGCACGGTGACGCCGTGGCGGCGCGCGTCGTGGATCAGCGCCTCAACGGGGTAGAAGCCCATCGGCTGCGCGCGGATGAGACCGGCGAGGTAGTGCGCCGGATAGTGAAGGCGCAACCAGACGCTCTCAAAGGAGGTGCGGGCGAAGGCGGCGGCGTGTGACTTGGCGAAGCCGAACGACGCAAACGCGGCAACGCGCTCAAAGAGCTCCGTGGCATCAGTCGCGCGCATCCCAACGGTGCTGATTGCGCCGTCAACGAAGCGCGTGCGGAGCAGCTCCATCTCGCGTTCGGATCGCGCCGAACCCATGGCGCGGCGGAAGACATCGGAGGCGCCAGGAGTGAAGCCAGCAACCTCAATCGCGATGCGCATCACCTGCTCCTGATAGAGGATCACGCCGAGCGTCTCGTCCAAGATCGGCGCGAGTGACTGATGCGGATAGGTGACGCGCTCGAGCCCCGCGCGGCGCCGCAGATACGGGTGCACCGCGTTCCCCTGGATTGGCCCAGGCCGAATGATGGCGACCTGCGCCACCAAGTCATCCATCTTCACGGGCTTGGTGCGCGGGAGCGACTGCTGCTGCGCGCGACTCTCAATCTGGAAGACGCCAATCGTGTCCGCCGCACCAACAGCACGCCAGACTTCGGCGATCTCCTCTGGCAGCGCATCAAGATCCGGCCGCGTGCCAACATCGCGCGCAACCAAGTCCAGCGCATCTGTGATCGCGGTGAGGATGCCGAGACCGAGCAGGTCGAGCTTGACCAGCTTGAGCGCCTCGATGTCGTGCTTGTCGAACTGCAGCACCGCACGCGTCCCGTCCGCCGAGCGCTCCACGGGGGCGAGTTCGTCCAACGGTTCGGCGGTGGCAACAATCCCGCCAGGGTGCATGGAGCGGTGACGCGGTAGGCCGTCGATCTCATCGCAGAGTCGAACCCAGCGATCCCAGAGCGTCTCGCCGCTCGCGCTGATGTTCGAGCGCAGCAGCGACCCCCAACGCGGATCGGCGGCGAGCTGCGCGCCGACGACAGAGGGCTCGTGCGCCTCTAGTTTGCGCGCACCCTCATCCACGAGCACTTCGGGGAGTCCGAGCGCGAGTCCGATGTCGCGTGCGGCGGAGCGCGAGCGGTAGGTAATGAAGGTGCAGACGAGCGCCACGTGGCGCGGCCCGAAGCGTTCCAGCACCGCGTCGATCACCTCATCACGCCGATCGGAGGCGAAGTCCACATCCACATCCGGATACGACTCACGACCTTCGTTCAAGAAGCGTTCGAAGATCAGGTTGTGGCGAATAGGATCCACGCGCGTGATGCCGAGGAGATACGCAATGACCGAATCCCCCGCACTCCCGCGACCCTGTGCGGCGATCCCATCTGCATGCGCGTCCCGCACGATCTCCGCACAGAGGAGGAAGAACTCGGCGAGCCCTGTGCGCTCAATGGCGGCGAGCTCGCCTGCAATGCGCCGCTCCAACTCTGCCCCGCCCTCTGGATAGCGTGTGGGGACCCCAGCGTGCACCTGGCGCGCAAGCTCTTGATCGGCGCTCACGCCAGCAGGGAGATCGATCCCCGCAAAGCGGACGCGCGCAAAGTCCAGGTGAATGTCGGCCCCCGCCGCGATCGCACCTGTGTGTGCAAGTGCGGAACTCCACAGCGAGTGCGCGGACGGATGCGCGGCGAGTAGCTCAGCCCCAGCGCGCAGGTGTGCCTCCGCCTGCGGGAAGCGGAGCGGACCCAAGCGATGGATGGGGAGGCCGTGGTGGATGCCAGTGAGCGCATCCAAGAGTTCACGTTCGCTCGGCAGAGCACTGCGCGGCGCGGCGCTCGCAAGGAGCGGCAGACTGCAGCGTGCAGCGAGCGCGCAGATCTCCTCCGCCAACCAGGCGTCACCAGGGAGCTGCCGGTCAACAAGTTGTAGGTGCAGTGGACCGAGTGCGCGAAGGCGTTCAACGGCGGCGCGTGCACCAGCGCGGTCTCCCGCGGCGAGTCGTCGTGCAACTTCGCTCTCTTCAAACGGCGTGACGATCAGCAGCGAACCTGGGTACTCGCGCAGATGCTCTTCAAGGAGTGCGTGGGTGAGTCGCGTCACCCCTTTGCTCGCCGCAAGGTTGGATCTGCTCAGCAGTCGCGCGAGTGAACGGTAGCCGCGCTCATCCCTGGCGAGCAGCGCAAGTCGCGGGCCGAGCTCTGCGTCTGCTACACCACGTCGCTCCGCATGTGGGACGAGCGCATCGAGTGGTCGTCGCTGACGCTGTGGCAGCGGACGATCGGGGACACCATCGCGCGCCGCCGAACCGCCAGCGGTCACCAGCGCGCGCGGACGCGGCAGCGGCAGGACGATCCCGTCAACGTCTGGCACGGCGGGATCCGCCATCTCGAACTCAACGCCGAGCAGTGCGGGGAGCTGCGCCGCCTCTGCCGCGCGGATGAAGCGCACCGCACCAGAGAGCGAACCTTCGTCAACGAGTGCGAGGCCGCGCAGCCCGAGCTCCACGGCGCGGGCAACGAGCGCCTCTGGTGTGGCGGTGGCGCGCAGGAAGCTGAACGCCGACTTCGCATGCAGCTCGGCAAACGGAACATCATCAACGCGATCAGTCATAGACGCGTTCAAGGAACCAGCCACCAGCGAGCAGGTCGCGGAAGATCAGCGCGAGCCAGCCGGGTCCGCTGATGCGCAGGTAGTCGCGATCAATGGGATCTGGCCACCAGCGCTCGCTGATGCGCCAGCGTTCGATCACTTGGATCTCGCAAGTGCGACCGAAGAGTTCGATGCTCGTGGGGAGTCCAGCGGCGTCTTCGCGGACGCGGAGTGGGGCTGGGTGTCTGAGGAGGCGGGTCATGCGCGACCCCGCGTCACTCGCCAACCTCCGGGTGCGCGCGAACGAGGCGCGTGCGGCGCTCTGGTCGCGCGTCGTCGGGGTCCACGATCTCGGCGTGCACCACGCGATCCGTGCCGTAGCGAATGGCGATGGCGGCGGTGCTCCAGGCGAGGCGATCCACGCGCGGCGAGCGCGCGCCGAGCAGCGTCAGCTGATCGCCGCTGGCGGGGAGGACGCCGTCAAACTGCAGCTGCGCGCTCACCAGCCCGTCAACATCCAAGCGCTCGGCGCGCGCCGCAGCCACCGCGCGCTCCAGTGCGGCGAGGAGGAGGCGTTCGATCTGCGTGCGATCGGTAGTGGGGAGTGGGAGTCGCGCCACGGCGCGCAGTGGCCTGCCGCGCTCGCGCGCAACGTGCAGTCGCACCAGGCCCACGGCGGCACCATCACGGCGGACGCGCGCCAAGAGGTCGTCGAGCGCACGGCGCAGCGGGAAGCGGAACTCCTCTATAGAGGTGAGTGGCAGGTCGAACGACTCGCGTGCCACGAGGCGACGGGGGAGCGGCACGGGGGGGATCGCCTGCACGTCCTCCCCGCGGGCGAGCGGGATCAACAACCCAGCAATAGAGCCGAGCCTCGCCCCGAGCTCCCCGCTGCGCAGCCGCGCGAGCGCGCCGAGCGTGCGCACGCCGAGGAGGCTGCAGCGCTCAATCGCCTCCGCCAACTCTTCAGGCGAGCGGCCGGTGGCGGCAAAGCGGAGCGCCTCCACGCGCTGTGGGGCGAGGAACTCAGCCTCGCTCCCTGGCGGCAGGATCGTGCACGCCGCATCATCCGCACCACCTGCAGTCCCAACCTCACCCACAGTTGCTGCAACTGCGGCGGCGAGCCGGCTGCTTGCGATCGCGGCGCGTGGTGCGGTGCGGATGTGCGCAGCAACGGCGCGTAGCGCGGCAGCTGCCACCGCAGACTCATCACCGTTGCGCACCTGCAGTCCATCAATGCCGATCTCAATCTGCCGTGCACCGCTCGCAACGAGTGGCGAGATTCTGCCGAGTGCATGTGTGGCGTTGCGCAGCTGCGCGGCGGCGCGATCGTCGTGCAGTGTGGGCCAGTGCAGATGCAGCGTGCGCGGCACGTTACTCTGCCGCAATTCGCTCGTTGCGAATCGCCTCCCGCGCGCTGCGTGGCTCGAGCACATCAATCAACACCTGCGCATCACGACGCGGACCAGAGCGCAGCGCCACGCACATCTTCCGCCCCACCACGTCTGACCCAATGCGCAGCCAACCAACCGTGCTGCACTCAAGCGCAAGATCGCTCAGCACACCTTCGGCGCTATCTACCAGCGCAATCACCGCCGCACCCGTGCGTCGCGCTCGCGCCGCCAGCCGTTCCAGCCCATCGACGCGCGCTTCACCGCGCACGCCCGCGCAATCAAGAATCAACAGATCTGCGGCATCCGCGGCGATGATGCTCCCCGCAGTCTCCAGCGCTTCGTTGATGTCAAACGGCATCACGATCGGCAGACTCGTCAGCTGAACGCCGCGCGCCGCCGCCTCCACGCCATCAAACGTATGTGATGCATCGATCCACGCCACCGCACCACCAGCAGCCTGTGTTGCCGCGGCGGTGCGCAGTGCGAGTGTGGTGCGACCGGAACCAACCGCCCCGCGCAGCAGCGTCAGGCCATCTGGTGCACCACGCGGCGCAAGGAGCGCATCCAGTGCTGCGAAGCCACTGCTCCGCACCACCAGACCGCGCAGCTGCGGATCGGTGACAACGCGCCCACGCCGAATGACCCCCACACCCCAGCGCTGCTGGATGCGGGCAAGAGCCTCAGTTGCTGCTGCGGCTTCTCCCATTGGACGGGGGAGTATAGAACATCTGTTCTATCCTGCAGGAGGGGGTTTCCGTGCTCAGTCCGAGCGCGCCAGCTCCTCCGCGCCGATCCGGCCGAGGATGCGCCGGTACTCGATGGAGGCCTGGTCAGGCCCTGCGATGTGCAGCTCTGCGGAGAGGTCGATGGGGAGCTGCTCGGGGCGTTGGGATTCGGTGATCGGCTGGTCTTGGTCGAGGATCAGTTCCTGGAACTTTGCCAACTCGTCGTCCGCCTCTGGTTCCATCCGATACGTGCGCGCGTTCCAGGTGAAGGTGCGCGTCTCCTTTGCCGAGAGCGGTGCTGCGGCAATGAACAAGATGAAGCGATTCCCATCGGGGAGCTGCTGGTCGAGTGTCACTGAGTACGGCAGGTGCACGGTGTAGGTGGTGGGATCGCGTTGCACCTTTGCGCCAGGCGCCGCATCACCCTTCACGCTCGTCTGTGGCTCTTCGAGGGCGATCTGGAACTTGATCGTCTCGCCGTCACTCTCCACCACGTGGTCTGGACTGATCGGCTTGGCGCGATCCCCCAGGATCCCTTCGTGCACCCAGGGGAAGTGACTGAAGTCGATGAAGTTCTCAATGCGGCGCGCGGGCGAACTCTTCCAGTCGTAGGTGTTGATTGGAATCGTGCGCAGCTTCGGATCTCCCCACCACGGCACCGCTGGCAGCGGGAAGAGCGGCGAAGGATCTTCCCATCCGCCAGGCCCTGGATCCATGAGCACCCAGATCAGGCCCGCGTGTTCTGTTGCGGCGTAGCGTTCGATCTTTGCGCGTCGCGGGATCGCACGACCGTGCACCGCGGGGATGCGTCGCACCGTGCCGCTCTTGTCGTACGTCCAGCCGTGATACGGACAGACGAGACACGGCTCACCCGTTGCCGGCGATCCATCTGGCGCAGGCGATGTTCCTTGGTCCACCCAGCCGAGTGAGAGCGCCGTGCCGCGATGCGCGCAGAGATCGGGGAAGGCGGCCACCTCACCACCCAGGCGCACCACCACCAGCGCTTCGTCGTTCAGTCGCACCGCCTTCGGCACATCCGTCAGCTCATCCGCCCGGCAGACTGGTGCCCACGCACGCCTCAGCGCACGCTCCAGCGCCACCTCTCCCGTTGCATCCAGCTGGTTGCCTACTGACTCACTCATCTGCGCGAGTGTATGGCGAAATCTCTAGACGCAACGCGTCACGCACCTGGCACAACCCACCTGCTATAGTTTGAAGGTCACTCAGATAGTGACGCGCATCGAGAGCACCGGAGAGATTCAGCTCGACGAAGGTGCGGCAACCAACGGATCCCCAACCCGGGGGCCGGAACGGTGCCAACGCTGATATGGCGATGCGGACGGGTCCGACGCGGACCAGCGCCACGCTGTGGCGTCCTGCGTTGCGTCGTGCCCCAGGCGCCGGCCCTAGCCGGTCGAACTGGGAGGTACTGGAGATGGCAGCTCCAACGAGCGGCAGGATCGTCACCTGCGAAGCGATGACGAGTGGACACCCGGACAAGCTCTGCGACCAGATCAGCGACGCGCTGCTGGACGCGCATCTGGTACGCGATCCGTATACGCGCTGCGGTATTGAGGCCGCGGCGAGTGGCAACGAGGTCTGGGTCTTTGGCCAGGTGGCAAGCGCAGATCCGCTCAGCAAAGAAGAGATCACAACCATCACGCGCCGCGTGATTCGCGACGCGGGATACAGAACCGCAGAGGAGGGGATCGACCCTGAGACCTGCAGCGTGCGCGTCACCATAGATCCGCAGAGCCAAGACATTGCTCAGGGAGTGATGAAAAAAGACGGCGCAATTGGGGCGAGCGACCAGGGGATCGTCTACGGCTACGCAACCGACGAAACGCCCGAAGGTCTGCCGCTCCCGCTCGTGCTGGCACGAAAGCTCACGGACGCCCTCACCAAGGCACGCACCAGCAACACCATCCCCTGGCTGAGACCAGATGGGAAGGCGCAGGTGAGTATCCGGTACGCGGCTGGTAAGTCGCCCGTGGTAACGGCATTTGTCCTCTCGGCGCAGCATGCGGCGGATGCGGAGATTGAGGACGTCCGCGCGGTGCTCACCGCACTGGCGCTCAAGGTCCTGAAGCCGTACGCAACTGCGGAGACGGTGGCGCACGTGAATCCGGCGGGTCAATTCGTCACGGGCGGACCGCTCGCCGACTCTGGCCTCACCGGGCGCAAGGTGATCGCCGATACGTACGGCGGCGTGGCGCACCACGGCGGCGGCGCGTTCAGCGGGAAGGACGGCACGAAGGTGGATCGCTCCGCCGCGTACGCCGCAAGACACGCAGCACTGCAGGTGGTGCGCAGCGGACTCGCTAGCAGCTGTGAGATTGCACTCAGTTACGCCATTGGCGTGGAGCAGCCGGTCGCCATCCACGTGCAGACCACGGGGGCGAGCGTTGATCAGGAGAAACAGATCAGACGCGAACTCGCTGAAGGCGACTTCTCGCCGAAGGGGATCATCGAGCGCCTCACGTTGCGCACGCCGATCTTCGAACGCACCGCCCGCGAAGGACACGTGGGCAGAGCACATCTGCCGTGGGAGACCACGGCGCAAACCACCCGAAAGGAGGCGTGACATGACTGCACCAAAGAAGCGAACACCAAAGAAGATGTCGCTTGACCGCGGCTATGTGCCAACGAAGCGACAGCGCGCAATTGAGAAGGCGTTCTTAAAGGCGGGCGGACGCCATCCCGCGTACATAGGTTTCATTGCCGCAGACTCGGGTCTGCGGGAGAGTTGGGAGCATCGCAGGTTCACCAAGCAGCGCATGGCGCGCCGGCTGCACGTGAGTCCGCGGGGCACCTACTTCTCGCTGGCGGGTTTGGACCCGCTCGTCGGTAGCTACCTGCGGGCCGATGGGTCGACGCAAGCCTTCTACGGTCCCTGGCAACCTCCGCTCACCTGCGTTGGCTGCGGGGACGCCTCTAAGCAAGAGAGCATCCTCTGCGATCAGATCAACAAGGTGCCCGAGGAGCTCCTCGCCAAGCTGAGCGCACACGACGACCTCGCCCCCGACGACTTCCTCGGCCGACTGAAGCGCGATGGGGGTGTGGGGGTGAGGATGAAAAGAAAGTCCGGAAAATAGGGAATTACAACGTGCCACTGAGGTGGCACACGCACCGCTGATGATCTCGGCACGGGCTCACGGGGGGTTCTCCTTTCCTCCCCGCACGGCCCCTTACCCCCTGGGCCGCTCACTCCGGCCCAGGGGGATCTACCAGGACTGGCGCTGCAAACGAAGAACTCTCATAATCCGCTGAATCATTGAATAGGAGGTTCAAGGTGCCCGATCAGGTCAAACTTGCTCCGTCATTGATGCAGGATGCGCTCAAATGCCCACGATGCTTTGTTGTTGCACACCGGCACGGGATAAAGCCAGAAAACTTTATGCCTTGGGTTGGAACTTTTGCAACGTGGGAAGAGAAGCACTTTGTGGGGTTAAACATTGCTGACGAGGTTCCAGGCGCACCTTCATGGGTAGTGAAATCTAAGGGTTCAACGACCATTCGCTCGGCTCCTTTGCCCCTGAAGGGAGTGCATGATGAATATATCTTGGCGGGTCGTTACGACTTGCTGGCCGAGGACTCGATGGGAAACACCTACATCGTGGACTGTAAGACGGCTTCAATGGGGGAAGACAAGGCCGATCGTTACCGGATGCAGCTCTCAGCCTATGCAAGGATCTTTGAAGACCCTCACCCAGAAGACGAGCGAATTCCGATAAAGATCGCAGGAATAGGGCTATTGATTCACCACCCTCAGGGATTTTTGCGAGCGCCTGAGAGTGAGCGGGACCGCTATGAACATCTCTTCCACGTGAGATCGCACTTTTTGCCGGTTGAGCGTGATGACGTATCACTCTTGAATCAGGCAACCAAAATCGCCCAAACTCTTGAAGCAGAGCGCTTTCCTGAGCTAAGTCCCGACTGCGTAGAATGTAAGCGAGAGGTTTTTGGAGCAGAAAGCATCCTCAAGTGATGCAGCTAAATGAAGAGCCTGACCTTGCCACTCCTAAAATGTGTGGATTGAGGGCCCGAAAGAAACATTGAAATAGCCGTGGTTGTTGATGATGAACCATTCCTAAGTGTCGTTGATGTTCGGTTGATTTCAGCCGACGATTCTGACTATCGTGCGTTTTCGGAGGAGCACGCCATGCGTGCTCGGACCCGTTTCACTCGAGCAGACCCTGATCCACAGAGCATTGTGGCGTACGCAGCCGAGCGGGCAATACGTACGGTAGTTGAGAGGCTAAGTGGGGAATCACATCATCGGATCCTGCGGGCAGATGTGATCTATCGGGGGAAGCGCACTCCGGAGCCCTTCTACCTTGAATTGGATGTCGTGACGAAATCTCCAACAGGGCTGTCCGTGTTGGAAATCAAAATGGGCCAACCAAAACTACGTGCAGCCGCGCGAAGGCAGCTTGAGCGGTTCGCCAAGATTGTTGGCGCAGATCTAGGCGCCCTTAATTTGGTCGCCACCATCGTTCTTCCTGCGAAGAGAGAGGCTGATCAAGGAACGCCTGAGTGGCCCAGAATTCGGCTCGGAGATTTGCAGTCAGAGGATCTTCCTGAGCGCAGCACGCTGTATGTGGATGTTCATGACTTACTACCACTCTTCTCTAAAGGCGAATGTGCTGCGCTCGCTGAATATCAAGTTATCCATGAGATTCGGAACAAAGCTGCGCAGCTGTCCCTCGAAGGCGACGTAGAGGGGGCAAAAGCACTACGAGAGTCCATTGCTCGCGCTCCGAGGGCAGAAGGAACCATTATTGCGGATGAAGAAGGTATTCGAGTGAGTGGCGCCGAGGCTGCTGGATGGCTTGCGCGGAAGTTACGCACAGCGACACCAGGGAAGGACGAGGGCTAGATCACTGATGCGCAGCGACTCCTCAATGGCGATTTCAGGTCAAAAAGGTGTGCTTTTTAAGGGAGAAGGCGCGGTACTAAGCATGAACAACTTTCGTGTTGTTCTAGACTCTCCCCATGAAGCACACGGAAGATTCAGTCCGCGCCTTGCTCAAACGCGAGCTTGAGCCGCGCGGGTGGCGAGTGGGTGGACCCGTAGCTGCTGAGAACTCGTCTGGCGATGGTGCCTCTTCAACTCGCGAAGTGGACGTCCTCTGTATTCGGCCGGATGGTGCTGCTGTGGCTGTAGAGGTGAAGCCAGGGCGACTCGCCTCAAACGGTGACACTTGGACGCACAACAAAGAGTTCATGAACAAGCCGCCACATCTACAGGCGGAAGATGCAGCTCGGGCACTTGAGCGACTCATTGCAGGGCGGAAGATGATCCCGGGCGCAACGGTTCCAGTCGAGTGGGCTCTTGCTGTACCAAGTAATGTGTCAAGCGAGTTTCCGGCGCAGATTGACCGCGATCGCATCCTTGATGGCGCGACACTGACCGCCGCAGCAGAGGGCCGCAAAGCGCTCCTGCCGATCATGGTGGCGATCTCTGATCGCGGCGACAACCGTGCGCGCATTCCTAACAACGTAGATGTCGCTACCACACTTGGTGAGCAGCTTTTTCGAAAACTCGCCGGCCGACCAAACGAGAAGGCGATGCGAGAGATGGACCTCCAGGAGCTTGGTCGCTTTGAGGTTGCCATTGATGTGCTCCTTGGAGCCCTGAAAGATGCCCCACGGATTCAAGTAGTTGGATCTGCTGGAAGCGGAAAGTCTTATGCCGCTCTGAGGAAGGTCCAGGAGTTGAGCCTAGAGGGGAGGCGCGTCTTGTACCTCTGCTTCAATCAGCGACTCGCTGCCTCAAACCGTGCGGCTGTTGCCGAACTCGGCATCAGCCCAGAGACCAACACTTTCCATCGGTTCGCCGAACTCGCGGCGCTGGAGGCGGGGATCACGATCCCGCCCCGTCCACAGAAGGCAGAAGAGCTGAACGCCTACTTTGGGCTCTTTGAGAAGGCGCTAGAAGATGCAGCGAAGAAGAACAACGAACTGCGATTCGATGCGCTCGTCATTGACGAAGGCCAGGATTTTGAGCCATCGTGGATTGAGCTACTCGGCAAGCTTCTACGGAAGCCCGACGATCCCTGGTGGGTATTCCATGATCCCGCTCAGGCGTTTGGTACCCCCTGGCAGCCAGATCGACTGCAGTTTCAACCGTTCCGCCTACGGCATAACCTCCGCAACCCGCGCAAGATCCACGCCTGGGCAGAGAAGCAACGGACGGATGGCATGACCTCAATCCCGGTCCGCACCTCTGAGGGTTCGGTCGAAGAGATTCCACTGCACCCAACCGGACAGACCACCACGCTCCGCAACGTCTTGCGGCGGCTTGCCGAAGATGGCGTCAGGCCGTGGGAGATTGCCATTCTCACTGGAGAGAGCGTGAAGAACAGCCAGGTGTGGCGGGAGATGCGTCAGGATTCCGAATTCCCTCTCTGGAACGACACATTTGACGAGTTTGGCGAACACACAGGGAAGGCCGCAGATCAACTCCAGGAGATTCCGAGCGACATCTTCTTCTTTGAATCAATTCGCAGGTTCAAGGGACTTGAGTCGCCATACATCATCGCAATGGATCTTCCCGAAAACAACGCAGCCGTGCACAGGTATGTCGCTGGCACACGGGCAACGGCTGGACTGACAATCCTTGGTGCCAGTTCAGTTTAGCTATCAAGCCAATCGCCAAGCCAGACTGACCAACTTGTACCTGAGGAGGTCGCTCCGACGCGTGCGATCGCACCCCCGGCTTTAGGGAGACCGTCCTCGTCGTCTGCTGTATTGGTCAATCGAGTTTTCGAGTCAATTTGCCCCACGAGTTCAACCGCTTCGGCTAGATATCGCTTGGAAGCCTCAGAGACGATATCAGGACCTTCGTTACGGTAGATCTCACGCAATCGAGTCAATGCATCGATAAGAACCTTTGCATTCTTTTCAAACTCAGCTGAAGGATCCGAGTTCTCAGCAAGAACAATGTCGTACGCTTCAGCAAGTGTCGTTCCAGGGTCTCGTAGTGCTTCAAGACCACGAACGCTTTGTACGATGCGATTAAGAATCCTGTATTCCCGAGATTCCATAACCTTTCGGCCGTCATCAGTATCCTCACTGCGATCAGGAGAGGTTCCGAATACCCAAGTCAAAATCTCCGATATTGTAGGTACTGCCTCTTCATCGAAGCCAGTAAATGACTCGTCTACCGTTCGCCCCTCTGGCAGCATCATATGAGCTCTGATTGCCCCGTACTTTAAAATGAGCTCGCGAAGGTTTCCGTAATTCCGCTCTGAAAGACGCCCATAGCTGCTGCGACCGAGTGCTTGAAATACGCGGAACACCAAGACTGATTTGCGCACCTCTACTTCTTCAAATCCAAAACTCGCTGAAACCTCAGTGATCGGGTCACCCGCATCGATGTTTTCAAGGATAAATCGATCCTTTTGATAAGGCTCCCACTGCTTGATACCGAGAAAGTGGCGCGGCCCAAGCTGGAGTTTTGCCTCCTTGAGCGTCGGGTAGATAACGCAAGGTACGGAGTCTGGAATACGATTCTTTTCAGTCGCCTGGCTTGCCGCCTTCTCCCAATCTTCTGCATTACTGAGATTGGAGCGAATATTTAGGTCGGTGAGCGCAAGCAGCGCAGTCAATCGGCGATTTCCTTCTACAACGAGGTATTTACCATTGGGCATCCCCTCATCTGTGATGCTGAGCACGCTCGTGGCATCCCATCCAGTTGCCGCGACGCTGTTTCCCACTTCGATCGGATCAAACTCGTCGTTCATAGCTTGAGCTATGGTTAGTTGAGTCTGTCCAATAAGCGGATTCAACATTCTAGGATTACAATCCCATAGCAGCAGGTCACCTACGTTAATGTTCTGGCTTCTTGGCACCTTTGACGACATAACTCCTCCTCTTCCCACTACACCTAGTTAACCGTGACGCTTCCACCGGCAATATGAAGTATCGGCAGTATACGTACGACTCCCGGCCTCAATTCAACGACGGATAAGTAGAGCCCACAGCCATTCGACCTTTCAAACTCTTTCCATTCACTACTGCTGAGCAATCCGACAAAAAACCTATTTGCATCCTGGCGAATCACTTGCCTCTTAGTTGCCAAATGCCATCGCGCCCCTGCTTCTCTGAAGCGCTCCATAAATCGCTGCACCATCGGCAAGCCAAAAGCAAGTGTGGAGACTGCTTGATTCCCTTCCGGCTCCAATATTGGCCAAGTGCAAAGAATTCGCTCTACCGCATCATAATCACGGCTTTCTAGCGCCACCCTTAACTCGTCACCCAACCGCGCCCAAGCGCTGTCCTCAGGCGGTCTGGCGGGGTACCAAGGTGATCGCTTTAGGCGTGAGCTATTTCCAGTGGCATTCGCCGTGGCTGCAACGCTCGCGCCTGAATTAACTACTCGACGCAGGTCGGCGACACTTCCATTGCTGTCACGAATCTCATAGAGCCTGTCCCAGAGCTGTTTTTCCATAAGCGCAGCTTGCTTCCAAGTTTCCATGGAGGCCCGAGACGCGAAAAGATGCATGAATCCGCCGAGACCGATGCGATAACCATAGAACCGAGCACGCTGCAGCATAGTGTCCGCTTGCTGACTTGGCTTTCGGGCAACAAACGTGACTGTTAGCCCTTCAACGGTGAAGCCACGCGATAACTTGTTTCCGCCAATCAGAATATGTGCGGGGGAAGTATCCCAACCTATTTCATCAGTTCCATCAGCGTTAACAATGTGACACTTAATCAAGGAAAGCTGAGTTCGTAGGCGGGCGGGTTTCGGTGTCGGCAGACCTGCGATAGCACATCCTGTTTCTAGATCGCGTGGAATCTGATCCATTGCCAAAGCTTTCATCCACTCGTTTCTTAGCAGTTGAATAGCCCTAGAGACTTTGCGATGCACAACAACACTCGCAGATGGATGAACGAGCATGGAAGTGGCGCGCATGTCAGGGTTTTCAATTTTTGCCTTGATCGAAATTGCTACAAAGATCCCGAGGGCTGTGGCGAGTGCTGGCGCAGTGCGCCCAAGTGACACTTGTAAGATTTCGTCGATGCTAACTATCCGCCTCATTGCAGCTGTTCCATCGATAAAAAATTGTTGGCTGCCTATGTACCCTTCTCCTGGGTCAAGCAACGCAAATTCTGCCGGGGCAAGCCGATCATTAGCTGCGAGGAGGAGTGGGGCGTATGGCGTTGCGGTGACATGGACGTAGATACCTTCGCTTGGGCTACCGAGTAGGTGGCGCAAGGCAGCATTGGTTGGCGGCGCGCCATCAATCTCCGATCCATCCCCAAGGCTTGCGATGTCTGATTCGTCATCAATGACGGTCAACTTTGCGCCAATGTTCAGGGCTGCAATCAACGCAGCCGCGCGTTCAATCCACTTGTAATGCTTCAATACTGGAATAAGCAGCGTTCTTCCAGAAGCGATAGTTTTGCGCGCAAAGGGCTCAGCAGTGGTTAGCGCACGCGGCTCGATAACTGCCCACTCGGACTGCCCAGTGTTTAGCCCAAATGCTTTGTCTAATCTGTCTCGATTCTGTTTATAGAGCAAATTCGTGGTGCCCAAGAGAATAACGACAGCCTGTTCTCCTGCGTCGCGCGCGGAAGCGGCCAGGAGAAGCATCGCCGTTGTTTTTCCAGACTGCACCCGTCCAAGTAGGAGGCCGTTTGGCTGCGTTCCACGGCGCTGATTGAGGCTATTGAAGAGAGCTGTGACTACAGCCGCAGTAACCTTTAGGGAGGCTGGGGTGACTCGCGATTCGGCCGCAATTCGCTCGACGACAGCTTCTGAGGCGCGTTGTTCCGTGAGACTCATTCGTGTAATATACCGCCTGAGGAGGGCATGGTGTCCACGAATTCCGACTTGCGAGGCAGCGTGCTGAAGCTCGTTAAGAGCTTTCCGCAGTCGAGCGCAACTAAAATCAGCCGAGCCCTGAGTGAGCAGGGTGTTGATGCAGACAAGAAGACAGTGAATGCGTTGCTTTATGAGATGGCTACCGATGGGTTAGTCAAACGCATTACAGACACCGAGGGGAAAAAGCCACGGTGGGTGGCATTCGATTCCTTGATAGAAACGAATCCTGCCTTGGAGACCCTCTATCTACGAGCAATGAAAAATCCGAGAGAGAAAACTAACCTCGCAGAGGTGGTGGCTGAGGTTTTCGAAGCGCTTAGTTATCACCGTGCGGAAGTCGTTCGAAAAATGGCAGAATCACTTAAGCGTTAAACACCAGCTCTCTGTGGAAGCGGAAGTAACCACGCTCGGCTGCACTGTTGAAAGCTAGGCTTCTTCCTTCGTACCGTTTCATAAATGCCTTTAAGTCATCCCCGCCGCTAGCGTTAAAGCGATATATCGCACCGTCATCTCTGACGCGAAGGTAGCCACGCTCGTAGAGTGAGTCGCACCCTAAGAGGCACATTAGCGTTGCAATGTTTGGATGAAGCCTCTCCGCAAGAGAACAAAGATTTCTCGGTTTGATATGGCTGGCCACAAGAAGTGAGGCGGGGAGCCGGACACCGCAAAGTCGGCAGCAACCAGTGTCCTCTCCTTGTAGGAGCCTTAACCTAAGTTGGTGTTGTTCCAGGCGGCGTAGAGAAGTAGTTAACGCGTCAGTTTGGGAAAGTTCATCAAGAACGAGGTCGGCAGTGCTGTTGTTGGTACCTACGCTCCCAATATCCTCGTATGGTCCTGCGATTAGGAACTTACCACCAGAAAATTCTAATGGGAGGCCAAGCCCTAAGTTCTCGTAAGATTGACCTTCTTCATGTCTCCAGAAAACCGCAATCGGCATCTTGTCGTCAATACACCGCATTAACGCTGAGGTGCTAGACGGCGCATACGCCCCGGTGCGGCTGTCAGTTTCCGCATCGTAGACAATTGACCAAATCTTTCCCGCATGATCTGGATCGCGGTCCAAGTACTTTCCAGTTGGTTCATGTCGAATCGAAAACACGTATTCACTGCCAGCCGGCTTGTAGATCCCTTTAGCCGCCGAGAAAAGGTGCTCAACTCCCACCTTGTCTGCCTGAATCCTCAAATCAGCTTGAGTCACGTAACTGCCGCTCGTTTCGGCAACCCAATGCCGAGCGGTGTTGTGGGGGTCAGATTTGGGATAATCGATGAAATCGCTCATCCACGTAATATGGAACATCTTCAGGTGTTCCGCAAACAGGTTTCCGGTCCCGAGCTGATTTGAGCACATCCACACTCAGGTCATTGCAGGACAAAAATGCGTGATAGATTCAGATTCATGGCAGACGGGGCAGAGCATGGCGGTTGAACCAACGGCGGTTTCCGATGACGTCATGCGGGCCCGAGGGAACAACAAGTCATGGTTCACGCGCCACGCCATAGCCGCTGGTCTTCGTGTTGGCGCTAACTTCGCTCATTCAAATTTTGCTCGTGCTGACTTGTTAGGAGTCAATCTACGTGGTGCAAATCTTGAATACGCAAACTGCAATGACGCAAACTTGACGAATGCAGATCTAAGAAACACATGCCTAGAGGTGGCACAGTTTGAGCGCACCGACCTAAGCGGATCTGATCTACGAAATGCCTATGTCGGGGACCATCCTTTTGCACTCGGGGCAACGTTTAAGGACGCACGGTGCTACACGGCGAACTTTGCGAATTCGAAACTGATCACGACGGCATTTGATGGAGCAATGCTGTTCGCCGCCAACTTTGACGGCGCATGTTTAAACTACTCCGGGTTCTCTCACGCTAATTGCAGCTCCGCGAGTTTTAGTGGCGCAAGCCTACGTAGTGCTCAATTTATTGAGTCGGAGCTCGTATGCTCAAACCTTAATGGTGCTGATCTTCGCAACGCGATTTTAACTAATGCTGAGGCGAGTGGCGCGGATTTCTCGGGCGCCAACTTAAGCGGAGTGAAAGCGATGGGAGCGATGCTTAATGCATCAGACTTTTCAAATGCCAATCTGACAAATGCAGATCTTCGAGGATGCGATTTGGAATTTGCATTGTTTCATGGTGCAAATCTGACCGGTACGCGGCTCGAGGGAGCAATCATGCCCGACGGAAGAACTAATTCGTGGGATTGACATCCCAGCCTGGTAAAGAGGAATGGAGTGGTTCGGCATTCGAGTACGCATTGTTCGCAGCTATAGCGAGAAGAATTCGCGTCACTCCGCTTGAAGATGAAGCACTGGAGCGAGCACGTAAAAAGTATGAAGGTTCGTCTCAACGCAGTCACCTCCTGAGATGTGCAGAGCGCGCCGTGCAATATCTCCTTCGTGCAGACAAGCGGCTAGAAAGCAAGGAGCCCAAAACCTTGTCCCTTAACTCGTCACGTGCAGCGCAATCCCAACACGATGTACGAGATATTGTATTGGAGGGGAACTCCGCTACGATTGGTTTCTCTTGTAAGGTCAACAACCAAGACCTTCGTCACTCGCGCCTTGCTAGAAAACTAGATTTCATAAAGGAATGGGATCTCGATGAGAATGGGGCCAGCCCTGCGTATTGGAAGGGTGTGAGCCCGGTATTCGATAGGTTGCACGAATTGCGAGAACGAGGTCTTGATTGGGTTGACGAGTACCCGACGTTAGCAACACGACGTAGGCTGGTTTTAGCGCCAGTACTTGATGCTTGGGAAAGCGAGATGCGCAGGGTAGTAAATGTTGACAGCAGCGTCCCAGAGCGGCTGTGCCGCTATTTGCTTGGGAGCAAATCTTATTGGAAAGTGGTTTCCGGCAGGCGAGCAGTTCTCGTGCAAAAGTTCAACCTAGAAGGGGATATGCCAGGGGAAAAACTCACGATGCCAGGAAGCATCCTCGGGATATCTATTCGGGACACATCAAGTGTCCGAGAAAGGATTGTGACTTGTGACGAAGGATATGCATTTGGTTTTCGTTTACATACAGCAAGTAGTCACATTGAAAGCTCTTTGAAATTTGCGGTGAAGGGTCTGAAGCTTCCTCTGGAGATTAGCACTGAAAAGTTTCCGATTAAAGGTCGCTAGAACTTTACCGGTTGGCTCCCTGGCTTAACTTTTGTTGGAGCCACCAACGCTTTGAGGCTGCAAGGACGCAAGTATGTATATATCGCCTCAGCTAGATGTTCCGCAAACTTGACCGGGACAGCGTTACCTACCATCTTGTACCCGTTGACGATGTTGGTGTACTCAAAGGTGAATGTCGGTGGGAAAGTTTGCACCTCAGCAGCCTCTCTAACCGTCAAACGTCGCACGAGCCCCTTCTTCTCTGAGCCTGGAGCGAACTCGAACTGGTCCGTTCCGGATTTGACCATTTTCCCAGCATCAGGGTGAAGCGGAGCGTGTCGCGCTGTGGCCTGCACCGTAAAGGACGGCTCATCCCAGTTGCGAACGCGGTTCCTAGAAAGGAAGATTGGGGAGAATCCACCCTCCATCCACTCGTTTTGCTTCTTGTCGCGCTTTGTTGGATCAAAAGGCTTTGCGGTGCTCGCCCACTTCCTAATGACTTCAAGTGTTTTCTTTCGCTTAATCGGCTCAGGAAAGGCAAAGGGCTTCTTTAGCGGAAGGTCAGATCTGAACCCAATAAAGATCACTCGCTCCCGATCCTCCGGCACTCCATAGTTCACCGCGTTCAGCTTCGCGTAATAAACGTTGTAACCAGATATCCGGAATTCCTCGAGGATGCGCGCAAGTGCTACCTTGTGCCGTTCAAAAAGGATTCCAGAAACGTTTTCTGCGAGGAAAAACGCTGGTTGAAGTAGTCTCAAGATGCGAATGTACTCAAAGAATAGCTGACCTCGCGGGTCCTCTGAGCCTCTACGCGCGCCAGCCTCAGACCAGCTTTGGCACGGTGGACCGCCCAAGAGCCCAGCGATGGCACCTTTAGGTCCTGCCGACGGAAGAATGCTATGAGTCCCGTCGTGAAGGTCACCTGCTTCAAGTTTGGCGATGCTGCCCTCAACCAATTTGGTGCTTGGGAAGTTCTTCCGGAATGTTGGCGTGATTGTTTTGTCGTACTCGTTAGCCCAGACGACATGAAACGCCTGCCTTTTAAAGGCTTTTTCAAAGCCGAGGTCGAGACCTCCAGCACCAGAAAAGAGTGATGCGACTCGGAGAGGTTTCTTTGCAGCCATGAGGTGATTGTAATGGCGAAGCTGTGCCAACGTTGTGGCGCAACGCTACGCCAACCCCACCCTCTCCCTGACCTCACGCATCGTCTCGGTGACGAGGGGGAGGAGGCGCTGTGCGCCGTCGCCGAGGATGTTGTCAATCTCGTGAGGAACTGCGATCAGTTCCTGGTAGCGCTCGCGGGCGGGGGCGTAGTGGGCGGTGAGGCGTTCGGCGAGTGCGCGCTTCAGGTCAGCGCAGCCGGTGGTGGCGTTGCGCTCGGACTCCCAGAGCTCCTTGTAGTCAGGGTTGACGAGCTTGTGCAGCTGGCAGACGTTGCAGGCCTCCGGGTGTCCAGGGTCTGACTTCAGCGGGCGCTTCACGTCCGTCACGGCGGACATCACCTGCTTCTTGATCGTCTCGGCGTCGCTGAGGATGTCGATGGTGTTGTTGATCGACTTGCTCATCTTCTTCTCGCCGTCCGTCCCCAGCACCACGGGGGCTTCGGTGAAGACGGCCTGCGGTTCAGGGAAGGTCTCGCCGAACTTGTGGTTGAAGGCGCGTGCGATCTCGCGGGAGAGTTCCAGGTGCGCCGCCTGATCCTTGCCAACCGGCACCACGCTCGCCTTCGGCAGGAGGATGTCTGCGGCTTGAAGGATGGGATAGGTGAGGAGGCCGTGATTCACATCGTCTGGTTGGGTCAGCTTCTTCTCTTTATATGTGGGCGTCCGCTCCACCCAGCTGACGGGGGTGACGGTCATCAGGATCCAGGCGAGCTCCAGCACCTCTGGCCGATGGCTCTGCACAAACAAGGTGCACTTGTTCGGATCAAGGCCAAGGGCAATCAGCGCCGCCGCCATCTCCCGCGTCTGGCGGCGCAGCCGATCGCCGTCATGGACGCTGGTAAGCGCGTGGTAATCGACGATGCAGTAGATGGACTCGTAGTTCTCCTGCAGCGCCACGTAGTTGCGGATGGCGCCCAGGTCATTCCCCAGGTGCGGCGCCCCTGAGGGCTGGATCCCCGAATAGGCGCGGATCGGCTGCTTGTTCATGGAGGGAGTGTAGCGGCGGGAGGGGCTCCGCTACGCTTGGCGCATGAGCGCCTCTCAGTCTGCATCGGGCTTCAGCATCGCCCTCCTCGGCGGGGGGACGGTGGGAGCTGCCGTGGCGCGAGGGCTCGTCTCCCGGTACGAGGAGTGGGGGATTGAGATCGCGGGCATTGCGGTGCGCGATGTGGCGAAGGCTGAAGCTGCAGGCCTTGGCAAGATTGCGCCGCTGACGACGGATCCTTTGGCTCTCGCTTCTTCTGATGTGGATCTTGTCGTGGAGCTGATGGGTGGGTTGGATCCTGCGCTTCCTGTTGTGGAGACTGCGCTGAAGGCGGGGCGGCCGGTGGTGACGGCGAACAAGTTGCTGCTCGCGAACTTCGGTGCGCGGTTGGAGTCACTTGCACGCGCCTCTGGTGCAGCGCTGCGCTTTGAATCTGCGGTTGCGGCGGGGGTGCCCGTGATTGGCGTGCTGGCGCGCGACATGGCGGCGAACGAGATCACTTCTATTAAGGGGATCATCAACGGCACCACGAACTACATCCTCACCAAGATGGAGAGCGAGGGATGGTCGTACGAACAGGCGCTCGCCGAGGCGCAGAAGATTGGCTACGCCGAGGCGGATCCACGCTCCGATGTTGAAGGCGAAGACGCGGCGGCGAAGCTCGTGATCTTGGCGCGCATGGCGGCTGGCGCATGGCCGGCGCTGTCACATGTGCAACTAGATGACGCGCCAGGGATCACTGGTGTTCAGGCGACCGATATTGCGGCGGCTGCGTCTCGCGGCGCACGCCTGCGCATGTTGGCGTCGTGGGAGAACGGTGGCGATGATGCGTCAAAGGATGTGTTGTCGGTGCGCGTGACAGAAGTCCCCGCCGACTCGCGACTTGGCACCACGGTTGGTGGTGGAAATCTGATTGTCATTTCTGGTGATCTGATTGGCGATCTGACACTCGCCGGTGCTGGTGCTGGACCGGGCTCCACGGCGAGTGGCGTGATCAGCGACATCTTGGCGGTGGCGCGCGGCGAGGGTTCGTCGTGGGGCGACCTGCCGCCTGCAGACAACGCGCCGGCCCCTGCATGGTTTCTTGCGGCGAAGAAGAAGCGTGGTGATGCATGAGTGACGCAATGCGCTACCCGTATCCGAACGGCTGGTTCATGGCGGTTGCTGATCGAGAAGTCGATGCTGCGCGCGGCGAAGCGCTGCTGCGCGCCGCCGGTGCATCAGAGGTGCGACGTCTGGTTGCTGGTGGCGACGGAGTTGCAACGCTCGGCAAGAGCGGTCGCTTCGAGCGTCTGATGAACTGGCTGCGACACCTGAATACGGATCAAGCGTCAGACCTGCTCGTCTATGAGGGTGCGCGCGACGCGGGTCGCGTGGTGCTGGCGGCGCGCGGGCTTAGTGCCGATGCGCGGCGTACTGTTGCGGCGCAGCTGCGCACGGCCGACCTGCACTTCGTGAACTTCTACGGTGGCGTGGTGACGGAAGACTGGGACGGCTGGCGCGGCGCGCTGCTGCCGAACGTTCCCTCATGGGTCTGGCGATGAGCGGATCTGGCGCGCGTCCGATCTTGATGGAGCGCTTCCGCTCGGTGCTGCCGCTGACGGCTGCAACGCCGCTGCTCACGCTGGGTGAGGGGGCGACGCCGCTCGTGCGCGCGCCGCGTTTGGGTGCGTCAATTGGTGCATCTGATCTGTGGCTAAAGGTTGAAGGGGCGAACCCGACCGGATCGTTCAAGGATCGCGGCATGGTGGTGGCGGTGGCAAAGGCGCTGGAGTCTGGTGCCCGAGCCGTGGTTTGCGCCAGCACGGGGAACACCTCGGCATCCGCCGCCGCATACGCCGCCGCCGCGGGGATTGAGGCGGTCGTCTTGCTTCCCGCTGGAAAGATCGCCGCAGGGAAGCTGCTCCAAGCGTTTGCCGCAGGGGCGAAGGTGATCTCGATTCGCGGCAACTTCGACGACGCGCTCGACATCGTCCGCGAGCTCGGTGCCGCAGGGGGCGGCGTGGAGGTGGTGAACTCCATCAACCCGCACCGCATCGCGGGCCAGGCCACCGCCGCGCACGAGATCGTCGCCGACCTTGGCGATGCGCCTGATGTGTTGGCTTTGCCGGTAGGTAATGCGGGGAACATCAGCGCCTACTGGCGCGGCTTCAACGACGCGCTCGCTACTGGTGCTGCAAAGCGGCGACCACGCATGGTCGGGCTGCAGGCGGCGGGCGCTGCGCCACTGGTGAACGGTGCGCCGGTCTCCAATCCAGAGACGGTGGCGACGGCAATTCGCATCGGGAAGCCCGCCTCATGGGAGACGGCGATCGCTGCGCGCGACGAATCGGGCGGACTCATTGATTCCGTCACCGATGCAGAGATCCTTCGCGCGCAGGAAGAGATCATTCGCCTTAGCGGCATCTTCGTAGAGCCTGCCTGTGCCGCGCCGATTGCCGGTCTGCGCAACCTGATTGCGTCTGGACGCGTGGATGGTTCGGCGCGCATTGTTGCGGTGATGACGGGATTCGGCCTGAAGGATCCAGACACCGCGTCGCGCCTGATCGGCGAGATTCGCGAAGCTGACGCCACGCTCGCTGGCGTGCGCACGGCACTCGGATGGTGATGGGAGCGTGATGGCGTGAGCGACGATCAGTTGAAGGCACTTATTGGACGATCGGTGACCGTCTCTGTCCCGGCGACGGTGGCGAACCTTGGCGCCGGCTACGACGTGCTCGCCTTGGCGCTGGACTACCGGAATGAACTTACCGTCCGCGTATCGGGCTTTGCGCTTCCTGGTGCCGCTGGGGATATCTCCATCGTTGTCGAGGGGGAGGGGCTCAGCGAGCTGCCAACCGACAAGAGCAACGTGATGGCGGGGGCGGTCGTGCGCGGCCTCACTGCCGCGGGCGTTGCCGACGCAGTTCGACTCTCGTTTGAGATCAAGGCGCTGAATCGCATCCCGCTTGCGCGCGGACTCGGCTCATCCGCCGCCGCCTTTGTCGGCGCCCTCTTCGCCGGCGCCGCACTCGCTGGCGCATCTGGTTCCATTGATGATCTGCCAGGTTCCTGTGCCGATCTCTTCCCTGACGACCTCACCGACCGACTCTTCGCCGCCGCCGACGAATTCGAAGGGCATCCAGACAACGCCTCCGCCGCAATCTTCGGTGGCCTTGTGGCGAGTGCGCGCGTGGATGGCGTGCTGACCGCGCGTCTGATCGCTGTGCCAGAGGAGACGATTCCAGTGGTCGCCATCCCTGAGTTGCGACTCCCCACGAGCGAGATGCGCGCCGTGTTGCCGAACAAGGTGCCGATGGAAGATGCGGTGCATAACGCGAGTCGCTTGGCGGCGGGGATCGCCGCACTCGAGGCGGGCGACGTCACCGGCTTTGCGCTCCTCGCCGATGATCGACTGCATCAGCCGTATCGCGCGGCGAAGTATCGCGCCATGCCGGCGTTGATTGCCGCCGCTGTTGGTGCCGGTGCGGTGAGCGCCTCTCTTGCCGGTGCAGGGTCTTCCGTGTTGGCGATCGTTGATGATGCGTCGCGTGTGAGTGCAGTTTCTGCGGCAATGGAGGCGGCGATCAGCACCGCGCAGATTGGCGGCGGTGCGCTGCGCTTTGACGTGGATACGGATGGCGTGCGCATCGAGGCGTACGAAGGCTTCGGCGCGTGAGTGACGCGCTCCTTGTTCAGAAGTACGGCGGCAGCTCCGTTGCGGATGTCGCGCGCATCGGCGCCGTTGCAGCACGCATTGCGGCCGACCGCGCCGCAGGGAACAGCGTCGTCGCCGTGGTCTCCGCCATGGGCGACACCACCGATGATCTCCTCGCAC